>ATLU01000146.1_pt1 | contig 22250 bp, 19 predicted proteins | sample 178751 | NCBI WGS metagenome assembly ATLU01 (sample SAMN02211837, study PRJNA209200) | bioreactor metagenome | isolation source: day 23 sample from continuous culture bioreactor inoculated with sediment... | place: Germany: Wadden Sea | collected 2011
TTCAGATACATTCATCTGGCGGTATTGATTAAAGAAAAAACGTGACCTGACTAGCCACGATCCTTAAGCAGCAGGCAGAAACATCAATGTATAATTAGTTAACTGTGCAGCGAACCGTTATCAAAGGCTTTTACCATCAAACACCGAGGTTTCAAGCACATAAGGATCGACCTCTTCGACGCAGCCGAGGTTGATTCTGAAATGCCCCGGCTTACGCAGGGTTTCATGGAAAGGGTAGATGCCGCACTGTTTACAGAAGTAATGTTTGGCGACACCGCTGCCAAATTGGTAGAGACCGAGCCCGCCCGGTTTAGCATCAATCACTAGATCTTTTGCGGCCAGGATAAAGTCTGACATGACCGCTCCTCTGCGTTTACAGATGGAGCAATTGCAACGAAGGCCTGTCTCTATCTCCTCATGCTCAAAGGTGAAGCGGATATCTCCACAGTGGCAACTGCCGTTATAAGTCGTCATGTTTCCTCCCTTACCTTTACTCACTGATAGCCGCGGTTAAAAACAGTGGTTTTGAACTGTACCAGATCAATACCGGCTGGATATCCCTGTGCTAGAGTTACCACTGTATGGAAGTTTTGTGTGAGTTGTAAAGCGGTAGAAAAACAGACGTTATAGTCCTGGTTTTCTTCGGCGGAATGACTGACTGCAGATGCCGTTCTGTATCGTATTACTTGTTATGGGTTATGTGTGATGTCTGAGCGAATTAATGCTGTGCGAGATCAAGTCATTGATGCCCTGAGCTATCCACGGTTGCTGATGGAGCAGGAGGTTAAAGCGCAATCCTGCGAGCAGCACTACCAGTTCAATGAAGCGGTTGAGGCCTGTAATGACTGCCTCTATGTATTAGAGTGTCAGTCTAACAGTGACAGGCTGGCCCTTGAGCATCTGACTAATGCCTCATCCAGTGAGCTGCATAAATTACTGACTTTCGGTTATGAGTATGTCAGCTACCAACTATCACGAGACGACCACGAAACAGCGCTGTGTGACTGTCAGTCATGTGGCTGGATCAGGGATGTCGCGCCACTGCTGGAATCAGTTTGAATTTCCAGTCTGATTAAACAGGCGTCGGCTCCAGTCGTCCGCTTTAGCATGCTTGATCCAGTTTGAGGCGTGTTGTCGCCACCCTTCGGAAAGCGCTGAATGATCAGCCAGAAGATGGAGCTTCTCTTCACAGAAAGGTTGATTGTAGAGCGTATCCAGGCATGTCCTGACAGGGAGCTTGCTACGCGCCTCTTTCTGTAGTTTAAAAGTATCCCCCGGTTTTACCTGTCCTGGTTCAAGTACACGAAACAGCCAGCCCGTCTTCCCCGTGGTTTGCATGACCAGAGACATCTGGGGATAGCCAAAGCGTATGTTCAACTTAAAACAGGGTGAGCGTGGCTGACTGACCTGGATCACAGCTTCACCCAGCGAAAAGATATCGCCGATATGTATCTGTTCTTCGGTATAGCCCTCATCTGAGAGGTTTTCGCCGAATGCCCCAGGTTCAAAGGGTGTGAGTGTGGGTGGCAATCCCATAGCCTGCCAGAAGGTTTTCCAATAAGCGTAGTGCTCTCTTGGATAGTAGTGCAAGGCCCGTTCTGGTCCACCGTGATGGCGTTGGTCGGCTTGCTGGTCACCTGTTAATCCTTGGTAAGTACAGAGGATTGGAGTCGTGATCGGTTTTTTATTGATGGCACTTGGGGTATCAGAATCAAGGGGTGTGCTTATGCCGGAGAGGATTAACGTACTCATAAATTCCAGTTGTTTTAGTGGAGGAAGGCTTACAGGATCCGTTGTGATTTCCAGTAGGCTGATTGCCAGTAGGGATTACTCAGCTCAGAGATCATGACGCCGCTACTCTTTGATGCGTGCAGGAAACGGTTGTCATCCAGATAGATACCGACATGGCGCGTGTAGCCATTAATCCTGAAGAATACCAGATCACCGGTCATTAGTTCACGCTGGTTTACATTTAGGCCTGACCGGGCCTGTTGCTCTGTTGTTCGGGGCAGTGCAATACCCAGTCTGTCCAGATAGGTGAGTTGTACATACCCAGAGCAGTCGATCCCCCGTTTGCTCTGTCCGCCCAGCTGATAAGGTGTGCCTTGCCACTCCTCGTGCTGCTGGTATAGCGTATCAAGCAGATCTTGTCCCCCGCTGTTTATCGTTGTGGTGTCAGCCTGTCGAACCGGTGCATATGTTGTGCGTCGCTCTGCAGTGGTACAGGCGGTGAGTAGCGTCACAAGCAGCACCATTGAGATGTATCTGATCATACCCTTATAACCTTTTATCCTCTTATAACCAGCATAGCAATCATTAAGCGGTTTTGAAGGTGATGCCGTGATTCGTTCATGAAAATGACGAACCGGTCTCAGCATGAGCCAGCCAGTGTAAAAATGGTGCTGCTTCGGGGGTCGACTCTTCAGGTGCCCAGTCGGCAAAGCGGGCGGCCGCATCCGGGTTATAAGGACCCTGTTTGATCTCAAGGATGATCGACTGTTCATTCACCGGGTAGAGGGTATGCCAGGTGCCGGGTGGTAGCTCGATACCCGCAGTGTGGCTTGTATCAGAGAGGATGATTTGCCTCTTTATGGCGCCAGAGTGACTAAATTCGATCAGGCAGGTCTTACCCTGAAGACCCAGGATTAACTCCCATTGATGGGTTTGTGTATGGGCATGGGGCCGCACATAGGTTCCGCTAAGAAGAGCTATGCAGACGCGTTGAACGGGCTCGTCATAGCTCTGATGCAGATTATGATGGGCCCTTCTCCTTGGTGATGCAATGGCGTTTTGTATCAGCTGGTCATAGAGCGATTGATCAATCAGCTGGCTCATCGTCTTCAGTTGTTACCTGTTTGTCTGATACCTTGCCTTTAATGGCCCAGGCGCGGGCGCGGAGTTTTATGGAACCATCAGCCGCTATGGGCAGCTGAGTCTTGAGTAAATCGCGCAGGGCATTTTGTTCAGACTCCTTCTGAGAAAGGAGATAGGTAGGCGCTGTTCCCTGTCCGGCCTGGAACGGGGCCCAGAATTGTTCGAAGTCGGGGAATTGCTGAACAATCTCAATGGACGTAACGGCAATATCATTCAAGCCGGCTGTTGTGAACAGCTCTCTGAGTGCTGGCTTGTTGCAGTCGTCATAGCGTTTGCCTTCATGCATCACGTCGGCCATCAGGTTCAGTTCAACGGCGGCTTCCCAAAAATAGTTGAGCATTTCCATGCCGCCGGAGTAGTCCCAGACATAGGCCGCTATGGTGCCGTTTTCTGCTGTGACGCGAACCATTTCGCTGAGGGCTTTATCCGGCTCAGGGGGTAAGTTGAGCAGGAGCCCGGAGACGCAGATATCCACCGCATTATCATCAACAGGCAGTGCCATGGCATTACCCACCTGCAGTCGAACGTCCTTCCGTAAACGCATCTGCGCGGTTTTGATAAAACTTTCGGACTGGTCTACTGCAATCAGCTCAGCAGGCTTGTAGTGATTGAGTATCAAGTCACTCAAGGTGCCGGTGCCGATACCTACATCCAGCCATCTGAGCCCCTCTTCGGGTTCCAGCCATTCGAGAAATTGTGCTGCAACAAGACGACTCCAGCGACCCATATAGAGTTCATAGGCATCAGCCGATTCCCAAGTTACTTTCATAGCGGTAAAACTCCAGAATAGAATATCTGCTTTGCCTAAGTTTGTACTAACCGGTTCGTTTGTGGAAGCCCATTCTTTGGCTGTCGTCGAGAGTATAGACGAACAGTCACAGAATTGATCAGGCCTCTTCCTCCTCAAGTGCTGTCAGCTCTTTCGCAGTTGTTGAAATCCCCAAGTCATGCAGGATACTGAATAGTGCGGGTACGACAAGGAGAACCAGTAGGGTGGTAGTCAGCAGGCCAAATACAATACTGGTGGCCAGAGGGACAAGTACCTGTGCCTGAGTGCTCTTCTCCAGCAGCAGGGGTATGAGGCCTGCGATCGTGGTGATGGATGTTAGCAGTACCGCCCTGAATCGGTCGCGACTGGCCATCTTGGCCGCTTCTACAATGTGATAACCCTCTTTGACCCGAAGCTTTAGAAACTCCACCAGAAGGATTGAGTCATTCACTACAATACCCGCCAATGAGGTGAAGCCGATAATGCTGGGCATGGTCAGGCTGAGTCCCATCAGAAGATGGCCCCAGATGACACCAATCAGGGCCAGCGGGATGATGGACATCACTATCAGGGGCTCGACGTAGCTGCGGAACTGAAAGCTGAGCAGGATAAAGATGCCGACAAGCCCGATACTGAAACCACGCAACATGGAGCTGCCGGTTTTTGCGCTCTCCTTGGATTCACCCTCAACCGCAATCTCGATCCCGGGATAGCGGGATAGCAGATCAGGTAGGAAGTTGGCGTTGGTATGGTTGATAATTTCCCTTGCGTTGGCGATACGGGTATCCAGGTCGCCCTGGATCGTCACGGTCCGTACCCCATCAATGCGCTGGATGCGGGAGTAACCGCGGGACTCCTGAATATGAGCCACAGTGCTGAGAGGCACCTGATCGCCAGAGGCCGTGGTTATCCGGAATGTCTCAAGATCTGTCAGTGTGGTGCGGTCGGCCTGGGCCAATCGTATGTCGATCTCGTAGGCTTCTGGGCCTACCTGAATCTCGCTGGCGGTGGTGCCATAGAAGGCCGCTCTGAGTTGTGATGCGATGGTGGTGGCGTCCAATCCCAAGGTCAGGGCGCCATCCCGCAAGCGCAAGCGCAGTTCAGGTTTTCCCGGACGCAGATTATCCGACAGATCGAATGCGCCGCGATAGCGGCTCAGCCAAGCTTTTAGTTCATAGGATGCCTGCTTGAGCTGATCCAGATCAGGGCCAGTGAGGCGTAATTCAAGTGGAATACCTCCGGGTCCGATGGTGGGTTCCTTAAAGTTAAGTGCAATCAGATCCGGCACCTCGCCGACGGTTTCACGCCAGAAATTAATAAAGTCATCCAGTGTGCCATTTCGCTCTTCTGCCGTTAACAGATCAACTGTGATGGTGGCGAGGTGGGGTCCGGTTTCATTAGCGTCCAGATTGGTGTTGTAGCGTACCTGTATGTTTCGTACCAGACGGTTGCTGTCGGACTGCATGGGGGAGAAGTGGTCATCCATGACCTTAATGGCATCGGTAATCTGGCCAACAACCATCTCTGTGCGAGACAGCGGGGTTCCCTGCGGAAGCAGGATGCGGGCCTCGATGATATCTCCCTCAATATCAGGGAATGACTGGAATTTCAGTTTGCCACCCACCAGCATACCAATGCTCAGTAAGAACAGGGCGATTATGATGCCGACAAACCAGTAGCGCTGGTGTATGGCCCAATCCACCATATGACCCACGCTGTTATCCCGAAAGTGGATCAGCCGTGTGTCAAAGGCCTGGCGAAACCGGCTAGGAGTTTCCTCCTGATGCTTGAGGGAGTGGGCCAGGTGATGGGGCAGTATCATGAAGGCCTCGATGAGGCTGACCACCAGAACCAACAATAACACCATCGGAATAAACTGCAGCACCTTGCCCATATTGCCGGATAGAAAGGCCAGAGGGCCAAATACGGAAACGGTTGTCAGGAAGGATGAGATGACCCCGGGAGAGACCTGGCGAGTGCCATCAATGGCCGCCTGCATGGCCCTTTTGCCCTTGCGCAGCTGGGTAGCGATATTCTCGGATATCACAATGGCATCATCCATTAGCAGGCCGATTGCAATCAGTAGTGCGACCATGGTGATCATGTTGATGGTCAGGCCGAGAATACTCATAAAAAACAGGCCCCCAAGGAATGAGATGGGCAGACCCATGGCAACCCAGAATGCGAAGCGGCCCTGAAAGAACAGCCACATGACCAAAAAAACCAGTACCAGGCCCTGGCCGCCATTCTTCAACAGCAAACTGAGACGATCCTTAACAATGGATGAGCGGTCCTGGGTGATGTGAAAAGCGACCCCTTTGGGTGCGGTGGGTCGCAGTTCCGTATCCAGAAACCGGGAGACGGCCGCCATGACCTTAAGGGTGTCCTGCTGTTTGGTTTTTATCACCTGGAGCAGGGCTGCGCGCTCGCCGTTGAATAGCACTTTCTCCTCATCCAGTTCAAAACGGTCCCGGATGGTGGCGATATCACCGAGCCTGACCTCGGCCCCTGAGTTGGCACTCACTATCAGCAAATCACCCAATTCAGAAGGTGTTCTTCGCAGGTCGGTGAAACGAACCAGTAGATTGCGGTCAGCGGTTTCCAGCGAGCCTGAGGGGAGATCGATACCCTGGCGTTTCACGCTGTTCGCCACATCAGACATGCTGATGCCGTATTGGCGAAGGACCTGAGCGGGGACTTCAATACGCAGCTGATGATCTGAAAAACCGTTCACTTCCACTTGTGACACTTCAGGCAAGCGTTGTAGTTTATCCTTGGTCTGCTCAGCAAAGGCCTTCAGATCTTTGGTAGACATGGGACCCGTGATGGCAATGGCAACCACATTAGCGGTGCGTCCCAGCTCTTTGATCACGGGGAGTTCGGTCTCCTCCGGAAAGGTGTTGATGGCGTCCACCTCGCTCTTAATGTCATCCATGAAGCGAGCTATATCAGCACCTTCAACCATCTCGACCACCGAAATGCTGACCCCTTCACGGGCTTCGCAGCTCATCTCAGCTACATCACTAACGCCATCAATGGCATCTTCCAATCGTTGGCAGATCGCCTCTTCGACATCCTCTGCGCTGGCGCCAGGGTAGGCAACGGTGATCTGCAGCTGTTGTGAGGCAAAATCAGGAAATGTTTCACGCTGTAAGTCAGGCAATGCAGTAAGGCCCAGTACGGCAAGAAACAGCATCAACAGATTACCTGCTGTGGGGTGCCGGGCAAAAAAGGCGATCATAATGCCGGGCCTCCGGTGGCGATACTAATCAGCCGATCCAGGCTAGCCGTATCTTCCACTGGTTTTAGCAGCATGCCCTCTACGGCGGGGATCAGGTCAGAAATCACAATCTGCTCTCCTGCTTTAAGGCCAGACTCAAGTGTGGCGTACTCTGGCTGCAGCATGCGGGTTTTTACTTTTCTGATCTCCAGCCGATGCTCGCTGTTGATCACGTAGAGCCGATTCTCATGTAGTGCTGAACGGGGGATGACAACCCTTTCCGTTTGTGGTCTGCCGGCAAGGATGACCTGTACGAACAGACCCTTTACCAGAGGGGGGCGTTTGCCGGGAATGACATTGGCGTAGGGTTTGTCTACCTCCACTATGACACCCACGGTGCGGGTCTTGGGGTCCAAGGTATCACTGAGACGGGCAAAGCGTGCCTGCCAGCGGCTTATCACCCCATTTTCCTGCAGTGTGGCCTGTGCAGTCAGGCCGATCTCCTGGGTCGTCTCTGTGGGATTCAGGTTGAGGATATCAATGGTACGGTTTGAGCTGAGCAGATTGCTCATCTGGTTCATTGGGATCTGAACTTCAATCTCCGCCTTTTCCAGGTCGTCAGCTATGGCCAGAATGCCACCCTCTCTTACATACTGGTCCTGTTCCACGTTGATCTCAGCAATCCGACTGGTAAAGGGGAGGCGGATCTCGGTATGTTGAAGATTGCGCTTGGCCGTGGTCAGGGCGGCGTTCAGGCGCGCCAGCTGAGCTTCCAGTAGTGCCCGCTGACTGGGGAACAGGTTCAGGGTATTTTTCTGGGCCTGTACACTCTGTTGTTGTGACAGCAGAGAGCGCTCCTGGCTCTCCAGGTCGGAGTGACTGATACCCCCTTTACCCACTAATGTACGTTTGCGCGCCAGCTCCTTCTGATTAAGGACCAGTGCAGCCTGCTCGATTTTAAGTGAGGCTTCGGTGTTGGCGGCCTTGGCCGTCTGCTCTTCCAGTTGTGCCTGTGTGGCCTGAATATCGGCCTCAGCTTGGGCAATAGCCAGCTCATAATCGGCAGGATCAATTTTCAGAATCAATGTCCCGGCCTCAAGAATGGCCCCTTTCTGTAGTCGAGGGTGTTTCTCCACGATCTTTCCCTTGATCTGGGCAACGGCTTCCCAGCTTCGGGTGGGTTTAACGGTGCCGTGGCCTTCTGCCTTGGGTATGACTGTGAGGAGTGGTGCTTGGATAACCCTCACTAGGGTGGCTTGCTCCTGTTTCTTTTCCTGCACCGGAGGGAGACTGTTTTTTTTCAGTACCATCAGTGCGGCGATACCAGCAAGGATGGGGATCAGTATGACCCATTTACGGGTTGCAACCATGTGCAGGGACTCCGAAAGTAGAGATGGATTGTTATTTGGTTCTCTCTGACGCCGAGCGAACAGAGAGGTTCCTTTAGGCTAAAGTTAAGTGTAGGGGATGTAACCAACTAATGACGATGCGATATATCAAGCTGAACCTGAATAACGGACTGTTTTTATATGGAATGGCGGCTGTTCTGCTATTTGTCACGATTGTGATCGGTTGCTACGAATGACTTTCATTACACTGGATGATATTGGAATAAAAACGCAAAAACATTTCAAATTGGGATATAAATTGAGTTGACCTTGCAGTTGGTTTAGGCCGTAGAGTCGGATTTGCAAGAGAAAATCAAAAAAACATAACAGGGAGTTGCATGGAAGATGTACTGACAATCGGACAGCTAGCACAGCGGGCCGGGATTGGTGTGTCGACTATCCGTTTTTATGAACAGAAGGGCCTGATTGAAAGTCCGCCCAGGAATAAGTCGGGTTATCGTCTCTATCCACCTCGCATGGTAGAAAAAGTTCGCTTTATCAAGAATTGTCGTGATCTCGGCTTTTCGCTTCGTACGGCATCGGATCTGCTCAAGCTCTGTTATGCAGATGAGGGTGAAGTGGATTGTGCCAGTGTACAGGCCCGTATAAAAAAACAACATGATGCGATTAATCAACAGTTTGCTGTTCTGGCCAAGCAACGGGAAAAGCTTGAGCAGCTGCTAACGGCTTGCCCTGGGGACACGGCTAGTCACCAGTGTGAGTTTATTCAGGTCATGCTTGACTAGCTATCAAGATTCACATCAGTAACTGAAAAATACCTGGATAATGATGTCTGTAATCCAGGCTTGGACTCGTCAGGGTGACGTTTTACATGGATACAGAGGCATCGATTACCATCCACCCCGCCTGGAGCCGGCTCATCTCGGGCTGCCGAAAAAATATCAGCATTTCACTGCTCTCTATTCTGGTCTGCAGCCTGCTTTACTACCTTTTGGGCCTTCTCTCTCTCCAGTACAGTTTTGTGAAACCGGGTGTTCCGATTATTTGGCTACCCTCTGGGCTGGCGTTGTTTGCTGTCCTGTTAGGTGGATATCGTATGGCGCTTGCACCCTTTTTGGCCATGTCTTTGCTGGTGATTCAAAAACAGTTTCCGCCGGCTATGGCCGTGGGGGCCGTTGTTGGTGTTACGCTTGAGGTGTTGTTGCCGGTCTTCTTTCTGCGAGTTATGCGCTTCGATATCAAACTGGAACGTATCCGGGATGTCATGCTCTTTGTTGGCTTAGGGGGCGTTCTTGGCCCACTAATACCTGCTTCCTTGGCGACAGTTGGGTATACAGGCCCGCTTGGTCATGAGGTGTACTCTGCTGCAGATGCGTGGTTGACCTGGTGGCTGGCCGGTAGTGTTGGTTGTCTGGCGCTGGCGGGTTTTCTATTTGTCTGGGTGACTTCTGATAAAGAGGTACTGACTTCAAAGTGCCGAGTGTTTCTGTTTTCCTTGCTGAGTGGTGTGGCTGGAGTCAGTATGCTGAGTTTACTGGACTCCGCCTCTGGGCAGCCCAGCTTGGCGCTTTTCTTACTGGTTCCTCTGATTGTTATCGCCGCTACTTATTGTGGTCGCCAGGGTTCTTCGCTCCTGTCTATAGGTGCCACACTTGCTCTGCTGGTAACTATGCAGGCCGAACCCCCTGATGTTCAGGTGTTCTCCTCTGTTAGCGTGGTCACATTGAATCTGGCGCTTATCTGGATGGCATCGTTTACCGGATTGGTGGTCGCCTCAGCGTATTCTGAACGAGGTGTAGGCGCTATTTATGCCCACCAGGCCCAACACGATGGACTAACTCAGTTACTAAACAGGACAACACTTGAGCGGCGACTGGAGCGTGCCATTAGCAGTGCAAAGCTGACAGGTAAGCGGCAGGTGCATGCCTTGATGTTCATTGATCTGGATGATTTCAAATTGATCAATGATCAGTTTGGCCATGCGACGGGGGATCTTGTTTTGCGCCGCTTGGCTGAATTATTACAATCTCTGGTGCGTAGCCGGGATACCGTAGCGCGACTCGGTGGAGATGAGTTTGTTATTTTGCTGGAAAACTGTTCAGCAGAGTGCTCGCGGCAGATGGCGGAACGCATTGCGGCCAAAGTCAGGGGCATGCGGATCCCGGTGGGTGAAAATAATTGCCAAATCACCGCGAGTATCGGGGTAGTCCCGGTCGGGGTTGATACAGCCAGTTTTGATTCACTGCTCTCAGCGGCGGATGCCGCCCATTACAGAGCAAAGGGCAGCGGGAAAAATCAGGTACATTTTTGTTTCTCAGAACAACTTACTGATGAGTGCTGAGGCGCTATTCATCTTCCACTGGTTCAGAGAATGAACACTCCTTCTGCGGGCAGACTTTCTCTGTGCCTTTGCGTTTGGTCGTCTTGATGGTTAAAACCGGCCAACCGCAGCTGGGGCAGGGCTCAGCGATAGGTTCATTCCAGGTTGCGTAATCACAATCGGGATAGGTGGAGCAGGAGTAGAATATTTTACCCCGCCGCGATTTGCGCTTCATCAGAGAGCCCTTGTTGCATTTCGGGCATTCCACGCCGGTATCTTCAGGCTTTTCCAGCGGTTCTATATGGCGGCACTTGGGATAGTTGCTACAGCCAATAAATTTGCCGTACTTACCCCGTTTGATGACCAGGTCTGATTCGCATTCAGGGCACTTCCTGCCCTCGACGATCTCCGGCTCATCCTGTTCCTTCTTGTCGCCATTCAGATCTCTTGTGTAGTCACATTCCGGATAGTTGGTACAACCGATAAAACGTCCGTGGCGACCTAAGCGGATAGAGAGCGGTTTGCCGCAGGTTGGGCATGCCTCTTCCAGTGCCTCATGGGTAACGTCGCTACGTTTAACATTCTCTTCGGTGTGGTCTATGCGCTGTTTGAAGGGGGCCCAGAACTGCCTGAGCAGCGGAATCCAATCTTCTTCACCACGAGAGATGGCATCGAGCTCATCCTCCAGCTTGGCAGTGAAATCATAATCCACGTATTGGGTGAAGTACTGGGTAAGGAACTTTTTCACCACTCGACCGACATCGGTAGGATAGAAGCGTTTCTTTTCCAGCTGGACGTATTCACGGTCCTGTAGAGTGGAAATAATGGAGGCATAGGTTGAGGGGCGACCGATGCCATGCTCTTCCAGCGCCTTTACCAGGCTGGCCTCACTGTAGCGTGGTGGCGGCTCGGTAAAGTGTTGCTCGGGGCGTATCTTGCTTAGTGTGATCTGTTCGCCTTCTACCAGCGGTGGCAATAGTTTTTCATCGCCGTCACCTTTCTTTGCGTCATCCACGCTCTCCATGTAGACCGTCATGAAACCCGGATTGGCGACTGTGGAGCCATTGGCGCGGAAATTATTTCCTTCGCCGCAGCTCATGTCGGCCGCTACGGTATCAATCGTGGCATGGATCATCTGACAGGCAATGGTTCGCTTCCAAATGAGTTCATAGAGGCGATGCTGGTCTTTGGTCAGGTGCTCTTTAAGCTCGTTGGGCAGTCGCAGGATAGAGGTGGTACGAATCGCTTCGTGCGCCTCCTGAGCGTTCTTTGATTTGGTTTTGAACTGTCGTGGCTCCTTGGGAAGCTGGTCAACACCGTATTGCTGGCTGATGAAGTCACGTAGTTCATTGATTGCGTCCTCCGACAGGTTGACCGAGTCGGTACGCATGTAGGTGATCAGGCCTGTAGCGCCACTGCCTGTATCAATACCTTCATACAGCTGCTGAGCCGTGCGCATGGTGCGTTGGGCGGTGAAGCCCAGCTTGCGTGAAGCTTCCTGTTGCAGTGTTGATGTGGTGAAAGGGGCGGCAGGATTACGCTTGCGCTGTTTTTTCTGTACCTTTTCAACGGTCAACACGCCCTGTGCGGCGTTGAGAAGTGTCTGCTCTGCCTCAGCTGCCGAGTCACCGTTGTTGATATCAAACTGGTCGAGTTTGTCACCCTTATAGCGTGTCAGTTTGGCACTGAAGGGCTGCTCTTTTTTAAGCAGATCGGCCTCGATAGACCAGTATTCCCTAGCGACAAAGGCTTCAATCTCTTCTTCACGTTCTACGATCATGCGCAGGGCTGGGCTTTGAACCCGTCCTGCCGACAGTCCGCGCCGAATCTTTTTCCACAGCAGTGGTGAGAGGTTGAACCCCACCAGATAGTCGAGAGCGCGCCGAGCCTGCTGGGCATTCACCAGGTCCATGGAAAGATCCCGCGGCTTTTCTACCGCCTCCTGCAGCGCTTTTTTTGTGATCTCATTGAAGACAACGCGCTGAACTTCTTTGTTTTTCAGTAGTTTGCGGTTTTTCAATAGCTCATAGAGATGCCATGATATGGCTTCGCCTTCGCGATCCGGGTCAGTGGCCAGGATCAGGGTATCTGACTTTTTGAGAGCCTTTGCAATGGCCTGTACATGCCGGTCATTACGCTCAATGACCTGATACTTCATACTGAAGTCATTAGCCGGATCAACCGCACCCTCTTTGGGTACCAGATCCCTAACATGGCCATAAGATGCCAGGACTTCGTAATCGGAGCCCAGATACTTTTTGATGGTCTTACACTTGGCAGGTGATTCTACAATAACCAGCTTCATCGCATTTGTTCAGTAAGTTGTCAGCTAAATTTATCAGTACGGACAGCATAGGCTCTGTCCGCTACGGTCTTAAAGTCTTTGTCGGTGTGTATGTGCACCGATTCCCCGTTTGTGGGTTATCAGTGCAGATAGGCAGGAATGTCGTTGTACACTAACTCTTCCATCTGCGCAAAAGCAGTCTCCTGACCCGGCTGATTAATCAGTACCATGAGTACCACCCATTTGAGTTCTTCAACGCCAATGGTATGCGTTCCGAGCGCGATCGCACGATCAATTACCAATTCACGTCCGGCTGGATTAAGGATGCTGTTCTGTTCCAGGAACATGAGCAGCCCCCTGGAGTCTGCATCAATCCGGCGTTGCTCTTCATCGGTATAGATGCGGGTTGATCCCTGTGGATGGTGCGGGAAATGATCTTCAGGTGCCTGGCGGAGTGCAAGCTCATCCATCCATTGGAATGCCTTATTGACTTCCTGTTCTGGAAATCCGGCCTGGATTAGCTCGTCATGGATCTGGCTTTGGTCAGAAGTTGGGTCCTGATCGTTGTCCATGTAGTTCTCATAGAGGTATATGAGGATATCTACAACGTTTTCGTTCATGCTGCGTCCTTCACTGGCTATGCCAATAAATGTCGGTAAAAACCGAGAAAATCTATAAAACTAGTGTGGTTCGGTGCCCATCTTTCCGGTTCGACTATAGCGGCCGCCGGGCGCAGCTGAGACAAAACCTTCAAGCTCAAGTAGTAGAAGCATGGAGGAAACCGCGTCTGCGGTCAATCCACTGCGCTGAATGAGCAGGTCAATTGGGGTCGGGTCATAGTCCAGTGCGGATATCAGCTGCGCATAATCACTGTCCCACTGTCTGGGTAATTCAGCGGGATTTTGTTCTGACTGTTGTATCAATTGCAATTCAGTTGCCAGTAAGGGCGCCAGTTCTTCTAAAATATCGCCAGCCGTCTCAACCAGTTTAGCCCCTTGTCTAATGAGCGCGTGGCAGCCTCTCGCCAGGGGATTGTGGATTGAGCCAGGGATGGCAAATACCTCACGACCCTGCTCTGTGGCGAGTCGCGCGGTGATCAGTGAACCACTTTTCTGCGCCGCTTCCACCACCAGTGTTCCGAGGCTCATGCCACTTATAATGCGGTTTCGTCGAGGGAAATTGGCGGGAATGGGGGGTGTGCCTGGCGATAGTTCAGATATCAGTGCACCCTGGCTTGCTATCTTATGGGCCAACTCACGGTGCTTGGCCGGGTACACCCGGTCAAGTCCGGTGCCTGTCACGGCAATGGTCGGGCCCGTTGTCTTTAAGGCCCCTTGATGTGCGGCACCATCGATACCCGCAGCTAACCCGCTGGTAATGGTGAGGCCGGCCCCGGCCAGGAAACGCGCAAATTCAGCGGCCGACTCACGTCCGCTGGCGGAGGGATTTCTTGAGCCAACGATAGCAATTTGTGGGGTGTTGAGAATGGATGGGTCGCCCTGAATAAAGAGCAGGGGCGGTGCATCCTCAGTTTCGGCTAGCATGGCAGGGTAGCGTGGATCCTGCCGGGTCAGTAGATGGCGATTGTCCCCTTCCAGCCAGTGGAGGTCGGCCTCTACCGATTCCCAGCATGGATTACGCAGGAAAGCGATACTTTCCTGCTTTAATCCTTGATGTGCGGGGTGTTGGGCTGTGAAGAGTGGTACGGGGTTGCCGCCCGTGAGACCCAGCAGTCGGTTGATACTCCGGCTGCCGAGTCCGGGTGTGCGATTGAGTGCGAGCCAATACCGAAAGTCAGTATCCTGTTTCTGGCAGTTCTCATCCTTGATCTGCTGAGTGGTAATATCACTCTTCTCCTGTTTTTGCATCTGCCGCGCTGACACGCCCTCCTGTGTGAAGTTTAAGGGTTACGAACCCGATCCAGTACATTGATGGCCCGTGTGGCCTCCATTACCAGCCCGAAGCTGACCCTTTCAAAGGTGCGAAAGACCATCAGAAGGCCAGCCTCTTCGTCGGGTAGGGTGACGGTATCGGTTGGGTCTTTTGATACGATGTCACGAATTGACTCACCGCGATGGTCAATGGCCAGGACACTGCCAGGCTCTAGCCCGTCACGAGCACCGCGGTCCAGGACCACGACATTGTATTGGCCAATTTGCGTAACACCATTGAGTACAGAGATGATGCTTCCATTCACTTCCTGGCTAGGTGCGGCTGGGTAGAAGGCATTGAGTGGGGTGTCCTCTGCCACGGGTAGCAGTCGATCGCCCTTGATGACCTCCAGCTCCATGCGGGAAAGCATGAGTGTGGCCGGGTCACCGGTTTTTAACAGCTCGCTGCTGCTGATATAGAGTGCCTCATGACCCAGTACTTCGCCGGTTTCGGCATCTTTATAGGCATCGCCGGGTCGAACCACATCAAACTTTTTGTTGTCAGAATTATCAATGGATCTGACGTAAGCCTTGATGTCGTTACTACCGATAATATGTTCATCGGCAAAGGCGACGATATAGGGTGCGCTATCCAACTCTTTCTGATCCAGGACATAGGGCCGGGTCAGAAACTGGTGGATAGCGTCGATGGGAATGGCAGGTATTGCACCGCTGAGCGGGGTTGATCGAACCTGTGGTGAAAGTTTGACCAGTGATCCCCGTTGCAGACCCAGGCGGGGCTGGCCGTTAACATAGGTCATTGTGATAATATCACCCGGATAGATCAGGTGCGGGTTGGCAATTTGCGGGTTAACATGCCACACATCCGGCCAGCGCCAGGGGTCTCGCAGGAATCGACCAGAGATATCCCAAAGGGTATCTCCCTTGACGACCACGTAGCGATCTGGATGGTTGGGGTTAACGGCGACTGTATCGGCAGCCAGTGCTCCCCAGGAGATGAGCAGGCCGAAAACTAGGCAGGCGAGCTTGTTGCTAGACGTAAACATGGCGATCCCTTTGCGTTGACTGTTTTATTCCGGGTATCCAGGAAATCTGGTCAGATTGGCAGTCCAGAATCCTGTATCATCATAATGTTAGCGAATTATTTTAGCTTTGTACTATAGATTGACGGAAAACCCAATGGCTATTCTGAACATACTTCATTTTCCTGACCCCAGATTGCGTAATAAAGCACAGGTTGTGAAATCTTTTGACGATGATTTACGCAAATTTGCGGCCGATATGCTGGAAACCATGTATCAGGCGCCAGGTATCGGCCTGGCATCGACCCAAGTCAACGATTTACGTCGTTTGGTGGTGATAGACGTCTCAGAAGAGCATGATGATCCACTCTGCCTGGTTAATCCGGAAATTCTTGAAAAACACGGTGAGCATAAGATGGAAGAGGGTTGCCTTTCCGTTCCGGGTGTCTATGAACCGGTTATCAGGGCCACGGATATCAAGGTGAGAGCGCAGAATCTTGAGGGTGAGACCATCGAATTTGAAGCCGATGATCTGTTGGCGGTCTGTATTCAGCATGAACTGGATCATCTGGACGGCAAGTTGTTTATCGATAATCTTTCGAATCTGAAGCGTCAGCGTATTCGCAAGAAGCTGGAGAAAGAGGGACGCCAAACACAACAAGAGCCTGTCGGACAGGCACTTTAATCAGTAGAGAGCAGGCTTGCCAGGAAACTGTATCGCCGCATCATTTATGATGATGAGGTAGAGAGAATAATAATGAGTGAAACGCTGAAGATAATTTTTGCTGGAACACCGGGTTTTTCTGTCCCCCCGCTTCGAGAACTGATTGCCTCGCCTCACCAGGTGGTCGCCGTCTATACACAGCCTGACCGCCCAGCTGGCCGGGGCCGAAAACTGACCGCCAGCCCGGTTAAGCAGTTGGCGGCCGAGCATCAAATTCCTGTTTATCAGCCCACTAATTTTCGCCAAGAGGACGATCTGTCTATGCTTGAGTCGTTGGGGGCGGATTTAATGGTGGTAGTGGCCTATGGCCTGATATTGCCTCAACGTATTCTGGATGCGCCACGGCTGGGCTGTATCAACATCCATGCCTCACTGTTGCCGCGCTGGCGTGGTGCGGCACCGATTCAACGGGCGGTTCTGGCTGGCGACCAGCTGACTGGAATCACCATTATGGAGATGGAGGCGGGACTGGATACCGGCCCTATGCTGTTGAAACAGGAAGTCGATATTGGTGAAAAAGAGACGGGTGGAGAGTTGCATGACAGGCTCTCGGAGATGGGGGCAGGGGCTCTTATGGCGGCCCTTCCGGGGATTATTGATGGCTCGCTCAAGGCGGAAACGCAAGATGATGCGCTGGCCAACTATGCCAGTAAGTTACAGAAGGCTGAATCGCTGATTGACTGGCAGGGGAGTGCGCTGTCTATTGATCGTCAGGTACGTGCCTTTAATCCCTGGCCTGTAGCACAGACGCTGATGAACGGACAGGTTCTTCGGATCTGGGCGAGTGAGCCGGTACAGGGAGACTCTAATGCCGCCATAGGTACGATTGTCGCCTGTGGCCGCGAGGGTATCGATGTGGTGACCGGGGAAGGGCTTTTGCGTATTAAATCGCTACAGCTGCCGGGAAAACGGGCCATGAGTGCGGCGGATTTTCTTAATGCGCATAACCCTGAAGGAGTGGTTCTTGGGTAACTTTCCGGGCAGGTCCTCATGGGAATGAAAGCGGCGACCAAAAGTAACCCAAGAGTGGTGGCGGCCAAGTTACTCCGCCAGTTGGCGAATGGCCGATCCATATCTGACCTACTGGATCAGGGGCTGACTGATGTCGCTCCCCGTGATCGGGGATTGGTTAAAGAGTTCTGTTATGGTGTGGCGCGCTGGCGTCCGCGATTAGAGTTGATCGCCAGGCAGCTCATGAGCAAGCCGATCAAGCCAAAAGAGGGTGAGGTGCAGGCGCTTATCCTCCTGGGTATCTATCAGTTGGCCTATATGCGTGTCGCCCCTCATGCGGCGGTTGCTGAGACGGTAGAGGCCGCCAGGCTGCTCGACAAGCGCTGGGCTGTAGGCCTGATTAATGCCCTGTTGAGGCGTTTTCAGCGGGAGCAGGAGCAGCTGCTAGCGGAGGCAGACCAAACGCTTCGGGGGCGTTATGCTATAGCGGACTGGTTACTGAAGCGTATTCGCAGTGACTGGCCAGACCAGTGGGAGTCGATACTCCAGGCAACCAACCGGCATCCACCTATGACCCTGCGGGTCAATCTGTCTGTTCAGAGTCGGGAGGCGTATCTAGATCAGCTGACTGAATCGGCTATCCAGGCGACGGCCGTCGCCGCTGTCCCCTCTGCTATTGAGCTGGAACAGCCGGTGGATGTGGATCAGTTGCCTGGCTTTGCTTCCGGGTCGATTTCTGTCCAGGATGCGGGAGCCCAGTTAGCGGCACCCCTACTGGCCTGTGAGCCTGGTATGGCTGTGTTGGATGCCTGTGCAGCACCCGGCGGTAAGAGTGGGCATATTCTGGAGCTTACTCCCGACATCCAACTGACCGCCATGGATCTTGATGAGCAGCGGCTGACGCGTGTGAGGCAGAATCTCGACCGTCTGGGGCAACAGGCCGATGTGGTGCAGGGGGACGCCGCCAATCCACAGGGTGAATGGGCCGCAAAGCGCTATGACCGCATTTTGCTGGATGTGCCTTGTTCCGCAAGTGGGGTGATACGGCGTCATCCGGATATCAAATTGTTACGCCGACCTGAGGATATTTCCAAACTGGTAAAAACCCAGGCTGGCATCTTACAGGCGGTCTGGTCCCTGTTAAAGCCAGGCGGCCTACTGCTGTATGCTACTTGTTCACTGTTTTCGGATGAGAATGAGCGGCAACTGGAAACGTTTTTGAGGTATCAGGCTGATGCCAAAGAGCATGTGATTGAGGCCGATTGGGGTCATGCCCGTTCTATAGGTCGCCAGACGTTACCGGGCGAGGAGAGCATGGATGGTTTTTATTATGCCTGCCTGCAGAAGCGATAACGGCTGATGCAGAATTGCTGGCAAATGAGCAGATTCCGTAACATCTGGGTTGCCCTGGTTCTGCTGTTATTGTCTGCCGGGTTTCCTCTTCACTCAGCTCAGGCCGAAGCCTTTGTGATAGAGGGTCTGAAGGCTCGTGAGGTCGAAGGCGTTTATCTGATGGAAGCGTCCATCGATTATCAGTTCTCCGGTGATGCGTATGAGGCGCTGGAGAGTGGTGTTCCGCTTACCCTGGAAGTTCACCTTCAATTACGAAGAGAGGGCGCCTGGATCTGGGAATCTGACTTGGTGGATACCCGTTTGAGGTTTCAGATTCTGTATCAGGCGTTACATGGTCTCTATCAGGTAACGGATATCCTGAGCGGAACCCAACAACACTACGCAACACGTAAAGCCGCTTTGACCGCGCTGGGACGATTGCGTGACGTTCAGCTGATTCAGGCCGATCGTCTGGAAAAGGGAGAGCGTTATCGTCTTTCGGCCCGCACCCATCTGGATATTGAGGCTCTCCCCCTCCCACTAAGACCGATGGCCTATCTCAGTTCAGCGTGGAATCTTTCCAGTGAGTGGAGCGTATGGCGTCTGCAATTCTAAAACGGCTAACCAGTGGCGCGCTCCCGGTAACAGCGCTGCTGTTAGTGGTGTTGGTCTCGTTGCACCTGATGAGTGGAGCGCTGCAGAATACCGAAGAGCTGAGTCGCCTGTTTATTCCGCTACTGGTCACCAGTGTCCTGGGTTTGTTTGCCATGGTGATCGTAGTCGGGGTCAATATCGTCCAGCTGGTTGGACGCTATAGGCGCCAGGCTGCAGGTTCCCGTCTTGCGCTAAGGCTGGTGGTGGTGTTTGTGGCGATCTCTCTGGCCCCGGTGGCCGTTGTTTACTACTACTCACAGCAATTTCTGCTGCAAGGTATCGATAGTTGGTTCGATGTGCATATCGATCAGTCGATGGGTGATGCCCTGAGTCTGGGCCAGGCTTCGCTTGATCTGCATAAGCTGGAACGGGTGAAAATCACCCAGCTGTTACTGGATGAGTTATCGGGGTCCTCTGTGGCGGGCCTGAGCCTCAGTCTCGAAGAGCTGCGTGAACAGTTTGGGGCGACCGAACTGGTATTGCTTGATGTGGGGGGCAGGGTGATCACCAGTGTCAATGCGGATCCCAGTATCCTGATAACCAGTAAACCGGATGGAGCAATTCTGCAGCAGATTCGCTCGGGTGAAGATTTTGTCGGCCTTGAGCCCTCTCCGAATGCGGAGGGGCAGCTGGAAGTGCGGGTGGTGGTGGCAGATCGCATCCATAATCGGTTGTTGTTGGCTCGTTATCCGGTGTCACGCTCTATTGCGGACCTGACCAGCAAGGTGGAGGGGAGCTACAGTCGTTACAAAGAGCTGGCGTTCTTGCGTAAAAGCCTGAAAAACACCTTCACGCTGTCGCTGGCGATGGTGCTCCTGTTTAGTCTGCTGGCCGCGATCTGGGCCGCTTTTTTTACCGCGCGCCGGTTGGTCAAGCCTGTTGCGGGTATTGCAGAAGGAACCCGGGCGGTGGCAGAAGGAAACTACGGTATGCAGTTACCGGTACCCAAGTCGCGGGATGAGTTAGGCTTTCTGGTCGAATCGTTTAACTCCATGTCTCGACGTATTGCCCGGTCCCGTGATGAAACGGCTCGCACGCAACGCCAGGTAGAAGCGCAGAGAACCTATCTGGAGACGGTATTGGGCCGTCTCTCTTCGGGTGTGATTTCTTTGGATGCAGAAGGTCGCCTTCAAACGGCTAATCAAGCGGCTGGGGAAATCCTCAAGGTTGACGTAGCACTGTTGCTGGGTCGGGATGTCGATGATCTGGCAGTGATTTCACCCAGACTGAGGCAATTTATCGAGGTGGTGCGGGAAGCAGTGGAGCAGGAGCATCGTGACTGGCGCGGCGAGATTATCCTTATTGGGGGTGAAGGGCGGCAGGTGTTGTTATGTCGTGGTACGCCGCTGGCACAGCCTCATGATGAATCGATGGGTTATGGCCTGGTGTTTGATGATATTACCAACCTGTTGAAGGCTCAGCGTGATGCCGCCTGGGGTGAAGTGGCGCGCCGGTTGGCCCATGAGATCAAAAATCCACTAACGCCGATAAAGTTATCGGCGGAGCGATTGCGCCATAAATATTTAAAAAAGATGGAGGGGAAGGATGCAGATGTGTTGGATCGTGCTACCCACACTATCGTGTCGCAAGTAGAAGCAATGAAGGAGATGGTCAATGCCTTCTCTGATTACGCCCGGCCCTCGCAAATCAATCCCCAGCCAGTACATCTGGATGGCCTGGTTCAAGAGGTGCTTGATCTCTACCGTAGCGCAGGGCTTGTGGGGGGGTTGGAAGTGCGTCTGAATGCAGGAGAGACGCGGGTGGAAGCTGATCCTGTTAGATTGCGTCAGGTGGTGCATAACCTTATAAAAAATGCACAAGAAGCGGTAAGTGTGGAAAACAACCCTAAAATAAGCGTCTCTACTGACGTTAAAGTGGAAAATGATTGCTGGTTTGTTGAGCTGAATGTAACTGACAATGGCCCCGGATTTGATACTGAGGTACTCTCCCATCTTTTTGAGCCTTATGTGACAACCAAGGCCAAGGGTACGGGTTTGGGCTTGGCGGTCGTGAAGAAAATAGCCGAGGAACATGGCGGCAATATCTGGGCAGAGAATCAAGCGCAGGGGGGAGCCCACCTGATTTTGCGATTACCTATCATCGGTAATGAAAAATCACAGGGTGACTGTGTTCACTTGCCTGATCCGATTTCAAGGAGTAATACCGAATGAGTGCCCCGTATATCCTGGTAGTGGATGATGAGCCGGATATCCGTACGCTGGTTAAAGAGATCCTGGAAGACGAAGAGTACGATGTCTCCATGGCGGAGGATGGCAGCACAGCCCGTAAAGCCTTGCGGGACAGAAGACCAGATCTGGTGCTGTTGGATATTTGGATGCCCGACGTGGATGGTATCTCTCTTCTCAAGGAGTGGTCTGAGGGCGGGGGTCTTCCATGTCCTGTGATAATGATGTCTGGTCACGGTACGGTGGAAACCGCCGTCGAGGCGACCCGACTGGGAGCCTATGATTTCCTGGAAAAACCACTCTCGCTGGCCAAGTTGTTACTCACCGTTGAACGGGCGCTGGAGGTAGACAAGCTTCAGCAGGAGAATATTGGCCTGCGGCGGCAGACCCAGCACGTGGTGGAGCCGACCGGAAAGAGCGCCGTCATCCAGCGCCTTCGTGAACAGGTAAAACGGATTGCACAGCATGACTCCTGGGTATTGATAACAGGGGAGCCGGGTACTGGCCGGGAGACTTTCGCTCGTTATCTGCACTCCCAGAGTGTGCGGCGTGACCGCCCTTTTGTAGACGTGGGTGTCTCCTCAATTGCCAAAGGTAATTCAGCCCGGGAGTTGTTTGGCAGTGAGGAGGGGGGCAAGATTCACTACGGGGCGCTGGAGCAGGCTCGCGGTGG
>ATLU01000147.1_pt1 | contig 21904 bp, 16 predicted proteins | sample 178751 | NCBI WGS metagenome assembly ATLU01 (sample SAMN02211837, study PRJNA209200) | bioreactor metagenome | isolation source: day 23 sample from continuous culture bioreactor inoculated with sediment... | place: Germany: Wadden Sea | collected 2011
CGGGACAATGGTTCCGTGGTGACTTTGCACCGTTTGGTGGTGTCTCTTATAAGGTCAACGACAAGCTGACCCTAAAGGCGGAATACTCATCCGATACTTATGCGCGCGAGGTGGATGTGGGGATCCTGGAAAACAAATCCCCCTTGAACTTTGGCATAGACTACAAGCTGTCGCCCATCACAAATTTGAGCCTATTTTACCTGAATGGTGAAACCCTTGGGGCGCAGATGACGTTGCAATTCAATGCACGTCGTCCGGCTGCGCGTTCAGGGTTGGAAAAAGCCCCTCTGCCTGTGGCACCGCGCCCGACCTATGATGCACAAACGTGGTCAGCGGATTGGGTGTCTGACCCAACCAATAAAACAGACCTGCAAAAGCTACTGGCCGATGAACTCGCTAAAGATGGGCAAGGCCTAGAAGCTATGGCCCTGTCGGGGAATTCGGTCGAGTTGCGGGTGATCAACAATCGCTACTTCTCACCGGCACAGGCCGTTGGTCGTGCAACACGGTTGTTGACGCGGGTTATGCCGCCATCCGTTGAGACGTTCCGGATCACGTTGAGTGAAAGGGGGCTGCCTCTTTCGACAGTGACTGTGAAGCGCACGGATGTGGAGCGACTGGAAAATGCATCCTCGGCAGCGATTTTTGATCAAGCTGTAATTTCCGAAGCGAATTTGCGTGACGGGGAACTTGTGCGAACCCCGGATATTTTCCCACGGTTCAAATGGTCCTTGACACCTTATGCTGAGCTGAGCCTTTTTGATCCGGACAATCCGGTTCGGACGGAGTTTGGGGTTAGAGCTGCGGCCAGTTATGAAATTACGCCAAGTTTGATTTTGTCCGGTGCGATTACAAAAGCTATATGGGGCAATATCGGAACGGGTGAAGTTGCACCATCTAATATCCAACCTGTGCGGACCCATGGGCCGATTTATGCACAGCAGGGCGACCCTGCGATCGAACATCTGACGGCTGCGTGGTATGCGCGCCCCGCCAAAAACCTTTATAGTCGCGTGACGGTCGGTTATCTGGAGCAGATGTTTGGTGGTGTTTCGGCCGAGGTGCTTTGGAAACCCGTTGATAGCCGCTTGGCATTTGGTGCCGAAGTGGCTTGGGTCAAACAACGCGATTATGATCAGCTCTTTGGGTTTCAAGACTACAGCACAACAACCGGGCATGTGTCGGCCTATTATGATTGGAGCAACGGTTTTACGACCGAGGTTCACGCAGGGAAATACCTTGCAGGGGATTGGGGTGCGACCTTGGCGGTTGATCGTAAGTTTAACAATGGCTGGACCGTTGGCGCCTATGCGACGGTTACGAATATTTCTGCAGAGGAATATGGCGAAGGCTCTTTCGACAAAGGAATCCGCTTTACCATTCCTCTTGAATGGGCGCTTGGCCAACCCTCAAAAGGGAAATCCATTACGGATATCCAGTCGCTGGCCCGTGATGGCGGGGCAAGGCTTGAGGTTGATGGTCGGTTGTTTGAGTGGGTCAATGATGGCCACGGTGATGCGCTGGCGTCGCGTTGGGGGAAATTCTGGAGATGATGCGTACTGGTTTTTTGAAGGCGAGCAAAACGAAGAGTATTTGCGTCGCGACGGCAATGGTCGTGGGCTTAACGGCTTGTGGTTCTGACCAGAAAACAACACAGCTCCCGCGGATGTGGGGAGGGCTGGTCAAAGGGATCGGCAGTGGCGTTGTGAAAAAAGTTAGCTCGGTCGCGGGTGGGGCGGATAAATCTGCCACTGCGGCGGCCCCGAAAGCGGGTGACACAGATAAGGTGGTGCGCGGCGCATTGGCCGCCACGCCAGGTCCGATCGCATTGGTCGTTCGCGAAAGCAATGCGGCGGTGTCTGCGATGACCCCCGTACAAACCAATGGCCGATATCAAACCTGGATGAGCGCGCAGGGGCAGAGCGTCACGTTACGCGGTGGCGTGCTCAGCGCGACCCGTGGGTTGGGCGATGACCTGATGGCATCCGAGTTTTCGACTGCGGCCGCGGCCATTCAGGCGCGTCGACCGGGCACCTACACTCGGACCTATGAACATCTGAGCGGGCAGGGTGAAAATTCGGTTCTGGTGGCAAATTGTGAGCTGTCAAAGGTGAAATCCGAGCGGGTGGCGATTGGAGAGATTGATGAAAATGCCACGATCTTGCGTGAGGCATGTCAGCACCCGTCGGGTATTTCATTCGAAAACCTGTATTGGGTGGATGCTTCCGGGCGCTTGCTGAAATCGCGTCAATGGGTCAGCCAATCGGTTAAATACCTGATTGTTCAGCCGTTGCGGTAAAGCATTCGGCCACTTTTGTTGCCCTTCTCGAATGGGCAAAGAGATATCAGAAAATGGGGCTCCAGTGCTTGTGATGAGTGCTGGAGCTTTTTTTATGTCAGGCGGTTTGCCCATCAGTGGACGGCAAGCACAAAAAAAAACGGTAAGCCAAAAGGCTTACCGTTCAAACTTTTAGCAAAACGCCAAAAGCTTTTTATTCTTAGGTGCCCGAAGCAACAGCAATGATGCCGCCTACGAGAGCCAGGCCCAACAGAGCGCCGGTGGTGCCGTTCAGCGAAGAAGAAGCTTCTTCAACAACGATCAGCTCAGGCTCAACAATTGGGTTTTCGAAGTTACCAGCTACCAGTGGGGTAGCGGCGATCAGGCCAGCAGCGGCCAGAGCGATTACTTTTTTCATTGTATTACTCCATAAGTTAATTAACGGGCCGCGCCTGCAAGACGTGCCTTCGGATCGTGTTTGCCATAAGTTGGCTGGTTTTGGAAGCTAGATTTTGGAAACAAGCGCTCAGACGCAAGAAGATGCCAAGCCTGTGGCAGCAATGCCATATATGCTGCCGTTTGGGTCCCATTATCCCGCAAAAATCTGAGTCATATAGATTTTTCCGCATCGGGCGGCCTTAGAATCAATGCCGGAACCGTTGCCGAGAAGCTGAATCTTGCGACTCAGAAGGTTTTTTCGGTGTTTTGAGGACGCCATCCAGTAGCGCACCGACATTCTAGCGAGCGATGCGTAGCTGTGGCGCGGGACGGTCTTGCCATCCATATAAACGATTCGGCAGTTGCGAATATCAACGTCCCGCGTCATCACGCCATCAATCTGATACACATGAAACACCCCGATATTTTCGGCCCCGGTGCGAAACCGCACGCCGGATCCTTTCAGCCGTCCGCCCAGCGAGTTGCGCCCTTTGTGGGTCAGCTGTCGGGACCGCGCCATCCATTTGCTGTGACCATCGGCCTGCTTGCTGAGGGCAGCGACGCCCTTTAGCGCGGACAGGCCTTTGGTGCAGCGCGCGTAATTCACCTCGGCCACGAGGGCGGCGTTGAGCAATGAAAGGTTCACATTTTTGGCTGGTAACGCCTGATTGGCACCAGAGACGGCTTGCAACCTGCATCCAGCCTCGGCGGTGGAAAGGGCCGCGATAAGCGCCAAAGTTGCGGAAATTGCGAAAGTTCTGATCATGGGCGCACCTCATCATATCATCTTGGATCTGTGCAAGAGAGCATGGAAATGGGGCGGTGATGTGGCGGAATTCCCCTGCCAATTGGGCAGTTTTCGTTGACTCCGAGGGTGTGATGGCGCATCCCAATCAGATAAGAATTACCTCAACGAAAGCATTTCGGATCCACCTAAAATAAAGAAGATCCGAAACGCACAAGATTGATCGAAGTTGTGGGCGTTTCGAAAATAAACATGTGCCGCAAGTTTATCCCGAAACGCTTTAAGAGGGCAGTAGATATGAAAATTGCAATGATCGGGACGGGCTATGTGGGGCTGGTGTCGGGGGTTTGTTTCTCAGATTTTGGACATGAAGTCATTTGTGTGGATAAAGATCCGGCAAAAATCGACATGCTGAACAAAGGTGAGGTTCCTATTTATGAGCCCGGCCTTGATGAGCTGATGGCGAAAAATGTGGCGGCTGGCAGGCTGTCGTTCTCGCTTGATCTGGCCGAAGCGGTTGCGCAATCTGACGCGGTGTTCATCGCTGTGGGCACGCCCACGCGGCGTGGTGACGGTCACGCGGATCTGACCTATGTCTTTGCCGCCGCAGAAGAAATTGCCGCTGCAATCGAAGGCTACACCGTGGTCGTGACCAAATCGACCGTGCCCGTTGGCACCAATCGCCGGGTGAAGCAGATCATCCATAAAGCCCGCCCGGATTTGGAATTTGACGTGGCCTCTAACCCGGAGTTTCTGCGTGAAGGGGCCGCAATTGACGATTTCATGCGCCCGGATCGTGTGGTTGTTGGGGTGCAAACAGATGCAGCATCAGAGGTTATGGCCGATATTTACCGCCCGCTTTTCTTGCGCGAATTTCCCATCGTCACCACTGATCTGGAAAGCGCCGAGATGATCAAATACGCGGCCAATGCGTTTCTGGCGACCAAGATCACCTTTGTAAACGAGATCGCAGCCCTGTGCGAACGGGTGGGCGCGGATGTAAAGCAAGTGTCCAAGGGCATTGGGCTTGATGGCCGTATCGGCAATAAATTCCTGCATGCAGGACCGGGATATGGCGGCAGCTGTTTTCCCAAAGACACCAAAGCTTTGGCGCGGATCGGCCAGGAACATGGCCTGCCGATGCAGATCACCGAAACCGTCATCACCGTGAACGAAGAAATGAAACGGCGCATGATCGACAAGATCATGGACATGTGCGGTGGATCGGTGAACGGAAAAACAATTGCTGTGTTGGGGGTGACCTTTAAACCCAATACGGATGACATGCGCGACGCCCCCAGCCTGACGATCGTGCCGGCTTTAATCGGCAGCGGCGCCAAAGTGCGGGTGGTTGACCCCCAAGGGCGCCACGAAGGCGAAGCGCTTTTGCCCGGCGCGCATTGGGCGGATGATCCTTACAAAGCGGCGCAAAATGCCGATGCAGTGATTTTGCTGACGGAATGGAATGAATTCCGCGCCTTGGATCTGAAGCGATTGGCGAAACGGATGTCTGCCCCTCGACTGGCGGATTTGCGCAATATATACGCTGCTAAAGATGCAAAACGTGCGGGATTCGAAGCGTATACTTCGATTGGACGCATTGGGTATGGGTACGACGGAGCCTAGGTTCCGTGAGTGGTTGGGGACAGAACGCTGACTGTAAAACGCGTATTTGATCTTGTGCTGGCGTGCACATTGTCGGTGTTCATTACGCCGATAATCGTGGTGTTGTATGTGATTGTCATACGCCAGGATGGTCATCCGTTTTTGTATCGTTCTGTGCGGATGAAAACAGCCCGCCGCAAGTTCCGCCTTTATAAAGTGCGCACCATGTCGATTGTTGCCAATCGAGACAATAAGGGTGTGACCGGCGGGCATAAGTCTTCGCGGATCACGCCGCTTGGTCGCAAGCTGCGCAAAACCCGTCTGGACGAGCTGCCGCAGGTGATCAATGTGCTGAAGGGGGATATCAGCTTTGTTGGCCCCCGCCCGCCAGAACCGCGTTACGTGCGGGCCTGCCCGGATATCTATCGTCAGGTGCTAAAAGATCGCCCCGGCATTACCGGCCTCGCGTCGGTGGTGTTTCACCGTCATGAGGAATGGATCCTGGCGCAATGCGCGAGCCCGGATGAGACCGAAGAGGTCTATATCCGCCGCTCCGTCCCGCGCAAAGCACGGATTGATTTGATCTATCAAAAGCACAAATCCCTGCGGATGGATATATATGTGTTTTACCTGACAGCGGCGATGTTTGTGAGGTTGCCTGGGCGCCGGGCGCGGCGGATTTATGCAAGGATGCACGTCTCGAAGACTGCGTAGCTTAGCAGATTACCAAACTGTCCTCAATCACGCCCAGATCCGCCTCTTCTATAATTGTAAGGGTGTTCCCTCCCCCAAAGTCAAAGACTGTTGTTGTTCCGCTAGCGCTTGCAAATGCCATTACATCACTTGCGGATGCTCCTGCAGATAGAAGGGTCGCTGAAATCTCAATTACATCAATTGCGCCGTCAAAATCCATGATCTTGTCTTTCCCTTGTTCAAAGACAAAGGTGTCGATGCCTTGGCCACCATAGAGCTGATCATTACCAACCTCACCATTCAAGGTATCATCGCCGTCTTGACCAAGTAAGATGTCATTGCCTCCACCACCCATGAGCAAGTCGTTCCCTTTGTTCCCATAAAATTTATTGTATCCATCATCGCCGTAGAGCTTATCGTTGAACTGCGTCCCATAAAGGCGTTCGATATCAGCAAATGTGTCGCCGACGGCCTTGCCATAGCCAGTATTGGTTGCCAACGAAACGGTAATAGCCGCCGTTTCCGAGGAGTAGATCACAGCGTCTAATCCGCTCCCTCCATCAAAGTGATGCGCGCCCTCACCACCATAAAGTCGATCATTTCCGTCCCCCCCGAAAAGCGTATCATTGCCGCTTGAGCCGTATATTCCATCGTTTCCAGCGCCTCCATAGAGGGTGTCGTGGCCAGTGCCACCGTTTAGAACATCGTTCCCATCATGACCCTTTAAGCGGTCGTTTCCTGCGTTACCAATAATGGTGTTCATGCTATTTGTGCCATCGATATTGTCGTTGTGCGAAGAACCCAAAACATGTTCGATACGCTTGAAGCTATCGCCAATCGCCCTTCCGCCAGCGTAACCAGTCAACAATGAGACACTGACGGCGGCACTTTCATTCGCATAGGTAACGGTGTCCCAGCCCGCCCCACCATCCATGAAGTCGCGACCTGATCCACCATGAAGGACATCGTTAGAATCCCCTCCTAGGAGTGTGTCATTGCCCTCTTCGCCCTGAAGGTGGTCGTTTCCACCCAATCCACGCAGCCGATCATTTCCGGTTCCCCCCATAAGGGTGTTCATAGAGTTACTTCCATCGATCCGGTCCGCATAATTAGTACCAATTAGGTTTTCAATTTGGCTGAATGTGTCGCCAGCCGCACGACCACCTGCTTCACCTGTTAGCAACGAGAGGCTAACGGCCCCTGTTTCGCCGGAGTAATCAACGGTGTCCCATCCAGAGCCACCGTCCAACCGGTCCCGGCCTTGGCCACCGATCAAAGTGTCATTCCCGGCCCCACCATAGAGCGCGTCATTTCCGCCTAAGCCGCGTAGGCGATCGTTTCCTTTGCCGCCGCTCAGCCAATTTGTAGAGGTGCTACCGTCGAGGCGATCTGAAAAATCTGTCCCTGTGACATGTTCAACCTTGTAATACGCATCGCCAGCCGCTCTTCCTCCACCCGTATTTTCAAAAAGCGAGAGGCTAACGGCTCCAGTTTCAAGGGAATAATCGACCGTATCCCAACCATTACCACCATCAAATGTGTCTATTCCCCCGTGACCGAACAAAGTGTCATTGCCCTCCTGCCCACGAAGGTAATTTCTTCCGCTGCCTCCGTTTAAGGCGTCGTTACCATCGTAGCCGCGCAGTGTGTCGTTACCTGCAAGCCCCCAAAGGCGGTTGGTCCCATTGTTGCCGTTTATACTGTCATGAAAGTCAGAGCCAGCGACGCGCTCAATGCGTAAATATTGGTCCCCCGTCGCATTTGCTCCTCCGATTCCAGTTAGTAATGAGACGTTAACGCCGCCGGATTCCCCCGAGTAGTCCACCGTGTCCCAACCTGCACCTCCGTCGAGCCGGTCCCGACCGCTGCCAGCAATTAGGGTGTCGTTCCCATTGACACCGAACAGCGTATCGTCGCCCCCTAATCCGACCAGAATATCGTCCCCGTCTGCACCGTTCAGCTCGTTCGCTGCACCATTACCTTCGAGGTTGTCGTTGAATGAGGATCCGCGGATGTTCTCTATTTGATACAATTGGTCCCCTGCTGCGCTACCTGCCCCGCTATGAGTTTGAAGCGATACTTGAGCGTTGCTTTGACGATCTGAATAGTCAGCGGTGTCGATACCGTCACCGCCGTAGAGTGTGTCAGCACCATCTCCTCCACGCAGTCGGTCCGCACCATGATTTCCATAAAGAACATCATCACCTGCACGGCCGTTAATAGAATCATTGCCGGAGTAGCCCTGTAAATTGTCTTCTCCACCCGAGCCAAATAATGTGTCATTGTAAGCTGACCCAATAATGCCTTCAATCGAGACATAAATGTCGCCAGCTGCGGCGCCCTTCTTAAAGCCTTTTTCCAGATCGACAGTTACACTTATGCTGGCTGTTTGATAGCTGGCATAATCTTCACCGGTTCCGCCATCCAATGTGTCTGCACCGGTTCCACCGTCCAATGTGTCCTGGTCGTTTCCCCCAAAAAGGCTGTCGTCACCTGCGAAGCCACGAAGGCTGTCATTGCCATGGCCACCCTCAATTACATTCCGAGTTTCATTGCCATAAAGCTCGTCGTTTTTTGTGGATCCTCGTAGGTTTTCTACAGAAATGAAGGTGTCGCCATAGGCGTTCCCCCAGGTGTTCCCATTGAGTAGATCGACACCAACGCCTTTGCTCATGTTTTCATATGTTGCGGTGTCTATGCCCGAACCACCGTTAAGGACATCAGCGTTATCGCCGCCGTCCAGCGTGTCATTCCCGGCACCTGCTGTTAAGATGTCGAGCCCGTCACCGCCCTTAAGAAACTCTGAGGCGCTTGTGCCCTGGACTGTCTGAGGCATGTAGTTAAAACCACTAGGCGGGCGCTCCAGTGTTAAAATTGCGTTCGTTTCAAAGTGAGATGCATTCAAAGAAGAGCCGTGATGCGAATATACATCGACTTGTTCTTGCCCATAAGTAATTCGTGCCCCCCAGCTTTTCGACGTGATGCTAAGTTGCTGGGCATCATATAGCATGAAGAAGCTAGAAAGATCTAAGGTGTCTTCAGCGGTGTTGAAGTCTGTTATGACGTCAACTTCGTTGTCGGCAGTTAGGACGAATGTATCATGACCTGTGCCACCCGTTAGCGTGTCATTACCAAACCCATCGACAAGGACATCATTTCCTCCGAATGTCGAAATATGATTGTTACCCGCCCCGCCATCAACGGTGTCGCGCAAGCTGGTGCCTGAATAGTTCTGGTCGGTGCCTGAGCCTGTTTCAATGGTCCCCGTAGCTCCAAGATCAAATGTAAGATGGGTGATACCTTGTTCACTTTCGCTAGACGCAAAAATATGAAGAGTATCACCAATATATGTCGCTTCAATTGAAGCGATGTTTTGCAGAGCCATAGAGTTGTTGTCAGCGATTGAAGCGACGTGGGTGAGCTTTCCACCTGGTAGCAATTGCAGAAGTGTGATGCCGTCGTCCGCTCCACCCGCCAAAACGAAGGTCTGACCATCTATGTCGACCGATGTAAGTTCACTTACATTGCTAAAACGCGTATATTGGTTGTCGATGACATGGTCTTTGGGGTGTAGCGTTCCATCATGCAGTACTTCGAATACAGTAAGGGACGAGCTTCCGGAGCTGGCTAAGACAGCGTAGGATTTACCATCAACTTCGCTTGTTATAATCCCTGAGGGTGTAGAGATGGGAATGCCCTGCGTTGCACCAAGGTTGTCGATTGGTACTGGGGTGCCATCGTTCGCAAGAACAAAGCTTTGGATCGAATTGAATGCTTGGGACGCAGATAACAAGATGTTCACCCCGGAAACTTCCGTGATCTCCATCCCGACAATGTCAGCGCTGTTTGAAAGAAAGGGGATTGCAAGGTCATTTTCGACGTTGAACTGTCGGCTTCCCGACATTGTGTAATGGGTAAATCCAGCTTCACTCATACTCGCACCATAGGCATGAGTGGTCCCGTCGATGTCCCACGTGACCAAAGACGTCAAGTTCCCTGATCCGCCAGTCGCCCAGGAAAACGCCTGAGTCGTCTGAAGGTTTCCCCCACTGGTCAGTTGATAGCCATCCAGCGTCCAATCCCGGTTACCAAATGGTACAAAGTAAGTGCTACCATTGAGGGCAACCATATGAGACTGAGACTGTCCTGATGCCATTGTCGTAGGTGTAAACGCAATTTGTTGTTCGAGCTGTAAAAAACTGCTGCCCGACAAAGAGAAGCGCATAATGCCACCGCCACTGCCCGTCGAAGTCAACAGGAGAGGTGTCTCGTTGTCCACCACAAATTCCATATCGGTAATTCCAGCACAAAAAGCCGGGCCAGAGATCAATTCCTTCAACACAATATTGGTCATTGTATATTTCCACCCAATTCCACCACGCAATTTCTTGCGAGTTCAGGATGTGTCGAAAGTCTTAACGCCGAGCTTCGCAAACATGGCCACATTTGGACACGTCGTTTGGATTTTATTAGATTTTCTGATGAATAGGATTGCCACAAAAAGGGCCAAATATTGCCATTTTGGTGCTTTTGATAAATCCGTAAGTTTACAATTGCGTTTGAGGTTGTTGTTATAGCCCAGCTGGTGGGGCTGAGTTCGATGTTGAGCAAAGTAGATGGCTGCCCGACCCTATAGAATATAAGGTACTCGAGTCCGATGAACACATATGCAGCTAAACCAAAATACACCGTAGATCAGGTCGCCGACCAATTGGTGACAGGCTACTCGAACGCTGTAGGCTCGCCATCTGGTGGGTTCAACGTTGGTGCTGGTGGGACGTTGAAATACTATGTGGGAGATATGTCTGCCGCGGGTGTCTGGTTCGTTGATAACGCTCTTGCGTCTTGGACTGCGGTGTCAGGTATTAAGTTTTCGATCACGTCGGATGTGTCTCAAGCGGATATTACTTTTCAGACAACTGACCAGTCTGGCGCATATTCAAGCTCTTCTTATCTTGGTGGCTACATCCAAGATTCTTTGGTGAATATTCCTGAATACTGGTTTTCTGGTGATGCCTACGATCTTGACACTTACGGGTACCAAACCTTTGTGCATGAAATCGGTCATTCACTTGGTCTGGGTCACCCAGGAAGCTACAATGGCAACGGAACTTTTGCCTCCGATGCGATTTTTTCCAACGACAGCTGGCAAATGAGTGTGATGTCATATTTTTCGCAATCCGAGGCGGAAGTTTCGGCGGATTATGCTTATGTGATCACTCCAATGATTGCTGATATTGCTGCGATTCAGCAGTTGTATGGGGTGGCGAATAATGTGAACACCGGTGCAACGGTCTATGGATATAACTCAAACGCCAGTGGCCCAGCTTCCAAGTTCACGCAACTCGATTCTGTTGTTGCAATGACTGTTTATGACAGTTCGGGAATTGATACATTGAATTTTGAGGGATCTTCAAAAAACCAAGTTCTTAGATTGAGTTCTGGATCTACATCTGACGTCTTGGGCAAAAAGGGAAACCTATTGATCGCTCAGGGTGTAAATATTGAAAATGCTAAAGGTGGCTCAGGAAATGATACCATTGTCGGGAACAACTTAGACAACGTATTGCAAGGGGGCGGCGGGCATGACACCGTTTATGCAAGCTCAGGTAATGACACTCTTTTTGGTGATGCCGGCAATGATAAGCTTCATAGCGGTAACGGTGTGCATTCTTTCAATGGTGGCTCAGGTTTCGATTATGTCATTTACAGTGCCGAGTTAGGTGCCATCAATGCTTCGCTAGCTACAAGCAGTGGAAGCGGGAAGGCTGTCGGCGATAGCTATAAGTATATCGAAGGGATGGTCGGAACCGGCTTTGGAGACCGTCTGGATGGCAATAGCAACTCCAACAAGATTTTTGGTGGCTCGGGAAACGATAGGCTGCGTGGATATGGTGGCAGCGATACTGTAAGTGGCCAAGGCGGGAATGACACTCTTGTCGGCGGGACCGGCGCGGATAAAATTTACGGGGGTTCCGGTTGGGATACGGTCGATTACTCGGGTGAAAAAGGTGCAGTGTCTGTCTCGTTGTCTCTTGGATATGGACAGGGTAAAGCCGTCGGAGATACGTATTCAAGTATTGAACGCTTAATTGGCAGCAATTACGCGGATCGGCTTGATGGAACAAATTCGACAAATAAAATATCTGGCGAAAGTGGTGACGATAGGCTGAGAGGGTTTGGTGGTAATGACGCCCTTTACGGCGAGTCCGGTGACGACACCCTGTTTGGTGGATCTGGAGATGATTTCCTCAATGGTGGTACTGGTGCGAATTATTTTCACGGTGGAGCAGGGTGGGACACGGTTAACTACAGATCGATGAACGGTGCCGTAAGTGTTTCTCTGAAAGCTGGGGTTGGCTTTGGAAAAGCTGCAGGTGATACATATGCCGCGGTTGAGCGGGTTATTGGAACAAGGCATAATGATCGCATAGACGGAAATGCGAGTTCAAACCGGTTGCGCGGTAGCGATGGAGATGATCGGTTGCGCGGCCATGCAGGAAATGACGCCCTTTTTGGAGATAGCGGAAGAGATACGTTATCTGGCGGGGACGGAAACGACTTCCTGCACGGCGGGGCGTCAGCCGATGTCTTTGAGTTCACCGCAGGTTCGGATCGAATTATCGATTTTTCGGAGGCCCAAAATGATGAAATTTTGTTGGATCAGTCTTTGTGGAACGCATCGGGGAACCTGACGGAACAGCAGGTATTGGACAGTTTTGCAACAAATTCTGGCGGCAACACTATCTTTGACTTTGGGAATGGTGATGTTCTCATTGTCGAGGGTGTCTCTAACGCCGCAAGCCTCTTGGATAATATTACGTTTTGAGGCTGCCTAAGAGGATGTGTAAGCCTGCTGTATGGGAAAAGAGATTCCCTTTAAACTTAGGACATGAGTGTAAAGGTTTACCAGTTCGTGCTCTTGTGCTTCCCAAGAAAGAGCATACGCGTTTGCGCGCGAATTATCTCCGTATTCTTTTCTGAGCGCAGGAGTTTCAACCAGTTTTGCAATCTTCTGTTCAAGATCCGATAGATTTCCAGCTTCGGCCAGCAATCCTAGGCCATTTGCCACTACAACTTTCCGAATTTCTGGAAAATCAGTTGCGACAACCGGCAGGCCCGCCATTACGTATTCGAACAATTTGTTTGAATCTGTTGAGTAATGGTTGAAGCAAGTATTGCGGATTGGCTGGACGCCTATGTCAGCCGAAGCCGTATAGCTTGGCAATTCGGATAATGGTACCAAGGGGATGATATGGACTCTTTCATTGAGGCCAAGCTGTTCGATATGGGAATGAAGGGATTCCGTTTGTCGCCCACCACCGACCAAAACAAAATGCGCGCGTTCACACTGCTGCGCAGCTGATACAAAATTATGTAATCCACGGCCGGGTTGTAGCCCACCCTGGTAAATCGCGATCACAGCATCTTCCGGAATGTTCAACTCTTCTCTAAGACGGTTGCTCTGTTGCGGTTTAGAGAAGCGTGGGCGATTTTGTAGAACGGTAATGTCTTTAATTTTCCAGGCGCGTTGGAAAAACTGCGCCCGCATGCGCGTAGTTGTAATGCATGCATCTGCTCTTGGCATAAGGCTTTTTTCAAAAAAGGCTATGACATTGCGTAGGCTGCTATAGCCCTCTCGATCGGTGCTTACCTCATGCGCATCATAAACCAGTCTGGCTCCTGAAAGTCGTGCTGCCACCCATGCAGTCGGGAGTGTGTTGATGTCATGCGCATGAACCACGCTTGGGCGCATTTTGATCATCCGCACACAAAGACGCGCGTGTGAAAACAAGCGTACCGTGGCACTAACTGCGGTTCTGATCCGACTGCGTTCAACCGTTGCAGTCTGGCTGCTTTTTGCCGATGGTTTGGGGAGGGACTGTGGGGTCGATTGTGTTGCGCTATCTCCTTTGAATAGAGACATTAATATCTTGTATTTTGCAAGAGCCCAGGCGTGAGGTTTGCGAGATACCCTATTGACGGTCAACCTCTCTTCAATTTCTTGGTTCGTCGGTGTGCTACCGTCTGCCGCATGTAGGGCAAAGACGCAGACCTGAGCACCGTTTCTTGTAAGAGTTTGGGCTTCTTTAAGTACGCGGGCGTCGTTGCGAAAGTCGTTCCAAACAATCATCGCTACTTTGGGAGGATGAGATATTGCCATCTTTTGGGCTTCTTTCTTCGGGGATAGTGCGATTTTGAAGTGCTTAAGCACCTCTGACATCAAAGGAAATCGCCTGCCTTTAAATCGTGATAAAATGCTTCTCCGGGTTTGCCGATTGAAGCCGTTGCAAATTGTTTGATGAGCAAAGCGAAGTTCTCTTGATTGTTAAGCTCAGGTGAAATCTCAAATTTTGCCATTCTGCCCACGATCTGTGTTGGTTGGGTAACCTCTTCCAAGATGTGATAAAGCGGGCGTAGCGTGTAGTCATCGAAAAGAACCGTTATCGGCCTCGTGCATGACATAATTGCGGTTGCCAAACATGCCGATCGAAGACGACCATCAATTAGAATGACGTCGGGGTGGCGAAAGTAGGGCTTGTTCCAAACATCTAAAGGGTATCGGAAAAACTTGCGCCAGTCGCTTTCGTGAATGGGGCGACCCCAAAGTGTGGTCTCACCAATATCAGTATGGCAAACAATCGCTGGAGAGTTGGTGTGTTTCTTGTCGAGCTGGCTCTGAAGCTTGCGTGCCCATTCAGCATCGCTTTCAACGCTAATAACAAGTTTATTTCTCATTGAGGCAGCGATATGGGTCGTACCGCCCGAGCCATACTCCAATATAACCTTTGCTTTCAGGTACGTCTCTTTAACCAGCTGCACTTCTTCATCGGGCATATAGGGTGCTGGTGCATTGCTTGGAACTGGTGCGGTCATTGTCGTTTCAACTCTTTTCAAAAAAGGTCGGATCAGCGTTTATCGACGTTGAGCACAGCGTTTGCAAATATTTTTGCAGTTTTTTCCCAAGTGCGTTCCTTTTCGACCCATTTGCGAGCCGACGTACCCATCTGCTGTCTCAGGCTGGGGTTTTCGATAAGGTGACGCAGCTTGGTGGTTAGGTCGTCGATGTTGCCTTTTTCAAAGACAAGCCCGGTCTCGCCATCAATGATCATTTCTTTCATCGCGCCGACTGAAGAGACGATAACGGACTTTTGCATAGCAAATGCTTCAAGTGGTTTCAGAGGGGATACCAGTTCAGTTACGGGTTGGGCTTTGCGAGGGAAGGGAGCAATATCAATGAGCGAGTAATGGTCTTCTACCTCGTCATGAGGTACACGGCCAGGCAGGATGAGTTTGTCTTTCAGCGAAATCGTGCCCAGCTTGGGCGCTTTCCCAGACCGTGCATTCATCGTGTCCAGAATAGATTGTGTTATTGGGCCCTGACCTTGGCCTTGGGCATTTTCGCTTCCTACCAAGAGGAGCCTGAAATCTACGCCTTGTTGGTGAAGGTTCGAGCAGGCTTTGGCGAGGTCGTCCAACCCTTCATATTGGACGAAGCTTCCAATATAGCCAATCACGGGGACGTTTTCAGGAATATTATATTTTTGAACGAGTTCTTTGCTTGGCGTACGTGGCGCAAACCGCGAGGGGTCACATGAATTAGGCACCAAAGTAATGTTTTTTTTGCCGACACCACGGCGTGCTAACTCTTCAGCCATCGGCGTTGTAAGTGTCAGTACGTGATCTGCCGCTTTTGCAGTTTCCGATTCCAAATACACCTGAGTAACGAATGACTTGTTTTTTGCGAATTCGGGCTCACGAGACAGTCGGGTGATTTCCCAAAATCCGCGAACCTCATATATAAACCGGGCACCTAGTTCATGACATGCTAGCGCTGCTGGGATCGCAGTTGAGTGGTTCGAAGCTGAAACGACTGCTGTAGGCCGATGCTCGAGGATTGCCTCTTTGATCGATACGGCCGCTCCTTTCATGTATTCGTGCTGGGTCGGGAAGTCGTGACGAGTTATTGTCAGCGTGTGGGTGTAGTTAACTCGGTCAATCGAATTGATCGACTTGGTTTCAAATGGTGGCTTGTTGTCCTCATACAGGTCGTTTGGAAAACCAGGTCGTGTGAAGCAATGAAGTTCAACACCATTTGTGACAAGTGCCTTTGCCATGCCGTGTGATCGGGTGGCATATCCGTTTGACGAATACGGCAAAGACGAGTGCAATACGTAGAGAATGCAATTGGGTCGCGGTTCGTATACGCAAGCTGGTTTGGGCTGTTGCAAAGGGGCAACAAGATTACGAAAGGCCGCGTTGACCATTGCGGGGGCGTGCGTCTTGGCAATCGCCTGCGGTGCCTTTTTCTTGCTCGGTGGTGTGAGCAAAGGTAGTTGTTTGGCTGCGTTTGATTGGGCAAATTGAAGGAGTATTTTGCTGGAAGTCTGGCGGTTCCGTTTCTTCAGGATTTCCGCCGCTACGATAAGGCCTTCTTGGACATTCCTGCTGCTCATTTTCGTGGCATCCTTTGCTCGAATTAGTATTTGAAATGCACTTGTTTTCGCGTTGCCGTGTGAGTGCCGATTATCAGAGGCGTCTTGTTTGGGTGTTTAGCTTTTTCAACCATCGGCAGCAATAACTAGTTGCTATCCCAAAAATGTGATCGGAGTTTCAATACGAGATCTGCCCGTCGTCAGGTATTTTGGAACCAAAGGCTGCCTGAACTAAGATTGAGTATGACTCATCTGGTTGGTTTGATTATGTGGCGAGCTGGCGGTGATGCGAGCGTCGCGCTTTGAATAGCCCCTAGTATTGTAGACGCTTTCTTCCCTAATTTTGAGGCAAGGAGGCGGTTATGGGGAAGCCAAATTTCAGTGAAGATTTCAAGCGTGATGCGGTGCGTCAAATCACGGTACGGGGGTATGCCGTTCGTGAGGTTTCAGAGCGCTTAGGCGTCAGCACTTACTCGCTCTACAAATGGATAAAGGTGTATCTGGCAGTGATCATCGATCTGTATTCCCGGCGCGTCATCGGCTGGGCAGTGAGCAACCGGATGAAACGCGACATGGCGATCCGGGCGCTGGATATGGCAGTGGCATTGCGCCAACCGCCAGGGACTGCATCCACCATGCGGACCGCGGTTCCCTATATTGCTCGAACGAATACCACAGGCGCCTGTCAAATCGCGGGTTTCTGGTATCGATGTGCGGGAAAGGAAACTGCTGCGATACTTCCATAGTTGAGGCATTCTTCAAATCTCTCAAGGCTGAGCTGATCTGGCGTAACCGTTGGGAAACCAGGCAACAGGCGGAAGGCGCGGTATTCCAATGCATCAATGGATTTAATAATCCTCGCCGATGGCATTCAGCAATAGGGGGCAAAGGCCCCTTGGTTTTTTGAAAGAAAGGCCGCGTAGATGGGTTGAGAGACTGGAACGCAAGCGCGACAAGACCTGGTTGCCGACATGATCGAGCTGGCGCGTCAGTACGGTCGATATGGTTATCGCCGGGTTGCTGCCCTGCTGCGAGACGCTGGCTGGCAAGTGAATGACAAACGTGTCGAGCGTTTGTGGAAACGCGAGGGGCTCAAAGTGCCAATGAAACAACCCAAGAAAGGGCGGCTCTGGCTGAACGATGGATCATGCGTCCGGCTTCGGCCCGAGTATCGCAATCACGTCTGGTCGTACGACTTTGTGCATCACCGAACTGACGATGGCCGGGCGTTCAGGACATTGAACATTCTGGATGAACACAGTCGGGAATGCCCGACGATCCGGGTGAAACGAAAGCTGAACTCGACCGAGGTCATTGATGCTCTGACCGACCTGTTCATCCTGCGCGGTGTGCCAGCCTATATCAGGTCCGACAACGGGCCCGAATTCATAGCTGAGGCCGTCAGACATTGGACCTGTCGCGGTTGGGGCAAAGACGGCATACATCGAGCCCGGGTCGCCGTGGGAGAACGGATACTGCGAGAGCTTCAACGGGCGGATGCGTGACGAGTTGCTGAACGGTGAGATCTTTTACTCGCTGCGAGAAGCCCAGATCATCATCGAAAGCTGGAGGAAACACTATAACACCAAACGACCACACAGTGCCCAGGGCTACCGCCCACCTGCGCCAGAGGCCATCATCCCGATGGACCAGAGGCCAACTATGCACTAACTTTCAAATTGGACCACTCAAGTGAGGCTGCTCAGTCAGACAGTATTAGACAAAGAAATGCTTGTGCGAGGCTTGGCGTAGAGTATGTAAAGATCAGAAAACTGCAACGTAGAGTAATAGAGCTAGACAATTATGATCGACAAGAAGTCAAACAGTGCTAATTCAGGATCGCTTTTGAGCGGAGTCGACTGGGACCGTTCGTCGCTCTATTGGAAACCTCGTTACTTAGTTCCCTCAGATGTGGATCACCACATTCCGTTGATTTTTTGGCTTGTGGATCTGCAGCGTCCGTTAGTGGCGGTTACTTTAGGGTTGAACGGATCTAGCGCCCATTTTGCGGCGTGTCAGGCTTTTGACAAGCTGGATCTTGATGGAGAATGTGTTGCTGTAAACTTGCCCGTTAAGGCTGATTCCGATGGCGCTGATGCGGATTTGATCGATGCGTCCGTTGTGGATTTTTCGTCCCAAAACTACTCAGACCTATCCTACTTTGTGAGTGGCGAGGATGAGCTTAAGGCAAAGCTAGATGCAAGTTCATCCGTTGACCTATTGATCGTAAATACCCCTGTGACGGCTGAGGTCCTTGAGCACCTTTCTGCTTCGTGGAAGTCCAAGCTTTCTGATCGAGCAGTTCTGCTCTTGCTGCGTGGTGTGTCAGCCAATATCTCTGACGAAACACTTGCTAAATCTCTTGGCGGCAAGGCTGCTTTTCTGCTTGGAGGTAAAGCTAACGCAAAGGTGGTTTTATTTGATGGGCAATATGACCCACGGCTTGAGGCGTTTGCGTCATTGAAGGTTGGTCAGTCAGGTTATCGATATGCTCTTTCTAAATTTGCTCGTCTTGGTGAGGGATGCGCTGCGACCGTTAGTGTTGCGAATGCTACTAAAAGTATGACCGAGCTGGAAGTAAAATTGGCATCCACTGACAACGCTCTGCGAGAGAAAACATTTAGTTATGATCGGCTTTACAAGCAATATAACGAGCGCTCAGAACAGGCAGGAATTTCAGATGCGCTGGTATTCGATGAGCGCAAAAAGACCTCAATATTCCAAAGGAAGTTACGTGAGGCAGAGGCAATTGCCAGTGACTTGGATGCTAAGGTTAACGCACTACAATCAAAAGTCGACGAGCTTCACTGTGCGCTGAAGGTTGCCAAGGCTGCTTCGGTTGATAGCAAGGCGCTAAAGGAGCGTATGATTGATATTGGTGTTCTCGGGCTGGAACTAAAGAATTTAAAGCTGGCTGAAAAGCAACGCGCCGTTCTGGCCAAGAAATTGGCGAATATAGAGAAGAGTACGTCATGGAGGTTAACCAAACCGGTCCGTGCGCTTGGTGGGGCCGTGAAGCGTTTTCGATAGATTTGATCATTGAAACCGGCAGTTCTATGCCGGTTTTACTTTTTTTTGCTGTTGTTTTCCGCTTTTGATTTGGTATGTAGGCGCAGCAGATTTCGTGTGTTCTGAAAGGTGTTAAATGAAAGTTTTGATTGTATTCGGAACGCGCCCGGAAGCTATTAAAATGGCTCCTGTAGTGAAAATGCTCCAAAGCAAAGATGGTCTTGATGTTGATGTGTGCGTTACTGCACAACACCGGCAAATGCTTGACCAAGTTTTGGAACTTTTCGACATTCAGCCTAGGTTTGATCTTGACTTGATGAAGCCGGGGCAGGACCTGACAGATATTACGACTCGGATTTTGTTGGCGTTGCGCGATGTGCTAAAAGAGAACAAATATGATCGCCTTCTGGTGCATGGCGACACAACAACGACTATGGCAGCCGGGCTGGCTGCGTTTTACGCGCAGGTGCCTGTGGGGCATGTCGAAGCTGGTCTGCGAACGGGTGATATCTATGCACCTTGGCCGGAAGAAATGAACCGGATGCTTGTAGGCCGGATGGCGGATTTGCATTTCGCACCGACCGAGACATCTCGTCAGAGCTTGCTGGCAGAGAACATTGCCGACGATCGAATTCTGGTTACAGGTAATACAGTGATTGATGCTTTGCAGCAGGTCGTCACGCAGTTTGATGCGGCGCCGGAGTTGGACGCACAGATGCGCGACCGCTTTCCGTTTTTGGATGCGAGCAAGCGGATGATATTGGTCACTGGACATCGACGTGAAAACTTTGGATCTGGGTTTGAAAAGATTTGCCAAGCTCTGAAGGAAATTGGTGAAGAGGCGGATGTCCAAGTGGTCTATCCGGTGCATCTTAACCCGAATGTTCAAGAGCCTGTGAATAGGATTTTGGGAAATGCATCATCGGTGCACCTCATTGCCCCTCAAGATTACTTGCCCTTCGTTTGGTTGATGAAGCAATCCCATTTTATCATCACTGATAGTGGCGGTGTTCAAGAAGAAGCGCCTTCGCTTGGGAAGCCCGTTTTGGTGATGCGCGACACAACGGAGCGACCAGAAGCAGTAGAGGCGGGGACCGTGCGGCTTGTTGGAACCGACACAGACAAGATCAGATCCGAGGCTGTAAGATTGCTGAACGATCAGGCCGCATATGATGAGATGGCGAAGGCGACAAACCCTTACGGCGACGGCGAGGCATCTCAACGCATTGCGGCAAAATTGTTGGGTAACTGACCCTAAAGAAAGTGGCGAGGAAGTTATGTTTGATCGAATTTCGATGATTGGGTTGGGTTATATTGGCCTACCCACTGCGGCTGTTTTTGCAGCTCATGGTGTGGAGGTCGTCGGCGTTGATGTTTCTGCGCATGTTGTGGAAACGATCAACGCAGGTAAGATCCATATCGTTGAACCTGAGTTGGATGGTATCGTACATAAAGCCGTAGTGGATGGAATGCTCCGCGCTTCGCTGATCCCAGAAGAGGCCGAAGCCTTTGTGTTGGCGGTTCCAACCCCCTTTAAGGCAGATTATCAACCAGACCTTAGTTATATTAAGTCTGCAGTAGGCATGATTGCCCCTGTTCTTAAAGCAGGGGATCTGGTTGTGCTTGAGAGCACGTCCCCAATTGGGGCCACGGATCAAATGGCGGCTTGGTTGGCCGAAGCAAGGCCAGATCTGTCGTTCCCGCAAGATGCCGGCAATGATGCAGACGTCCAAGTTGCACATTGCCCAGAACGTGTACTGCCAGGGCATGTTGTTCGGGAGCTTGTTGAAAACGATCGTATTATTGGCGGTATGACTGAAAAAGCCAGCGAGATGGCTGTTGCAATGTACAAGCGCGTCGTTAAGGGCGACTGTATTGTTACCAATGCAAAAACTGCCGAAATGTGTAAGCTTACTGAGAATAGCTCTCGGGACGTCCAAATTGCGTTTGCAAACGAACTGTCAATTATCTGCGACAAGTTTGATATCGATGTCTGGGAGCTGATCTCTCTCGCCAATCGCCACCCGCGCGTGAATATTCTTCAGCCAGGTGCAGGCGTTGGCGGTCACTGTATTGCGGTTGACCCATGGTTCATTGTCGCTTCGGCACCGGAGGAAGCGCAACTAATACGTTTGGCGCGTGAACGTAATGACGGAAAACCGAAATGGGTTTTGGAAAAGGGCCGAGACGCTATTATGGACGTTCTCGCCGCCACTCCTTCGCGTTCGATGGAGGACATCAAAGTTGCGTGTCTTGGGCTTGCCTTTAAACCTGACATCGATGACCTCCGAGAGAGTCCGGCATTGGCGATCACACAAGATTTCGGGAGGCTTGGTTGCCAGGTTTTGGCTGTCGAGCCGAACATTGAAGCGCTACCTACCAAATTGAACGCTGAGAACATCACTTTGACAGACTATGATGTGGCGTTGGCAGAGGCAGATGTGATTTGTGTCTTAGTCAAGCATCGAGAGTTTTCGGAGTTGCGTGATCAGCTTTCAATTGGAGTTCGCGTGGTGGATGTCGTTGGATTATGAAACTGGTAGTGCCACTGGATTCTCGACTGAGTGACTCGCAAGGATTTGCTTTAGTTGATTGTTCAGCAGGAACTGGTTCAGTTTTAGAGACGCCTGACAGCTCCCGGTATACTAGACGTGGCTTCCGTGGTGCGTGCATGGTCAATGGCCAATTGTGTGTTTGTAC
>ATLU01000148.1_pt1 | contig 21881 bp, 22 predicted proteins | sample 178751 | NCBI WGS metagenome assembly ATLU01 (sample SAMN02211837, study PRJNA209200) | bioreactor metagenome | isolation source: day 23 sample from continuous culture bioreactor inoculated with sediment... | place: Germany: Wadden Sea | collected 2011
ATACATGACCTCAACCTTCACATACAACGCGTTGCCGGCCCTTATTCCACTCAAGAGATCATCCCAAAGAATACCCGGTCCCACGTACCGTTCTTAACGGATCATCCCCACCGACTTTGCTCAAGGCCTTGCGCAGACGCCCCACATGCACGTCAACCGTTCTTGTGTCGACATAGACGTCACGCCCCCAGACACGATCCAAAAGCTGTTCGCGGCTCCAGACACGGCCCGGCTTTTCCATCAATGTGGTCAGCAAGCGAAATTCGGTTGGGCCCAGCTTGACCGGTTCACCCGCTCGCGTCACCCGGTGGCTTTCTCCATCCAGAATGATGTCGTCAAAGGTCAGTTGCTGTCCGACCGCTGCGGGACGTGTGCGGCGCAATTGGGTGCGGATACGCGCCATCAACTCAGAGACGGAAAAGGGTTTCACCACATAGTCGTCCGCGCCGGTTTCCAGCCCGCGAACACGGTCCAATTCCTCAGACCGTGCCGACAGCATAATCACCGGGATCGCCCGCGTTTCCTTACGCGATTTCACCTGGCGACAAATCTCAATGCCGGACACGCCCGGCAGCATCCAATCCAGCAGGATCAGATCCGGCATCACCTCGTCGACCATCAACAGCGCATCATCGCCGTTTTCCGCCATCATCACCTCATAGCCTTCTGCGTTGAGGTTATAGCGCAGGATTTCACGTTGTGCCGGCTCATCCTCGACCAGTAAGACGCAAGGTTTCTGTGCGCTCATGACCTGGCCCCGTCATCCCCACCGGTGGGCAATTCATAATTGGGGGCATTGCCTTTTGGGCGGGCCTCTTCCGGCATATCACCCGTCACCAAATAGATCACCTGATCGGCGATCGAGGTGACGTGATCCCCCATGCGTTCGATGTTTTTGGCGATGAAATGCAGGTGCATACAGGATGAAATATTGCGCGGATCTTCCATCATAAAGGTCAGGAACTCACGGAACAACGCGTTGTACATCTGGTCCACTTCGATGTCGCGGTGGCGCACGTCTTGCGCCAAATCCACGTCGCGGCGGATATAGGCGTCCAGCACATCCGACAGCATCAGCTGCACCTCAACCGCCATGCGTTTGATCGCACCAGATGCCCCATCGATGGGTTGCATATGCACCAAAACACTGGTGCGTTTGGCCATATTTTTCGCGTAATCCCCAACCCGTTCAAGGTTGGCGGCAATGCGCATCACGGTCAGAACGGTGCGAAGATCAGACGCAATTGGTTGGCGCAACGCCAGCAAACGCGCGCATTCTTCCTGGATCTGCGTGTCCAACGCGTCGATTTTCTTGTCGGCTTTGCGCACGGCATCCGCCAACTCTTCATCGCGGCGTTTTAACGACTTGGCACCGTCGCGAATGGCGGTTTCCACCAGCCCGCCCATTTTCATCACATGGGCCTGAATTTCTTCAAGATCCCGGTCAAAGGCGGATGCGATATGTTGATCAATCATGTGTCTGTCCCCTGCCCTTAACCGATCCGGCCCGTGATGTAACTCTCGGTGCGTGGATCTTCGGGATTGGTGAAAATCTTGGTGGTGTCATCATATTCCACAAGGTTGCCCATGTGGAAAAAAGCGGTTTTCTGGCTGACACGCGCGGCTTGTTGCATCGAGTGGGTGACAATCACCACCGAAAAGTTTTCGCGCAACTCGTCAATCAGCTCCTCTACCTGTGCTGTAGCGATGGGATCAAGTGCCGAACATGGCTCGTCCATCAACAAAACCTCAGGTTCGGTCGCCACAGCACGCGCAATACACAGGCGCTGTTGCTGACCACCCGAAAGCCCCGTTCCCGGCGCGTGCAAACGGTCTTTCACCTCGTTCCAAATCGCGCCACGACGCAGAGATTTCTCAACAATATCATCAAGGTCCGCCTTGTTGCGCGCCAAACCATGAATGCGCGGGCCGTAAGCCACATTGTCATAAATCGACTTGGGGAACGGGTTGGGCTTTTGAAATACCATGCCCACTTTCGCCCGAAGCTGCACCGGATCCACCCGCTTGTCATAGATGTCTTCGCCGTCCAGAAAAATATCACCCGTCACCCGGCAGATATCAATTGTATCATTCATCCGATTGAGACAGCGCAGAAAGGTCGATTTCCCACAACCAGACGGGCCAATAAAGGCCGTCACGGTGTTGTCCTCGATCTCGACATTTACGTCTTTGATCGCATGGGTGTCGCCGTAATGCACCTGCACGTTTTTGGCTGAGATCTTTGAGGTTTTCATCTCTAAGGCTTTCTCGATTTTCGTCATATCGTTCATTGTCGTGGTCCTTTCTGGGGGCCCATTTCGGTGCGGCCTACCAGCGGCGCTCAAATCGTCGGCGCAGGATGATTGCGATGATATTCATGGTCATCAGGAACAGAAGCAAGATAATGATCCCGCCCCACGCCCGTTCATAATAAGCAGGGTCCGCACGTTTCGCCCATTCATAGATCTGCGCCGGCATGGCGGAGTTGGGGCTGAGGAACCCTTCGATCAGACCTTCGGGCGGATTGGATGCGATATAGCCGACCATGCCAATCAGCAAAAGCGGCGCGGTTTCCCCAAGCGCTTGCGCCAGACCAATGATGGTTCCGGTCAGAATACCGGGCATTGCCAGGGGCAGCACGTGATGAAACACGGTTTGCATTTTGGAGGCACCAATCCCCAAAGCCGCTTCGCGGATCGAGGGTGGCACAGCCTTCAAAGACGCACGGGTTGAAATGATGATTGTCGGCAAGGTCATCAAGGTCAGCACCAGACCACCCACCAAGGGGGCAGATTGTGGCAGATGCGCAAATTGGATGAACACGGCCAAACCCAAGATCCCAAACACAATCGACGGCACCGCGGCAAGGTTCGAGATGTTCACCTCGATCAGATCCGTGAACCAGTTCTGACGCGCAAATTCTTCCAGGTAAATGGATGCGGCCACACCGATCGGTAAAGCGGCGGCCAACACCACAATCATCATGAAAAAGCTGCCCAACATCGACACGCCGATCCCGGCCTGTTCGGGGCGACTTTCCGAGGCATCCGCGCCGGTGATAAAGGACATATTGAACCCTTTGCGCGCAATGCCAGCGTCCCGCAAAGCGTCAACCAGATCCAAATGCTCCGGCGTCAGGTTCTTGTCGCGCGCAAGGCTTTCGCGGCTGACGCGCCCCTTCAGATATCCATCCACACGGGACGACGCGAGCAATTTGAACGCCACCGTGTCGCCAATACGATCCGGGTTTGTGATGACAAATTCCCGCAGCTGACCCGCCGCGCCGGACGACAGCATCTTGCGCAGATCTTTGCCTTTGGTGAAAGGCGTCTTAACCCCAACCTCTTCAATGGCGCGCCGAAGGGCGTCGTCAATCAGTGGGTTATAGCCAAAGGTCGTGACCTTCTTGATGGCCTCAATATCGCGGGTGCCGGATTTGTCCAGCTTCGCCTCGAGCAGCTCGACCTGAAGGGTCAGAGTGGTCTGTTGAAACGCCCCTACCCCTTTGAAAAAGATAGAGGATATCAACAACACCAGAAACACAAGACCAATGGTAATGGCGGTGATGCCATAGGCGCGGAACCGTTTTTCAGACGCATTGCGGCGGGCGGTATGGGCGTCTTGCGCCAGCAAGGAATTTGAGGGTTTCGGTGGGTGCGCGGCCGTCATGTCGGTCATATCACTCATTCGTATTGCTCCCGGTATTTGCGCACGATGTAAAGCGCAAGGACGTTCAGCCCGAGGGTCAGGATGAAAAGGGTCATGCCAAGTGCAAAGGCCACCAGCGCTTCGGGGCTGGCAAAATCGGCGTCGCCTGTCAGCTGAGAGACGATCTTGGCGGTCACGGTGGTCATCGCCTCAAAGGGGTTCATCGACAGGCGCGCGGCGGCCCCGGCCCCCATAACCACAATCATCGTCTCGCCAATTGCGCGAGAGGCCGCCAACAGGATCGCGCCCACAATGCCCGGAAGGGCGGCGGGCAGAACCACTTGGCGTACGGTTTCCGATTGCGTGGCACCCAGCCCGTAAGACCCATCACGCATGCTTTGTGGCACCGCGTTGATAATGTCGTCAGACAGCGAGCTGACAAAAGGGATCAGCATAATGCCCATCACCAGTCCGGCCGTCATCACCGACCGCGCCCCTTGCATCCAATTCAGCCCGTCCGCGCCCATAAACCCCACAAGCATGGGGCCAACCACGGTCAGGGCGAACAGCCCGTAAACGATGGTGGGGATGCCCGCCAGCACTTCGAGCAGCGGTTTGGCGAAGGCCCGCGTGGCGCGGTTTGCGTATTCCGACAAGTAGATAGCGGCAAATAATCCAACCGGTACAGCCACCGCCAGCGCCACAATCGAGATATAAAGCGTGCCCCAGAGCAAAGGAAGAATGCCCAGATGCTCAGACCCGCCTCGCCCCTCTGGCGACCACGTCATGCCGAACAAAAAATCCGCCATGGGGAACATGCCAAAGAAGTTTATGGTGTTGAAAACAAGGGATAATACGATGCCCAGCGTGGTCAGGATCGCGATCATGGCGGCCCCAATCAGCACGGATTTAATCCCGTGCTCAACCCAGTTGCGGGCGCGCAGATCACCATTGGTCACGCGAATGGCGGCAAAAAATCCAGCCAACGCCACAACTGCGATGACGATCGTCATCCACAAAGCCCCTTGCGCGGATTTTGCACGAAACGCCTGTGCTGCGGTCAGAACGTCCTGGGTCACATCCGATCCAAGCGCCACACCAACCATGCCCAAAAGCCCGCGAATATCGGTGTTGCCCACATTCATTTCAGAAAAGGGGATCTTTTGAACGAGCCCTTGCGCCTCAACCTCGTCCAATCCGTGGGCCACGCGTTTCACGTCGCTCATGATCAGGTTCAAAGCCCCGTCATCGGCATAGCTTTCCTGTGGGATCAGCCCGGACACCGCGCTGTTCACCACCAAAGGCTGCACCAACACCCAAAGCGCCAAAACCAGCACCGCCGGCACAAAGGCCAGCATTGCAACGTTGAACCCGTAGTAATTCGGCAGGGAATGAAGGCGGCGGCGGTCCCCCTGGACCGAGCGAAGCGCCCTGCCCCGACCGAGAATAAACCCGAGAGCGGCCAGCGCCAGGATCATCAAAAGAAGAAAAGAAGCAGACATTTGGGTCTCACTTAAGACGTGCAAACAGGGCAGAAAATCAGCGGCGCGAGATCCCCCGCGCCGCCGTTTTTTAATTTAGTGGGTCAAGATGTCTTCAGCCGCGATCGACGCCTGGGTTGCGGCCAGTTCTGGATCTGCAACCAAGCCATATTCAGCCAAGGGGCCATCGGGACCAGCGATTTCATCCGCCACAAAGAACTCAGCAAATTCTTTCAGGCCGGGGATCACGCCGATATGCGCTTTTTTGATATAGAAATACAGCGGGCGCGACACAGGGTATTCACCGGTTGCAATGGTTTCCGTGGACGGTGCGATGCCCGACATGGTCGCCACTTGCAGCGTGTCTGTGTTGTTTTCATAAAACGCCAGACCAAAGATGCCGATGCCGTCTTTGTTGGCGTCGATTGAGGCCAAGGTTTCGGTGTAATCGCCATCGATATCAACCGATTTGCCGTCGGTGCGCACTTTGTAGCACATCTTAGCCGCTGCTTTTTTCTTTGCTTTCTCATCGTCGCCTTCAGCGATTGCCAAGAACGCGTCGTAAGCGCCGGTCGCTTTACAGCCCGCTTCCATCACCTTCACTTCGAACACTTCACGGGTGCCATGTTTCGTGCCGGGGATGAAGGCCGCGATGTCAACGGCGGGCAGATCTGCGTTGAATTCATTCCATTTGGCAAAGACATTGTCGACCAGCTTGCCGTCAACCATCACCTGAGCGCCCAAAGCGTTATAAATGTCAGCCGGTTCAAAGGCGCCAAAATCAGGGCCGGTCAGCTGCGAGGCAAAGACGATGCCGTCATAGCCAATGCGCACTTCGATGATGTCTTTCACACCAGCTTCGGCACATTTTGCAATCTCTTTGTCTTTGATCTTGCGCGAGGCATTTGCGATGTCGATGGTGTTTTCGCCAACACCTTCACAAAAACGCTTAAGACCCGCGGATGAACCACCTGATTCAACAACCGGTGTCGGGAAATCAAAGTTCTCACCAAAAGCTTCCGCCACGATCGACGCGTAAGGCAGAACGGTGGACGATCCGGCAACTTGAACCTGATCACGGGCGGATGCAGCAGTTGCACCAACAGCAGTGATCGCCAAAGCAGAAGCGGTCAGTTTCACAAAAGACATGGGTTTCTCCATTTACATCAATGCCGCCCCATCGGCGACTTAAGGCCGTGTTAAGGGGATTGATCAAAGCTTTTGTGACTGTTTTGTAACAAGCATATGACAGTCAGAGAAATACCATGGTTTCAGGTGGTTAATCTTCTCAGATCACCTGCAAGCCAGAGGCGTTTAAGGCCGAGAATCCGGTTTCTGACACAGAAGTCTGCGAGTCGCACACACACAAACGCCCCCGGCCTTCGTCTTTTGCCTGGTAAAGCGCAACATCTGCGCGGCGGTAGATGTCTTCAAACTCTGCCGGCCAACCGAAATGCGCAAGCCCCCCCGAGACAGAAAAACTGCCATCGGCGTTTAGGGTATTTATCACGGTTTTCGCGAACCGAGCGAGCTGTCGGTCCTGCTCATGCGCGCTCATCCCCTGCAGATCACGCTTTTCAGGGTGGCGCAGCATCAGCACAAATTCATCCCCGCCAATCCGGAAACAGGACACTTCGCCGGGCCAGGTGGATTGGGAAATCATTGTCAGCCGCCGCAGGGCCTGATCGCCCGCGGCATGACCTTGCTCGTCATTCAGATCTTTGAACCGGTCCATATCCAACAGCAACATTGCACCGCGGCCTTGCTGATGTTTCGCATCCATATAATGATCAAGATATCGCCGGTTATAGCTGCCGGTGAGCGGGTCGGTGATGCTTTGCTCAAAGGCCGTCAGGCGAAGATTGGCCACCACGCGCAGCAGGATGAACAAAAACAACCACACGGACATCAACGCCAGCGGAAAGCGCAAGGCCAAAGCGTAATCCTTTTGCACAAACGCAATCCCCGTGCCGCCGATCAACATCACCGCCGCATATAGGTTCACATTTTGCGACCGTGTCATCAAAAACGCCCCCACCAGCGACGGAAAGGCCCACATAAGAACCATTGGGGTCATCAGCCAAGCCAAAGCAAGATGCGATATGGCCAGGACAAAAAGGATTAACGCAGGCGGAAACGGCCAGCGACGCCCCAAGAGGCTGGCAATCTGATCGGCAAACATCATCGCCAAAGGAAGGATCGTCAATAGGGCGGCAAAACTCTGCCCGACCAGATAATTGTGCAAACCAAAGACCAGCAGCATCACCTCCCCACCCGCAGCAACCCAATGGGACAAAGGATCCGCCGCACGCAGAGGCGGAAGCGAAAATTCTGGGGCGTGAGCATCAAGGCCTATCAATGGCCTGTCCCAAAAAGGAATAACTTCGACCGAAGGCGGTTTTTTCATAAATCAAATCACGGTTGGAATAAAAACGACATTTTTGTCGGATTAAACAACCTAACGGTGTTCTGTGTCCAATGAAAAAATCTATGGGTGTTCTGGCAGGCAGACGGTAAAGCGACTTCCCTGCCCTTTTTCGCTTTGAATACGCAGCCGCCCACGGTGTCGGTTGACGATATGTTTGACAATCGCCAGTCCCAGCCCGGTGCCGCCCATTTCACGCGAACGGTGGTTGTCGACCCGGTAAAACCGTTCGGTCAACCGGCCTATGTGATGGGGCGCAATCCCGTCCCCCTGATCCTCAACCGCAACACAGATCACTGGGGGACGCATCCCGGGAACGGCTTCCTGCCCCCGCGTGATGCGGATGGTCACAATGCCCGCCTTTTTCCCGTATTTCATGGCGTTTTCGATGAGATTTGTGAACACTTGGATCAATTGGTCCCGGTCCCCGGCAACCTCGATCACCCCGTCATACTCCGACACCAGATCAAGCGTAACACCGCGCGCGCGTGCTTGTCTTTGCAGGCTACTTTGCGCGGAATGCAGCAATTCGCACAGATCTTGTGGATCCGTGGGGCGCATCCGTTCCATATCTTCAACGCGAGAAAGCGATAAAAGATCAGCGACCAGCCGGTTCATCCGCCCGGCTTCCTGCTCCATAATGTCCAAAAACCGGTCGCGCGCCTCTGGATCATCGCGTGCAGGACCGCGCAACGTTTCAATGAACCCAGACAGGGCGGTCAGGGGCGTGCGCAATTCATGGCTGACATTGGCAACAAAATCAGAGCGCATCTGCCCCGCTTCTTCCTTATGCGTTGCGTCAATAAAGCTGACCATTACGCCGCCACTCTGATCTTCGATCGGGACCACATGCGCCTCGTAAACCACATCGCGCCCCGCCTCGACCGCGATATAGCGCACGGGCGCCATGCGTTCACGCGCCAATGCCCGTTCGATCCGCTCCACCAAAGCTGGCTGACGCAACACAGCCGCATAAAGCCGCCCGACCGTACGCTCGCCAAACAACTCCCGCGCGCGCGCGTTGATGGTTGTGATTTGCCCATCTTCCGCAATGACAATCACCGCAATTGGAAGAGGATCAACATCGCTCGCAGAAAGCATTTTGGCACCTAATGGCTGAAAGAGCTGCCAACCTTCTGCTTTGCTTTTTAAATGCTGTAAAGAGTTCAGTTTTTTTGACCAAAAAAGAAAATTACGCGGAATTGGGGAATTGGTAATTGAAAAGCACCCTCTATACTTGTTTAGTAAAAGGGCCTGCCGCACCGCAGAAATGTTGGGTTTCTGTCAAGACAAGGTCTTTCAGGGGATAGGGACTGGACTATGGATCAAATCGATGTGTCGACAAAAACCGGTATTTTAGCGGTCGGTGATACGATGCAAAGTGATGATAATGCACTAAAATTCCCGGAATTCGAGAAAATCAGCTATGTGGGGTTTTTGGATGTCACATCCGAGACGCTCGACAGGATCAACCCCGCGCTGATCCTGTCTCCTTTGTTGTGCAACAGCTTTGATTGCCTCGAATTGGCACTGCGCTTGCAGCAATTGGGGTATCGGGGAAAATACCGTGTGGTGGCCCCAACATTGACGAACCCAAAAATGGTCAAGTCAGAGATCAAAAGCCAAGCCCCTGATGTGGATTTCGAGATTGTCACCACCAATTCTGATGATGTTCAGCTGGTGAAATAAGCCATATTTTAAGCGCAATTTGGACTGTGTTTGTGCCGACTAAAGCGTTTCGAAAAACCTGTATCACCATTTTTTGGCGAAACGCTTTAATAGATCAAATCATGGTCCGTTCCGCCAAGCTCATCATAATGGCGATGCAGGTATTTCAACGCGACACGCAGCATGAATTTACCAGATCGCGCCGGCATATGCAGCTCCGCTTCGATCCGTTCCATTCCCTTTTCGTGACAACATACCGCCAAGGCCATTTCCCCCAGCTCTGGTCCCAAAGCATCCATCGCCGCAATGAATCGCTGACGCGCATCAATCATCCGGTCATTGCGTGACCCACCGTTGTTGGGCGTGTTGCGCAGACCAGACATAATGCCAGACCATCCCGCTTGCGGTGATGCCTCAAGTTGCGCCAAAGCAAAGTCACGCTGCAGCCGATCCGCGGCCGTCACCAGATGACCACTGAGATAGGGTTGCCCCGCCGCACGGCTGCGCGCCAATACCCGAAGCGGTGTATCAGCCCCGACCATGCGCCGCTTTTTGCCACTTGAATTGGGTTTCCCCGCGGGTTTTGCGCCAAGAAACCCGGCAGATGCTTCCGCAAATCCAAGGGCGCGGGTCTCCGCCTTTGCCATCATTTTATTCAGCGCGCTGCGTCCGGCGGGCGTGATGCGATAGCGGGAAACCGTTCCCGTGCTGTTGCCGGAAATCCAGTCGCGCAGCGCAAGAATTTCGGCCACCTCACGCGGGCATTTGCACAGTTGCACCGGGCTGTCGCCCTCGCGCAGATCAAGAACAACCGCGGTATCCACACCCTTTGAAATGGCAAGGATGGCCCCGTCTTTCATCAATGTACGCAACACGCGCGCGGCATGTTTTGCGATCACATTATCGTCGCTGTCTAGGTCTTTCATGGGGGTGTCACCCTCAACTAAATCGGCATGCACCCCCTCATGTTCACACCAGTTCTGCGCAATTTGACTTAGCAAATTGTCGACCAGTGGATCATCGCGCCGGGTTTCTGTTTTTTGCACCTGGCGCAGCACGGTCGAGGCATGTACGCCTTTTTGCCGTGCCAGCGCACGAATGGTTTCGCCGCGTTCGGTATGATCCAAATACAGTTTCACCGCATTGGGCAACCAGGGGATTATTTCCCCGGTTCCGATTTCGATCTGTGAAGAGCCCGAGAACTCCATGCATGTCCCCCTTTAAGGCTGTGCGCTGTCCCTTCGCGACGGCCTCGGTTGACGCTCTACTAGCGGTTGTGTTTTTACGTCACTCCAGCTAGCACGCGTTTGGTTACCGAATGGTTAATTGTCCAGTCTATGCTTCAGTTTTGTTTCTAAAAGTGAAACAATTGTTAAAACTTGCGTACGGTGAAATTTCGAACGCAACACCTCTCAGGGTTGAGTATTCCTAGTGGCAACACGATGAAAGGAACTCACATGACTGATGCACTTGACCTTCTCAAAACACTTCGCCGCCCACGCCTTTTAATCCGCGCTGCACGCTTTGGGATCGTGGACTATAATCGAGACAGAGATTTGAAAAGATTGATGAAATCTGCATCAACACCCAGCCCGACCCGCGCTGTTGATGGTTTGATCGAAGAAGAGGCCCGCCTGGAACTCATCCGTAAAACCGGCGACGGCACCTACTCCGTGTCGCGCCATGTCGAGGTTTTGATCGCGCTTATGGCCGAGGCGCGCCTGCTGCCACGCAAGTTGAACCAGGTCTGATGTTGAAAAAGTATAAGGGGGGCTGTTAACCCCCCTTACCAACCTGTTAACCAGTTGGAACACTCTGAGAACAGATGTGAACCTTACGAAAACGCATCGGGCATGGACGCCTTTTTGGCCGCGATAAAGTCGTTCAGACCATCCCGAATACCTTCGTCCATCGCCGGTTGTTGATAATCCCCCAACAGTTTTTTCACCCGATCAGCCGCCAATTGCATGGTGTCTTTCGCACCGTCTTCTTCCCAGGTTTCAAATGGCTTGTAATCGAGCAGTTCCGAGCGCCAGAACGCCGATTTAAAGTTCGACTGGGTGTGGTCGCAGCCCAGATAATGCCCGCCCGGCCCCACTTCGCGAATCGCATCCATGGCTTGGGCGTTCTCATCATAACTCACGCCAGAGGCCATTCCATGCAATGCTCCCAGCTGATCGGCGTCCATTACAAATTTCTCAAAGCTCGACACCAGGCCGCCTTCAAGCCAGCCACAGGAATGCAACATGAAGTTCACCCCAGACAACAGACCCGCGTTCAGCGAGTTGGCGGTTTCATAGGCCGCCTGCGCATCTGGCAGTTTTGATCCGTTGAACGATCCCGCCGAACGGTACGGCAGGCCCAGACGGCGGAAAAGTTGCCCACAGCCATAGGTGACTTTTGACGCCTCTGGTGTGCCAAAAGTCGGCGCACCCGAATTCATGTCGATCGAGCTTACAAAGGTGCCCGCCACAACCGGCGCGCCTTTGCGGACCAGCTGGGAATAGGCCACACCGGCCAATACTTCGGCCAACACTTGCGTCAACGTGCCCGCCACAGACACAGGCGCCATCGCCCCGCCCACAATGAACGGCGAAATGATCGACGCCTGGTTGTTTTCGGCAAACACCTCCATCGCGCCCATCATCACGTCATCATATTGCATCGGTGAGTTGATGTTGATGAGCGAGGTCATCACGGTGTTTTGCTGAACAAATTCTTTGCCAAACAGGATGCCGCACATATCGACCGAATCCTGCGCGCGTTCGGGCGCGGTGACCGATCCCATAAACGGCTTATCCGACAGCTCCATATGCGCCATCAACATATCAAGGTGGCGTTTGTTCACCGGAATATCGGTCGGTTCACAGACCGTGCCGCCCGAATGATGCAGCCATTTCGACATATAGCCGAGTTTTACGAATTTCTTGAAATCATCCATGGTCGCATAACGGCGGCCACCTTCCATGTCGCGCACAAAGGGCGGACCATAGACCGGAGCAAGCACAAGATTACGTCCGCCAACAACCACGTTACGCTCGGGGTTGCGGGCGTGTTGGGTATACTGGCTGGGCGCGGTTTTGCACAATTCACGCGCCAAACCACGCGGAATGCGCACGCGTTCGCCGTGGACATCCGCGCCTGCATCGCGCCAACGCTGAAGCGCTGCGGGGTTTTCAACAAAGTTGACCCCCACTTCTTCCAACACGGTTTCCGCGTTGTATTCGATGATCTCGATGGCTTCTTCGTTTAGAATTTCGAGATTCGGAATGTTGCGTTCAATGTATTTTGCCGTCTCAAACGACACAGCACTGCGTTCCGCACGACGGGCTGCCCCGCCGCCTCCACGAGAACGTCTTGGCGTTGCTGCTTCGGTCATTTCATTTCCCTCCGATATCTCGGTAAATCCTGTTGGCTTCGGTTTACACTGCGGGCGCGGATCAAATCTCACCTGAAACGGCGCGTTGATCATAAAAACGACATGCTGTCGGATATGAGGGTTCAAAAATTACGATGAAAATCGTCGGCACAGGTCTGCAAGCTCTTGCGAAATTGCGCGCCCTGCCCTAATCCATTTTCATGACAGATCAGAGCCACGACCGCCTTTTAATCATCGACTTTGGCAGCCAGGTAACGCAGCTGATTGCGCGTCGCCTTCGCGAACTAAACGTCTATTGCGAAATCCACCCCTATCAGAATGTCACAATGGAATTTGTGCGCGACATGGCGCCCAAAGCCGTGATCTTTTCTGGTGGCCCCGACAGTGTGACCCGCGAGGGATCACCACGCGTGCCGCAGGAGATCTTTGACTACGGCGTGCCTATTTTGGGCATCTGTTATGGCCAACAGGTGATGATGCACCAGCTGGGCGGCAAAGTGGAAAGCGGGCATGGCACCGCCGAATTTGGCCGTGCCTTTGTGACCGAGACCCAGAAACTGGACTTGCTTGAAGGCTGGTATGCCGAAGGCAATGAACAGGTCTGGATGAGCCACGGCGACCATGTGTCTGAGATTGCACCGGGGTTTGAGGTCTACGGCACCTCGCCCAATGCGCCATTTGCCATCACCGCCGATCAGAACCGTCACTTTTACGCGGTGCAATTTCACCCCGAAGTGCATCACACCCCCAATGGCGCCAAGCTTTATGAGCAATTTGTCAAATTGGCTGGTTTTTCCGGCGATTGGACCATGGGTGCCTATCGCGAACAGATGATCGCGTCGATCCGTGAACAGGTTGGCGACAAAAAGGTCATCTGCGGTCTATCTGGCGGTGTCGACAGCTCGGTCGCGGCGATCCTGATCCACGAGGCGATTGGCGATCAGCTGACTTGCGTGTTTGTCGATCACGGCTTGTTGCGCAAGGACGAAGGTGAACAGGTCGTCACCATGTTCCGCGACAATTACAATCTGCAACTGATCCACGCGGAAGAATCTGACCTGTTTTTGGGCCAGCTCGAGGGGCAATCTGACCCGGAAACCAAGCGCAAGATCATCGGTAAACTGTTCATTGACGTGTTCCAGAAACATGCGGACACCATCGAGGGTGCCGAGTTCCTTGCCCAAGGCACGCTTTACCCCGATGTCATTGAATCGGTGAGCTTTTCTGGCGGCCCTTCGGTGACCATCAAGTCGCATCACAACGTCGGTGGCCTTCCTGAAAAGATGGGTCTGAAACTGGTGGAACCGCTGCGCGAGCTCTTTAAAGACGAAGTGCGCGCCCTGGGGCGTGAGCTTGGCCTGCCGCAAAGCTTCATCGGTCGTCACCCCTTCCCTGGGCCGGGTCTTGCGATCCGTTGCCCCGGTGAGATTACCCGCGAAAAGCTGAACATCCTGCGCGAAGCGGATGCCGTTTACATCGATCAGATCCGCAAACACGGGCTATATGACGAGATCTGGCAAGCTTTTGTCGCGATCCTGCCCGTGCGCACTGTCGGTGTGATGGGCGATGGTCGGACCTATGATTTCGCCTGCGCGCTGCGCGCGGTGACCTCTGTCGATGGAATGACTGCGGATTACTATCCGTTTACTCATGAATTCCTTGGCGAGACATCCACCCGGATCATCAATGAGGTCAAAGGCATCAATCGCTGTACCTATGACATCACCTCGAAACCTCCGGGCACCATTGAGTGGGAATAAGGCGCATCGCCCTTTCAAGCACCTAAAACAGAAACGCTGCCCATCACGGGTGGCGTTTTTTCATATTTGGTGGATATTTACTCGCTTTCCAAGCGAGGCCTTGCTAGCCCTAAGGCATGACACAGGACCCCAAAATCTCGCTCATCGGATTTATAGATGTGCCCGCCGACCGATATGACGCCGTGGCCGCCGCTTTGCCGCACCATATTGAACTGACACGTCAGGAACCGGGCTGTCTGTCGTTTGACGTCACCCCTGATAGGGTCATTCCCGGGCGGTTTAATGTATCCGAGATGTTCACCGACCGTATCGCGTTTGAGGCCCATCAGACCCGTATGAAAGCCTCGGTCTGGGCCGAGATTACCCAGGGAATTCCGCGCGAATACAGCATCACAGAGATTCCTCAAGACACTGATAACAAATCGATTTCAGAATGACCTCAACCCTACGCGCAGCACTTTGGATGACAGGGGCGATCACCTCTTTTTCCGCAATGGCGGTTGCGGGTCGTGCGGTCAGTCATGCCCATGATACGTTTGAACTGATGCTGTTTCGCTCGATCATCGGGTTTGGCGTCGTGAGCCTTGTGCTGCTTTTTACCGGGCGATTTCAGGTGATCAACCGTCGCTATCTGAGCACGCATGTTCTGCGAAATATCGCGCATTTTTCCGGCCAGAACCTGTGGTTCTATGCGCTGACCATGATCCCGCTTGCCCAAGTGTTTGCATTGGAATTCACCTCGCCGCTTTGGGTGGTGGTTCTGGCACCGATTTTGCTGGGTGAGGCGCTGACCCGCCGTCGCGCCGCCTCGGCAATCATCGGATTTATCGGCATTCTGATCATCGCGCGCCCCGGCGTGACCGGGCTTTCGGCGGGGGTTCTTGCGGCCGGCAGCGCCGCCATTGCCTTTGCCTTCACCGCGATCCTGACCCGCAAATTGACCCGGAATGAAAGCACGCTGAGCATTCTGTTTTGGCTCACCGGGTTGCAATTGATCTTTGGCCTGGCTTGCGCCGGATATGATGGGCAGATCACACCGCCCACGGCACAGCTTACGCCATGGTTTGTGCTGATCGGTCTGGCCGGTCTGCTGGCCCATTTATGCCTGACACAGGCCTTGTCCCTTGCGCCCGCCAGCGTTGTGATTCCCATAGATTTCACCCGCCTGCCCCTGATCGCACTTATTGGCGCATTTTTTTATCAAGAGCCTATGACATGGGGTTTGGCGGTGGGATCCGCGCTGATTGTGACCGCAAATCTCATCAATTTAAGGGCGAAATCATCCCCATCCCCTAAGGGAAATTTACGCCCCCAGAGTTGAAAATACACGCGGGACCGGTGCAAGCCTGCAACTGACCCGAGGTAACGATTGACCGGGCACTTGTGCGACACATACGTTTTCTGCAATGAAAAAACAACGATAAGCCAATTTGTGCCTATTCGCGCATGTTGAGATTTCTCAGGGAGGAAATATGAAGGGTTTTGCGCTTACAGCTGCCGCAGTTGCAGCCACCGCTACGACAAGTTTTGCAGGCGGTATTGATCGTTCGGGTCAGGACGTCTCGATCCTGTTCGAAGAAGGTAATTATGTGAAGCTGAACTTCGCGAGTGTTGCACCAGATGTGCCCAGTTCGATGCCCGGTTTTGCATCGCAATCGGCCACAGATTACATCACATTTTCACTGGGCATCAAAATGCAGGTGAATGAAAAACTCAGCTTCACTTTGATTGCGGACGAGCCATTTGGCGCGGATATTCGCTATGCGGACGGTGCGCTGAGCGCGCTTGCCCCACTGCCAGATCCCAACGCCCGCGCGATTGTCGACAGCCGAGCGATCACCGGTTTGTTGCGCTATGAATTTGGTAACGGATTCAGCATTCACGGCGGTGTTCGCGCGCAAAAAGTCAAAGGTGAAATTCTTTCAGGCGATGGTTTCCTGACCGCCGAAAGCAAATTTGATTTTGGTGGCGTTGCTGGGGTTGCCTATGAAATCCCCGATATCGCGTTGCGTGTTGCACTGACCTACAACACGCAGATCTCGCATGATCTGACCGGGTTGCACAATTTTGCCGCCACGACAGGTAATGTGACCATCCCACAATCTTTCAACCTGGATTTCCAAACGGGTATTGCCGAAAACACGTTGCTGTTCGGTTCGGTCCGCCACGTCAGCTGGGCGGGTACGACACTGTCAACCAACAACGGCGGTGGCGATACAGATTGGGTTCAATTCGTAGATGACAGCACAAGCTTTGAGCTGGGCCTCGGTCGAAAACTGAATGACAACTGGTCTGTTGCGCTGATTGCTGGTTATGAAGAAGGTGCTGAAACTGGCACCACATTCTTGGCGCCAACCGGCACCAGCAAATCCATTGGTCTGGGTGCGACCTATACCAAAGACAATTTCAAAATCTCTGGTGGCGTGCGCTACGTCAGCTTTGACGAAAAAGTCGTGAATGGCGTTCCGTTTGACGGCAACGCTGTTGCAGCGGGTATCAGCCTTGGTATCAGCTTCTAAACGAAGAAAAACATGACCTTAATACGCCCCGTGCCAACGCGCGGGGCGTTTTTCGTCCATGTGATCAACGCGCATGTTTCGGATTGGAGCGTATTTTGAAATACGTCAGGGTCAGATCATGACACAAAACATCTCTACACGAAGCTGGATCGAACTTGGCCTGTTGGGCCTGATTTGGGGCGGCGTTTTTCTGGCGACACGGATCGCGCTCGATGAAATTTCGGTTTTACATGCCGTGGCACATCGGTTGATCTGGGCGGCGGCGGTGCTTTGGGGCGTTGTGCTGTGGAAAGGGTATCCCATTCCGCGCAGGCCGCGAATTTGGCTGGCTTTGCTGGTGATGGGCGCGCTGAACAACATCATCCCCTTCACCCTGCTCAGCTGGGCGCAATTGTCGATTGAAAGCGGGCTGACGGCAATTTTCAACGCCTCAACGGCCTTGTTTGGGGTGGTGGTGGCCGCAATCTTTCTGAAAGATGAGCGGCTAAACCTGCGAAAAGCCCTTGGGGTTGGCGTGGGGTTTGCCGGCGTGATCTTGGCCATCGGGCCAGAGGCGATCACCAAGCTTGACCTTCGATCGCTTGCGCAGCTCGCCGCCCTCGCCGCCACGCTGTCTTATGCGTTTGCCGGGGTCTGGGCGCGAAAATACCTGTCTGACCTCACGCCACAAGTGGCCGCCACCGGCATGGTCACCGCATCGGCCCTTGTCATGCTGCCACTCAGTTGGATGATGGATGGCCCCTTGCCGCTGATGATGGGCGCGACGACCTGGGCCGCGGTGCTTTATTACGCCCTTGTTGCCACCGCCTTGGCGTATCTTCTCTACTACCGCATCCTCGCTGCCGCAGGATCTGGAAATCTGATGCTGGTGACATTGATCATTCCGCCGGTCGCCATCTGTCTGGGGGCATGGCTGCGCAATGAGAGCATCCCGCCGTTGGCCTATTTTGGCCTTGGCCTGCTGGCTTTGGGGCTGCTGATCCTCGACGGACGCCTTTTCAAACGCAGAAGCATTTGACCCCCCGGCCCAGCCGCCTTACGAAAGGACAACAGGGACATCCGGCAGGGATAATGGGCATGATTTATAATTCTGCGCAGCATTGGCACAACGCACCGCACAAACGTGTGCTGTTTTTCGGCATGTCCGGCCTTGGCAAAACCTATTTGTCCAATCTGCTGCGCGCGCAGGGCGATTGGTTTCACTATTCGATCGATTACCGCATTGGCACGCGGTATATGGGCGAACACATCACCGACAACTTCAAATCCGAAGCGATGAAAGTGCCCTTTCTGCGCGATCTTTTGTTGACCGACAGCATTCGTATTTCATCAAAAATCACCTTTGATAATCTTAGCCCCGTGGCGACCTATCTGGGCAAACCCGGGGATCCCACGCGCGGCGGCCTGCCCATGGCGGAATATCAGCACCGGCAAGAGCAATTCAAACAGGCCGAAGTCTCGGCGCTGATGGACACCGCCCGCTTTATCGACCGCGCCGAACATATCTATAACTATCCGCATTTCATTTGCGACAGCGGCGGATCCATCTGTGAATGGATTGACCCGGACCTGGGTGCCGAGGATCCGATCCTGAAAAAACTGTCGCGCGATTGCTTGCTGGTGTGGCTGAAGGGCGATGAGCGCCACACCCAAGAACTTGTCCGCCGCTTTGATCGCGCCCCAAAACCGATGGCCTATCAGCCAGAATTTCTTGCCCGTGTTTGGTCAGAATACCTGAATGAATTCAATGTGAAGGAAGAGGATGTTGATCCAAATTCCTTCATTCGCTGGACCTATGCCCAGGCCCTTGCGCATCGCCAGCCCCTTTATGAAAAAATGGCAACGCATGGCATCACCCTATGTGCTCATGAGGTGGCCCAGATCAAGACGCCTGATGATTTTGACCGAATGATCGGCGCCGCAATCGACGCGGCGTAACCTCTTGATCTTGGGGTAAGTTGCCCCATCTCTTTTCCCACGACCTAAATTACCACACTGACAGGAGCACCCCATGCCCATCAAATTGCCTTCCACTCTCCCGGCCTTCAACGTGCTGACGGATGAGGGCGTGATGGTCATGTCAGATGATCAGGCCGCACGGCAAAACATCCGCCCGATGCGTATTGCTCTGCTCAACCTGATGCCCAAAAAGATCGAAACCGAAACGCAATTTGCGCGACTGATTGGCGCACATCCGTTGCAGATCGAGCTGACCTTGCTGCGCCCCTCTGACCATGTGTCCAAAAACACATCCGAGGCGCATATCGGGGCGTTTTACCAAACCTGGGACGAGGTCAAAGATCAGAAATTTGACGGGCTGATCATCACCGGTGCGCCGATCGAACAAATGCCGTTTGAAGAGGTGACCTATTGGGAGGAGCTGACCCAGATCATGGACTGGACCCAGACCAATGTGCATGCCACCTTTGGGGTGTGCTGGGGCGGGATGGCGATGATCTACCACTTCCACAAAGTGCAAAAACACCTGTTGGAGGCCAAGGCCTTTGGCTGTTTCCCGCAGGCAAACAAACACGCGTCATCACCATATTTACGCGGCTTTTCAGACACTTGCGTCGTTCCTGTCAGCCGTTGGACGGAAATCTTACAAGATGAAGTTGACCAACATGACGGCTTGCGCACCCTGCTTGGCTCGGACGAGGTGGGCCCCTGTCTGATTGAGGACACCACACATCGCGCGCTCTATATCTTTAACCATTTTGAGTATGACGATGGCACGCTCAAAGGTGAATATGACCGCGATGTCGCCAAAGGGGTGCCGATCAATATTCCGATGAATTACTATCCAAAGAACGATCCAAGCCTGGCCCCCGAAAATCGCTGGCGCAGCCACGCGCATCTGCTTTATGCCAATTGGATTTCGGAAATGTACCTGACCACGCCGTTCAATATGGACAATATTGGCACCACGGTCGAAGATCTTCGCGGCTAAGGCCCCACCCGGCATAGTTAATCGCATTTACATGGGGGCCTTACGCCCTCATAATAGCGTGAAATCATGAGGTTATTTTCCATGTCCCTGCCCTTCGATGGTGCCATCTCCAAGTTTTATTCTGAGACTGCCCCAAAAGACGTACGCGATGCGATCAAATCCGGCGGCAAAAAGGACATCCTGTCCAACACATACCCGTATGACGCGCGTATGGACCGCGAGATTTATGAGGCGGAACTGACGGCGCTACAGCTGGAATTGGTCAAACTACAGGCCGATGTGAAAGAAACCGGCAAACGGGTTGTGGTGGTGTTTGAAGGGCGCGATGCGGCCGGAAAAGGTGGCACGATCAAACGCTTTCGCGAGAACCTGAACCCGCGCGTGGCCAATGTCGTGGCGCTGTCCAAACCCTCGGATCGCGAGCAAGGCGAATGGTATTTTCAACGCTATATCAAACACCTCCCCTCCGCAGGTGAGATCACTTTGTTCGATCGCAGCTGGTACAACCGCGCCGTTGTCGAAAAGGTGTTTGGCTTTTGCGAAGACCCTCAGCGCGAAGCATTTTTTCGCCAACTTCCCGAATTCGAAGACATGCTGGTCGATGAGGGCATCCATTTTGTCAAACTCTGGCTAAACGTTGGCCGCGCCGAACAATTGCGCCGCTTTCTTTCCCGCGAAAAAGACCCGCTCAAACAATGGAAACTCAGCTGGATTGATGTGGAAGGCCTGAACCGTTGGGACGCCTACAGCCAAGCCATCGGCGAAACCTTTGAACGCAGCCACCGGCCCCAAGCGCCCTGGACCATCGTGCGGTCCGATGACAAACGCCGCGCGCGTCTGTCCGCCCTTCGCTCCGTCTTGCAGGGCATTGATTACGCTGGGAAAGACAGCAATGTCGCCTGTGCGCCCGACGCGCAGATTTGCGGCGGCCCCGACCTTTGGACCGGGAGCTGACATGTCAAAACGCGGCTATCATCACGGCAATCTGCGCCAAGCTTTGGTTGAGGCCGCCTTGGCTCTGATCGAGGAAAAAGGCCCCACCGGCTTTACCCTCTCTGAGGCCGCAAAACAGGCAGGCGTAACCCCCGCCGCCGTCTATCGCCACTTTAAAGGCCGTGAAGAATTAATCGCCGAAGCGGCCCGCCAAGGCTATGAAATCTTTGCCGATTTGATGGAGTTTGCCTACGCCAAAGGCCAACCCTCACCGCTTTCAAGCTTTGAGGCCACCGGCCGCGCCTATCTGGCCTTTGCCCGCAAATATCCGGGCCACTATATTTCCATGTTTGAAAGCAGCGTGTCGGTGAACCAATCGCCTGAACTCGCCATTGTTGCCAACCGCGCCATGGCCGTATTGGAAGAGGCCGCAATGGCTTTGGCCGAAAACATTCCGCCGGAAAAACGCCCGCCCGCCAAAATGGTCAGCGCCCATATTTGGGCAATGAGCCACGGTGTCGTAGAACTCTTTGGCCGTGGCTCCCCCGGTCAAAAAAGCCCGTTTCCGCCGGAGGATCTTTTGGAAACCGGCATCGGGATCTATTTGCGCGGCCTCGGCTTGATCAAACCAGATAGCTGACACAGTGTATTTGCAGAAGTTTCGGAAAACCGTTTTTGTTTGGGCGATCCATCACGAAAAGCTCTCGACCGCGCTGCTTCTCTTCATTGCTTTCGCATGTGGCGGGGCAATTTACTTCATCATTTTGAATGTGACTGCGAAACATACAGACTCGAGACATCTCAGATACGAGCTGATTCCGGTCCTTTTTTCGTTCCAAATGCCGTCTGAACACAAACCGCCCTCCTATTGGTTCACGATCGAGACCCCACAAGGACAAAACGCACAGATTGGCACACGCAGCTTGGTAAAGGCACAACAGGTCACCGATACCGCCTGTGTCGACATTCGAAAACGCACGTTAGATGGCAGCCTGCGCTATCGGTTTGCCGCAATGGGCAACTGCACCTAACGCTTTTCCTCTTTCAAAAAATATCCCGGGGTCTGGGGCAGCGCCCCAGCTAAAGCGTTTCGAATTAAACCTGAGACAGGAATCATT
>ATLU01000149.1_pt1 | contig 21851 bp, 23 predicted proteins | sample 178751 | NCBI WGS metagenome assembly ATLU01 (sample SAMN02211837, study PRJNA209200) | bioreactor metagenome | isolation source: day 23 sample from continuous culture bioreactor inoculated with sediment... | place: Germany: Wadden Sea | collected 2011
TACCGGCTTGATCAGATTAGATGCGTCCATGACACACCTGAAGCGGCACCTGCACCAATTACCGTATGGATCTCATCGATAACAAAATGGTTTCGGGTTCTTTTTTTAGCTGCGCCAGCACCGATTTGAGTCTTTTCTCAAAGTCACCGCGATACTTGGTACCCGCGACCAGACTACCCAGATCCAGTGAATAAATAGTACAGCTGGATAGAATCTCCGGTACCTCTTTATCCACAATCTTTTTTGCCAGCCCTTCTGCGATGGCCGTTTTCCCAACCCCGGCCTCACCAACCAGCAAGGGATTGTTTTTACGACGTCGACAAAGCGTCTGGATCGTCCGTTCAATCTCGTGACTTCGACCAATCAGTGGGTCAATCTTGCCGAGCTTGGCCTGTTCATTGAGGTTGGTCGCAAAGTTATCCAATGGGTTTGATGAGGGCGCGTCTGCCTCAATCTCTTCACCACCCCTGCCAATATCTTCCTGCTGTTCCGTCTCACCATGAACCTTTGATATCCCGTGGGATATATAATTCACCACATCAAGACGAGCAATATCCTGCTGATGTAAGAAAAAGACCGCCTGAGACTCCTGCTCGCTGAATATCGCAACAAGTACATTAGCTCCAGTAACCTCGTCCCGACCGGACGATTGCACATGATAAACGGCCCGCTGCAGTACACGCTGAAAGCCTAGCGTAGGTTGAGTTTCATGCTCTGTATCATCAGGAAGAAGCGGCGTTGTCTCCTCAATAAACTGGTCAATATCACGCCGCAGCGCTTCTGTATCTGCACCACAGGCACGCAAGACATTCGCTGCCGTAGGGTTATCCAGCAAAGCCAAGAGCAGGTGCTCTACGGTCATGTATTCATGATGCCTGTCACGGGCCTCCATGAAGGCCTGATTGAGGGTGAATTCTAGCTCTTTACTTAACATGGCTGACTTGACTTCCTGGTAACAGAGTGACAAAAAATAGGCTGTATTACCTATTGACTACCTAACTCCCTGACAGTTCGGAATTCCGTTTCATGCTTCCTCTGAAGCACAAAGCAGTGGATGTTGGTGGCTGCGGGAAAACTCATTCACCTGCGCCACTTTCGTCTCTGCCACATCCTTAGTGTAGACGCCACAAACGCCAACGCCACGTGTATGTACGTTGAGCATGATCTGTGTGGCTTTCTCACGATCTAATTTAAAGAAAGACTCCAACACCAAGACCACAAATTCCATAGGTGTATAGTCGTCATTCAACAGCAGCACCTTATACATCGGCGGACGCTTTAACTTCGGCTTTGCGGTCTCAACCGCAAGCCCACCATCATCGTCATAAGGATTCGATTTGTCCGTCATAATCTAATTCTAGTAAAAATAAACTTCGTAATAATACGAATATTAGAAAAACAAGAGCACAATTTGTACCCTGACCTAAAAATAACTGAACCTAGATTATCCCCTATTTAACCGAAAAATGATCTAGCCAAACTACCCTGTAATTTTTAATAAAAATGTATAATATTTGACCAATTGCGTCGAAACGTTATACTAATTAGATTGAGGGGGGTAGAAAATATTCTTATGATCTATGTCTTATTTTAAAACCTCTCAAGCAGTCGCAAACTGCAGATGCTCCGGGCAACATCCAATAACTATAGCCCGATCATCAAGGCAGAGGCGAAATAAGTCTGTACTGGAGTACTGGAGGAGTACGCGTTATGGCAACTGGCACTGTAAAATGGTTCAACAACGCCAAAGGCTATGGGTTTGTGACCCCTGATCAGGGTGAACAAGACATTTTTATTCACTTTTCTGCCATTAGCATGGATGGCTATAAGACACTGAAAGAGGGACAGAAAGTTCAGTTTGAACTGGAAGAAGGTCCCAAAGGGCTGCATGCAGCCAATCTTCAGTCGATGACTGAGATCGGATAACAGACGAGTACCTAAGCCCACTGCGACTTATTTGCAGACGGCTTTTTAGACAAAAGGTAACCTACTTCTAACCATTCTGCGCTCTCACGCAGAATGGTTAACTGCGTCTGTCTTTCTATAATCACTGAGCCAATTTTAAATAAGAAATAAAAAGGCCCGCGTCGATATTATTCGACGCGGGCCTTTTTATTAAAACAGACGCTGATTTACATATTGTCGATCATAGCATCGCCAAATGCAGAACAACTTAGCAGGGTTGAACCTTCCATGAGGCGCTCAAAATCATACGTTACCGTCTTGGCCTTGATTGCACCTGACATAGCCTTTACGACCAGATCTGCCGCTTCAACCCAGCCCATATGACGCAACATCATCTCAGCAGAGAGAATCAATGAACCAGGGTTCACCTTATCCAGACCGGCATATTTTGGTGCCGTACCGTGGGTAGCCTCAAACATGGCCACATCATCAGAAAGGTTAGCACCAGGAGCAATACCGATCCCCCCCACCTGTGCAGCCAGAGCATCTGAGACATAGTCACCATTCAGATTGAGGGTAGCGATTACGTCATACTCTGCTGGACGCAGCAGAATCTGCTGCAGGAAGGCATCAGCAATAGAGTCTTTAACAATGATCTCTTTGCCGGTTTTTGGGTTCTTGAAACTGCACCAAGGGCCACCATCGATTTCAACAGCACCGAACTCTTCTTTAGCGATATCATAACCCCAGCTCTTGAAGGCACCCTCGGTGAACTTCATGATGTTGCCCTTATGTACCAGGGTGACAGAACTACGATCGTTATCTACAGCATACTGCAGCGCCTTGCGAACCAGGCGACGGGTACCGTCCCGGGATACCGGCTTAACACCGATTCCTGAACATTCAGGGAAGCGAATCTTGGTGACACCCATCTCATTCTGAAAGAAGTTGATCACTTTCTTCACATCATCTGTTCCCTCTTCCCATTCAATACCCGCATAGATATCTTCTGAGTTTTCACGGAAAATCACCATATCGGTGAGATCAGGGCGTTTCAGTGGACTTGGTGTTCCATCGTAGTAGCGAATGGGGCGCAGGCATACAAACAGATCCAACACCTGACGGAGGGCTACATTCAACGAACGCATCCCGCCGCCGACTGGCGTGGTTAGAGGCCCTTTTATGGAAACGGCAAACTCTTTGACTGCCTCATAGGTCTCTTCAGGCAACCAGGTATCACCACCATAGAGATTGTTGGCTTTTTCACCGGCATAGATCTCCATCCAAGCAATACTGCGCTCTCCACCATAAGCCTTCTCTACCGCCGCATCGATCACCTTGACCATGACAGGCGTAATATCCACGCCGATGCCATCACCTTCTATGAAGGGGATAATTGGGCGATTGGGAACATTGAGTGAGAAATCGGAATTTACGGTAATTTTTTCGCCATCAGCCGGAACTTGAATCTTATCGTATGCCATGCCTGTTTCCATCGTTATCTTTTAAAAAACCAATTTTAACACTGCCCTACCCAATAGGCGAAATTTTTTTTGCCTATTTGTAAGACAATCATACTATTTATCATCAAATGGGCATTTAGAACGCAAGATACAGGCCGAACAGCGTGGTTTTACCTGACAAGCCTGTTTAGCATGCCGCACAATTAACGCATGATATTCGTTGTAAATTGCTGCACTTGCAACAAAATGAGTTTCAAATAATGCCCTGACAACTTCGTATGACTCTTTTCCGGACACTAGTCCTAATCTTGAAAAAATACGCCGTGTATAAGCATCAATTACAAATACAGGCCTGTCATAGGCATACAGCAGAATATCATCGGCAGTCTCTGGCCCTACGCCATTGACCGATAACAGAGCCGTGCGTAATGCGTGCGTATCAAGAGCACGACTCTCTTCAAGCCCCAGTGCCATAATCAACGCACAGAGGTTCTTTAGCCGTGTGGCCTTGATATTAAAGTAGCCAGAAGGACGCAACGCTTCGGCCAGTAGCTCATGTGAGCATTGGGTGAGCGCTTCTGGTGTTAGGAGTTTTTCTTGCTTAAGATTTTTTATCGCCCGCTCAACATTTGACCAAGCGGTATTTTGGGTCAATACCGCACCCACCATTACCTCAAAGGCTGATTGTGCAGGCCACCAGTGCTGGGGGCCATACGCGCCCAATAACGAATCATAGGTCTCTTTCAGGCGCACTGTAATTACAGTGGGGCCATCCTTCATCGCTTATAAGTAGTATTTCTACGCGCAGGTTTGCCTTTTACTGATCTTGGCTTTGTGCCCTTCTTCTTTGGCTTTTCAGATACTACGCCAGTCGCATCCATCAACTCTTTAAGTTCCAGGTCAGTGAGGGGTCTGTGTTTTCCAATAGCCAAACTGCTATCCAGAAACAGGGGTCCAAATCGAACCCGCTTAAGACGATTGACCTTGAGGTCGACTGACTCCCATAGACGACGAACTTCTCGGTTTCGTCCTTCCATGATCACCACATGAAACCAGCGATTTCGCCCCTCCCCACCGGACTCCACAATCTCTTCAAAGCGTGCCGGACCATCCTCCAACTCGACGCCATTAACCAACTGCTTTAGCTTCTCTTCGGTTATGTCGCCATTGACCCTTACGGCATATTCCCGCTCGATCAATTGAGAGGGATGCATCAGCTTGTTGGCCAGTTCCCCATCGGTGGTAAAAATCATCAGCCCAGTGGTATTGAGATCCAACCGGCCCACTGCGATCCAGCGCCCACCCACCAGTTTAGGTAAACGGGAAAAAACCGTTGACCGTCCACCGGGATCATCACGGGTAACCAATTCACCTTCCGGCTTGTTATAGATGATCACCTGTCGCTCTTGCTGCTTAAGTCGCCAGGCACCAACCCGGGTTCGGCCTATATAGATGGTGTCCTCCGGGGTTACCCGATCACCGAGCTTTGCAGTTTCCCCATTGACCGACACTTCGCCAGCCTCAATCTGTCTTTCCAACTCGCGCCGCGAACCAAAACCCGCATTGGCCAATACTTTCTGCAGCCGCTCACCCTGTAAGGGAGCCGTCTGGGTTTTACTCTTGTCTCGTTTCATCTGGCTCGGCCTGGCTTGACTCTTCTAGGGGTTCGATCGGTTTATCCGCATTTGTCATCTGTTCGGTTTGATGCAAATCTTCGCCATCCTCTGCTTCAGATGCCTCCGGGTGAATGGCAATCACGTCCGCTAAATGCTCGGTTTGCTCAGGATCATCAGCCTCATCATTTTCTTCATCCAGGACAGCCACCGCCGACTCAGCCAGTTGATTTAACGCCTCATCTTCTGGAATCTCACTACCCGGATCAGCCAGCTCCAGCTCCCTGTTAATCGAATCAAGGTCACGAATCTGCTGAAGTGTAGGCAATTCATCAAGGCTTTTGAGGCCAAAATAGTTCAGGAATTCGCGGGTCGTGGCATAAAGAGAGGGTTTGCCAGGAACATCACGGGTACCAACCACCCTCACCCACTCTCTCTCCAGCAGAGTTTTTACAATATTGCTGCTGACGCTGACGCCGCGTATCTCTTCGATCTCACCACGGGTGATCGGCTGTCGATAGGCGATCAGGGCCAGCGTCTCCATCAAGGCCCGAGAGTAACGTGGTGCCCGTTCTTCCCATAAACGGGAGACCCAGGGGGCATACTGCTCGCGGACATTGATGCGGAAACCACCACCGACTTCGGCAATCTCGATACCACGACCAACATACTCTTCACTCAAGTTGGCTATGGCCTCCCGCAGGTCTTTCTTCTCTGGACGCTCTCCCTCAAGAAACAGCTCCTGAAGGCGATCCAATGTAAGCGGAGCACCGGCAGCCAACAGTGCTGCTTCAACAATTTGCTGTAGTTTATCCATCATCGACCGTTCAACTAATCAAAACTCTTGAAAGTAGGTATCTTACCCGCTCTATTACTATTTTTTGCCTTATCAGAAGCAGGCAGGGGGTTACAGTAGACAGTGGCTAGTGTGCCGTCTCTGCAATCGCCTTGACATAGATGGGTCCAAAACTTTCCGCCTGGATCATATCGATTAATGACCCCTTGATCAGCTCAAGAATAGCGAGGAAGGTTACAACCACACCCAGCCGCCCCTCTTCGGGATCAAAAAGATCCGTAAACAGGGTAAACGATTCTGAATTAACACGTTCCAAAACACTGGACATCTTTTCGCGCACAGAGAGTGCTTCCATCTGCACATGATGGTGGGTGAACATATCTACCCGGTGCATCGCCTCTTTCAGTGCAAACAGAAGTTCGCGCAGATCCACATCGGGAGGACGCCGCTCTACGATCCGGTCAGGCACTTCTGCTTCTGCCTGAAACAGGTCACGCCCCATCCTCGGCAGATTATCAATATCTTCAGCCGCCTGCTTGTAACGCTCATACTCCTGCAACCGACGAATCAGTTCGGCCCGGGGATCACCCTCCTCATCTTCCAGTTCCTCCTGACGAGGAAGCAGCATACGGGATTTAATTTCGGCCAGCATGGCGGCCATCACCAGATACTCTGCCGCCAGCTCCAGGCGAATATCCTTCATCAGATCGACATACTCCATGTATTGCGCAGTAATCTGCGCAATAGGGATATCCAGGATATCGAGATTCTGGCGCTTGATCAGATAAAGCAGGAGATCCAGCGGCCCTTCAAAGGCGTCGAGAAAGACCTCTAGTGCATCCGGCGGAATATAGAGGTCTTTGGGTAAAGTCGTCCAAGGCGCACCCTGCACCACAGCAAAAGGCATCTCCTCCTGTTCAGGATGGGGATGTTGGGGCAGATTTAGTTCCTTATCGGTCATGCGTTGCCTGCTGCCAGTCATTCTCGCCGTACATAATAGTCCTATCTTTCAGGATAGGATATGAAGTAGGCGGACAAATTGGACACTAGCGATAGTTCAGCGACATCGCGTGGCGCACCTCGACCATAGTGGCTTGCGCCATATCCCGAGCAGCCTCACATCCTTCAGCAATAATATTGCGAACCAACTCTGGCTGACTCTCAAACTCTCGCGCACGGGCCTGAATCGGCTTCAGCTCCTGTAATACAGAGTCAATAACTGGCTGCTTACACTCAACACAACCAATCCCGGCACTGCGACACCCTTCCTGTACCCAGCTTTTTACAGAATCGTCAGAATAGACCAAGTGGAACTGCCAGACTGGACAGCGTTCAGGGTCACCCGGGTCAGTTCTGCGCACCCGGTTAGTATCAGTCGGCATGGTACGCAAGGCCTTCTCGATTACTTCAGGGTCGTCGCGCAGTGCAATCGTGTTGCTATAAGACTTGGACATCTTTTGACCATCCAGTCCTGGCATTTTTGAGGCTTTTGTCAGCAGGGGTTGAGGCTCAGGCAATATTACTCGGCCGCTCCCTTCCAGATAACCAAACAACCGATCACGGTCATTAACGGTTATATTCTGCTGACTATCCAGTAATGCTCGCGCAGCATCCAAGGCAGCCTGATCGCCCTGCTCCTGGTAGGATTTTCTATAACGGCTGTAGAGCTTGGCATTTTTCTTACCCATCTTCTTGATCGCCTGCTCGGCCATCTCTTCAAAGCCTGCCTCCCGACCATAGATATGGTTAAAGCGACGGGCCACCTCACGGGTCAATTCAACGTGCGCCACCTGATCCTCACCCACAGGCACCAGTCCTGCCTTGTACATTAGGATATCGGCTGCTTGCAGCAACGGGTAACCAAGGAACCCATAGGTCGCCAGGTCCTTCTCTTTCAGCTTCTCCTGCTGATCCTTATAGCTTGGCACCCTTTCCAGCCAGCCCAACGGGGTAATCATGGAGAGCAGCAGATGAAGCTCTGCATGTTCCGGCACCTGGGACTGAATAAAGATCTTGGCTTCACCCTGATTGACACCGGCCGCCAGCCAATCGATCACCATATCATTGACGCTTTCCGGGATGATCGTGGGATCTTCATAGTGCGTGGTCAGTGCATGCCAGTCTGCAACAAAAAAGAAGCACTCATATTCGTGCTGAAGTTCGACCCAGTTTTTCAATACGCCATGATAGTGACCCAGATGAAGACGGCCAGTTGGTCTCATGCCTGAAAGTACGCGGGCATGCTGTGCAGGAACAGAGTTCAAAATCTTTACCTCAAGTTAATATTTTTCAAACGCAAACAGTATGGAGCATTAGGAATCCGATTAAAAACCCTTCAGCCTAACCCAACAATCCAGGCACTGAAGCTTTGTACGAGACCGACACCCGGGTGGACAACGCTCCCCAGAAGGCCGGAAAAGAGTAATCCCACAACAATCATCAGTCCCCAAGGCTCTAGTCGAGCATAATGCATAGCAATACGCGGGGGTAATATTGAAGCGAGAACGCGTCCCCCATCCAGTGGCAGTATGGGAATCAGGTTCAATACCATTAGAAAAGCATTGATCAGAATACCGGCAGATCCCATATAGACCATCGGCAGCGCAAACCACGCATATTCATCGCCCAGTATGATACCCAGGTGAATCAGTGCTGCCCAAAGAATAGCCATAATAAGGTTGGCTCCAGGACCCGCAATGGCTACCAATGCCATATCCCGCCTGGGATTGTGCAGATTTCTACCATCAACAGGAACAGGCTTGGCCCAACCAAACAAAAATCCAGTTAGGGCAAACATCACCATGGGCAGGATAATGGTACCTATCAAGTCAATATGCTTGAGTGGGTTAAGTGTAACGCGCCCAAGCAGGGCTGCGGTCTGGTCTCCCAGTTTTTTGGCCATCCAACCGTGCGCTGCCTCATGAACTGTGATTGCAAACAGAACCGGCAAAAACAGCACCGCAAGTTTTTGAATTGTTGTTAAGCCTTCCATCTGCTGATTATACCTGACTCATCTGATCAAACCTCAAACAGAGAGGTATCGCCCTTACCCGCACGTATCACGACAGGGGCATCCCCTTCCATGTCCACAACGGTAGAGTCCTCCATACCGCAATAACCACCATCAATAATCAGATCAACCTGATGACTGAGGATATCCCGCATATCGTAGGGATCAGTCAGTGGCAGCTCTTCACCTGGCAGGATCAGGGTGGAACTCATCATGGGCTCCCCCAACTCAGCCAGCAGCATTTGGGCAATGTGATTCTCCGGTACTCGAATACCGATGGTCTTTTTCTTTGGGTGCTGCAGCCGCCGGGGTACCTGTTTGGTGGCCTTGTGGATAAAGGTATAGGGCCCAGGCGTTAGATTTTTCAGCATACGGTAGTGCTGATTTTCAATCTTGGCATAGAGGGCGATTTCTGAAAGATCCCGACAAACCAGAGTGAAGTTGTGCTTATCATCCAATTTACGAATGATGCGAATGCGCTCCATGGCATTTTTATCACCAATGTGACAACCCAGCGCGTAGCTGGAATCAGTAGGATAAACCACCACGCCGCCCTGGCGAATAATCTCAACTGCACTTCGTATCAGCCGTAACTGCGGATTTTCGGGGTGTATCTGAAAAAACTGGGACATGTATTAAGAATCAAAAGGTAAAGTAAAGACCATATTCTGCTTAAGCAGATATGGCAGCCATATGGGTCGGCCAGTCACGCCAAATAGGGGTGACCTGGTCCGGTAAGGGCGTGAGTCTACCCAAATTCGCCCAAGGTGTCTCTGGCCCATGAAAATCTGACCCCGCCGACGCCAGTAGTGAAAACGCTTTGGCATGCCTCGCCATCGTGAATATTTCATCCTTACTATGGCTACTGGAGACCACTTCAAGCGCATCACCGCCTGCCTCCTGAAACTCGCCTAGCAGACGCCGTAACTTGGTGCGCGTCATGGAATAGCGCGCAGGATGAGCGATAACCGTTTGACCACCGGCCTGTTTGATCCACTCCACCGCCCTGTCCAGGTCAGCCCACTCGCCGGCCACATGTCCAGGCTTTCCATGAGTAAGAAACTGCTTGAAGACCTTTCGCATATCCGGCGCATAACCATTTGCAACCAAAAAACGGGCAAAATGGCTGCGACTGATCAAACGTCCATTAGAAAGGGCCTTTGCACCTTCATAGGCATCATGAATAGCATGTTTTTCCAATCGCCGACCAATCTCCTCGGCACGCCAGTCACGAAAAGTTCGTAACTCTGCCAGCCCGGCCTGAAGTGCTTTATTGTCAGGATCAAATCCCAGCCCGACAATATGCACTACCTGCCCACCCCATGTGACCGAAATCTCAACACCCGCCACAAATTGGATAGCCTGTCCTGCGGCCACTTCGGCGGCCTCAGCCAGTCCTTCTGTTGTATCGTGATCGGTCAACGCAAGCACATCCACGCCCGCTTCTACCGCTAAATTAACCACAGCAGCAGGAGAAAGGGTGCCATCTGAAGCCGTTGAATGTGAATGCAAATCGTATAGCGATACCATCCGGGCATTGTAACCCAAAGCGATTTGGATTAATTCATTAGTCACTAGCCAAATGCTAAAAACGGGGTTATATCACTAACTACCACCTGCTGATACAAGTGGAAATATGCTATCCTGCTGGGATATTAAGCATCCCATAAGTAGAAACATGAAATTTCTTCACGACCTTTTCCCCGTCATACTCTTCTTTATCGCATACAAGATGTATGACTTTTACGTGGCAACAGCCGTTATTATTGTGGCCACCATCGCCCAGGTTGGGATCGGCTGGATACGCAATCACAAGATTGAGAAGATGCATCTAATCACCTTGTTGCTGGTCTTGCTGTTCGGTGGTCTGACCCTCTACTTAAAGGACCCCTTATTCCTTAAATGGAAACCGACAGTGGTCAATTGGTTATTTGCCGCTGTATTCCTCGGCAGTCATTTCATAGGAAAAATGACCCTGGTGGAGCGCATGATGAGCAAAAGCGTCGCGTTACCGACACCCATCTGGTTCAAACTGAATATCGCCTGGAGCCTATTCTTTATAGTCATGGGTGTAGCGAATCTCTTTGTCGCTTTCAATTATGCGGAGGATACCTGGGTTAATTTCAAACTCTTCGGCATGATGGGCATGACCTTCTTATTCGTCATTCTGCAAGCCTTTTACCTGGCCCGCTACATTTCTGATGCCGATCAGCCAACCACACAGGAGGAGAGTTAAGTGTTCTACGCTATCATGGGGACAGATCGAGAGGATAGTCTGGAGGCCCGCATGCAGGCTCGCCCAGAACATCTGGCGCGTATTAAGCAGTTACAAGCTGAGGGGCGCTTATTGACGGCGGGCCCTCACCCTGCCATTGACAGTGAAGATCCTGGCTCTGCCGGCTTTAGCGGCAGCTTGATTGTGGCGGAATTCCCCAGCCTGGAAGAAGCCAAGGCGTGGGCCGATGCTGACCCCTATACCCAGACCGGCGTTTTCTCGCAAATTACTGTAAAGCCCTTTAAAAAAGTGCTCCCTTGAGGGCTATTTACGTTTAATGCCTTCCCCAACGCCATCGGCCTGAAGCATGGTGGCTCGGGTGAAAAGCAGAGGATCTTCAAAAAAGTCATTAATAAAGGGCATTGAGTCAAAGCCCCAGAACACCTCGTCTTCCACAATAAATCCCGGCACACCAAAAATACCTTTCTCAAGTGCACTGTCTGTTTCAGAAACAAGCTTTGCCTTCACTTCAGGATCACTCACCAGGGTCTCTGCCTGCTCAGGCGTAAGCCCAAGATCAGCCACCAGTTCACACCAGGCCGCGTCATCATCGCTGCTCTTGCCCTCTAACCAGACAAACCGAAAGAGTCGATCAGCCACCTCTTTGCGGCCACCCAAGGCAATATTCAGGCGCAACAACTTGAGGGGATTAAACGGATGTATCGGCGGAAAGTTGAGCGGTATGGCATTTTTCTGTGCCAGCCAGGCGATCTGCCGGTAAGTGAACTTGCGCATGGGGGCAATTTCACCGGGCCCACGGGTATCCCACTGCTTCAGGATGCCTGCAAACAGAATTGGTCGGTACTCAATCGTGATATCAGACGGGAAACGATCCAATGCCTGACTGGCCAGATAGGCATAGGGTGATATGAAATCGTAATACCAGACGATTTTCTTTACTGAAGTCATCATTACAATAGGTTGTCCAGCGCTTAGCCGCCGGTCATGGACATGACACGAACCACCTGATCCGGATTGGTGTTAAATTCATGTTTTTCCGGTTTTCGCTGAATCGCCGCCAGAATCTCTTCTTTCAATTGCTCATCAGAGAGGCCTTTGCGCAACAGCGGTTTCAGTTCCAGCTTGTCCTGCTGCCCCAGGCAGAGATAAAGCGTGCCCTCGGATGAGAGTCTGACACGGTTGCAGTCTTCACAGAAATGCTGGGACATGGGGGTGATAAAGCCGATCTTGATGCGTTTATCGACAATCTTGAAATACTTGGCCGGACCGGCACCTTTCATCCGAGCAGGTTCCAGTTTAAACCGCTGTTCCAGTAGCTCACGTACTTCATCCAGGGGCACATAACGATCACGGGCTTCCTGCCCCGCAGCGCCCACCGGCATGGTTTCTATAAAGCGCAGGGTAAAACGGTTTTCAATACAGAAGTCGACCATATCCCCTACTTCGGCAAGATTCAGGTCGCGCATCACCACCATGTTGATCTTGATCGGGTAAAGGTCAACCCGTTTGGCTTCCATCAGCCCGGCGAGTACTTTACTCAGGTCACCCTGGGTAATCTCCCGAAAGGTATCCGGGTTCAGTGAATCCAGACTGACATTAACACGACCAACACCCGTGTCTTTCAGCATCTGGGCGTGGTCCGCCAAATGGGAGGCATTGGTACTCATGGAAAAATCTTCAATATCGGGCAGTGCCGCGATACCGCGCACCATGGCCTCAATATCCTTGTGAATGAGCGGTTCACCACCAGTCAGCCTGACTTTACTGACACCCATTTCACTAAAAACCCGGATCAGACGAATGAATTCATCCAGTTTTAGTCGATCCTCTACCTCCGTGAATCCCTTAAAGCCTTTTGGGATACAGTAAAAGCAGCGAAAGTCGCAACGATCCGTTACAGAGAGTCGAAGATATTCGATCTTTCGATTAAAACGATCAATGAGTGCAGTCATGGTTATTATTCCCGCCAGGTGAAATGCAATTGTTTCCTGTTATCAGTTAAAAAACAATAGCCCGATGGAGTTATCCATCGGGCTATTGTAACAACCAGACTGGGAATTCTTATTCTAATCGATCAATTCGCTCCTGGTGAATCTTCCGAAGGGTCATAACCTTCAGGCAGTGAATGAGCAATGCCTTTGTGACAATCAATACAGGTATAGCCATTTTCGATGGCCTCATCATGAGAGTCTGCACTTCGCTCTTCTTGCCGACTGAAGTCCATTGAATCAAAATCGTGGCAGTTGCGACATTCACGGGAATCCGTCTTCTTCATCGCTTTCCAAACATTTTGTGCCAGCTGCAGCCGTTTCTCTTCGAACTTTTCAGGTGTATCAATCGTCCCCATCAACTTATGGTAGATCTCATTACTCGCCTGAATTTTACGTACAACTTTGTGCACCCACTCTTTAGGTACATGGCAGTCCGGACAGGTTGCGCGAACACCGGTTCGATTGGTGAAGTGGATAGTATCCTGTAACTCTTCGTAGACATTCGCTTCCATCTCATGACATGAGATACAGAACTCTTCGGTATTGGTCATCTCCATAGCGGTATTAAAGCCACCCCAGAGAATAATACCCAACGCAATGCCGATAATCAGCAAACCCATTACGCCTCGCTTGGCCCCTTTATTCATGTTTCCGTCCCCACTGACTTCGTTATTATATGGCATGCATCATAGCGATGATGGCTTTGCATGTAATTGCTCGTGATCAATAAAAATACCCCCGTCCCAATAAATAGCGGGACCGGGGGTAAATTTCGCACTAATCTAAAATACTTACTTCGCACCTTCGAATTGATTCTCTACAATGGGTGATGCATCTAGTTGCGGTGCATGGCATTGGTTACAGAAGTAACGACGTGTAGCGACTGTCTCCTGTACCTTTCCATCACGCGTAACATAGTGTGAATCACCCGCTTTTGGTGCCTTTTTCTCTTCGTATGTTTTTTCAGAGTGACACTTCATACAGGTATTGGTCTTCAGATTAATGGTCTCTTTATCAATTTTGTGCGGAATCATTGGAGGCTGAATTTTATAACTCCGCTCCACCGCACCCGTTGTAATAACCTGCTTACGTTTGGCACTTTTATCTGAATCTGCAGTCAGCTCCTTATCCCCTCGAAGCGAGGTCACTCCAGAGATGGCGGCCCCGGTGAACATCAGTGTCACCATGGCAACCAGAAGGGTTACGATTACTTTTTTCATCTCAATCTCCATAAAGCTCTAAATCATGATATCCGGATACTTAAAGGTTCAAGTCTTTGAAGGCTGGGCAGTCTGTTGCTTGCCACTCACGTCTTCTATCCCGGATGCGTTCACCATCAAGTTGTTAAAACGGCTACCAAACTGGAATACATCTTTTGCACAGACATCAATACAACGACCACAATTTGTGCAGTTTGCAGAGAGAATCACCGGCCCTATGCCCTGGTCTGCACCTTTTAAAGCAGGCTTGATCACCTGCTTCTCAGGACAGATCACAAAGCAATCCATACAGTCATTGCAGCTCTCCCGCTCAACCGCAACAACCCTGACTGCGCTCCTGGTACCCAGCAGGCTATAAAAAGCACCCACCGGACAGAGTCTTCCGCACCATCCATCCTTTGCTACCAACAGATCGAACAGAAAGACACCCACGATCAGAATCCACGCCATGCCCATTCCGAACACAACGCCACGAAACAGCATTGATACCGGGTTGAACAACTCCCAGACCAGCGAACCCGTTACCAGCGGCAGGATGAGTGTCAAACCCAACATCCAGTAACGCGTTGACCGAGAGATCTGGGAGGCGGTTTTGATACCAAGTTTCCGACGTAACCAGGCAGCAGCATCAGTCACCATGTTTACCGGGCATACCCAGGAGCAGTAGACCCTACCTCCTACCAGCAGATAGAAGGCCACAACAATGACAACACCAATAATGGCCGACAACTCAGGTACCACACCCGAAAGCGCAGACTGCAGCAGGATATGGGGATCAGTAAGAGGTAACACATCCAGCGTCATACTCGCTGCAAGATTACCTTTCACGATCCACACACCGGCTAATGGACCAAGCATAAACAAGGCCAGTATGGATAACTGACTAACACGACGAAGAATCAACCACTGATGGGCTTTTAACCACCCTTTTGTGGCAATGGCATCGGCACCTGCAACTAATTTTTCAGCCATTACTTATTCTCCAGACCACGGTTGAGTGTATCCAGTGGATTGGAGGAGAACGGCGATGGTTGCTGTCCCTCTGGTTCCACTATCAACCCCTTACCTTGCAAGTCATAGCGCACCCCTTCAGGAAGGTTGTATTGGTGCTCTATGTCCGGTGTCACCAGCGATTGGCCGGCCTTTTCCTTCTCTTTCCAACCAAGTCGATAATGTTTGCCCAACGCTCCCTTCGCCAAATGGATCGGGAAGACTTTTATTGCCGCCTCTTCCAGGATGCAGGCCTTCTCGCAGAGTCCGCAGCCAGTACAAGCCTCAGAGTGCACGATCGGTATAAACCTGGCGTGCTTGCCTGAACGCTTGTTGTGCTCGTACTCCAGCGAAATCGCCTTCCCCCGGATGGGACAGATGTTGAAACAAACTTCACAGCGTAATCCCAGAAAAGCAATACAGGTCTCCTGATCAACCAATACAGCCAAGCCCATGCGGGCATCATTTATATCGGTTAAACCATGATCCAAAGCATTGGTCGGGCAAGCCGCAACGCAGGGAATATCTACACACATTTCACAAGGATCTGTTCTTGCGTAAAAGTAAGGTGTGCCAGTAGCCACCTCATCCCCCAACTGCCCCAGCGACAGCATGTCGTACGGACAATCCCGCACACACAGACCACACCGAATACAGGCACCGAGAAAATCCTCTTCCGGCAGTGCCCCTGGCGGTCTGATCGCCATCGCTGGCAAAGACTCGGCCTGTCTTGCATAAAAGCCGAGCCCCATACCCATCAGGCCTACGCCACAGGCAGTCTTGAGTGTTTGATTCAAAAACTGCCGGCGACTTACGCCTTTACCTTTGCTTTCACCTGAATCTGACATCGTATTACTGCTCTATTATCGATCCGGTAGTTCACTATTCCAGCTTGTCGACCCAACCGATAAATACCGGCTGGACCATCAGCCTCTCATTACGCCTTGATAACCTTCACCGCACACTTCTTATAGTCCGTCTCTTTAGACAGCGGATCAGTTGCATCCAGGGTCAACTTATTAACCAAGCGGCTGGCATCAAACCAAGGGATAAAGATCAGTCCTTCAGGAGGACGGTTACGTCCCCGGGTTTCAACACGCGCCACAAGTTCACCACGCCGTGTCTGCAGCTTGGCCATCTGGCCGTCACGCAGCTTGCGCTTTTTGGCATCTTTTTTGTGCATGAATACCACGGCATCGGGTACTGCTCTATGCAGCTCAGGCACACGATTGGTCATGGAACCTGAATGCCAATGCTCAAGTACACGACCGGTACAGAGCCAGAGATCAAACTCTTTATCAGGGCTCTCAGCAGCCGGCTCAAAAGGTGCTGAGATGATGTTGGCTTTACCATCAGGCTTACCGTAGAACTTCACGCCATCGCCTTTTGCCACATGAGGATCATAACCCTCACGGAATCGCCACAAGGTCTCCTTGCCATCAATCACAGGCCAGCGCAGACCACGTGCTTTATGGTAAGCGTCAAAAGGAGCCATTTCATGGCCTTTCTTGATGATGTTGTCTGCAGAGTTGAACATCCGATACTCTTCAAACAGGCCTTTCTGAGGATAGAATCCAAAATCGGCCATCTCATCATTCTCATAGACATTACCCTGACTGTCCTTCACTTCCTGAACAGGGAATTTATTAACCTGTCCATTGGCAAAAAGAATGTCGAACAGGGTTTTGCCTTTATACTCTGGCGCTTTATCCAGCAGTTCAGCAGGCCATACCTCTTCCATGTTGAAGCGTTTGGCAAACTCCATCAGCTGCCACAGATCAGACTTCGACTCACCAGGCCCTTTAACCTGTTGACGCCAGAACTGCGTACGACGTTCGGCATTACCGTAAGCACCCTCTTTCTCTGCCCACATAGCTGTTGGCAGGATAAGATCAGCGGCCATAGCAGAGACCGTTGGGTAGGGGTCAGATACGGTGATGAAGTTGGCAGGATTACGCCAGCCAGGATAGGACTCTTCATTCAGGTTAGCCGCAGCCTGCATGTTGTTGTTGCACATCACCCAGAATGTGTTCATCTTGCTGTCTTTAAGCATGCGATGCATCAATACAGCGTGATAACCGACTTTACCGTTCAGCGTCCCTTCAGGCAGTTTCCAGACCTGCTCGGAGAACGCACGATGAGGTGGTTTTGCAACTACCAGATCCGCAGGCAGACGATGACAGAAGGTACCTACTTCACGTGCCGTACCACAAGCTGATGGCTGGCCAGTCAATGAGAATGGGCTATTGCCTGGCTCGGAGATCTTACCCATCAGCAGATGGATGTTATAAACCAGACCATTGATCCAGACACCGCGAGTATGCTGATTCATACCCATGGTCCAATAAGAAGTGACCTTCTTGTTAGGATCGGCATAGACTTTCGCCAGGCGTTCCAGGTCTTTAGCTGGTACACCAGACATCTCAGCGGCCTTCTCAAGGGTATAAGGTGCTACTGAAGCGGCATACTCTTCGAAGCTGATCTTAGAGAGAGCACCTTTACCTGCATTTTTAGCTGCTTTCTCAAGGGGGTGATCGGGTCGCAAACCATAACCGATATCGGTAGCAGTCTGGGTGAAATTCACATGCTTACCAATGAAGTCCTCGTTATAAGCCTTATTCTGAATGATGTAATTGGCAATGTAGTTGGCAATGGCCAGATCAGATTGTGGATGGAACACCATGCCATTATCGGCCAACTCAAAGCAGCGATGCTCAAATGTGGAGAGGACATGTACTTCGCAATCCTTCCTGGTGAGTCGCGTATCGGTCAGACGCGACCAGAGGATGGGATGCATCTCTGCCATATTGGCACCCCAGAGAACAAACACATCGGCATGCTCCAGATCATCATAACAACCCATCGGCTCATCAATACCGAAGGCACGCATAAAGGCACCCACGGCTGATGCCATACAGTGACGGGCATTGGGATCCAGGTTATTTGATCTGAAACCCGCTTTCATCAATTTGGAAGCAGCATAACCTTCCCAGACTGTCCATTGACCAGAGCCAAACATACCGACAGAGGAGGTCATCTTATCAACCGGCTTACCGGCATTTTTCTCCATATCCTTCTTCAGGGCTACTTTCCAGTGTTCGGCCATGACATCAAAGGCCTCATCCCAGGAGACGGGTTCAAACTTGCCGTCTTTGGCGTATTGTCCGCCTTTCTTCCGCAACAGTGGCTGAGTCAGACGATCCGCTCCATACAGGATCTTTGGCAGGAAGTAGCCTTTGATACAGTTCAAACCTTTGTTTACTGGTGCATCTGGATCGCCCTGGCTGGCAACCATTTTACCACCCTTGGTTCCGACCAGCACTGAACAGCCGGTGCCGCAGAAGCGGCAGGCTATCTTGTCCCAACGAATACCGTCGGCATCGATGCCGTCGGCGGTTGCAGCATTGGCCACTTGTATGGCTGGCAGTGTTACACTTGCTGCCACGGCAGCTGCCGCTGCCGCATTGCTCTTAACAAAGTCACGCCTGGTTAGTTTCACTTCATTACCTCCTTATCAGCAGGTTCATCCCCGCAGTAGTGATAAATCATCACCGTATTGATTACACCGGATACATCATTAAACTTGGCCATGGTGTCAGCCAGGGCATCGTCCCCATCACTTTCCAGGGTAACGATTAACTTCCCTTGCTCAGCTCCACCATGAACCTCAACTCCAGAAAACTCTTCTAAACTTGCCTGAACGATACCCGCCACTTCAGGCCTGGCATGTACAATAGCGCTACAAATATTCATTGTTGTAATTGACTCCTTTTACGCGGCTTGATCGCGCGGTTCGTTTATTGAAGATAGAGTTACTGCTCGTATGGGGCAGACGGCATAACAGGCACCGCAGCCCGTACACTGATCGAGATCAAGCAAGGGGGTTGCTACCCCGCCAACCTCTAATTTGAATTTAATCGCTCGCTCGTCACAGACTTCACCGCAGGAACGACAAATGACAGCATTAATGGAAAGACAAGATGATTGAATGGTGGCCTGAATAGTCCAGGGTGGATTTGCCGAATCTTCGTCCTGCGCTAATGCCGCCGGTTCACAGACAGTCAGACACTCTTGGCAGAAGTCACAACCACCCCGTGTAAAATCCATCTGCGGCAGTTTGCCCCGACCTTGAACAATCAGCTTGTCAGGGCAGGCGGCAATGCAGTCACCACACCCATTACACAGTTCAACAAATTCAATTTCAGCTATAGCCCATGGGGGACGGAATACCGTTCTCTCCCCATTCAGGTCTCCACTCAACAATTGTGCTCGACTGACGTTATGGTCCATACGCATAACCCTGAGAATATAATCACCCACTTATTCTAGGGCTTTATAGACCTGACCTACCGGACCATCGTTGACCTATATCAAGTTTTGTTCTTACGCAGAGGAGTTGTTGACCTAAATCAACAAACAAGGAAAATGGGAATATTATTAGTCTCATCAAAATACACATTAAACCTTCGATAGTCTGGCCAGCTGTGAGAAAATCCCCGGCCTGTTTATTGACCAATTTACTGCTATGACTAATCAGCCATTACCCAGCGATGCCATTTTTTGCAATCCCCTCGCCCCTCCTCTTCCGCAACAGGCAGAAGAGCGTATCCAGTGGGGGCGGCTCTATGGCATGGGTACTACTGTGGCGATTGCCGCAGCAGCCAGGCAATTTTCTGGTGTTACACTGGTCATCGCTGACGATGCCCAAAGTGCGGCGAAAATAGAGGATGGATTACGTTTTTTCCTGAAAGATCAGGCCATTAACATTCTCAGTTTTCCAGATTGGGAAACCCTGCCCTATGATGTTTTCTCCCCCCTTCCGGAACTGGTCTCCCAACGATTACTGACGCTCTATCTATTGGAGAAGACAGAGCAGGCGGTATTGATCGTGCCGATTGGGACCCTGTTGCAACGATTACCACCCAAGTCCTACATCCATGCCAATACGTTGGTACTCAAGCCGGGTGACACGCTTTCGCTTGACAGCATGCGTCAGAAACTTGAGCAATCCGGGTATCAATGCGTCTCGCAAGTAGCTGAGCATGGTGAATACACTATTCGCGGGTCATTGCTGGATATCTATCCGATGGGTAGCACGATTCCCTACCGCATTGACCTGTTTGATGAAGAGATTGAGACAATTCGAACGTTTGACCCTGAGACACAGCGCACTATTGATCGTGTAGAGGGGATTAAACTACTGCCCGCAAGAGAATACCCTTTAGATGAAGCGGGGATCACCCGGTTTCGACAAGCCTATAGAAATGCCTTCGACGGTGACCCGCAACGCAGTTTGATTTATACCGAAGTCTCGAACGGCCACGCACCAGGGGGATTGGAATACTACCTGCCGTTATTTTTCGAACAGACGGCCACGCTATTCGATTTTCTTCCCGACAAACTGCTGACTATCCGTACAGATGAAACCCGGGACAGGGCCGACCAGTTTCTGTCGCAAGTGAGTGAGCGCTATGAGCAACGTCGCCATGATGTGGAGCGACCTCTCTTAAGCCCTTCCGAGATCTACCTGGAAGCCGAGCAGCTCATTGTATTCCTCAATCAGGGCCAGTCAATCAAGGCTCAGAGGACAGAAATCGAGTCCCGCAGTAAAGGCTACAGCCGCTATCACAATTTCAGCACAAGACAACCAAGACCGCTCAGTTTTCAGGCAAGAGCTGAGCACCCTGCCGCCGCCCTACAACAGTTTATCGCCGAAAGCCCCGGCAAAATCCTATTCATTGCCGAGAGCGCCGGACGTCGTGAGATGCTTAAGGAGACACTCGCGAGTTATGGTATTCGTCCAAAACTGATTTCCGGATGGCAGGAATTTCTTGATAGCGATAATAATCTGATGCTATCGGTTGCCCCCCTTGAAGAGGGTGTCTGGTTCGATCAGCAGCAACTGGTCATTATCCCGGAGAGCCAACTACTCGGCGAGCGGGTCAGACAAGAACGGCGACGCAAGACCAAACAGAGAGATGCTGACCAGATTGTCCGCAACCTGACAGAACTGCACATCGGTGCACCTGTTGTACATGAAGATCATGGCGTCGGACGCTATCAGGGGCTTCAGGTTTTGGAGGTGGGCGGCATGGTTACCGAGTTCCTCACTCTGGAATATGCCAAGGGCGATAAACTCTATGTACCTGTTTCATCATTACATTTGATCAGTCGCTATGCCGGAGCATCTACTGACACAGCCCCTTTGCATCGCCTGGGTGGTGACCAGTGGGAACGAGTAAAACGCAAAGCGGCCCAACGTGCACATGATGTGGCAGCCGAATTGTTGGAGATCTATGCACGCCGTGCGGCACATAAAGGCTATGCCTTTCCTGCTCCGGCTGAGGAGTACAGCAGTTTCGCAGCATCATTTGATTTTGAAGAGACCCCAGATCAACAGCAGACCATCGAAGCCGTTATTCATGACATGACTTCATCACAACCCATGGATCGGGTCGTCTGCGGCGATGTAGGTTTTGGTAAGACCGAAGTTGCCATGCGGGCAGCTTTCATGGCGGTTCAAGGCGGAAAACAGGTTGCCGTTTTGGTACCCACGACACTACTGGCGCAACAGCATCTGGAAAATTTTTCCGACCGGTTTGCCGACTGGCCGGTGAAGGTTGAAAG
>ATLU01000150.1_pt1 | contig 21786 bp, 22 predicted proteins | sample 178751 | NCBI WGS metagenome assembly ATLU01 (sample SAMN02211837, study PRJNA209200) | bioreactor metagenome | isolation source: day 23 sample from continuous culture bioreactor inoculated with sediment... | place: Germany: Wadden Sea | collected 2011
AGCGCAATCTACGTCGCGCTTTCTTAAGCAAGGAGGCTTGGCCCCCCAGGGCGCTCCAGTAAGCCTTTTACTCCGCGTTAAACACAAACAGGGTTTCACCGTTGATCTTATAGGCATTGATCAGATCTTTGGCTGCGTCTGACACCAACCACGCCTCCAGCTTCGCTGCCAGATCAGCCCTTACATGCGGGTGCATGTCTGGGTTTACGGGCAGAAACGCATATTGGTTGAACAAAACCGGATCCCCGGAATAGAGCAGCGCCAGATCGCCCTTATTGCCAAAATTGAGCCAGCTCGCACGGTCAGACATGATATAGGCGTCCATCCCGGATGCGGTGTTAAGTGCGGCCCCCATACCGGCCCCCACCGCTTTGTACCAATCTCCTTCTGGCGTCACATCAGCACTTGCCCACAACGACAGTTCTTTCTTGTGGGTGCCGCTGTCATCGCCGCGACTGACAAAAGGGGATTGGGTGTCTGCAATCGCCTTTAGGGCCGCGGCCGCATTGCTGGCATCACCCAATTTGGCACTGTCTGATTTTGGGCCGATAAACACAAAATCATTATACATGATCTCACGGCGATGAGTGCCAAACCCCCCTTTGAGGAACTTTTCTTCAGCCTTTTTGGAATGCACCAATATCGCATCCACATCGCCCGCTTCGCCCAGCTTGATCGCCTGCCCGGTGCCCACCACCAGCAACTGCAGATCAATACCCGTATCCGCCTTAATCTGTGGCAACAGGATATCGGCCAGACCAGAGTTGTGAAACGACGTGGTTACGGCCATTTTCATCTCATCCGCAACAGCCATACCTGACAAAAGAACCGAGGCGAAAAGCCCCCACAGGATCTGTTTCATTCGACAATATCTCCTTTTAAAAACGCACAGGCCTGCGCCGTTTCAGGTCCCTCAAAAAACGTTGATGCTGGGCCGTGTTCGTGGATGTTTCCGTTTAGAAGAAACAAGGTTTCCGTGGCCAGGCGGCGGGCCTGCCCCATATCGTGGGTCGACATGATCAACCGTGTACCGGCGGCGGCGGCACGGGTCAGGATCTCTTCGATTTCGCGCGTCGCGCGACCATCCAGCGAGGCACAGGGTTCGTCCAGAAACAGCAAATCCGGTTTCGTGATCAGCGCACGTGCCAAGGCAAGCTTTTGACGCTCGCCACCAGACAAAAACGGCGCGGGGCGATCCAAGGCATCCCCCAGCCCAATGTCTTGGGCAGCCTTGATTGCGAGAGCACGCGCCTTGGGGCGCGCCATTTTCGCCAGTCGCAACGGATAGATCAAATTTCCCAACACCGAACGACGCATCATCACCGGATGCTGAAACACAAAGGCCTGTTTTTGGCGAGCCTCCAACGGGTCACAGGACCATGTGATCGAACCGGCGCCAAGGCGTGCAATCCCGTGAAGCATTCGCAGGAACGACGTTTTTCCGGCGCCATTTGGGCCAATGACAACCGTGACCCCGCCCGCCTGCAGGGTCAGATCCACGGGGCCAATCAGCATTTTTTGGCCACGGCGCAGCATCGCACCAGAAAGGACAACAGGGAAAAGATTGCTCACCACCGGCCCTCGCGTTCTGTGCGGCCAATAACATGGATCGCGAAATTAACGGCAATGGCCATGAAGATCAGCACAAAGCCCAAGCCCAGCGCCAAGGCAAAATCGCCCTTGCCCGTTTCAAGTGCAATTGCGGTGGTCAGCACGCGGGTGTGGTGGTCGATATTGCCGCCAACCACCATGATCGCGCCAACCTCGCCAATAGCACGCCCAAACCCCGCGAGTGCGGCAGTTAACAACGCGCGCCGCCCATCCCAAATAAGGGCCTGTACCCGTTGGAATTGGGTCGTATTGAGGGAAATCAGCAGGTCATGATAATCTGACCACAATTCGCGCAAAGCCTGATGGGCAATAGAGGCAATCAGCGGCACGATGATGATCACCTGTGCAATCACCATGGCAGTCGGCGTGAACAAAAGCCCCATAACCCCCAACGGGCCAGAGCGGCTAAGAAATACATAGACCACAAGCCCCACGACCACCGGGGGAAGGCCCATCAACGCATTGAGCATCGCGATGGTAAAGCGCCGCGCGCGAAACCGGCGCACGGCCAGCAGCGCCCCAAGCGGCAGCGCAATGGCCGAGGCAATCACCAAAGCGGTCAGCGTCACGCGCAATGACCGCAGCGTGATTTCCACCAAATCCGCATCCAAAGTCAGCAACATCCAGAAGGCCTGAGACATGCCGCTTAACAAATCTGACATGCTCCCTCCTTTACGCACCCGGCTTGCCCGTTGACCAACCGGGTCGACAATTCAATGACGCAGGCCGAACCAACCCCAGCCAACGGGAAAACACTGCTTTTCTGACGCATATGCGATACGGATAATTTGTCCAGCCCGCACAAGGCAACCAAGCATTTTTGGCAAAGCCGCAGCATATTCAAAAACGTCTACACGGCTTGCATTTCAGACATTCCAGCGCGTTTACCCGCTCTCGGTGCAGCGCGTGCATGCAATCCACGCCAAAAGCCTATCGTTTCACACCGCAATACGCGGGCGACCTGAAGCTTCTGCTACCACTCCCGCATCAATAAACACCTCTTGGCCTTCAATTGTCGCGGTGCGGATGTCACGCTGAACGACCACCCGAATACCCTCGGCCCCGGCCGCAACCGCCGCGTTCTGCGCATTCGATTTCAACACCTCTTCCAGGCGCATCAAGGCATCTTCCGAGCTGCGGAAATCCTCGGGGCCAGTGTCCAGATGCACCCGGAACGTGCCTTCAGACGGGCTGGTGATGGTGCCTGTTTCGCGGATCGTGACGCGGCCAACCACCGCCCCGATCGCGTTGGCCACGCCCGCATGTTCCGGCAAGATCATCTCGCAATGTAACCGCGCCCCAACTGCGGGGTAATAGGTGGGGGCCGACGCCCCCAACCCCACCACCGGCAGGTTCAGCCCAGCGTCCAGTTTGACCAATCCGCGATGGCGGCTGAGCCCCCGTTGGGTCAAGACATGACGGGCCAAATCAGCTGCGGGCAGGCCAAAGCCATCCGCCTCTTCTCCGAAAGCCGTTTCCAAAAGCGCAAGTGATGTTTGCTGGGTCAATTGATCCACGATGATTTGCGCCACCTCTTCGGCAGTTTCAGAAAATCGCTTACCGGCGCCGGTGCGCTGACGGCTGAAAAGTTCCAGCGCCATATGTGCGGCTTTGGCATCCCAGGCATCCGCATTTCCCAAAACATGGCTGGCATCCGAGGGCGTCACGCCAGACACCTGCACCAGGCCGCGATCCACCAAACGGCGCAGCGCATTATATTCCAGCCGGTTTTCCAAAACATCGCCCAAAGGGTGAATTTTATCCCCAATCCGCTCCAGCAGCGCGCTGTCACGAGGGGGCAATCCAGTGCGATGCGCCCCTGATACGGCGCGGACAAAACGCGCAAAATGCTCGGTCAATGTTATGCTGCGCAGTTGCTTTTCCAGCACCTCATGCACCAGATCTGGCGCCTCCATCGCGATCAGGGACACAGGCAAAACCCGGCGCGGCCCCAGCGAGACAGAGCTTTGCAACCCTTCGGACAGGAAATGCGCCTCGCTGTCACCGCCAAGACCCGACGTGCGCATCGCCACCGCCTCGACCATCGTGCGAAACGGGCCAACCCGCGCGCCTTCGGGGTCAATCGCCGGGCGTCCATCGCGCAGCACCGCAACATCCGTAGTCGTGCCGCCGATGTCGCTGACCAAAGCATCCGTGGCACCCGTCATCCAACGTGCGCCAACGATGCTGGCCGCAGGGCCGCTGAGAATGGTCTCAATCGGGCGCTCAAGTGCAAAATCTGCCGAGATCAGCGCCCCATCGCCACGCACAACCATCAGGGGCGCATGTACGCCCAGCTCCTTCAGTCGCGTTTGCGCGCGGGTGATCAACCGATCAATCATTCCGATCAGCCGAGCGTTCAAAATCGCCGTCAACGCCCGTTTTGGCCCATTCAGCTTGGACGACAAGTGATGCGAGCAGCTGATCGGTTTTCCGGCCATTTCGTGGATCACATCCGACACACGCTTTTCATGGGCCGTATTGCGGGTGGCAAATTGCGCCGCGACTGCAAAACCGGAAACATCGGCCCCATGCTGGGAAAGCCAATCACGCAGAGCGTCCTCGTCCAGCGGGTGCGCCTCGTTTCCCGCGTGATTGTGGCCGCCTGTGATAAGGATATGGGGGTCCCCGGCCATCGCATCGGTCAGCCCATGGCGTTTCATGTCCGCCTCAGAAAAGCCAACCAAGACCAGGCCCACGCGCTCACCCTGCCCCTCGATCAGGGCGTTGGTGGCCAGTGTGGTTGATAAAGAGGCGAGCGAGACCTGATCTGGGTCAGCCTTTGCATCGCGCAACACTGCTTCAACCGCTTTGCCGATCCCCTCCGCCAGGTCATGACGTGTGGTCAGAGATTTGGCCGTAGCGATGACGGTCTTTTCGTCTTTGATCAGAACGGCATCCGTATAGGTGCCCCCGGTATCAACCCCTAGGGAAAGTGACATGAAATTCTCCTCGCGCGTCTGACCCAATTACAGACACCGGGTACGGGTTGTCTGATCAAATTCGACATTTCACGTCGTTTTTGGTCAGGTTTTTACGGGATGTCAAAGGGGTCAACCGCGCAAACCGCATCACATGGCATGCCTACAAATAAGGGGGATTAATCGCATTCGGTTTGTTGCAGCCACCCCACCAAAGGGTTGATTGAAATTTGCTCCTGCTGTTAACCTTTATGAAAGGCCAACAAGAAACGTGGGAGGAGGGATGTATATGGGCAGTGATGACACCACGATCCGCACCATTTCACGGCAATATGCCAGCGCAAATGATAGGCGCGCATGGCTGGAGTTAAGCGTCACTTTCACCCTTTATCTTGCTGGGTTGCTGACCGCGCTATCCGCGATTGGCACCCTCTGGATCTTGCTGCCCGCAATGGTGCTTGCCGCAACCATGGGCTTGCGCCTTTACATGATCCAACATGATTGCCTGCATCGGTCGTTTTTCACCAGCCGTCGGATGAATGACAATGTGGGAACGTTGCTGTCCCCCATCGCAATGACCCCCTATCAGGCGACCCGTTTTAAACACACTCAACACCACACCCATGTGGCTGATCTGAACCGACGCGATACGTTTGAGATTTATGTGATGACAGTGAAGGAATGGGCGGACGCCCCACCACTGACACGCGCAAAATACAAGCTTTATCGAAGCCCTGTTACCTTGATCCTTGTGGGACCGTTTATCCTGTATGCATTCTTGCGGCGGGTACCGCTTTACGGATTGAAGACGGGGATCGGGGATCTGGTGTTGCACAATCTTTTGCTCGCTGGGCTCATCGTTTCGGTCTGGGCCTATGCGGGCTGGCCGGGCGTCGCGGTTTGGGTGGGATCGGTCTATATCGCCTGTGTTTTTGGCGGGTTGATCCCCTATGTCTTGCATAATTTTGAGCATGTGCATTGGGGGGTGAAGCCGGATCTTGATATGGAAACCGCCGCACTTGAAGGCTCATCCGTGCTGGATTGGGGGCGCCCCTTTGATGTTGCGATGATGAATATCGCCTATCACGACCTGCACCATCTGAATGCCAAAATCCCGGGCTACAAGATCAAGACCGCTTATGATGATCTTGAGGCGCGCGGATTGATCACCTCTGAAAAGATCGGCTTTATCGATGGGATAAAGTGCCTGCGGTGGAAACTCTATGACGAAGAAAACAGCTGTATGGTGCCCTTTCCCAAAGGCCCGCCTGAACCCCGGGCACAGTTAAAAGCCTAGTCTGGTCAAGCCTCGCCGTTCTGTAACTGCGGCACGCGGGTGGCAAGCGCTTGCCAAATCGCTTCTATCTTTGGCCCCAATTGCGCACGGGGGCGAAAGGCGCAGATGTCCACATCCAGCCGCCATTCTGGTCCGCCAATCGGCGCGATCAACTCTTTTGCTGGCGCATCCACAGCGCTTTCCGGCAACCAGCCCACACCGTGCCCGGCCACAATCACCTCTTTCAACACATCCGACATATCACATTGCACGCAAACCTTATGCGGCAGCGGGGCACCTGCCCGCTCCAGCACATGTTCAAAAAGCCGGACGAAATAGGCGCGATGCGAATAGGCGACCATCGGAAAAGGATGCTTTGCCTTCCCCGGAAAGCCAAACCCCTCGCGCAGCTTCGCATCCTGTGTGGCATAGGGCATAAACCGGTCGCGCCGCACCACCAGTCGTTCGTGTTGATCCAGATTGTCGTGGGTCGGGATGGCCACACAATCATGGGCAAACAGGATATCCGCATCCCCCGCCAAATAGCGCGCAACCACATCATTGGTGGTGCCGACAATGACCGAAAACGAGCAATTGGCGTTTTGGCCGATGATATCCAGCACCCGCTTAAACTCGGACCGCGCCAGCACATTTGGCATCGCAATCCGCACCTGGGACATCACATCGAATTGCGCCGCCCGGATCGAGGATCGCGCCTCGAACAGCCGCTCAACCGCGATACGTGCGCTTTCGCGAAACTGTTCACCCGCGTCCGTCAAACGAACGGGCACGGCGCCTTTGACAACAAGCGCCGTGCCCAACCATTGTTCAAGCGATTGAATGCGCCGCGAAAATGCAGCCTGTGACACATTGCGGAATTCGGCAGCCCGCGTGAAGTTTCGCAGCTCTACCAGAGCCAGATAATCCTCGAGCCACCGAACATCCATTTGCGCCTGTCCTTACAATCCAATCGCGCGATAATACTCCGCGATGCGCGCAATGGTAACCACGTATGCGGCGGTGCGTAAAGTGACGTTCCCAAGGGTTTTCTGACGATCCATGATTTCGTCAAAAGCACGGACCATGATCTCCTCCAAACCCGAGCGAACAACGTCAATTTCCCGCGTGTCGCGCGCAATTTTTGTCCTTTGTTCATCTGCCAATGGGCGCCCTGCAATCTCTTCCAACGCCGAAACTACCGCCGACCCCGACATGATGTTTTGACGCTTGTCCATCAGGCCAAAAGGCAGGTGCGTGATGTTTTTCACCCATTCAAAATAACTGACAACAACACCGCCGGCATTCACGTAAAGATCGGGCAGAATAACGATGCCACGACGGGTCAGGCATTCTTCCGCTTCCGCGGTGACAGGGCCGTTGGCCGCCTCGACGATCAGCTCATAGTTCACGTCTTCGCAATTCTCTGCTGTGATTGCGTTTTCCTTGGCCGCTGGGATCAGAATATCTGCGGCGCGATGGGTCAATCCCTGCTCTGACGGGATGGTTTCTGCACCGGGGAAGTTGCCCACAGACCCAGTTTCGGCACGGAATGCGGCAACGGCTTCGATATTCAGACCTGCGTCATCAAAAATCGCCACATCATGTTCGACGATGCCAACAATGCGCGCGCCATCTTCTTCCAGAAACTTCGCTGCGTGATAGCCCACATTCCCGAAGCCCTGCACAACAACAGTTAGGCCCGCGATGTCTTTTTGCCCGGCCACAGGTGCGGTGTCAGGATGCGTCAGATAGGATTTCAGCGCATATTGCAGACCACGACCCGTCGCCTCTACCCGACCCTCGATACCGCCACGCGCGACGGGTTTTCCGGTGACACAAGCGGCTTGGTTGATGGCATCCGAACGGCCCGAGCGGCGAAATTCATCCGCCATCCAAGCCATCTCGCGTTCCCCCGTGCCCATGTCTGGCGCAGGCACGTTGCGACCCGGATGGATCAGATCACGACGGGCAAGTTCCTGGGTGAACCGGCGGGTGATTTTCTCTAGCTCATCTTCAGTCCAATCCGCTGGATTGATCTTCAGCGCACCTTTTGAGCCGCCAAACGGCACGTTCACCAAGGCGCATTTCAGGCTCATCAACGCCGCCAGTGCTTCGACCTCGTCATGGTTTGCATCGGGGTCATAGCGAATGCCGCCTTTAACCGGTTCGATATGCTCGCTATGCACCGACCGCCAGCCTTGAAAACTGAAAATCCGCCCGCGCAGTTTCACCCCAAAGCGTACTGAATAGGTCGAGTTACACTGGGAAATCCGCTCGGCCAAACCCTCGGTCAGGTCGATGTGGGAAACTGCATTGTCGATGAAGTGTTGAACACTGGTGAGAAATTCTTGCTGGCTCATGGTCTTTCCATTTCCTAAGCCCCCAAAGGCGGGGTGCGCAGGGGAACGGAAACGCTATGCCGGTTTAGAAGTCCAATGCAGTTATTGCATCGCCCATGCAGGTGTCAGGGTAATGTCGCAGTTTCATCGGGGTCGCAAAGGGCCTGACACAGTGTATCCCATTGCTTGCGCGTCACGGTTCGGTCGCTGGCAAACATCCAATAGCTCTGCGCGGGCGCCAGCTCGGCTTCGGACAATCGGCACAAACGACCTGTGGCCAGCTCGTCTTGCACCAAAGGAAGTGACGCCAAAAGCACCCCATTGCCCGCCCGCGCAGCGGCAATGCCTGCGGTGAATGTATCAAACCGAAGGCGCGGCACTGGGGTCGGCGCATCACCGGTCAAACCCGCCCATTCCTGCCACCCTTCACGCGGGCCGGAGATCGCCAACCGAGGTAATTCCTGCCACGGGCCTTGACCCAGCAAATCTGGCGCACAGACCGGTGACAAAGCTTCAGCAAATAGGCGGACCTTATAGGGTTCATCACCGCGCCCCGCGCCATAGCGCACCCGCACCATTGGCCCTTCGCGCAGATCTTCGGCGGCCAGCACATGGGTTTGGCAGGAAATCTGAACATCCCTGCCCAATGACAGCCCCGCCAATCGCGGAGCAATCCAATGGGTCAGCATCGACGCACTGGCAGATAGTTTCAGCGTGCGGCGCCGAATGCCAAACAGCTCTTGGGCCGAATGATCCAGGGTCGCAAGGCCATGGCTGACATATGGCAACCACGCCTCGCCTTCGACGCTGACCACAACACCGCGCGCTTGACGGATAAACAATTGCGTACCCAATCGCGCTTCCAACTGGGCAATTCGTTGGCTGATTGCGGCCTGCGTTAGCCCGGTTTCACGCGCGGCGGCGGTAAAGCTTCCACTGCGGGCGGCGGCCTCAAAGGCGCGCACCCAATCGAGTGGAAGGTTGTCCAGTAGCGATCCAGCCATAAATTATTCGACCTCTCAGACCCCATTCCTCTTTGTTGAACTTATGAACACATGAAGCGACACTGTCACCAGAAAACACTCCGTTCCGCTTTGGCTCCAATCAAGGAAACCCCAGATGTCCACCATCACACCCAAGGTCTCGATCGGCCCGCAAGGGCAATTTCTCACCCTGACCACCGCAGGTAGATCAGCGCGCTTTCACGCCATCTGGCTGCGTGATAACGCATGGGACGAAGACACCCGTGCGTTGGGCAATGGCCAGCGTTTGATTGCGTTACGTGACATTCCGGCGGGTACGAAAATTGGTGCGGCCAGCATAAATGCCAACCAACTTGAGGTCCGTTTTGAACCTGAGGGCAAAACGGTACATTTTGATCTGAGCTGGTTGATGGAAAACTGCTATGACCAGCCCTTGCCGACCCAGCGCGGCTGGCTGGGTCCGCGCATCCGGCCATGGAACAGCGATTTGATGGGTGACGTGCCGGTTGGTGATTTTGCAGAGCTGTCGAAACGCGGCGCGGCCTTGCAAGATTGGTTGGGCAAGGTCGCGAGGTACGGCTTTGGCAAAGTGATAAACGGCCCAATTGAGGACGGTGCGCTGTTTAAGATCGTCGACCTGTTTGGCTTTGTGCGCGAGACCAATTACGGAAAGCATTTTGAGGTGCGCACCGAGGTGAACCCCACCAATTTGGCCTTTACCGGGCTGGGTTTGCAGGCGCATACCGATAATCCCTACCGTGATCCGGTGCCCTCGCTTCAGGTGCTTTACTGCCTGCAAAGCTCGGCCGCGGGCGGTGAGAATATGGTGGTGGACGGCTTTGCCGCGGCTCTTCGATTGCGCGATGAAAATGAGGCATATTTCGACGTGCTGGCAGATCACTGCGCGCGATTTGAATATGCGGGGGAAGAGGATGTTTGCCTGACGTCCCGCCGCCCAATGATCGAACTCGCCCCTGACGGTGAACTGGTCGGCATGCGTTTCAACAACCGATCTTTGGCCGCTGTGACGGACGTGCCATTTGACAAGATGGCCGACTATTACGCCGCCTATCGCCGCTTGGGTGAAATCATTGATGATGAAGCGATGGAGGTGACCTTCCGCCTGAACCCTGGCGAGGGGTTCATTGTCGACAACACCCGCGTTTTGCATGCCCGCAAGGGGTATTCCGGCGAGGGTACGCGGTGGCTTCAGGGGTGTTATTCCGACAAAGACGGGCTGCGTTCAACCTATGACGCGATGACCCGTCGCACGCAAAAGGAGGCCGCAGAATGAAGCCCGATATCAACGCGTTGACACCTGAAAATATCGTCGCATTTATCGGTGGGATCTTTGAACGCCGTGGGGATGAGGAGTATTTGGGCGAGCCTGTAACGATGGCTGAACATATGCTGCAGGGCGCCACCATCGCCGAGCAAAACGGGCAGTCCGAAGAGATCATTGTCGGCGCACTGCTGCACGACATTGGTCATTTTACATCCGAATTTGGAACCTACCACCCTGATGACACCGAAGATCGTCACCACGAGGATGCGGGTGCTGAGGTGTTGGAGCAGTTTTTTCCCAGCGTGATCACCGATTGCGTGCGGTATCACGTGGCGGCCAAACGGTATCTTTGCGCCACCAAGCCCGAATATTTCGCGCGCCTATCGCCCGCATCTGCCCATACGCTTGAGCTTCAGGGTGGGCCGATGAATGAGGCGGAGGTGGCGGAGTTTGCAGCCAATCCTAACCTCAAACAAATCATCGCGGTGCGCTATCTGGATGAGGCGGGAAAGCGTGATGATATGGAGACGCCCGACTATTGGCATTTTGCGCCGATGGTGCAGCGGATGGTGGATCGCCACTGCGGGTGAAGCACGCTGGGGGTTTCACACCCCCAGACCCCCGTGAGGTATTTTGGCAAGAAAAAGGACGGGAAACCTGCCCGCCCTTTCAAAACTCTAAAACCGCAGCAATCAGTCGATCACGCGCACCGCACCTTTGGCAGCAGAGGACGCAAGCATCGCATAGGCCTTCAGCGCCTTGGACACTTTGCGTTTGCGCGGCTTGGCAGGCACCCAGCCTTTGGCGTCTTGTGCCACCCGGCGTGCGGCCAGATCGTCATCGGACACATCCAGATGGATGGTGCGGTTTGGAATGTCGATGATGATCTTATCGCCCTGCTCCACCAGACCAATCGCACCGCCTTCAGCGGCCTCTGGCGAAGCGTGGCCAATTGACAGACCGGACGTGCCACCCGAGAAACGACCGTCGGTCAGAAGGGCACAGTCTTTGCCCAGACCTTTGGATTTCAAATAGCTGGTTGGATAGAGCATTTCCTGCATGCCCGGTCCACCACGTGGCCCTTCGTAACGGATCACAACCACGTCGCCTGCCTTGACTTTGCCGGTCAGGATATCGCTGACGGCGGCGTCCTGGCTTTCGCAAACATAGGCCGTTCCGGTGAACTTCAGGATGCTCGCATCCACGCCTGCGGTCTTTACGATACAACCTTCCAGCGCGATGTTGCCAAAGAGCACGGCCAATCCGCCATCTTGACTAAACGCGTGTTCTTTTGAGCGGATCACGCCATTTTCACGGTCGGTATCCAGCTCTTTGAACCGGTTCTCGGTCGAAAACGCCTCAACCGTGCGCACGCCACCGGGGGCGGCTTTGAACAGGCTTTCGGCCTCTGGATTGTTGGCGACCTTAATGTCCCATTTGGCAATCGCCTCGCCCATGGAGCTTGAATGCACGGTCGCGCAGTCATTGTGCAAAAGACCCGCACGCGACAGTTCGCCCAAGATCGAGAAGATCCCGCCCGCTCGGTGCACATCTTCCATATGCACATTCTCGGTGTTGGGGGCAACTTTACACAGACAGGGCACCTTGCGGCTCAGCTGATCCATATGTGTCATGTTGAAGTCAACTTCGCCTTCATGCGCAATCGCCAACAGGTGCAAGACGGTGTTGGTCGACCCACCCATCGCAATGTCCAGCGACATGGCGTTCTCAAACGCTTCAAAGGTTGCGATTTCACGCGGCAACAGGCCTTTTTCGTTCTCAACATAGTGGCGTTTGGTGATCTCAACGATCTTACGGCCCGCCTCAAGGAACAGATGCTTGCGATCTGCGTGGGTCGCCAATGTGGATCCGTTGCCCGGCAGTGCGAGGCCCAGCGCCTCGGCCAGACAGTTCATCGAGTTGGCGGTAAACATGCCCGAGCACGACCCGCAGGTGGGGCAGGCGTTTTCTTCGATGTGCTGAACCTGCTCATCCGTCAGATCTTCGCTTGCCGCAGCAACCATCGCATCCACGAGGTCGATCTTTTTGACATCAAGGTCGGCAAGGTCAATCTTGCCCGCTTCCATCGGACCACCAGACACAAAGATCACCGGGATGTTCAGGCGCATGGCGGCCATCATCATGCCGGGAGTGATTTTATCGCAGTTCGAGATGCAGACCATCGCATCGGCGCAATGCGCGTTGACCATATATTCCACGCTATCGGCGATAATTTCGCGCGACGGCAGGGAATACAGCATCCCGTCATGGCCCATCGCGATGCCATCATCCACCGCAATGGTGTTGAATTCCTTGGCAACACCACCCGCCGCTTCCACTTCGCGCGCAACCATCTGACCAAGGTCTTTCAGGTGCACGTGGCCCGGCACAAACTGAGTGAACGAATTGACAATGGCAATGATCGGCTTGCCGAAATCATCATCTGTCATCCCCGTTGCACGCCACAATCCGCGGGCACCCGCCATGTTACGACCATGGGTCGATGTTCTGGAACGGTAAGCTGGCATCGTTTTTCGCCTCTCGCTGAAATTAGATCGCACAGGGATTAGCATCCTTGGCCGAGTGAGACCAGAGACGAGTTGCAATCAGCCCCGTCCGAGCCCTAGGGTCGCAAAGCATTTTGGGAAGGATCAGCCATGCGGTTTCAGGATTTACGCGACGCCAATTCCATTCGCCGTACCGAATGGCCCGGCGATGACCAAGCCGACACAGCGTTTCGTGCGCTTGAGGTGGCGGGGGAGTTTGGCGAGGTGGCCGAAGCGGTAAAAAAGATGCTGCGCGCGGAACGCGGCATCAAAGGCTCCACGGCCACGTTGCAAGATGTGGCGGATGAAATGGCCGATGCAATCATTTCTTTGGATCTTCTGGCGGACCATCTGGGCATTGATTTGGGCGCGTCTGTCGCGCGAAAATTCAATAAGACATCACAGAAATACGGCCTGCACACACGGATACGAGAAGAGGGTGGGGTTTAGGAGAAATGGTGCCTCAAGAGGGACTCGAACCCCCGACCTTGTCCTTACGAAGGACCTGCTCTACCATCTGAGCTATTGAGGCACTGCTATATTTCTGCGCGGGTCTTTAGCACCGTCCCGCGCCCATGGGTAGTCCCAAAATCAGCGCTTTTCATTGCTGATATGATCAGAGGGTGTTGCCACCACTTCTCCGTCCAGTGGCTCATCAAGCATTTCCAGATCATCCGATGCCGTGCCTTGGTCATCGACGGTGAGATCCCGTTCAGTCTCGCTCGGGGCATCTTCTCCGACAATCAAAGGCAGCATCTCAGCACCGCCGGCCATTTGACCTTCGGCCTCGGGTGCCTTGGTCCAGGACAGCGTGTCAAACCCACCGCAATTATCGCAGACTGGCGCCCAATTTGCATGAATATGCTTACAGTTTTCACATACCCATTGGGGGCCTCGTGGGGCGGTTACGGCACGGGCCAAAAGCGCACGCACTGTTTTGTCATCTGACCCTTCGCCCCGCTCGATCGCGGCCAGCAACGTCAAAGCGCGCTGCGAAGGCGCGCTGTCTGGCAAGTTGCCCAACGCCTTACGCGCCGCCACATAATCGCCCGCTGCGATGTTCAGCTCTGTCACCAACATCCGCGTTTCTGCGTCGCCTTCACGATGCTTGGTCAATGCACGGAATCGGGCGATGCGCGCTTTTGGCTCCTCATCCGGGGCAATATCTGCAAAAACCGCGGCCAAATCGGGATGGGGTTGCGCAACCCAAGCTTTGGTCAAAACACGCGCCGCATAACGTGGCTTATCCTCGTCGATATATCCACGCGCGGCCATCACGGCCGCAGGCACCAGATCAGGGGACAGGCGGTTGGCCTCAATCGCGGCCTCACGCGCCTCTACGCTTTTACCTTCGTCAAAGATCCCTTTGGCTTCGGACAACGCCAGAACCGCATCGCGCCGTTTATGCACATCACGCGGAAGGCCCCCATATTTCAGCTTCGCCGCGAGTGTTTTTCGCGCGCCAGCCCAATCGCTTTTCTGTGCCTGAAGGCCCAACAATGCATCTTGAGTGTCCACATGGCGTGGTTTCAGCGCTAGGGCTTTTTCCGCCAACCGCATAGCGGTCTCAGTGTCGCCCTCTTCCAGTTTTTGCTTCATCAATCCGCGCACACCCACAAATTGGGTCCGCTCATCCGACAGAAGTTTCTTGTATACTTGGGTCGCTTTGCGCGTGTCGCCAGACATTTCTGCAGCCTGCGCAGTCAATAGGTTTGTCAGCTCAGGTCGACGCAGATATTTCTCGGCGCGCGATGCTTTGGCCATCGCGGTTGAGCTTTCCCCCGATGCCAGTGCCATCATGCCATCCGCCAGCGCCTCATAACCCTTTTTCTCGCGCGAGCGGTCGAAATAGCGCGAAATTGCTGTCTCATCCCCATTCAGAAACCGCACCACTGCGCGCAGCAATCCAAACAACACAATCAGCAGCCAGACCACAACAATCAACACCGCAAAAACAATCACCGCCTGCAACGGCCCAAGGTTCAGTTCAACCCCGGCCACAGCCACACGAATTCCGCCTTCCAGCTCCATCAACGCGCCTGCGCCCATGGCCAGCCCCGCGATGACTGCGACGAAAAGGATAATCTTGAAAAGAGACCAAAGCATCGGCGCGTCCTTAGTTTTTGTTTACAAGCTGGGCAAGCGCATCGCCAGCAGCAAGCGCATCTTTGCGGGCAGCGGCGTCAGCAACCCACCCTTCGAGCGCGGGTTTCCCCGCATCTGGCAGCACCGCCAATTCGGTCAAAGCCACATGAAGCTGCCCCGTCTTCAACGCCGCTTCGGCACGCGACAGGATCGCATCTGCATCCGTCCCGTCCTTGGGCTCCAACGACCGTGTTCCCAATTGCAAGCGCACAAAGGCTGATACGCGGTCCATCTCACCGGCGGCCACAGCGGCCCGAACCGAGGCATCCAATGCCGCCCGCGCTGCTTCTGGGAACGTGGATTGAAGCGCAGATAACGTCATGACACCTGTGTCCGCATGGGCGGCCAAGGCCGTGGGAGCCTCAACACCAGCCTGTTCGGTCAAATCAAACAGTGCATCACCATAGGGGCGACCGGTATCAATAGCCGCCAAGACACGCGCCAAAGCCGCCCGCGCGCCGGCCGCTTTCGCAGCCTCGGCAGCGCTCACCTCAAGTGTGGCGGCATCTTCTTTGGCACTGGAGATTTTCGCGAGCTCCTGGTCCAGCATCTCGCGCATCTGTTGCAATTCCCGCTCATAGGCGGTGGCTGCAGCGGCGGCCGCTTCCATGCCCGACCCTTGTGGGAGCTTTTCAACTGTGTGCAGACGGTTTTCCAGATCAGTCATCGCGGTATTCATGGTCTCAAGCTGGGTGCGCAACTGAGCAAATTCACCCGTGATCTCACCGCGCGCATTTGCAAGGCTGTCATCATTTTTGAGAGCCGCCAGCGCCTCGTCTTGCCCGGCACCTTGGCTTTCAAGGGAAGTCAGGCGGTCAGTTAAAACAGCCAACTCAGCGGCAATCGGATCCTCAACAGAACCTGTCACAAACGGCCACTGATCAGGATAACGTGCTGCCCCAAATCCAAGCGTTGCTGCAAGTACACCGCCCAAAAGCATCGGCACAAACCCGCCACGACGTGGGGTTTCAGCCAAGGCCGCCGCCGCGACGGGCGACGCGGTCGGGGGTGTTTTTGATGCCTGGGCGGCACCCGAGCTCGCTTCACGTTCAATACCAGCATCGTCTTTAGGCACAGATTTGTCGGCAGGTTTTGCATCCATCACGCTGGTTTTGCCTTTTGACACATCCGTTTCAACCGATGAAGGTTGTGTCGCCACTTTTGCGGTTACCGCTTTTTGTGGAGTTGCGAGTTTCGCACCGCTTTTTGGTGATTTTTCAACGGGTTTTGCCGTCGGCGGCGGCGTTTTTACAGCCGAAGCTTTGGCAGATTTCGCACTCGTATTTGCACCCTTTTCAGATCCAGGTCCGGTCGGAGCGGTATCTTTTTTGTCACTCACGACAGCGTCTTCTAAGGTCTTTTCAACCTTCGGAGCCTGCCCTTTTGCGGGTTTTCGGGTATTGGCCAATGTCAAAACCTTTCGAATCTCACCTTAAATCACGCGGCAATCGCGCCACACAGACTAGCTTGGCCCCGTCGGGCCCTCAAGCGAACTTACCCTGTCTTACCCCCTGAGAGGCTTTGAAGGGATGCGACAATCCTGCCCACCATCTCGATCTGTGTCGGTTCAGCGCAGATTTCAACCGATGGATCAGGCATTGGACCGGTATAAACCGTTCCCCAAGCCTCTGCGATGGCCGCACTCATCGCAATGATGTGAACCCTTTGTCCAAGTTGCGCCACTTCTTTTGCAATCAAACGCGCGGAGCGTGACGAGAAAAGGGGAAGGATTACGTGCTTCTCCCCAGTCAGGACATTTAAGGCGGCTTTCGTCAATGGAATAGAGTGTTGATCATAAACAATTTTCTCGGAACACCCATACCGGGTCGCAAGATCGGTGCTGACATGGGCTCCGCGTAGATACACCATCGGGCGTTCAGGAATATCATCCGGCAGATGGTCCGCATCCCGCGCGATCATGACAACCTTCGCCCCAGCCCCTTCCGCCGCCATCGCCGTACGATTGCCAACACAATAGGCGCGCAACCCGTCCAGGCGCCCCTGAACCCCATGTGCCGAGGACAGGAGAACAGCCTGAAACGCCGTCAAATCCGGCCATGCGCCCACAGGAATAATGCGTAAAATCGGAGAAAACTCCGCCATAACCGCCTTACCAAACGCCGCCTCACACGCCGCAAGCACCTGACGCGAGCTGTTCTCTGGACGTGTAAGCACCACTTTAGCAGTCATGATTTTGGCAGACCTGTTGTCTCATCTATCTTCGGGTGTTACCCCGACAAAGAATTTATCGCAACAGAACCCATATGACCAAAACGCTGACATTTCTTGGGCTGGAAAGCTCTTGTGACGACACCGCCGCCGCGGTTGTACGCCACACGCCGGGGAAAACTCCGGAAATTCTGGCCACCGTTGTCGCCGGGCAAACCGACCTGCACGCTGATTTTGGTGGTGTGGTGCCGGAAATTGCCGCGCGTGCGCATACCGAAAAACTGGATCTTTGTGTGGAGGAGGCATTGGACGCCTCTGATCTTAAGCTAACCGATCTGGACGCCATCGCGGTGACCGCAGGGCCCGGTTTGATTGGTGGCGTTCTGGCCGGTGTCATGTGTGCAAAAGGGCTGTCCGCTGGATCCGGCCTTCCGTTGGTAGGCGTCAACCATCTGGCCGGCCACGCCCTGACCCCCCGGCTCACGGATCAAGCCACCTTTCCCTATTTGATGCTTTTAGTGTCCGGCGGGCATTGCCAATTTTTGATCGCCAAAGGGCCAGAAGAATTCACCCGTCTGGGCGGCACCATCGACGATGCCCCCGGTGAAGCCTTTGATAAAACCGCAAAGCTGTTGGGGCTGCTGCAACCCGGAGGGCCCTCTGTTGAGGCAGAAGCCGCGCGCGGGGATGAGAAACGGTTTCGGTTCCCACGCCCGCTTTTGGATCGACCTGGATGTGACATGAGTTTTTCTGGCCTTAAGACTGCGCTGCTGCGCGAACGGGATCGCCAAGTGGCTGAGCATGGTGGCTTGCGCCGTACCGATCGCACGGACTTATGTGCCGGATTTCAAGCTGCCGTGCGCGATGTCTTGATCGAGAAATCACGCCGTGCGCTGATCGAATACCTGACCCTCATGCCTGCGGAGCCGACCTTGGCCGTGGCCGGCGGCGTGGCCGCAAACAAGGCTCTAAGAGCCGGATTAGAGACTTTATGTGACGAACTTGGTGTCGCATTTCTCGCCCCTCCCATGCATCTTTGCACTGACAATGCCGCGATGATTGCCTGGGCAGGGATGGAGCGGTTCCGTCTTGGCGCGCAGGATGACATGTCTCTGGCCGCCCGCCCTCGCTGGCCCCTTGACCGCACTGCCCCCGCTATGTTGGGGTCTGGAAAAAAAGGAGCCAAAGCATGACAATTTCAGTCCTTGGAGCAGGCGCTTTTGGAACCGCTTTGGCGATCTCTATCGCTCGCGACGGGCGCGATGTACTGCTGTGGGCGCGCGCGCCCGAAGACATGGAAACCGCGCGTGAAAACACCCGACGCTTGCCGGGACACCGCTTTCCAGACAGCTTGAATGTGGCCCGCGATCTGCCCGCCGCCTGCGCAACTGAGGTGATCTTACTGGCCACCCCCATGCAAAAGCTCTCACAGTTTTTGGGCGAAAATGCCGCGCTACTAACCGGCAAAACGCTGGTGGCTTGTTGCAAAGGGATTGATCTGGAAACCGGGCTGGGGTCAGCGGAGATCATCCGCCGGCACGTTCCCGACGCAACCCCCGCGATCCTTTCGGGGCCAAGCTTTGCAGTGGATATCGCAGCCGGCCTGCCAACAGCTTTGACCCTAGCGGTCGAAGATGGAGAGGGTCTTCAGCAGATCCTTTCGACAAGCAACCTCAGGCTTTACCGGTCAGCGGATCTGGTAGGGGTTGAGATTGGCGGAGCGTTAAAAAACGTCGTGGCAATCGCCTGCGGCATCGCCATCGGGGCCGGGCTTGGCGAAAGTGCGCGCGCCGCATTGATGACACGTGGATACGCGGAGATGCAACGCTTTGCGATTGCTCAGGGTGCGCGGCCAGAAACCTTAGCGGGACTGTCTGGTTTTGGCGATCTGTCGCTCACCTGCACCTCTGAGAAATCACGGAATTTTGCATTTGGACTGGCCTTGGGGCGCGGTGACACCCTTCCGGAGGGAACCACGATTGAAGGCAAAGCCACGGCCAAAGCCGTCTCATCCCTTGCAAAGAAGCTGAATTTGGGCATGCCTATTGCCAATATGGTTGTGGCCGTTCTTGATAAGCACCTGACCATTAAAGAAGCGACCATGGCCCTGTTGGCCCGTCCCCTGAAGGAGGAATGATATGCTGGTATCCGTGATCTGCACCGACAAAGACGGGGCGATTGAGACCCGAAAAGCCAACCGAGACGCGCATGTTGCTTATTTAAAAGCCACCAACGTAGTGCAGGCGGGCCCGTTTCTGAACGCAGACGGGATGATGTATGGATCGCTGGTTATTCTTGATGTCGAAGACATGGCCGCCGCACAGGCTTGGGCCACAGAAGACCCTTATGCCAAGGCTGGCTTGTTCTCGGACGTGCGCATTGAGCAATGGAATCGGGTGATCGGATGACCCGCTGGCTGTTCAAATCCGAGGTCTCGACCTGGAGTTGGGATCAGCAAGTTGCCAAAGGTGAGGTGGGCGAAGAATGGGATGGGGTGCGCAACTATCAGGCGCGCAACCACATGCGCACCATGAAAGTGGGCGATCTTGGGTTCTTTTACCACTCGCAAAAAGACAAAGAAATTGTTGGGATTATCGAGGTCTGCGCCAAAGCCCATCCCGACAGCACCACGGATGACGACCGTTGGGAGTGCGTGGACATCAAGGCCGTGCGCCCCCTGCCACACCCGGTCACGTTGCAGATGTGCAAAGATGACCCGCGGTTGGCTGATATGGTTTTGGTCAACAACACCCGCCTTTCTGTCCAACCTGTGACCGACGAAGAGTGGCAGATTGTACTGGAGCTTGCGGGCGATCAGGGCTGAAGTCATACTCCTGTTAAAGAAGTGTCGAACAGGAGGGGAAACCCAATGGGAATTCTATCAGTTTTAGCGGCTGCCGTTGCCGCCTATGTATTTGGAACGATTTGGTATATGTCGCTGGCAAAGCCATGGATGGCAGCGACCGGCGTGGCGGTTGGTGAAGACGGGCGGCCAGAGAACTCCAGTGACCCCATTCCCTATATTGTAGCCTTTGTGATGGCGATTTTGGTGGCCGGGATGATGCGGCACATCTTTATCATGGCGGGTATCGATGGCGTCGGAAAGTCGCTTATCACCGGATTGGGCCTTGGTCTGTTTGTGGCTGCACCGTGGATCGTGAACAACGTGATGTTTTCGGGCAAACCAAAGCAATTGGCGTTGATAGACGGCGGCTATGCGGCGGGTGGATGTGCTGTTGCGGGATTGGTTTTGGGTCTGTTTTAACCCCAAATTTAACCCCAAACAAAAATTGCCGACCTAAGCCGACAAAAAAGAGAAGGGGCCCGCACCCATCGGACCCCTTCTACCACCCCACGTGCTCCCTAGCACCACACGTGTTCACAATAATAAGGGTCCGACCGTCCTAGTCTTCGTAGACTATATAGCGGGAAATTGCGGCGGATTGCAATCTTGTTTCCCGGCCAAAACTATTCAAAATCAGCAGGTTAACTCAAGGATTGATTAACCATGCCTTTGCCCGTGAACGTCCCACAAAAAAGGCGCGAGGCCATGGGGCCACCGCACCTTTTCAAATTCTGGGGTGGAATCAGCTGTAAACAGCTTCCTTACCGAAATGCTTGACCAGCATGTAATAGACAACGGCGCGATATTTGTTGCGCTCAGATTGGCCGTAGGTTTGGATCACAGCGTTGATTGCATCCATCAATTGCGGGCCATCGCCCAGACCCAACTTCTTGATCAGAAAGTTGTTTTTGACGGTTTCCAGCTCGCTGTCCTGCGTTGCCGCGACCGTCGAAGCATCATCATTGTAAATGGCCGGACCGCAGCCGATGGTGACCTTGGTCAACAGATCCATGTCCGGGGACATGCCACATTTATTTTTCAAATCATCTGCGTATTTCGCGATCAAGTCGTCTCTTTTACCCATAATGGTGCTCCCAATAGTTGTTCAAGGCGTTGCCTCTCTGGGGGCAGACTAAGGGCAAATTTCATCAACACAAAGGAAAACATTGCCGCATTCTTCCCCCTAGGATTCTGTACGGGATTGGCGCAGACTGAGGGCAACCAAATTATTTCATCTAGGAGGGATCCATGGGTCTTTGGAATTTTGTAAAAGGTGCCGGTAAGGCATTGTTCGGTGATGATGATGCAGCCACCGAAGAAACACTCGCGAAAGAAGTTGCGGATCTGGGAATCAACACCGAAGGGCTGGACATCAAACTGGACGGCGAAAAGGTTGTTATTGCCGGCGGCGAAGGTCTGAGCGCGGAAGAACGTGAAAAGGTTATTCTCGCTGTTGGCAACGTCGAAGGCGTGGCTGAAGTTGAAGCCGAGATGGAAAACGAGCCTGTTTTCCACACCGTTGAAAAAGGCGACACCCTTTGGGCGATTGCGGCCAAAACCCTTGGCAATGGCGCGAAATACGAGCAGATTTTTGAGGCTAACCGCCCCATGCTCTCGCATCCAGACAAAATCTATCCAGGTCAAAACCTGCGCATTCCGCAATAAG
>ATLU01000151.1_pt1 | contig 21510 bp, 20 predicted proteins | sample 178751 | NCBI WGS metagenome assembly ATLU01 (sample SAMN02211837, study PRJNA209200) | bioreactor metagenome | isolation source: day 23 sample from continuous culture bioreactor inoculated with sediment... | place: Germany: Wadden Sea | collected 2011
GGCAGCATGACAGTTCAGGCAAGCTTTTTCAGTAGGGATGGCCTTCATATAGCGGAACATTTTCTGGCCGTTGAGTTCAACAATCTCTGAGTGATCCAGTTTTGCGGGATCAGCACCAGCGGCTTTTTTATTTTCAAACTCCTGGAGTACAGCGAGTTCCCAGGCATCTGGCGTATTCGCAGTGGAGCGAATTTTCAGGCTGGTTCTGCCAACCTCCCATCCAGAGCTGGTTGCTACGTCGGAGGCAATGCCGGGTGCTCTGAGATTACAGAACTTTATCGCCTTTACCGGGCCGCCTTCTTTCATTGCGCCGACCAGTTGCCCCTTCAGGGAGGAGCCAAACTGCTTGATCAGGCCACGAGCTTCTGTGACTTCATCGGCGGCTAAGACGGGCTGTGAAATAATCGCAGCAAGTATTGTGATGGAAAGTGTCTTGTACATTGTTATAGTCTCCCTTGAGTATATAGTGAGCACTGAGTGTGCTTCTCTTTTGTGAGGTTAGTCTGCCATGAAAAAAGCCTTGGATACTAGCCTCTTTGGTGTAGAAATGCTCAGTCTGGATCAATACTGCTTTTTTTCAATGACCTCATAACCCAGGTTTGGCTTCCAGCCCCAGGAGTAACTGCGCAGATTGGATAACGCGCGCTGTTCAGCTGCTTCGATTGTTTGGTTGTCAAAGCCACAGCCATAACTGATTCTTTCGCGGCCAGTATAGGTGCGATAACGTGTTTTTATGATAACCATCCAGCCATGTTTGTTATGGCTATTGGCTTGTGGGAATACATATTCATAGCCCTGCTTATTCAAGGCCAGTTTTGCCTTGTCGATGGCCTGGGCTACCGATGGCTCTCCTGTAGCCCATTCTATCGCCAGGGAGTTCCCCAGTTTTTTTGCAACCACACAAGCGGCCCCACCGCTCTCAAATGCGCCAATACTATTTGCGGTTTGTGCGATGGCTCCTGTTGTTGTGACAATAAAAGCCGATATAAAAAAGCGTAGTGTAAATTTAAGTGAGTTCATCGATTAACTATCAGACCCTACTTTGCCTTTATTTATCCAGTGAGCTAATTGCAGCCTGGACAGATTGCTCAACATAATAATAGAACATGTCTGGTGTTTGGATGCCGACCATTTTTTCGACCAGTTCATTCCCGTTGGCGTCCAGAAACAGCAGGGTGGGGGTCAACGATACTTTGTAGTCGTATGAGAAATCATGACTTTCCCTTCGTACACCCTTGAAATCAATAACATCTGAGCCAGTGTCCAGTAGTAACTCACGAATAATCAAGCGATTTTCGTAGGCGCCGCTTTTAATCATCGGGCCGATGACTTCCTGCTTTATCTGAACACAAAAACTACAGTGTTCCTGAGAGACCAGAAGCATAATGGCTCTTTTTTCCTGTCGTGCCCTCTGGCCGTCTGCTTGGAGGTCGGTGGCTTCAATGACTCCAATATGTTCATGTTCGCCTCCATGACCGGAAGCGGTTGTCACGCTGATGTTAGCCAGTAGGCATAAAAGTATGGTCAGGTGCTTCATAAGGGACTGAGCTTCCTCTTGAGTTCACTCATAGCTCGATATTCATCGAGTGCTATTCCAGCGCCTTTGAAATTGAAGGCGTCAGGAAAGCCACTCGCAGCGAGTGCTCTGTTTTCAGCATCCAGACACCAATCATCAGCCCAAATTTTGGTTTCCTGTTGCTGTGCTGATGAAAAATGCTTTGTCACGTTCTCCAAAATCAGGTCGTAGCCGTTCCTCGACATGGATTCATGGATCCTTGCCAGTTCCTTTGGGGACCTTTGTGACAATGCTGTCGCTAGATCTTCCGCATACTCTTTGAGTAATTGATCGCGGGTTTGTTCCGAGTAGTGCTGAATGGTATTGATGATTTTGTGAAAGGCAGCACTAAAAGTGTCTGTTGCTGAGAATCGGGTTATGAAGCCTTCCAGAGCAATCAAGCTGGCATGTTTGCGACTTACATTGGATGATCCGCGACACAGCTCCTCGCAATAGTGCTCAATCTCAGATGTCGAGATTTTTAGCGTTATATGATCCTGATTGGGCATAGGCGAAGTTTCAGCTATAGCATTCTGCTTGGATAGAAAGTTCAAAATAAACTAATTTTCTAAATCTTGGCAAGTTAAATCATAAAGTTTGTAGGAGAGATGTATTGGCCCACCTTGCTTGTTTAGCGTACTCTTCAGTGTTAATTCAGCTTCCTGCTCGAGGTATTCAAGTGAAGCAAACCAGTACAGCGCAAAAAGTATCTTTTATTATCGCGATAATCTCCTATCTGGCCGCTATTGGTTGTGTAGTTGGGGTTTTTTACTATGAGTCTGAACTTGGAGGCGACCACCCGGTCGTTGCGAGTTTTGGGGCAGCAGTCGTCTTCTTTATTGGGGTTGGCATCGTTTTACATGTGATTGGTCGTGTAAATCTTCCGAATCTCAGTATGAAGTTCTCAAATGAACAACAAGATAGATCCGATGATTGATCCAAGTTCAGCTCTAGTTTGTACGGTCAGAAAAGCAGAGGTTTAGCCGCTTATTTAATCGCTTCAGACAGCGTTTGTTTGGGACAGGTTCTGAATTCTGAGTGAGCGTCATCTGGGTTTTTATTCATTTAGGTCTAGAATTACTTCAATAGAGTAATGTAATGTGCTGGTTTTTCAGCACAAATCAAGATCAACATTCAGTAGGGAGAGGCTGATGTTCTCCGTAGTTTGGGAGTGGCTAACTCGGGGTTGGCAGGATTTCAGGCAGGCTGCATTTCTTAATATGGCCTACGCTGGTTTTTTTCTGGTGATCGGGCTGGTCGCTGTTTTGGGTCTGCACGATGGTGGCTTTAATCTGGTTTATTTTATTTTGGCGGGTGGCTTTCTCATTGTCGTACCAAGCCTCGTAACCGTTTATTATTATTTTGCCGGGCGATTACATGCTGGGCAACGGCCGGAATTTTCCGATATCAGGGCCGCATTTAAAGACTTACCTTCCTCGATCCTGGTCATTGGTCTGGTCTCTTTGGTGATTTACCTCATCTGGATTACCGATGCGCTGATAATCTATAGTGTCTATTTCGATTTTGTACCTATTTCTCTGGAACAGTTTCAGGCTGATGAGGCCCTACGCGCTGATGCAACGGCCTTTCTGCTTTTTGCCTGTATATTGGGTTTTGTGCTTACATTCATCATTTTCTGTGTGACGGTCCTCTCCATACCCTTTGCACTTCAGAATCAATCAGGATTGGTCGATGCCGTATCCTTTAGCGTCAGAGTAGTGACGTGTAATCTACGAATTATGTTTTTATGGGCTATCACGTTGGGAACGTTAACTTTTTTAACGGTTCTATTTGCCTTGCCGTTGTTACTGGTTGTGTTGCCCGTACTGTCTTATGCCAACTATGCGACTTATACCGATATGCTTAAGTTGATGGAGGAACGGTAATTGATTACGTTTCGTTTGTCTGAGTTGAAATAATTTATGTTTGGTTTTAAGTGACGTAGCTAACTGTTTGTTTTATATTGGTCCTGGGGAAATTGCCTGATTTATAGTCAGGTTAGGATATCGACAGATCAAGGCGAAGTGGGTTCGGATTTTGTCCAAAACAAAAGCATGATTAAAAAGTTACTACCAATACTCGTACTCTTGGTGTTCTCCACCTCTGCCTTTGCATTGGGTCTGGGGAAGATTAGCGTCAGCTCGGCACTTAACGAGCCGTTAAACGCCAGGGTTGGCTTGATCTCAGCCAGTGCTACAGAGATAGAAGATATCAGGGTCAAGCTGGCCAGTGCTGCGATCTTCCGGCGTGCGGGTATTGAACGCCCTTTTTTACTCTCCAAATTGCGTTTCTCCGTGGTGGGACCTGAGCAGGGTCAACCCTATATTCAGATCAGTACCCGTGAATCTATACGCGAGCCTTATCTTGATTTTCTGATTGAGGTTAGCTGGGCGGGTAATAACTTGGTTCGTGAGTTTACACTGCTGCTTGATCCACCGACTTATACACCACCGAAAGCACAACCGGTTAAGGCTGCACCTATTCGCAAGGTGACTAAACAGGCCGAGGTCGCACCTGTATCGCAGCCGGACAGCGGTACGTATGGGCCTGTTAGAAGCAGTGAAACGCTCTGGGTGATTGCCGGAAAAGTGCAACAGGATAAGGGACTGTCGCGCAATCAGACCATGGTTGCCCTTTTAAAAACGAATCCCTCTGCCTTTCATAATGGCAATATCAATCTTCTTAAGAAAGGCGCGATGCTGACTGTTCCGTCGTCAGAAGAGATCAGTGCCATCGGTAAAAGAGAGGCACTTGCTGAAGTCAGGCAACAGATGTCAGAGTGGCGTCAGCAACGTGCTACCCCCAAGGCATCAACAGTCAAAAAGACCCCTGCAGAATCTGCACCTGCTGCAATAGAGGACAATCAGCCTGCAGTAGCGGCATCAGTTACAACCGAGCAATCCTCTACACAAAGTCAACAGGACCAATCAGAAGTCAAGAATGCTCCAGCAGAATCAGCTCAAAGATTGCGGGTGGTTGATGCTGATCGGGATTGGCGGTTAAGTGACAAGAGTGAGCTTGGTTATCCAGCGCAAGAGAGTGACAGGCTGAGGGAGGCTATCAAAGACTCAGAGCAGGAGCTGGCTGTTGTGCAGGATATCAGCCAGGATATCGTTGAGCTGCGCGCTGCACTGGAGTCCAAAGTGCTGGCACTGAAAACAGCATTGGACGAGAAAGATGCTCAGCTTGAGTCGCTCAGAAAACAGATTGAGCAGGTGGGAGCCAACCAGGCTGCAATTTCATCAAACCAGCCAGGCCTCTCTGGCAGTATCATGCCCGTGCCGGCAGGCGCTGCTTCACAGCAGGGCAATATGGTGACAGATAGTAGTATCAGTGATTCAACCCCGCTCGAGTCCTATTGGAAGGAGTCGTACTGGACGATCCTGATGGGAATCATCATCGTGATACTGGCATCCATGCTGCTATTTGGTCGCCGCAAGCGAGAAAATGAAGGGGCCTTTGAGGCGCCGGATCTTTTTCAGCTATCAAGTGAGCAGGTCCTTATGGGAGAGCGAGGTGCTTCCGAGCCTGTCGCGATGATTGATGAGTTATTAGAGACGCCTTCGGAGCCACGGAAAAAGCCAACCGTACCGTCAAAGGAAGTGCTCGCAGATACAGCGACGTTTACTGAATCGAATACTGATATAGCTTCGATTTTGACGGAAGCCGACATCTATTTGGCCTATCGCCGATACAGTCAGGCTGAAACGCTGGTTGAGGAGGCAATGAGTCAAAATCCTGAGAGTCCTGAATTAAAGGCTAAACTGCTTGAGATCTATGCCTTCCGGCGGGATAAAAAGGCTTTTAGTCGTTATCTTGATCGGGTCTATCAGGTTCTCATGATTCAGTCACCTGAGCTGTGGGAAAAGATTGTCGATATGGGGCATGATTTGGCTCCAGAACACCCTGCCTGGGCGGCTGAAGGGCAACCCTTCATTCCTTCTACCCCTCAACAGCAAGCAGATGATACGCCTGAGGATATTGATCTTCTGGATATCGACATGAACCTGGATATCGAGCTGGACGAGCTGAATGCGCCAGAATCAGCCCACGACTTGTCCGTTTTTGATGAACTTGAAGAAGATGCTGAATCTGAATCATTGGATCTATCTGGCATTGATGTCGATTTTGAACGGCTGGAAGATCCGCCGAAAGATAAATAATTTGGCCTGACCGGCAACAGTGGCGCGCATAAACGAGGTGTGTTTGCCAGGCATCGGTTTGTTTGACTGGCTTGTTGTGGAGATAACGTGAAAATAGAGAGTAATCTTCTTGATCCAGAAGTAACTGCGCCAGAGGCTCCTATTGTGTTTCCAAAGGGGATACCAGGATTTGAAGAGGTGCGTGAATTCCAGCTGTTTCATCAGGGCGACAGGGAGGTGGTCGGTTATCTGCAGGCGGTAGGTGAGCCTGGGCTTGCTTTTTCAGTTCTCTCTCCTGAGAATCTTAATATTTATTACGAATTTACCCTCACAGATGAAGAGCAAGCCCTGCTTGTTCTTGATCAGGTTGAAGATCTGGTTCTACTGGTTATTGTCTATCGAAATGGATTAGATGGGAAGCCTAAAGGTGAGCATGAATTGGGCGTGAATGCCAATTTCATGGCTCCTCTGGTGATCAATGCTCAGACCAGAGTTGGCTTTCAGAAGGTCCTTGGGAAAGCCGAACGAAAGATCACCATTAAGGCGGATTAATCCGTTATTTGCTGAATAGCTAAACGCCTATTTTTTTCTGCCTGTTTTATCCATCTCATTAATTAATCTGTGATTAGGGTGTTGATCAGTCTTTCCTAATCTTGAACAATTGTGTCAGTTTGCTTCTCACCTGTTCTTTCCATGAATGTGCTGCGCTACTCTGCCTGGATACACACCCAGTTGTAGATAAATCAACTTGGTGTGTTTATCACGGGAAAGTCTATTTATGGAGAAATGCCATGTCTGTTGCAAAGGTTACTGAAATTATTGTCACTTCCAATAAAAGTTTTGAAGATGCAATCAGCAAGGGAATCAAGCGTGCAAGCAAAACGCTGAAAAATATCAAAGGCGCCTGGGTAAAAGACCAGCAAGTAGTCGTCAGTGGTAACAGTGTGACCGAATATAAGGCCACGCTTAAGATTACCTTTGTACTGAAGGGTTGATTCGGTTTGAGCAGGCCTAATTCATTAAAATACGGCCTGCTCATTACTGAAGTCTAGCGGAAGGTTTCCTGGCTTATGTTCTTTCCGTGGACCCGAATATAAGAACCATGCGTCTCATGCCAATCTTCCAGTACATAACGTTTGGCATCTTTCCCGTCCAACAGAAACTGATGCAATGCGGGCCGATGCGTGTGGCCATGGATTAGCTGCTGTACGCTGTTTTCTTTCATATAGTCTGTTACGGTGAGTTGATTGACATCCATTATGTCAGCCGATTTGAGAGAGACAACCTCACCGCTGCGTTTACGGTATTCGGTGGCCAACTGCAGCCGTTCCTCAATCGATCTTGAGAGAAAATCGGATATAAAGGCTTTACTTCGTAACAGCTTTCGGGCCTGTAGATATTCCTGATCGTCACTGCAGAGTAAATCACCGTGCATGAGCAGGGTTGGTGTGCCATTCAGATTAACTACCGATGGATCAGGGATCAGGGTGCAGCCAGTTGCATCGGCAAAGACCCCACCGAGTAGGAAATCCCGGTTTCCATGCATTATCGATAGCACACACCCCTGTTTTGAAAGGTGATGCAGTGCTTCAATAATTTCGGGTATGGGGGGGGTGATGTCATCATCTCCGATCCAGGCGTCAAACAAGTCACCGAGAATATAGAGATGGCCTGCATTTTGAACCTGTTCCTTTAAGAAGCGGAGAAACAGGTCAATGGTGGCTGGCCGACCGCGGGACAGATGCAGATCGGAGATGATGAGTATATCTTTCATCACTAACGCAGTTATTCGTTGATGATGGCCTCTTCGAGTATCAGGTCTTCAGCAGGAACATCCTGATGACCTGCGCGCATGGTGGTATCAACATTCTTCATCTTGTTAATGATATCCATCCCTTCCGTCACCTTGCCAAATACGCAATAGCCCCAGCCGTCCTGACCGGGATAATCAAGGAACTTGTTGTCAGCCACATTAATGAAAAATTGGGCTGATGCGGAATGGGGGTCCATCGTCCGGGCCATGGCGATTGATCCGGTCATGTTGCTCAGGCCATTTTTTGCCTCATTCTCAATCGGCGCACGGGTGGTCTTCTCTTTCATGCCGACTTCAAATCCGCCGCCCTGAATCATGAAGTTGTTGATCACGCGATGGAAGATAGTGCCGTTATAAAAACCATCTTTAACATACTGGATGAAGTTGGCGCTGGTGATAGGAGCCTTCTCTTCATCCAGTTCGATAACGATATCGCCGTGATTGGTCTTGAGAGTAATCATGTGATGATTCCTGTTGTTTAGTTAGAGATTCGGGTGATGCTTTCAATAGTGACGGTTTTGGCGGGTACATTTTGCATACCCATGCTGTTAGTCGTTGCCACATCGGCTATTTTGTCGACGATGTCTATGCCTTTCGTAACGCGTCCGAATACAGCATATCCCCAGCCATCAAAACTGGGGTGATCCAGGTTGTCATTATCTATGTGGTTAATAAAAAACTGTGAAGTGGCTGAATGGGGTTGGTTGGTACGAGCCATCGCGATAGAGCCGCGTTTGTTTGAGAGACCGTTTTTTGCCTCATTTTTAACGGGTGCATGACCTCGCTTCTGATCAAGGTCAGCTGTGAAGCCGCCACCCTGAATCATGAAGCCATTGATGACGCGGTGGAAGACCGTACCGCTATAGAAGCCTTCATCAACATAGCGAAGAAAATTGGCGACGGTTGCAGGGGCCTTGCCACCATCCAGTTCAAGTTCAATTTCACCCAGCGATGTCTTCATCAGAACGCGGGTCATCTCCGCATTGGCCTGACCAGTAAGGCCAAAAGTCAATAGAATCGGTAACAGATAGGAAAAAAGCCGTTTAATCATTCTCGATGCTCACTAAATTGGGAGAATTGGACACAATCAATCAAAGGAGATTGCCTAAACAGATTATCATAAAGGTTAGTGGCGTTAGAAAAAACCCTGAATTACGGCTATCACTTTTTTGGTTGCCCGCTTTCGTTTACTATGCGCGGGATAGTGCGCTTGGAGAGGCATCGTTTTGGCAATTCCGTGAACGCTGTTTCCCCTATAAATGATCTGCTGGAGTCGATATGTTGAAGATCTACAATGATCTGACCAACCAGAAACAGGAATTTGTACCGATTGAGCCTGGAAAGGTTCGTATGTATGTCTGTGGCATGACGGTCTATGACCTCTGCCATCTGGGGCATGCCCGGGTGATGGTGGTGTTTGATGTGGTCTATCGCTATCTCAAGGCGCAGGGCTATGACGTCACCTATATCCGAAATATTACCGATATAGATGACAAGATCATCAATCGCGCTAATGAAAATGGTGAGCCCTTCAGCGATCTGACAGAGCGATTTATTACCGCCATGCATGAGGATTCTGATGCACTGGGTATATTGAAGCCCGATGACGAGCCGCGAGCTACGGCGCATATCGCTGAAATCCTGGCCATGATTGAGCGACTGATTGAGAATGGACACGCTTACGTGGCAGATAATCAGGATGTCTATTATTCAGTGGGCAGTTTTGAGGGTTATGGCAAGTTGTCCGGTAAAAGTCTTGAAGATTTGCAGGCTGGTGCACGGGTTGAGGTGACTGATCAGAAGCGCGACCCGCTGGATTTCGTGCTTTGGAAAGCGGCCAAGCCCGGCGAGCCGGCTTGGGCTTCGCCTTGGGGAGAGGGGCGTCCCGGTTGGCATATCGAGTGTTCAGCCATGTCCACCTGCTGCCTGGGTGATACCTTTGATATTCATGGCGGCGGTGCCGATCTGACTTTTCCGCATCATGAGAATGAGATTGCCCAGTCCGAGGGCGCAACCGGTAAACAGTTTGTTCACTATTGGATGCACAACGGTTTTGTTCGCATCAATGATGAGAAGATGTCCAAGTCGTTGGGTAACTTCTTTACGGTGCGGGAGATCCTCGCCCGTTATCAGGCCGAAGAGGTGCGCTACTTCATTCTGACCAGTCAATACCGTAGCCCGCTGAATTATGATGATGAGCATCTGGACAATGCCCGTGGCGCGTTGACCCGTTTCTACACGGCAATGCGGGGTTTGCCAGAAGCAGCGCCTACCACTGAAGGTGGTTATGCTGACCGTTTTAATGCAGCGATGGATGATGACTTCAATACACCGGAGGCGTTGGCGGTGTTGTTCGATCTGGTGCGGGAGATTAATCGCGTAAGGCAGGAGGACGTGGCGCATGCGGCCTCACTGGCAGCAGAGTTACGCCGCTTGGGCGATGTGCTGGGCATTCTGCAGGATGACCCGGAGCAGTATCTGCGCGGTGGTGTTTCAGTCGATGGACTATCTGATGAAGAGATTGAGTCCCTGATTCAACAGCGCCAGGATGCCAAGGCCAGCAAAAACTGGGGTGAGGCTGATCGGTTGCGTGATGAGTTAAAAGATCAGGGTGTGGTCCTGGAGGATAGCCCACAAGGCACCACTTGGCGTCGCGGCTAGTCTTTCTCTACAGGGCGCTCTTCAGGCAGTCGCCCGGCCCAGTCCCTGGCAAACTGAAGGGCGACCCGGCCACTGCGTGATCCCCGTTTCAGGGCAAAGCGCAGGGCATTAAGTCGGGTGTTCTTGTCCGCTGTCGTTTCAGTGCCAAGTTCAGTCAGCCAATGATCGACGATCTGCAGATACTGGTCTTGACTGAAGGGGTAGAAGGAGAGCCAGAGCCCAAAGCGTTCTGACAGGGAGATCTTCTCCTCGACGCTCTCATTCTGGTGGATCTCACCCTCCACAATATGTACGTCCTGGTTCTCCTGCTTGAACTCCGGCAGGAGGTGACGACGATTGGATGTGGCGTAGATCAGTACATTGTCGGGCGGAGCTGAGATCGAGCCATCCAGAATCGCCTTCAGTGATTTGTAGCTGGCATCATCGGCCTCAAACGAAAGATCATCGCAGTAGAGAATGAATTTTTCCGATCGATCCTGAATCAGCTCCACTATTGAGGGAAGATCGATCAGATCCTGTTTATCCACCTCGATCAGGCGCAAGCCCTGATCGGCATACTCATTCAGCAGTGCCTTGATAAGCGAAGACTTCCCTGTTCCTCTTGATCCCCACAGAAGGGTGTTATTGGCGCTTCGGCCCTCAACAAACTGGCGGGTGTTGCGGGTGATCTCTGCCCTGGCCAAGTCGTTGCAGAGGATGTCATCCAGCCGAACCAGCTGGGGCCTGAGAATAGCCTGTAGGCCTTTTCCGGTTTGCCAGCGATAGGCAATATGATTCCAGTCTGGCTCGCATGCCACGGGGGAGAAGGCCGCTTCCAATCGCTCGATCAGTGTTTCAGCCCGTTGTATGAGTTGTTCTGTCTGGGTCATGATGTCTGCCTATGGAAGTGGAATAGAAAAGGGGTCACAGTCAAGCCAGCCAAGCCAAGAAGTAATGTTCACTACGGCAGATGGCTTGACACCGACCCCTTTCGCATAATCAACGATTCAAAGGTTTGTACTTGATGCGGTGTGGCTGATCGGCCTCTGCACCCAGGCGACGTTTTCTATCCGCTTCATAATCCGCATAGTTACCCTCAAACCAGGTCACTTGTGAATCACCTTCAAAGGCCAGGATATGGGTGGCGATACGGTCCAGGAACCAGCGATCATGCGAGATTACCACCACACAGCCCGGGAAGGTCAATAGCGCCTCTTCCAGGGCACGCAGGGTCTCCACATCGAGGTCGTTGGTTGGTTCATCGAGCAGTAGGACATTGCCACCCTGTTGCAAGGTCTTGGCCAGATGCACACGGTTACGCTCACCACCCGAAAGATCTCCAATGCGTTTCTGCTGATCAGTTCCCTTGAAGTTAAAGCGGCTGGCATAGGCCCGTGAGTTAAGCTCATAACGACCGATAGTGATGATGTCCGCGCCACCTGAAAGCTCTTCCCAGACGGTGTTCTTGTCATCCAGCGCCTCACGGGACTGTTCGACTGAGGAGATTTTCACGGTTTCACCGACTTTAAGCTCGCCGCCGTCTGGTTGCTCCTGACCCGTCAGTAGACGGAACAGGGTGGTTTTACCCGCACCATTGGGCCCGATAATGCCGACAATCCCGCCCTTTGGCAGGTTAAAGGAGAGATCACTGTAAAGGAGTTTATCGCCGAAGGCCTTAGTCAGCCCATTGGCCTCAATCACCAGATCCCCCAGGCGCTCACCGGGTGGGATATAGATCTCATTGGTCTCGTTGCGTTTCTGGAAGTCCTGGCTCTGCAGTTCATCGAAGCGGGCCAGACGCGCCTTGCTCTTGGCATGCCTGCCTTTCGGGTTGGAGCGAACCCACTCCAGCTCATGCCTCATGCTCTTGATGCGAGCCGCTTCCTGCTTCTGCTCCATCTTCAGGCGGGCCTCTTTCTGTTCCAGCCAGGAGCTGTAATTCCCTTCCCAGGGAATGCCATGACCCCGATCCAGCTCCAGGATCCAGCCAGCCACGTTGTCGAGGAAGTATCGATCATGGGTAACTGCCACAACGGTGCCGGGATAGTCGTGCAGGAATCTTTCCAGCCAGGCAACGGACTCTGCATCCAGATGGTTGGTCGGTTCGTCCAGTAACAGCATGTCCGGTTTGGATAACAACAGTTTACAGAGGGCAACACGGCGACGTTCACCACCGGAGAGTTTGGTGACATCCGCATCCCAGGGGGGGAGACGCAGGGCGTCCGCCGCTATCTCCAGGGTGCGTTCGAGATTGTGTCCATCTTTGGCGTTGATCAGATCTTCCAGCTTGGCCTGTTTGGCCGCCAGCGCATCAAAATCGGCATCCGGTTCGGCATAGGCGGCATAAACCTGATCCAGCTCGGCCAGTGCATCTACCACATCGCTCAGCGCCTCTTCCACATTACCGCGTACATCCTTTTCCGGATCCAGCTGTGGTTCCTGGGGGAGATATCCAACCTGGATGCCGGCTTGGGGACGGGCCTCGCCTTCAATGTCCGTATCGATACCGGCCATGATACGCAGCAGGGTTGATTTACCTGAACCGTTAAGGCCGAGTACGCCGATCTTGGCGCCAGGATAGAAGGAGAGGGAGATATCACGAAGTATCACCCGTTTTGGCGGCACCACTTTGCCGACGCGATTCATTGTATAGATATACTGGGCCATAACCTTTCTTTTGTAGAGTGCAGCGATAGGATTGCTCAAAGGCAATCGGGATAAAACTCAGTCGCTATTGTGGCATATTTGCTGATGTTGCTCATCTGCCTTTGTTCTTTTTGGTGATCGGGTGTTCACCAGCTAAAAACAGAGGAGCTGTCTGAAAGCTGAAAGAGTATAGCGATCGTTTTAAGGATGGCGATGGTTACGCCCTTTCATAGTCAAGTCCAATACTCTGCCAATCTTACTCATGCTGCTTTATAATGCCGCCACTGAATTATTCGAGTACTACCGCTCTAACTATCTCTGCTTCATGAGCGGCACCTCTAAATTTAACTACCCAGTGACAGAATTTATGATCTTAAGAATCAGAACTATGCTACTCACAGGCTTGGTCAGCTTTGGTTTGATGGGCTGCTCCGCACACCCGGGTTCCGGCAATTGGGGGCTGGTTGATCCAGCCAATGGGGGGGTATCGAAAGTAATTGTACACTTTGAAGGCCGCGCGGAGTTGATCAATGCATCCAGTGGCGAGGCGTCTCATCACTGCTTCTGGGGTGGCAAGAGTGGCAACGAAATGCAGCTGGACTGCACGACACCACAGGATACAGAGACACGTCTGCGTTTTTATCTATCGGTAGACAGTCAGGACCAAGCCACGCTTTCCTATGATGGCAAGCCGGTTGGGCGTTATAAAAGATTACCGCTATAAACCGGCGGGTGGGACCTGTCGGTCCCGTCCGCTCATATATTAAAGTGGCTTCAACTCGGTAATTGGGCTACTGTTTTTCTGCTCAATCTTGGCATACAGGTCATAAAGTGCCGCCTGAAGGGCCTCTTCGATAACGGGATGATAGAAGGGCATCTGCAATAGCCCGCCTACTGTCAGGTCCTGCTGAATACACCAGGCCAGAAGATGGGCCAGATTCTCACCCTTGGCGCAGATCATCTCACTGCCCAACAGCTTACCACTGGCCTTGTCGGCGTAGACCCGAATAATGCCCTTGTTCTTGCCCATGATCAGCGCACGCCCAACCGGGGCCAGATTGACTTCGCCGATCGCAGTGGTTTCCAAATCCAATTCAGACCAACGCTTGCCGATGTGACAGATATTCGGATCAACAAAGTTGATGGCAATCGGCGTCTTGCGCGCAAAGGCCTGGATCTGATCGCTGGTGGCGTTGTGACCGGCGATGCGCCCCTCATCGCCTGCTTCATGCAGCAGCGGGCGTTCACCATTCACATCGCCCGCCAGGAATATAGGGCTGTCACCGATCTGCATGGTGTTTGGGTTGTAGTCCGGCACGCCTTTTTCATTCAATGCAATGCCGGCATTTTCCAGTTTCAGTGACTCCAGGTTGGGCTGACGTCCCAGGCTGGCCAAAACGGTATCAACCAGTACACTCTGGTCTCCGGCTGTAACGCGCAATTGATCACCCTCTGCCGTAATCTCTGCGGCATGCCCCAGGTGTAAGGGGAACTCTTTTCCAATAATATCAATTGCCGCTTTGGCAACCGCAGGATCATCCAGTCCGCCAATGGTTTTTAACAGGTCAAAACCGGTGACACCCACACCCAGTCGTGAGAAGGATTGGCCGATCTCCAAGCCGATAACACCGAGCCCGATCACCGCCATGGATTTTGGCAGGTCTTCCAGCTCGAACAGCTCATCGGTTGTCAGCACCCTATCGCCAAATTGCTGCCACGGCTTGGGCACAATAGGGCGGGAGCCGGTAGCAATAATGATCTTATCCGCCCGGATACGGATATCGTTCACTTCCAGGATATTAGGTTCAACAAAATGAGCATAACCTTCAATGAATTTGTCCTCGGGCATTTGCGCTGTGCTATTGCTGATGACACGATCCACGAAGGTATCACGCAGATCCTGCACGTGGCCGATGGCTTCTTCTGTATCGAGCGTCATATCCTTGTGGCCCTCAACACCGTAACGACCCAGAATGCCCCGGCGATGGAAGTCCTCAGCCGCCTGAATCAGCGCCTTCGAGGGCATGCAGCCCACCCGGGCGCAGGTGGTGCCCTGTTCGCCACCATTAATCAGTACAAAGCTTTTCCCGGCTGCCTTCACTTTGCCCAAGGCATAAAGACCCGCACTGCCAGAACCAATAATGGCAACATCAACTTTTTTCTCTTCCACGTATACGCTCCCGATATGACCGGATGGCTCTCTGGCCATCATGATATTTGCCTTCAATTGTAAACCTTATGACGAAGATTCAAAGCCTTGGGATATTCATGGTTTAGTGATTGTTTTATATAGCGCACAAAAAAACCGGACGGTACAGCTCGTCCGGTTTTTTGTTTTTGAGCTAGAAAGCGCTTTAGTCCGCTTTCTGACCCGCCATGAAGAGCCAGGTGTCGATCACGGTGTCCGGGTTGAGAGAGACACTGCTGATGCCTTGCTCCAGCAGCCATTTTGCCAGATCAGGATGGTCGGATGGGCCTTGTCCGCAGATGCCGACGTATTTACCCTTGGCCCGACAGGTGGAGATGGCCATGCTGAGCATTTTCATTACAGCCGGGTCACGCTCGTCGAAGCTGTGAGCAATCAGGCTGGAGTCACGATCCAGACCGAGGGTCAGCTGGGTCATGTCGTTTGAGCCGATGGAGAAGCCGTCGAAGTATTCCAGGAACTCTTCCGCCATTACGGCGTTGGAAGGCAGTTCGCACATCATGATCAGGCGCAGGCCGTTTTCACCACGCTTGAGTCCGTTGGCTTCCAGCGCCTCCACCACGCCGCGCGCCTCGTCCAGGGTGCGGACGAACGGGATCATGATTTCGACGTTGGTGAATCCCATCTCTTCGCGCACATATTTCAGTGCTTTACACTCCATCTCCCAGCAGGGGGCGAAGCTCTTGGAAATGTATCGTGATGCGCCCCGGAAGCCGATCATTGGATTCTCTTCTTCCGGCTCGTAGCGAGGTCCACCAATCAGGTTGGCGTATTCGTTGGACTTGAAGTCTGACATACGCACAATGACCGGGCCGGGGAAGGCCGCTGCCAGAGTGGAGACACCCTCAACTATCTTGCTGATATAGAAGTCAGTCGGGCTCTTGTAGGCGGCGATCATGGGTTCGATCTCAGCCTTCAGTTCCAGTGGCAGGTTGTCATACTCCAATAGGGCCTGGGGGTGAATGCCGATCATGTTGTTGATGACAAACTCCAGACGGGCCAGGCCGATACCTGCATTAGGAATGCTGGCAAAGTCAAAGGCGCGATCCGGATTCCCTACATTCATCATGATTTTGGTGGGGATCTCGGGCATGGCATCCAGTTCGATGGTTTTATACTCAAAATCGAGTTTGCCGTCATAGATAAAGCCGGTATCGCCTTCGGCACAAGAGACGGTCACTTCCTGTCCATCCTTGATATGTTGGGTGGCGTCATTACAGCCTACGACAGCAGGTACGCCCAACTCACGGGCGATGATGGCCGCATGACAGGTGCGTCCACCCCGGTTAGTGACGATGGCAGCGGCTCGTTTCATGATCGGCTCCCAGTCGGGGTCGGTCATGTCGGTCACCAGGACATCACCCGGTTGAACCTTGTCCATATCATCCAGGCTCATGATCACCTTGGCCGTGCCAGCACCGATACGTGAACCGATAGAGCGGCCTTCAGTAAGGATTGGGCCTTTGGCCTTCAGTTCATAGCGCTCCATGACATTGCCAGTGCGGCTCTGAACGGTTTCAGGGCGGGCCTGAACGATGTAGAGGCGGCCATCAATGCCATCACGTGCCCATTCGATATCCATGGGGCGTTTGTAATGCTTCTCAATGGTGACGGCCTGTCGCGCCAGCTCTTCGGCTTCGGTATCTGTGATAGAGAACAGATGACGCAGCCCTTCTTCAACATCAACAATTTTGACCGGGCTGTCGCCGCCGGGATTGTAGACCATTTTGATTGCCTTGCCGCCGACATTACGACGGACTACGGCTGGACGGCCTGCCTCCAGGGTGGGCTTGTGAACATAGAATTCGTCAGGATTAACCGCACCCTGTACCACCATCTCACCCAAACCATAACTGGAAGTGATAAACACTGCATCACGGAAACCGGACTCGGTATCCAGGGTGAACATGACGCCGGATGCGCCGATATCTGAGCGGATCATTTTCTGGATACCGGCGGAGAGGGCGACCAGAGAGTGCTCAAAGCCCTGATGCTCACGGTAGGCAATAGCGCGATCATTAAACAGGGAGGCAAATACTTCATGGATCTGGCGCTTAATGTTGTCCAGGCCAGAGACATTCAGGAAGGTCTCCTGCTGTCCGGCAAATGAGGCATCAGGCAGATCCTCAGCGGTCGCTGATGAACGTACAGCCCAGGTTACCTCTTCGCCATACTCTTTAATAAGCGCGGCGTAAGCCTCATCGATGGCCTCGTTCAGTGCGGGTTGGAAAGGGGTATCCATGATCCAGCTGCGGATCTGGGCGCCGGTCTCTGCCAACGCCTTTACATTATCTACGTCCAGACTGTCCAGTGCGGCGTTGATACGATCGGCCAGGCCGTCGGTAGCGAGGTATTCCCGATAGGCATAGGCTGTTGTGGCAAAACCACCCGGAACCTGTACGCCCAAGTTGGACAGGTTCTGGATCATTTCACCCAGGGATGCGTTTTTTCCGCCGACATGCTCGACGTCATCCATCCCCAGTTCATTCAGCCATTGGACATAGTTGTTCATGATCTTCCTCGGTTTATTGCTGAAACATAATTCATTTAAAGCGTTGATGTACGAACACTGAGTTCTTTAACCCAGACCAGTTCGCAGGCACCATTCCCACTGTCTTCCCTTGTCAATGAGCTAACCCAGTGCCAGCCATCGTCGGCATCGACACGGATCAGGTAACCCGTCAGATTTACTACGTCCCCTTCTCTCAGACGCTTGAGCTTTTTCTCTATTCGCGAGTCTGCCGGTACCATATGCATGTTGGCCGAATGGCTGCTTATAGCCTGGGCCGGTATGGGCAGTGTCGCTGCAGACCAGTGGTAAAACCGACCGCTCTGACTTATTGATAGCTGAGAGATAACGGCGCTGTCAGACATTGGACCCCAGCCCAGTGCGAGATCAATTGGAGAGAGATCAGCGCCTCTATCCAATCTGTAACGCTCTGTGCCCAGAACACGGGCATCCAGATTAAATTCCGCTAGCGGCGTCACCCGGAAGCCTTTATGGGCAAAGGGAGTGACATCAGCCATTTTTTTCTGATTTGGGATGGTTTCTACAAGCACCCCTGGATCATGATCAATTGAACGAGCGGTATAGGACATATAGGCGCCCATCGCAATGAGGGCGGCAAAGATCAGACGCTTGGGCATGGCGGTTCAGATCCGGCTGATAGGTCGGGAATAGTACCGTTCGTTCTGTAGTGGGCGCCAGAGCATTGTTTCACGGGTATATCCAGCTGTTTCCCGGCCTACAACACGACTCGCTTTGGTGGGGCTGAAGTGTACGGATTTTGGCATGTTTTGCAAACAAAAAGGGGGGAGATGCGGTCTGGCCGGGAATCCCTTTGTCAGGGGTAATTTTTATGTCGGCATAAAATGCGTTAATTTCATGTGTTTTTATATACTATTATTCTATGGATCTTGAAATTGTCAGGTTGGCCCTCACTAATAGATCGTGACCTATTTTCCTGATAATTCACAGGGCTTTGGTCAAAGTGCTATTTAAGTGCGCTGATTTAAGTATTTCCTGCCGCATCATGAGAAGGGTGGGGGTGTTTAAGTCAGTGTAACCCCGTATTTTTGTTAAGAACATTTGGAGGCAGTTGCACCATGACCGTTGATTCGCACAAAGAGACATTGGAATTTCAGGCAGAGGTAAGCCAGGTACTCAATCTGGTGATCCGCTCACTGTACAGTAATAAGGAGATCTTTTTGCGTGAGTTGATTTCCAATGCGTCCGATGCGGCAGAAAAGCTGCGATTTGAGGCATTGACGGATGATGCTCTGTATGAAGAAGATCCAAATCTCACTATTCGGGTCTCTTTTGATAAAGAGCACAGAACAGTCACCATTGAAGATAACGGTATTGGTATGAGTCGCCAGGAAGTGACAGAAACTATCGGTACAATTGCCAGTTCAGGTACCAAGAAATTTCTCGAAGCGTTAGGTACAAAGGGTGATGACGGTTCTGCGAGCCAGAGTCAGCTGATTGGCCAGTTTGGTGTTGGCTTCTATTCGGCCTTTATTGTCGCCGATAAGGTGACGCTGTTAACCCGCCGAGCGGGCTTGGGTAGCGAGCACGGTGTCTGCTGGGAATCCAATGGTGAGGGTGCCTATACGATCGAAACGGTCGAAAAGGCTGGTCGAGGCACTTCCATTACACTGCATCTGAGAGAAGATGAGTCTGAGTTTCTTGAAAACTATCGACTGCGCAGCATAATCAGCAAGTTCTCTGATCACATCTCTATCCCGATTGAGATGCTGAAAGAGGAGTTTAGCAGCGAAGAGGATGATAAAGAGGAGGCAGAGGAAAAAGCTCCCGAATGGGAGCAGGTTAATAAAGGTACAGCCCTCTGGATGCGCAACAAGTCCGACATCAAAGATGAAGAGTACAACGAATTCTATAAACACATCGCCCATGATTTCGAAGACCCTCTGGCGCATGTGCATAATCGGGTGGAGGGTACCAATGAGTATTCAACCCTGATGTATATTCCTGGTCGTGCACCCTTTGATCTCTGGGAGCGTGATCAGAAGCACGGCGTTAAACTCTATGTACGACGTGTATTTATTATGGATGAGGCGGATAAGCTGATGCCGCACTATCTGCGTTTTGTGAAAGGTGTTGTGGATTCAGATGACCTGCCGCTGAATGTCTCTCGTGAAATCCTGCAGCACGATAAGAAGATCGACACCATCCGCACTGCCAGCACCAAACGTATTCTTGGTCTACTTGAGAAGATGGCCAAGAATGATGTCGAAAAGTACCAGAAGTTCTGGACAGAATTTGGCAAGGTGATGAAGGAAGGTCCGGCAGAAGATTTTGCCAACAAGGAGAAGATTGGCGGATTGCTGCGTTTTGCCACTACCAAATCAGATGGCAAAGAGGAGACCGTGTCGCTTGATCAGTACATCGAGCGGATGCAGGAGACGCAAGAGAAGATCTACTACATCACGGCCGATAGTTATGCTGCGGCTCGTCACAGTCCACACCTCGAGGTTTTCAATACCAAGGATGTAGAGGTGCTGCTACTGACCGATCGTGTGGATGAGTGGTTGGTTTCGCATCTGCATGATTACAAGGGTAAAGCGTTACAATCGGTTGCCAAGGGTCAGTTGGATCTGGGTGACATGGAAGATAAAGAAGCACTTGAGAAAGAGGCAGAAGAACACAAAGGTTTGCTTGATCGGGTCAAGGCGGTATTGGGTGAGGATGTAAAAGAAGTGCGCGTGAGTAGTCGCCTGACCGAGTCACCCGCCTGTTTGATTGCAGATGAGCATGATATGGGAGCTAATCTTCAGCGTATGCTCAAACAGTTGGGTCAGGAAGCCCCGGAATCAAAGCCGATCTTTGAGTTGAACCTTAAACACCCGCTGGTTGAGAAGATGGATCAGGAGCAGGATGAAGATCGATTTGCCGATCTCTCCAGGGTATTGCTGGATCAGGCCACCCTGGCGGAAGGAGGTCAGCTTGAAGATCCTGCGGCCTTTGTACATCGCCTTAACAAACTGATGCTGAGTCTTTCTGCTTAGACAGTAAAAAAGCAGTATCAACAAAAAATCCGCACTGGCTCTGCCGGTGCGGATTTTTTTAATGAGTAAAATAATGACTTGTGTGACAGCAGGTTATCAAATTAATGTGCAGCTGCAACATAAGTCATTTATATTCCTATATTGACATACTCGAGTGGTGATTAGAGTCGCCCTGTGGCAGACTCCGGGCCATTAAATAATATTAATACCATGTGACTGAAGGAGTATTTGAATGCGAGTGATTCTGCTAGGAGGTCCCGGCGCGGGAAAAGGTACCCAGGCTAACTACATCAAAGAGCGGTACAGTATTCCGCAGATCTCCACAGGAGATATGCTGCGCGCACACGTGAAATCAGGCAGTGAATTGGGTAAAGCCGCCAAGAAGATCATGGACGAAGGTGGCTTGGTCTCTGATGACATCATCATGGGTATGGTGAAACAGCGTATCACTGAAGATGACTGCAAAAATGGTTTCCTGTTTGATGGTTTCCCTCGCACTATTCCGCAGGCAGAGGCACTACGTGACGTAGGTGTTCTGGTTGATGCAGTTGTTGAAATCGATGTGCCTGATGATGAAATCATTAAACGCATGTCCGGTCGTCGTGTGCATTTGGCCTCTGGGCGTACTTATCACGTCACATTCAATCCCCCTAAAGAAGAAGGCAAGGATGATGTTACCGGTGAGCCGCTAATTCAACGTGATGATGATCAGGAAGATACGGTTAAAGCACGACTGAAGGTCTACCATGACCAGACTGAACCGCTGATCGACTTCTACTCATCCTGGGCTGCTAGTGGTAAAGAGGGCGCGCCAGTCCATCACAAGATCGCCGGTGTAGGCGGTGTGGATGATATACGCGACAGCATTTTTGCCGCACTCGGTTAACCAAGGCGTGTTTTGTCGTTAAAAGCCGGGTTAATCCCCGGCTTTTTTTATCCCGGTATAAAATAGAATTCATTAGAAAATAATGATATTATC
>ATLU01000152.1_pt1 | contig 21358 bp, 23 predicted proteins | sample 178751 | NCBI WGS metagenome assembly ATLU01 (sample SAMN02211837, study PRJNA209200) | bioreactor metagenome | isolation source: day 23 sample from continuous culture bioreactor inoculated with sediment... | place: Germany: Wadden Sea | collected 2011
TCTGAATATCCTGCTCGGCCAAGTGCAGGGAAAAGGTGAAGTAACCCAATGAGCATGGACAGCAACCCTCCCTGGCTGAAGTTACATGATCTCACCTTTAACCGGGGTGATCGCACCATATTGAACGACCTTTCACTGGACTTTCGGGCAGGGGAGCTGATCCTGATGACCGGACAGAACGGTTCAGGGAAGACCACACTGTTGCGTATTCTGGCCGGACTGATGAAACCCCGACGGGTGGCATTTGAGATCGCCGGCAAGCGACGTAGCTGGCGTCAAAGCTACCGCTATTTACGTGAGCAGATCTGTTACCTGCACCAGCACCCTTACCTGTTTGACTGCTCGGTCTATGACAATATCGCTTATGGCCTGGAACGCAAAAAAATGAGCCGACACGCGATTGGGGCCAGAGTTGCTGAGGCGCTGGAGCTTATCTCGCTGGAACATCTAGCGAAACGCAACTGTCAGGAACTGTCGGGGGGAGAGAAACAGCGGGTGGCGATTGCACGGGCCTGGGCCGTCGCTCCGCGTCTGATGCTACTGGACGAGCCAGTATCCAATTTGGACAAACGCTCGCGAGAGATTTGCTACGACCTGATCAATCAGCTTCAGCAACAACAGATCGGCGTGGTCTATACCAGCCATGAACCTCAGACAGGGAGGCTCAATTTGAGTCGTCATATCCATCTGTATGATGGTGGGTTGAGTACCAAATCACTACAGACCGAATGTCCACCGACAGTCATTGAACTGAAGAAGGGAAACGTCGGCAAGTAGCGTACGTGAGGTGATTGCCGACACCATTGAGGGGTTTCTTTAAACCCTGGCATTACAGCGATCAGTCGAGGACTTCCGTCCAAACAAACGACAGAGATCAGGAAGGAAGCGGATGCAAATTGGTTCCTACCGGTTCGACCGGATTGAGTTCGCCGGCTCACTGGGTGACCTGGGGACGCTCATACCGTTGGCCATTGGATTGGTCACCATCAACGGTCTGAATTTCAGCGCTGTGTTTCTATGGGTGGGTCTGTTTTATCTGGTTTCCGGGGTTTATTACAAACTGCCCATCCCGGTGCAACCGCTAAAACTGGTCTCAGCGATCGCCATCGCATTCCCTGAAAAGATATCCTTGCCTGTGATATCTGCCACCGGCCTTCTTTTTGGTGGCGCACTAATTATTCTGGCCTTAACCGGCCTGATTGACCAGTTGGCCAGACTCTTCACCAAACCGATTGTTCGCGGCATTCAGCTCGGCCTGGGTTTCATCCTCATGATTAAAGGCATCGAGTTCATCAAACGACCAGAGCTGCTGCTAAATAACGAAGATATCACAGCCTCTCTGGGGGGTGTTCCAATCAATACGCTGCTCGGCATTGTGGCATTGGTTCTTGTCCTCTGCCTGATTTCCAGTCGGCGATTTCCTGCGGCTCTGGTAATCGTCGCAATCGGCATAATCGTGGCTATTCCATTCGGCTCCCTGAACGGTTTGCATTGGCAATTCGGCCCCTCTTCAATGGCATTTGTTACACCAGGAGCAGATGATTATTTCACCGCCCTCTTCCTGCTGGTCATTCCCCAGTTGCCACTCACTATTGGCAATGCCATCATCGGCACCACCGATACCGCAAAAAATCTGTTTGGAACGGGTGTGGTAACAGAACGGGTGTCAAACCACCACTTTTCCTTTGGTATGGGTTTGGCAAACCTGTTCGCTGGCTTAATGGCCGCCATGCCTATCTGTCATGGTGCCGGCGGTCTGGCAGCACATTATCGATTCGGCGCCCGAACTGGTGGCTCGAATATTATGATCGGCCTGCTCTTCATTCTGATTGCACTTGGCTTTGGCGGTATAGGAATCATTCTGCTGTCTGCCATTCCAAATGCAGTTCTGGGTGTGCTACTGCTCTTCGCAGGCCTGGAATTGGCACTGTTGATTCGCGATATAGAGGCGCGACGGGATCTGTTCATCGCCGTCTTGATCGCCGGTATCGGCCTTGCCACAACCAATATGAGCATTGCATTTGTTTCCGGTATCGTTGTCTCCCAGTTCTTGCATTGGCGACACATTGACATTTGACCGTTAATCAGCGTCCTTAGCATTATTGGCAGACGCCTTATGATTGACTCGGAATGAATTGGTTTTCACCTTTATAATCCGGTAACTTATCCCTGATCCCTACGATTACCCTTTTTTCACATGACAAGACCATGGACATAACCATGACCGATAGCATTAAACCAAGCGACTGCTGTATGGATGCGACTGACAGCTCCATATCAGCCAGCGATGCACTTAAAATGATTGCAGGCCGGGTAAGCCCTATCTCCGGTGCTGAAGCTGCCCCCCTGCGCAGTGCGCTGGGCCGTATCCTGGCGCAATCCATTCACTCCCCGATCAATGTCCCGGCCTATCGCAACTCCGCGATGGATGGCTATGCCGTGTACGGCAAAGATATCCCGACTGACGGGTCAGCGGCTTTAAAGGTCGTCGGCACTGCCTTTGCCGGTAAGCCCTACACGGGCCAGTTAAACCGGGGTGAATGCATACGCATCATGACCGGCGCCAAGATGCCCGATGAAGCCGATACCGTCATCATGCAGGAGTGGGTTGACCGTCAAGGTGATGATGCACACATCGACAACCGCACCAAGCACGGCGCGAATGTTCGCCAGGCGGGTGAAGACATTCAGGTGGACACCCCCATTCTTCAGGTCGGTGATGAGATAGGCCCTGCCCAACTGGGGCTGCTCGCCTCACTGGGCATTCCTGAAGTACAGGTCAGACGTCGTGTGCGTGTCGCCTTCTTCTCCAGCGGAGACGAAATCCGCAGTATCGGCCAACCACTGGAAGAGGGTCAGATCTACGACAGTAACCGCTATACCCTGTTTGGCATGCTGACTGAGCTGGGAGCTGATGTGATCGACATGGGTGTCATATCAGACGAGGCAGAGGCGATCCAGGCCGCCATGCTGGAGGCCTCCGGGGAGGCTGACCTGGTACTGACATCCGGTGGCATTTCTGTTGGTGAAGCTGATTTTATTGCAGAGGGCATCCATAAACTGGGCAAGATCCACTTTTCCAAAGTCGCTATCAAACCGGGACGCCCACTTACCTTTGCCGATCTGGGCGATGCCTGTTTCTTTGGGCTGCCAGGCAATCCCGTTGCAGTAATGATTACCTTTTTGCAGTTCGTAAGACCGGCCATTCAGCAGATGCAGGGCAAACAGAGCAAACTCAACCCAACCCTAAAAGTCAAAGCCGGCACAGCCTTCAGAAAACTACCCGGCAGGACAGAGTTTCAACGGGGTATTCTGGAGCAGGATGATCAAGGTGAACTGGTTGTTAAAACATCAGGACGGCAGGGATCAGGCGTACTCAGCTCCATGAGTAATGGAAACTGTTTTATTCTGTTACCCGATGAAGCCGAGCATGTTCGTATTGGTGATCTGGTTGAGGTTCAACCGTTTGATCTGCTTCGGCACTGATAAGCTGAAACTGGGGTCGGAGTCAAACCAACCGAAGCTGAAACTGGGGTCGGAGTCAAAATAACCGAAGCTGAAACTGGGGTCGGAGTCAAAATAACCGAAGCTGAAACTGGGGTCGGAGTCAAAATAACCGAAGCTGAAACTGGGGTCGGAGTCAAAATAACCGAAGCTGAAACTGGGGTCGGAGTCAAAATAACCGAAGCTGAAACTGGGGTCGGAGTCAAAATAACCGAAGCTGAAACTGGGGTCGGAGTCAAAATAACCGAAGCTGAAACTGGGGTCGGAGTCAAACCAACCGTACATGGGTGTGTTTTATAAAAAGCTTAGATTGGTTTGACTCCGACCCCTGCAGCAAGACACTGAATGCAAAACAGACCGGGCAGGCACTGTTATCAGGAGAGTTTCTTTTCCCAGAACAGAGCCCGTCCGGTTTCTGGATTCAACTCATAACCACTGAACCCAACTTGTCGATAGACTGCCTGCGCCACCTTGTTTCCTTCAAGTACTTCCAGGGTTAACTTGCAGTAATCTCGCTGAACAACGATCTGCTCCACAGCAGCAAACAGCTGTTGCGCAACACCCTGCCCCCGATAGGCCTCAAGCACCACTACATCATGAATATTTAGAAGTGGCTTGCATTTAAATGTAGAGAAGCCCTCAAAACAGTTCATCAGGCCTATTGGCTTGTCGTCTGAAAACGCCAGCAAAATGAGCACATCGCTGCGTTTCTGTAACGCGTCAACCAGGTTTTTGCGGGTTGCCTCAGGTAAGGGTTCACCGCCCCCCATCGGATCTCTGGCATAGGCATCCAACAGTGCAACTATCGCCTCACCATGCATTGAATTAGTGAGATCGGCCTGCTTAATCTGAATCATAGCGGCTCCTGTGCTGGCATCATAAACGAGCCGTGTGCACAATCATTCGAGGAAAAAACGTTCCAACGCTTTCTCCGAAATAGGTTTACTGAAATAGTAACCCTGGGCAAAGTCACACTTCTCGGTCTGCAGTATGGCTAACTGTTCAGCCGTCTCCACACCCTCGGCAATGACCTTCAGCCCCAGACTCCGGGCCATAGAGATAGTCGCAACCACAAGCTCCCGATCATCCGGATCAGAAGTGATATCCCTGACAAAACTCCGATCAATCTTCAGCGTATCAAAGGGGTAGTTGCGCAGATTGCTGAGTGATGAATAACCCGTTCCAAAATCATCCATGGATATGGAAATCCCCAGCTCACGCAGGCCACTCAACAATTCAACCGAGTTGGTTTTTTCACTTAACAGCACATTTTCAGTGACTTCAATTTCGAGATGATCACCCGATAATTCATACTCTGCCAGTATCTCCTGCACCATAGAGAGGAAACGTTCATCTTTGAACTGTACCGGAGAGACATTCACAGCGACACGAAACGGGTTCTGTGATTTTGATTTCCAGATTTTGGCTTGCTGGACAGCCTGCCGCAAAACATACTCGCCGATCTTTACGATACGCCCGGTGCGTTCTGCAATTTCGATAAACTCTACCGGAGAGACTTGACCCAGTTTTGGATTATTCCAACGCAGCAATGCTTCAGCACCGACAATTGACTGCGTATAGATATTCACAATGGGCTGGTAATGCAGATAAAACTCATCATTTTCCAGGGCACTGTGCAGTTGCTCTTCCAGCTCCAGACGCCTGGCAACGTCCTGATTCATTGCATCGGTATAGAAGTGATAAGCGTTCCTGCCTACGGCCTTGGAGTGGTACATAGCCGTATCGGCATTACGAAGTAGTAACTTCGGATCCTCCCCATCATCCGGATAGATGGAAATACCCACACTGGCGGTCAACAAGATCTCTCTTTCGTCCAATTTAAATACAGTGCGGAATGCATCGAGTATTTTTTCAGCCACCAGGCCAGCTGCCTGTTTGTCCTGCAGATGGGAGAGCAGAACGATAAATTCATCACCACCCAGACGGCCCACTGTATCCTCTTCGCGAATTGACCAGCGCACTCTTCTGGCCGCCTCTTCAATCACCTGATCCCCCACTTCGTGGCCCAGGGTATCATTCACTTTCTTGAAATCATCCAGATCTAAAAACAGTACGGCGGCCTTATGCCCTTCTCGCTGGGCATTACGCAAAATCTGCATCAATCGGTCAAGTGCAAGAAAGCGGTTGGGTAAACCGGTCAAACTATCAAAGTGAGCCTGATGCAGTATCTTCTCTTCATGCTCCTTACGAATGGTAATATCCTCTTTCACCGCCAGGTAGTGTCGAATATTCCCATAATCATCAAAAATTGGAGAGATATGGGCATACTCCCAGAACAGACTCCCATCCTTGCGTTGATTTTGAAATTCACCTTGCCAGGATTGCCCCTGTGAGATGGTCTCCCATAAGCTCTTATAGTGATCCTCTGCTGTATGTTCAGACCGTAAAAGCCGGGTATGCTGACCCAGCACCTCCTCGGAAGTATAGCCGGTAGAGCGTTCAAACCCCCGATTCGTGTACTCGATAAAACCACCTGGATTGGTAATAACCACGGCTACCGGACTCTGCTCCATCGCCTGAGATAACGTTCTGATGGTCTCCTCTTTTTGCTTCATCTCAGTGATATCAGGGTAGGTAAAGATCCCGGCTATGTGGTTACCCTCTGTGTCATAGACCGGGGATGCATTACCCAGTATATGCGTCTCTACACCATCAGTACGGCGAATAACCATCTCTTTATTTCTGGTCACACGCTGCTCGGACATCGCCTTCACCAGCGGTGTATCCTGCACATGAATGGGGGTGCCGTCGATGTGTAACATCTGCCAGTTACGATTTTCCGGATTGCAGATTACGCCATTAACGAAACGAATTTCACGCTGCTTTTCGACAGTCGAACCGGTAATGCGCTGTGCTTCCTGATTGTCTAGGGTTAAAGACCAATCACCCGCACTGCCTTCACCGATTGTAATGGCAAAAGGTGCCTGATCAATTACTGCCTGTAACAGTGCATTGGTATGTTGCAATTTCCTTTCTGCTTCATAGTGATCAGAAATATCACGCAAGGCCGTAACACGTACAATGCGATCCTGATACTCCATTGCGCGTCCACGAATTTCCGCGGGAAATTTTGTTCCATCTTTACGCAGAGCTATCGCCTCATAAGGCTCTTTGTAACCATTGAGTATGTTCTTACTAACCAGATCACGCGACTCTTCGGCAATCCACTCTAATCCTGATCGACCTATCGATTCTTCAAGGGTATAGCCGAATAACTTTTCTGCCGTCAGATTCTGCCCAATACAAAGCCCCTTTTCTGAGATAAAGATCGCTTCAAAAGTTGCCTCTGAGAGTGCACGCAGATGTGCTTCGCTCTCTCGCAGGGCATGTTCAGATGCAATCTGATCCGAAATATCGTGTGCAATCCCAAAAACCAATCCGCCAGTCAGCGGAACAACACTCAAGATAGCAGTACGCTCTGAACCGTCAGGTCGTAAATAAACGACCTCGCCCATTTGATGAGTTGAGTCGAGGACTTCAGCCTGTCTGCGTCGCTCTTCAGCGCCTGCTGGGCAGATATCCGCTGTCGTCAGTTTAAGCAGCTCGTCTGCTGAACGGCCGGTCAAAATCTCCGCTGATCGATTGGCATCCAGATATTGACCCGTAGTTGAATTAAGCAAAAATATTGCATCGTTTGATTGTGCAAACAGAGACCGGAGTCGGGCATCACTATCGGCCTGAGCCTCCTGCGCAGTAATTCGTCCACTAATGTCATTGAACGTGACCACTGCACCCACAACCCTACCCTGAAGACGCATGGGATAAGCGCGGTATTCAACGGGTATACATTGACCCGTTGCGGTACAGAAAACCTCATGTTCCATATGGATACGTTTATCTTTACTGATGGCATCAAGAATAGGCGACTGCGTGGTCAGGCAGGGGGTTCCATCACGCTTGCCGTGTTGAATAATGTCACTCAAATGCCGGCCTGAAAGCGATTCATTAACGGGATAATTAAGGATTTCAATACTGGCATGATTAAAGAAAGTACAGACACCCTCACAGTCAATGCCAATCATACCCGCCCCGGATGAATCCAATAACAGGTCCACATGTTCGTAAGAGGCGATGAGCTGACGTTTCTGTTCATCCACCTCGGCTTCCAATCGACACTTGGCATCTTTTAACGCCTGCTCAGCCTGCTCCCATCGCTTACCCACAGAACTCAAAAAAGCCAGACCAAAACCGGCAATTGCCAGTAGAATAAGTGCTGTTGTCGCCGTGATGATATTAAAGCGAGATTCTACCTGCTGTAATATTGCTCCTCTTTCACGGACAGCGATCATCCGCCAACCATTCTCAAGTTCAACAGTAAAGGTTAGACAGGCTTTCTCCTCGGTGGGATGAAACAACTCCTGATAGGTAACCAGTTCCCGCTGATTTCCTTTAAGCCGCTCCAGTAGCGGGCCCATCTCGGGACGCTGCAGAAACGCCTTTCTCTGTTCAGCCGATAGCCAGGAAGTATCATTGTGCCCAATCAACTCACTTTTTCGGTCAATCAGTATCAGCTCATCAAACGCCTCATCCTCGAAGTTCCTAAGCAATTCAGATAGACGATCAAGATAAAACACGCCACCCAGATGGGCTGTAATAGACCCCCCCGGTTGTTTAATGGGTGTATTGACGGCAACGGCCAACTTCCCATTCGCGCCAACAAAACTGTCGGATACAACCGTATCCTTTGTGCGCAGTGTCTCCTGAAAATAACCCCGGTCACGCATATTGTACTTGGTGACTGATTGCTGAACCGAGTAAGGATGGGCCAGGTAGTGATCACCATTCTCCTTCAGCATGAACAGGACTGAAAATTCAGGGTAGGCCGCCATCTGCAGTTCAAGTAACTGCCGTTTTTTCGACTCTGCGGTTGCAGGTACACCACCGATAGCACGGACAATACCGTCAGGGTTCTGCAGCTGTTGAAACTCGGGTAGTGCGGCAAGCAGACGTAGTGAAGCCTTTACATTATCGACTTGCTGATCGATTTGGGCCGCCAAGGTCTTAGCCAGAGGTCTGTTCTGCTCCTGCCAGTTCTGGAAGGCTTCTCGCTCCAGGGCATTGCGCAGATAGGCAGAAACGACCAGAACGGTAAATATGGCTACAACCCCACCCAGTAATATCATCCAGCGCAGGCTGGTCAGCTCGCCTTTGGGCAATACAGATGATTTTTGAGCAGACATGGGTAAATTTTGTCTCGTCTATAATTAAAAAGCAGTGCTCATAGTGGCCCTGCCCTAGCACCCTTCCTGGTGATACCTTTTGTTCCGATAGTACCGAAGAGCAACAAAAAAACAGACCCTTCAAACAGCGACCATTACAGGTAACAGGTCAAAAACAATTAAATGTTTCTGAAGATTATCATGTGCTTTGCCTAAGCGCTTCAATTAAAAGATAAATAACACATATATTCAGGTTATTTTATAGGACAGGATAACCCCTATTTTCTACTATAGGTAAAGCATCCAAAAATCATCATAGAGATCTCCTTCCACACCCATTCAGGCTATTGTTGGTGCGCCATAAAAGAGTTAGTCCATGAGCAGACTCAATAACCACAGGGAATGCTATGTAAATATCCAAGTGGCGGCATGTTAGGATGCAGCCGATTTTTAACCCGTATGGAGTCACTGCATGGCCATTATTCGTTGGATTCTTGGACGCCTTATTCTGCTCATTGATGCACTTACCTCGCCCAAGGGAGTGATACGCCCTGCCGATGAGCAATCAAAGCTGGACAAGCAGACAGCACAACTGGCTTTGTATCAGTTCAAGGCCTGTCCATTCTGTGTGAAGGTTAGACGTTTTCTTAAACAGCACTCGCTCACTATTGAAACCCGGGATGCCAAGGGTAACCCGCTGTTCAGAGACGAGCTATTGAAGGGTGGTGGCGAGATAAAGGTCCCCTGTCTGCGAATCGAAGATGAACAGGGTGAAATAAAGTGGATGTATGAATCGACCGAGATAATGAAGTATCTGGAACAGCAGTATCTGCAACCCCAATCCTGATGACTAATTAATGTCTGTGGCGCTGATCTGCTTGATCTGTTGATCTTCGCCAGCCAGCGCCTTCACCTTTTGTAATATGGCCTCGCTATCCCACTCACGCAGTCCAAGTGCGCGATAGATAATCCGACCTGATGCATCCAGTACAAAGGTGGCAGGAATACCTGAGAAGGGCCAGGACTGTGCCACCCGACCATCCGTATCAAGCAGTATGGGAAAGGTGATACGGCTCTCCTCGATAAAGCGAACCACCATTGCCCGTTCATCCTGAATGGCAATCCCGATTACCACAACGTTGTCTGACTGCAACTGTTGCCACGCCCGCTCGAGTGATGGCATCTCCTTGCGACAGGGCGCGCACCAGGTTGACCAGAAATTAATCACAACAACCTGCCCTAGATAATCTTCCAGGCGGGATGATTCTCCGGTCACATTCGCAAGAGAGAAAGCAGGAGCCAGCGGTCTATCTGCAACGTCCTGCAACTGATAATGGCGCATCTTGTAGGCGGCCAACGGATCAGCATGACCCATCATAACCGTTGCAAACAGCAGGAATGTGCAACCGATTAATCGCCGCATCCAATAGAAAAGCTCCATCCGTTTAACTTTGCCGAGAATAAATAATTTTCCGGATATCACCATAACCTGCCAATTTGATTTATCGGGAATTTCCCGCCTCTTTTAACTTGCGCTGTTTTTCGGCTTCACGTGCCATGGTGAGACTCCATTTGAGTTGATACTCACCATCTTTCTCTTTGACCCAGAACTCGTCTGCAGCTATAACCATCAGTTTCTCACTGCGTTTGCCCTCTACTCTTACCATCGACAGGACGTACTGCAACTTGGTTCGCCAATCCATATTGGTAATGAAGTAGTAGTGCCCATCTTCGGTCTGAACAACAAAATCCCGCTCCAGCAGGACATGGGGGTCCTCTTTATCTGTTGGACAGACTTCGCCTTGGGAGGCACAGTCCAGTCCATTCAGGCGCCCCTCGATGCGCTCAGCAACGGCCCAGGTCGGTGCTAAGATAAACAGCACTAAAACCCAACCAATGTGTACTCTTGTTAGCATAATCACAGCCCGATAAATCAATAAGACCGTCTCTATGAGCCAGCCATCAAACCGCCGGTCTTTAACCAGCCTACTTGATAAGACCAGAATATCATGACAATTCTTTCGTCGACCAGAAAAACCCGATAATAATCAGGACTATCGCCACCTATGCAAACAGCCCTGCTTTGTTTCATAATGTCCCTCTATTCCAATCAGATAAAGGGAGTCGAAGTATGACAACCCCCCATATCAAAACTGCGATACCACTCAGACGTTACCAGCTGGGCTCTTTCATGGTGAACATACTGGGTGATATCAAGAGCGATGATCCAACTGAATACCGCTACATCATGGCACTGCTGGATGAGGGTGAAGAGACACCCAGTCTCTATGTCACAGCCGAACAAAACCAACCTGGTCAGCGCACTCAGGGACGCTATCGCATTCGGGTACTGCTCAATGAACAGGAAAAAGAGATGGGATCCGGTGATGAGTGGGGCGATATTGAAAACTTCTCTCTATTCAGTATGGGCATCGCAGCCAAGCTCTATCAATTAGGCGATGAAGAGCCGAAGCGATTACTCTAAACAGCAGAGAAATCATCTACTTGACGTTTGATATCTAGGCAGTTTCAACCCAAAGATAATGGCCGCCGCACGCAGACCAAACCCAATAGCAAAAGCACCCAGTGTGGCAAAGATATCCCCCACTTCTGCCATCTGCAGCAACAGATAGCAGGAGGCACCCGCAGCAGCGGTGGTGACATAGAGCTCCCTTGAGGTGAGTACCAGGGATTCTGAACAGAGTACATCGCGGATAATACCGCCAAAGGTGGCACTCATCACCCCCATGCAGACCGCGATAAGGGGTGGTGACCCAAGCGAGAGGGCAATAGAGGTACCCGTGATACTGAAGGTTGCCAATCCAATAGCATCCATCCAGATCAGTGCACGATACCGGGAGGCCAGCAACGGCGCCAAAAAATAGGTTAGTACCGCCGCCGCCAGACAGATCGTAACTGTTAGCGGTTGCTGTACCCAGTAAACAGGCGCCGCACCCAATAACAGATCACGCAGCGTACCACCACCCAGACCGGTAACTGTGCCAATCAGCATAAAGCCGAGGATATCCATCTCTTTCCGGGCCGCTTCAAGTGCACCGGAGACAGCAAAAACGGCAATCCCAAATAAACCCATCCAGTGGATAATGCTGCCCAGATCAATTAATTCCATAACGCCCCACGTCGATGGTATCTGTTTTGTTCAGTGTAGATGGTTATGCCGCATGCAGAAACAGACAGCATGGAAAAAGGGCCACTTCACGCTATGATGAAGAGACCCTTTTGTTCAGAGCCAGATCAATCTGGCAGAGTGTGCTTTATCAAATACGCTCAAATGCAGCCGCAATACCCTGCCCGCCACCGATACACATGGTGACCAATGCATAGCGTCCACTGGTACGCTGCAGTTCGTGAATCGCCTTGGTGGTAACGATACTACCGGTTGCACCAATTGGATGTCCCAGTGAGATACCACTGCCATTCGGATTGGTCTTATCCATCGGTAGATCCAGGTCACGACATACTGCGATAGCCTGGGCAGCAAATGCCTCATTCACTTCCAGCACATCAAAATCCGCTACGGTAAGACCCGTATCAGCCAGCAACTTCTTTACAGCCGGAACCGGTCCGATACCCATATAGGCCGGTTCACAACCAGCATGTGAATAACCGACCAGTCGAGCCAGGGGCTTCAGACCATTGGCTTCTGCGTATTCCGCTGTAGCCAAAACAACAGCTGAAGCGGCGTCATTAAGACCCGATGCATTACCCGCTGTTACCGAGCCATCTTTTTTGAATACAGCGCGCAGTTTGGCCATACCCTCCAGCGTGACATCGGCACGGAAGTGTTCGTCACGCTCAAACAGCGTGGTGCCCTTACGCGTCTTGAGTTCAACAGGCACAATCTGATCTGCAAATAGATTATTCTCCCAGGCCTGGGCCGCGCGACGATGTGACTCTACCGCCAAGGCATCCTGATCCTCGCGGGTGATACCCCACTTCTCTGCAATATTTTCAGCGGTCACACCCATGTGGATACCTTCAAATGGGTCAGTCAATGCCCCTACCATCATGTCAACCATCTTGGCGTCGCTCATGCGCGCACCCCAGCGCAGACTCGGTGTCAGGTAACCTGCACGGCTCATCACTTCAGCACCACCAGCTACGGCTACATCACTGTGACCGGTCTCAATCTGCTGAACGGCCGACACAATAGCCTGCAGACCACTTCCGCAAAGCCTGTTCAATGTGAAGGCAGGCGTCTCAACGGGAAGACCAGCAGTAACAGAGGCATATCGGGAGATATACATATCCCGTGGTTCCGTGTGAATGACATGGCCAAGCACGGTGTGTCCGACATCCCCAGGTGTAACACCAGAACGCTCAACCGCCGCACGAATGGCTGTCGCCGCCAAATCCCCTGGTGCAACATCCTTAAGACTGCCGCCGTAACTACCTACAGCGGTGCGAACTGCACTTAATACAACAATCTCTTTCATTGTGCTCATAGCCATTTCCTTACAAGTATTGGGACAATTAATCGACTCTCTAACGTCCTTTAGGATTACCAGTAACACTGTACGGCCTGCAGCTAATACCCACCACAGACAACATAACGAGCTGTCTACTCTAGAGGAGCCATAACAGCCAATGCAAGCTGATTTAACAAGGTCTAATACAAGAAGCCGAGACTAAGATTAACAATAATTTATTGCAAAAGAGCGTTCAGATAAAAGCGATGGCTGCAAACAACTTTTCATTACTCGATTAGTTCGGAAAGCATTCTTGAGTCAAGTATCAGGTCTAATCGATGTTTGCATAGCAAACGAAACAACCCTGTATATGCAAGGGCTGTAAGCTAGGTAGTGGCTCTGTCCGGCATGTCAAACCAAGTTACTAAGCGGCTGGACTGGTGGGTGTGGTTTTTGATTGTCTTATCCAAAACCAACACCCAAGCAGGGTGAAAGGAATACCAAGAATAAAAAACAACGCACCAAACAGCGTGAGTCCACCTACGCTGAGTGATTGAGCAAAAGAGACACCGCCGGCCAAAACGGCAACCATAACCCCATGCAGCATAATTCTACGTGTTGCGATGCGTGCCGTTATATAGCCGCCCAGCACCATGGTGAGCAGGAACAATAGCAGGCCAAGGATATAAATAACGATCATGGTCGAATTCGCCCAGTCTGGAAAGTGCTGAACAAATATCATCTGGCCAGCAGCAAAACTCACAAAGACAAGCTGCATCAATAGCCCAAACAAAATAATGGTAATACTGCCTGCCAACAGTGCTTTCCAGCTGAATTCAGATAATCGAACAGACATGCTTCACCTATACTGCTTCAGGTTTTTTATCGGATAGATAAGTTTAGGAGTTGCCTCCATCAAACACATTGATCCAGCTCAAACCAGCCTACCTGCAAAAGAAGTGTGTTGAGAGACTGCATACAGCCCAAATGCCCGAGGACCTGGCAGGCAATAATTCTTGGGCGCCAGAGGCTCTTGATATACCCCACCACAGATTGCGCCTCTGCTTCACTCAACATCCCTTTCCAGGCTGGCATTCTTTTTGTTCGTTGAAGCCCGTTTAAAATAGTATCGACCAGCTGCTTATCACTATGATGTCATGCATGGGATGTTTCATTTAGACGAGTCATCTATTCTGCCTGTACATTTGGTTAACCTTTTCAGTGATCACTTTTTTCGCTCATGTCTACGACCAATCCCTTTTGGATTGCTACAGCAAGGCGGTTCAGGTGCACGTGCATTTTCCCGGGCCGTCTGATCCAGATATTGGAACCAGCCCGCTTTACGTAGAGACCACCAACCTGTTGACGCGGGAAACCCAATCATCTCAAGCTGCTCAAGTATATGTTGATAATCCAGTCGGGTCTGATCATAAGTAACACGTATTTTTTGCTGCTCAGGATAAATGACAACCCGATTCATGCCCTGCAGTGCTGAGAGTGACGCTTCCAGTTGCAAGGCATCCGCCGGATGGGAGAGACCTGGCACACTGATCCAGTGACGGGTATCCCATGCCCCGCGCATCTTAATGAACTGATCTCTGCTCATTAGCTATCCTCACGTTGGTTTATCAAGACAATAGTAATCCTGGCTTAATCATCCTCAACCCTGAAATCTTGATGGCATCCGTTACACGTCTTACCGAGCTTTTCAAACTGCACAAGTATGGCTTGTTTATCTTCCTGCTTTGCCACTTCCTGCAAAGCAACTGCTTCAAGTTTCAACTGATCTGTTAAGTATAAAAACTGATCCCACTGCTCCCAGATGGCGGGCAATGCCTCTGTTGGCATTTGCAAACTACCCTCCGGGAACAGCGCTGGAATCTTACCGGAAGCGTGTCTGATAGTTTCGGCATGATTACTGATTTTCTCCGCATTAAACGGGATTTTTCCTTTTTTCATAATGCTGATTGATCGCATCTGCTTACCAATCTTTTTCATCAATTCCATTCGCTCTTTCACTATACCTGTGGCCTTGCCATGTGCCATCAGTGCTACCGGCATCATGGCTAAAGCCAGTGCAACAACAAGTAATATGAATGGACAGGATCTGATAACTTTGTTCATCTATAGCCTCACATCTCTATTTCAATCCGCTGCGCAGGTAGTGCAGAAGCGCCCAACGGTCTGTCTCAGAAAGAACCGTTTTGAAGGCCGGCATAGCCGAGCCGACGGAACTCCCACCTTCACTGATCTTCCAGTACAGATAGCCATCACGCGCCATTGGCATACGCATTACAAAAGCAAGATTGGCAGGTGGTGGAATCAACCCGGCACCCGCCTGCCCATCACCTCGCCCCGTAACACCATGACAACCACTGCAGTATCTCTTGTAGTGCTCTAATCCTTTCTCAAGAACAGCAGTGGTAACCCGGAGGGGATTGGTTTGTCCTGCATAGCTATCCGGGAGCCGATTCATCATCCCTTTATGATGACTTGTCATGCCCCCAAACCAAGGCATCCAGCGCATACCCCCGGCAAAGATGAACAGCACGGCACCTGCCAGAATAATCACAAACAGAATGCTGCCCTTTTTCATCTCATTAACCTTTGCTTGCTCTTGCCGCTGCATCACGCTGCACCCAGTTCTGATATATCTCTCTTGGCCACTTCGACTGGAACCAGGCAATGGCCGAGATAATCTCCTCATCACTCAGTTTTTCACCCCAGGCAGGCATATCGCCCTGTCCACCGGGTGAACCATTTTTGATCGTATGGAAGAGAATATTGAGTGGATGATGCCAGGCATGCCCTGAACCATTCAGAGGAGGTGCGGGATATTTTCCATCGGGCCCCGCCTTGCGCCAGTTGTCCGCACCCTCACCCCGCTTGCCATGACAGGCGGCACAATTCTCTTGGTAGATACGGCCACCGGCATTGACCTGTTCGAATCGATACCAGTTCTTCGCAGGTGCTGCTGATGCTTGTGCCGCTGCTTTTGTTGTTGTGGTATTTACTGCCGTTGCCTGATCATCTGAACAGGCCACAAGTAGCAGGGAGAGTAAACCCAGCATAACTAAATTAGATTTCAAAACACACGCTCCATTAATTGGTCATAGACCAGATCAATTGATTTAACCAAAAATGGCTAATAGGGGAAAAGTGAAAAACTTTCAGGCGTGTAGCTGAGGGGGTCGCAAGAGTGTGGATGGAACCGGGTCGGAAATCCCTGCGCTGAAATAAGTCTGAAACAGATGCCCGGTGGGGAGCTCAAAACTATACGCATTTCCCACGCAGAGCTGGGAACCAAATGATGAGTCACAATGGTCGCTACAGCAGTCATCATGTAGTGGGGTTTCTGCAGACATTTCGACACAGCTACTGTCATGCGAAATATCATCGCATCCCATCATGCTCATATGTGATGATGAAGCGGCATGGTTATCATCGATAACCGTTGTGAGGCCAAAACTGAATCCGAACGGAAGCAGACTGACGAGTATCGCCAGTATCAGAAAGAACCGTCTGTTCATGAGTTGCTGCATAATAAGCCAGACAATCGCCTCTTTATGAACTACTGTCAAGTGTAATCAAGGATCTATAAGTACCACGTTCTGCTCTCTGAAATCAGGGATATCGTACAGAAGCCACTACATCCGACATCAGTCCAGTGAATAAGTTGCAGTCCCACTCTAATGAATGTTTCAGCAAACATGAAAAGGCCGAATGATAGCGTCTATTCTGTGTGCAAAAGTGAAAAAATAGAACGTATATCTGATCTGCCGCAATAATAAGTACTTTGTTAATTGCTAAACTAACAACCAGATCAAGGGGAGCCCTATGGACGAGACACTACAGCGCTTACTGGATGCCGAAAAAAAGGCCGAAACCATCGTACATCAGGCTGATGAGGAACGGGAACGTATAATCCAGGGGGCGCTACGTGAAGCCCAAGCTGAAGAGGAGCGTTTCGAGGCCCGCATACCGGAACTGCATAACGCCTTCATTGAAAAGGCCGAACAGCGCGCCATCCAGACCAACAGCGAATTAAAAAAACGCTATGACGAACACCACATGCAACTGCGTACGATTGCAGAAACCCGTGAAGCCGAGGCGTTAAACGCCGCGTTTGAGTTACTGATCGATCCAGATGCCGATCTCTCATAGGGAGTTCATTGCAGTATAATGAACAACACTATCAACCAGGCCTACCTCAAGACCCGTGCGTCAGTCATGGCGGGACAACTGATCAATGCCACTGAAGTTGAATCCTATCTGCACACCCCTCTTCAACAACTGGAAAAAATGTTTGGTCTGGAGGGTCTCTCCGAACGTGGCTTGAGCGAGGCCGAACTCAACAGGACGATTGAGCGGGGACTAATCAATACCCTGATGAACGAACTCTCTATCCTGTTGCGGCCTCTGAATGGCAGCGCAAGGGATATCCTGATCTACTGGTCACGCAAGTTTGAACTCTACAATCTCAAGGCATTGATTCGGGGCAAGCTGCATAATCTGCCTTATGAGCAGATTCGCGAAAGCCTGCATATCCTTCCGGCACTGATCAGCCTGCCCCATGAGCAGTTACTGCGCACCGAGAATGTTCCGGAACTGCTTCGGCAACTGGAGCAGACCCCTTATGAAGGCATAGCACGACAGGCTCGTCGAGTCTTCGAAGAGAAGAATGAATCCTTCTCCCTTGATGTAACCATCGACCAGCGTTATTACACGGGCCTGCTTAAACACGCCCGAGCCTGCGATAGTATTGAACAGCCACCCCTGTTACGTCTGATCGGCTCTCTGATTGATCGTCAAAATCTGCCCTGGTTATTACGCTATCGGCTTAACTACATGCTCTCCCCCACGGAGACCTATTACCTGATGATACCCTCAGGACGTCAGCTTCAATCTGACCTGTTAAAACGGTTAGTCAATATGCAGACTATTGAACAGATACTGGAAGCACTACCCATTCCGTTAAATGAACACCTCGGTGAATGCACAAACATCATGGAGATTGAACTGGCTATGGGTGAACGCCTCTCTTATCAAGCCAGGCGTTGCCTCAGTTTCAGCCCATCGGCAGTAACTCGCGCACTGGCCTATATGATGCTGCGTGAACTGGACTTGAAACAAGTGTTCGCCATTATTCAGGGACGGGTACTCAAGCTGGATGAAACACTGATACGCCAGGCCGCCGACATCAACACGGAGATACGGCATGTTTAAGCCGCTGCCGATGAAACAGGTACTGATCCAGCTACTGCTGGATGATCTGCCTCAGGCAAGCCTGACCCTGGCAGAGCTGGGCAGCTTCAGCCCCAGCAATGCCGACAAGTATGCCGAAAGTTTCCCCAACATTCCGGGCAAACAGTATCGCGATCGTTTTCAGCAGGCCCGATCAAGATTACAGAAAATCGAAACCCATGTGCAACTAACACCCCCAGGCAAATCATTGGTTACTCATGTAATCAGCGACGCTGAACTTGAACAGACCAATGAATGGCTGGGTGAGGTCTGGGAGCGCTGCTCAGCCTATGAAGAGCATTTTCGACGTCTGACAGATGAAGCCCAGATGCTGGATCAACTGGAACAGGCACTCGACAATTTCTCAACCCTGAATATTGATCTCGCCCTTCTACATGGCGAACGTCTGTTTCTTGACCTGCATATCGGCATGTTGCCCAGCACCCATGTGCCGCAACTGAAAGAGGCGATCGGTCTGGCTGATTATCTGCTGTTTAGTTACATGGAGAATGCAGGACACACCCATGTAATTATTATCGGCCCAAAAAGTAACCGTGAGAACGAGTTGAGCTCGGTACTTGATACGGCAGGTTTCCATGCACTGGAGATCCCCCCCGAGCTGCAAGATGAACCCGGAAGGATTCGGCAGGATCTGCAACTGCGCCGTCAGAGTCTGGATCTGGAAAAACAGCAACGGGAAGATGACATGTTCGCCTGTGCGGATGAACTTCGCCCTACACTGGAGCAGTGTCGTGATGTTCTGATTATGGCTGAGCCCCTTGTTGCCATGGAAGATGCAGCGCGCAGCGTGGGTGATCTGGCGATCATCACCGGTTGGGTGCCGGTTAAAACATTGCCAACGATCGAAGCGGAACTCCGTCGCACGTTAACCCATCCATTTAGCATCACGGCTACCACACCTACGCGAGAGCAGCATAGCCAGGTACCCACCTTCCTGCCAACAAACTGGCTGACCGCACCCTTCTCAACACTGGTTAAGCAGTATGGCATTCCCCGTTATGGCGAGATCAACCCAACTCTGGTATTCGCCTTTTCGTTCATTGCCATGTTTGGCATGATGTTTGGGGATGTCGGGCATGGTCTTGTGATTGTTCTCGCTGCTTGGCTGGGTCGCAACAAACTCAAAAGTTTCACGCCCTTTGTGATCTGTGCCGGCCTGTCTGCCACGTTGTTCGGTGTGTTATATGGCAGCCTGTTCGGTTACGAACACCTGTTCCATGCTATCTGGTTGCCACCACTATCAGATCCGCTCTATATGTTGAGTATGGCGTTACTCTGGGGCGTTGGTTTCATGGTGGTCATCAGCCTGCTGTATATTCATAACCGCCTGGTCTCGGGTGAATTGAGTCATGCGCTGTTTGATACCAATGGCGTAGTCAGCATTACCCTCTACCTCAGTGTGCTGGGTGGTATCTATAATCTTTATCAGACCGGCAGCTTCGGCGTTATCCCCGCAAGCATGAGTATTGTTACACTGCTTACACTGCTTGCATTCAAACTGATCGAGACTCACGCCACTCCCGGTGAACGCATGCTGGTCGCCACTATTGAAACCTTTGAAACCCTCACCGGTTATATCTCCAACACCCTCTCATTCCTCCGTGTCGCTGCATTCAGTCTGAACCACGTGGCACTGGCCATTGCTGTATTTACCCTGGCCGACATGATGGAAGGAACCGGCCACTGGCTGATGGTGATTGGCGGCAACCTGTTTATCCTGATCCTCGAAGGGGCCATCGTAACCATCCAGGCATTACGACTGGAATACTATGAAGGCTTCTCCCGCTTCTTCTCAGGTGATGGAAAAGAGTTCACCCCCCTCACACTTTCACTGGAGGGTCTGAAATGATCATTATCATAGACACGAGTCTGTGCCTGCTATCGAATGGTACAGAGACAGCAATCTCACATTACGGAATCAAGGAGTAAACCATGTATTGGCTGATTACATTGATGACCCTGGGTATTATCGGTCTGATCGTCACTGGCATCATGATTGAACTGCACCCCACAAAGGCTATCAGCGGAAAACGCTGGTTCAAAACGGCCATTGGAAGCAATCTGTTTCTGTTTGTTGGTGCCCAGGCCCTGCTGGTGTTTTTCGGTATCCAGGAAGTCGCCGCGGCACCAGCCGTTGCTGCGGCCACAGGTGACATATCCATGGGCATGGGCCTGGGTATTATCGGTGTCGGCATACCGACCGCATTCAGTACCGTAGCGGCCGGCATTGCAGTAGGACCGATTGGAGCCGCCTCACTGGCGGTATTGGCCGAGAAGCCGGAGATATTCGGCCGTACACTGATCTATCTTGGGCTTGCGGAAGGTATCGCGATTTACGGTCTGGTTATGAGTATCCTGCTGCTGGATAAGCTCTAAAAAATATCATGATCCATATTGAAGAGAACAACCACGCTACACGCATGCTTTTCATGGGCGAGGCAGCACTGACGGATGGTTTCAAACTGATCGGATTCGAGACTTGGGCAGATCCCTCACAGGAGATGCTGGAGCAACAGCTTTCCCGATTAATTAGAAAACGGGAGAAGGCCTTAATAATCCTGGGACACAAACTCGCTCACTGTGACTCAGTATTACTCAAACGAATCCGTTCAGAGGGGGGGCATATCGTGATTACCCAAGTCCCCTCACTGGCTGAACCAGACAATTTTCATTGTGAGATTGATGACAGACTGCAACAGCTTCTTGGTGGTGAACTGGAGTTTAGTCAGGAGTAGTTATGGAACAGGTAAAAGAACTGGAAACTGCCATTCTCAGTCGCGCCAACAGACTCGCCATTGAGTATCGTGAACGAGCGGAACGCAGTCGTGACAATATTATGCAGGAGGCGCACAAGCGACTGCATCTGAGAGAGGAACGGGAAGTGCTGCTGGCCAAATCCAAGGCCGAGCGCACCTTCCGCAGACAGGTACAGGCAAATGAACTGAAACTGCAAAAAGAGATGGATCTCCTGCGCTGGAA
>ATLU01000153.1_pt1 | contig 21071 bp, 19 predicted proteins | sample 178751 | NCBI WGS metagenome assembly ATLU01 (sample SAMN02211837, study PRJNA209200) | bioreactor metagenome | isolation source: day 23 sample from continuous culture bioreactor inoculated with sediment... | place: Germany: Wadden Sea | collected 2011
CGAACCTACGACCTTCGGGTTATGAGCCCGACGAGCTGCCAGACTGCTCCACCCCGCATCTGGAGGGCAGATAATACGCAGATGAATTATGTTTTACAACCTTTCTTTGAAATTATTTTTTACTGAGAAAAACATAAGGGTATTCAGCAGCCCTAAGCTTGCTACAGGCTAACCCATAAAGAAAAAAAGCCCTGCCAATGACAGAGCTTTTTCAATAAATTCAACCACCACTATAGACTATGATAGCGCGGCCGCACAAAGTGACAGCAAGCCCGCAGGAAACAGACCCAGCACGAGCATAGAGAGACCATTCACTGAGAGTGCAATCCGGGTATCTATGCCAGCCTCAAGTGGGCTGTTATCAACTGGCTTATCGAAGTACATCAACTTAACAATACGCAGATAGTAGAAGGCTCCAATAATTGAGAAGAATACACCGACCAGTGCAAGCCAGGTCATATCAATACTGATCACAGCCTCTAGTACAAACATCTTGGCAAAGAAACCCACGGTGGGTGGCACACCCGCCATCGAAAACATAACCAACAGCATCATGGCCGCAAACCAGGGACTACGCTCGTTCAGGCCCTTGTAATCGTCCAGGTTCTCTGCCTCAAAACCGCGCCGACTAAGCAGAATAACAATACCGAAGGCACCCAGTGCCATCGCCGCATAAACAATGCTATAGAACATGGCAGCCGTGTAGCCTTTAGTGGTTCCAGCAAGTATACCCACCAGGATAAAACCAACATGCGAAATAGTTGAATAGGCCAGCATGCGTTTAATATTGCCCTGCGCGATAGCGAATACATTACCAAGACCCATTGAGAGTATGGCCAGGATAACCAGCATGTATTGCCAATCGGCATGCAACCCACCCAATCCATCAACCAGCATGCGCATAGCCAATGCAAAGGCTGCGATCTTTGGCGTACTACCCAAGAAGGTCACAACAGCTGTTGGAGCTCCATGGTAGACATCGGGTACCCACATATGGAACGGTACGGCACCGAACTTAAATGCCAGACCAATAACTACAAAGACCAGACCAAAAACCAGGACCATCTTGTTTATATCTGGGTTAGCTAATCCTTCACCAATGGCCTGGAACTCAATTGATCCGGTAGCGCCATAGATCATTGAAATACCATAGAGCAACATGCCAGACGCCAGAGCACCCAGAACAAAGTATTTCATCGCCGCTTCGGAGCTCTCAGCTGAATCACGATTAAACGCAACCAGCGCATAAAGTGACAGAGCCAGTAGCTCCAAACCGAGGTAGACGGTCAGGAAAGTATTAGCTGAAACCATGACCATCATGCCAAGGACTGCGAACAGACCCAGCACATAGTATTCACCTTTAAAAAGATCCCTTTCTCTCAAATAGTCCTTAGAGTAGAGGAAGGCACCGGCACTAATAATGTATATCGCAATCTTTAACAGATCACTCATGCCATCGCGCACCACACTGCCATCAAAGACAATACGAGTTTCAGCAGGAGCCGTCATCAGGGTTATTACGACTGCCAGTATCAGGCTAACCTGCGTCAGGCCGTAACTGATTACGCGCTGCTCCTCTTTGAGAAACAGATCCACCACCAGAACCACACAGGCCGCCGTTAGGATAAAGATTTCCGGTAAAACCGTTATCAGCATGGATGTATCAAATTGCATCGAATCTCACCAATTCCTTCAATAGGGCCGGTTAAGGTATTTTTGTTACAGCGATATGCTTAATCAGATTGGTAACTGAGGCATCCATCACTTCGACCAGTGGCGCAGGCCAGAGTCCCAGAACCAAAACAGCAACCGCAAGCGAACCAAGAATCAGGAACTCACGGCCATTGATATCTTGTAATGCAGCAACCTTGTCATTGCCAACAGCACCAAATACAACACGTTTCACCATCCACAAGGTGTAAGCGGCTCCAATAATCAGAGTCGTGGCGGCCAGGAAGGCGAACCAGAAATCGGCACGGAAGCTCGCAAGGATAACCATGAACTCACCCACGAAACCTGAAGTGCCTGGCAGCCCCGCATTGGACATGGCGAAAAACACCATAAAGCCCGCAAAGATAGGCATGGTATGAACAACGCCACCATAGTCAGCAATATTACGACTGTGGACACGGTCGTAGAGCACACCAACGCAGAGAAACATTGCGGCAGAAATAAAACCATGCGATACCATCTGGACCATACCGCCTTCCATACCGAGAATCGCACCACCACTGGTGTCATTGTTCTGAGCAATCATAAAGACGATAAAGAAGCCGAGTGTCACAAAACCCATATGCGCAATCGATGAATAAGCAATCAGCTTTTTCATATCCTGCTGTACCAACGCGACAAAACCGATATAGACCACAGCGATCAGCGACATGGTGATGATCAGCCAGTCGAGATGATTACTTGCATCCGGTGTAATCGGTAAACTAAAACGAAGGAACCCATAGCCACCAATCTTCAACATGATTGCAGCTAGAATTACTGAGCCACCCGTCGGCGCCTCAACATGCGCATCTGGCAACCAAGTGTGAACCGGCCACATCGGTACTTTGACAGCAAAGGCCATAAGAAAAGCAATAAAGATCAAAATCTGTACATCCAGCCCCATCTTCAAATCATGGAACACCAGAATATCGAAGCTATCCGCCTGGAAATACATGTAGATCAACGCGACCAGCATGAATACCGATCCAAAGAAGGTATACAGGAAGAATTTGATTGTTGCATAGACGCGATTAGGGCCACCCCATACACCGATGATCAGGAACATCGGTATCAACATCGCTTCCCAGAATACATAGAACAACATGGCATCCAGCGCAGAGAAGACACCCACCATGACACCTTCCATAATCAGGAATGCCGCCATGTAATGAGAGGGTTTGTACTGTATAACCTCCCAACCTGCGATGATCACAAAAATAGAAATGAACGTGGTGAGTATGATCAATGGCATGGAGATACCATCAACACCCAGGTAATACTCTATCTTAAACAGCTCAATCCAGGGTGCACGCTCAACAAACTGCATACCGGCAGTAGAAGAGTCAAACCCTGAATAAAGCGGCAAGCTCACTAGGAACGTGAGGATCGCAATAACCAGTGCCGTCCAGCGCGTCGCGTTGGCGGCTTTATCGCCACTTGCGAGCACCAGAATGCCACCAATAATTGGGAGCCAAATGGTCAAACTGAGAATGGGCCAGTCTGCTAACATGCGATGCGTCCTACCTAACTTAAGCGATCACGAACCAGGTCAGCAAAACAAGCAGACCCAGTATCATGGCAATTGCGTAATGGAAAAGATAACCCGTCTGGATATTACGTACCCAGCCAGCGAAGCGTCCTATTGAACGCGCAGAGCCATTGATGATCAGGCCATCAATAAGGCCTTTGTCGCCAATGTTCCACAACAGTTGTCCGATGCCCCGACTGCCCCCGGCAAACAGCGCCTGGTAGGTCTCATCAAAACCGTATTTTTTATCAAGAATCTGATAGATGCCAACGCTTTCAAAGCGCTTCTTCCAGCCTTCGGCAAGTTCAGGCTTCTTGATATAGAAGATGAAGGCTACTGCCACACCCGAGGCCGCCAATAGTGTTGGCAGGGCGAAAATGCCATGGGTAAAGAAGGCCCAGGTACCATGAAAACCAATCGCCGACAGCGTGTCATGTTCAGGTAGAACAAAAATCGCGTCCTTGAACCATTCACCAAACACCATGCTATCGACGGTAAACATACCTATAAATAGTGAAGGTACGGCCAGCAGAATAAGCGGAATAGTTACTACCCAAGGTGACTCATGCAGATGCGCCTTGGCATGCTCATCTCTCGGACCTTTTCCATGAAAGACCAGGAAGTACATCCGGAAACTATAGAGCGCGGTTATAAAGACACCTAAGATAACGGCAAAGTAGGCGTAGCCAGATCCCGCAATGGATGAGTGATGCACTGCTTCAATAATGGCGTCTTTCGAGAAGAACCCGGATGAACCTGGCAGACCGATCAGTGCCAGCGAGCCAATCAATGAGGTTATCCAGGTGATGCGCATGTACTTACGTATGCCACCCATGTTACGGATGTCCTGATCATGATGCATACCGATAATGACTGAACCTGCCGCAAGGAACAGCAGCGCTTTGAAGAAGGCGTGAGTCATCAGATGGAATACACCAGCCGCGTAAGCCGATACACCCAAAGCAACCATCATATAGCCCAACTGGGAGAGCGTTGAGTAGGCAACGACACGTTTGATGTCATTTTGAACAATACCGATCAAACCAGTGAATAGCGCGGTGGTAGCACCAATCACCAAGACAAAGGTCAATGCTGTTTCTGATAACTCATACATTGGTGACATACGCGCCACCATAAAGACGCCGGCGGTTACCATAGTGGCTGCGTGAATCAGTGCTGAAATTGGGGTCGGACCTTCCATGGAATCAGGTAACCACACGTGCAGTGGAACCTGGGCTGACTTACCCATGGCACCGACGAACAGGCAGATACAGATAACGGTCATCAGAGACCAACCAGTGTCACCGATCAGTGTGATCTGTGTATCAGCCAATCCTGGAGCCAGCTTAAATACCTCGGCATAATCCAGACTATTGGTGTACATAGCCACAGCTGCAATACCTAAGATAAAACCAAAGTCACCAACACGGTTAACCAGAAAGGCTTTCAGGTTGGCAAATATTGCAGTCTCACGCACTGACCAGAAACCGATTAACAGATATGAGACGAGGCCAACCGCTTCCCAGCCGAAGAACAGCTGCAGGAAATTGTTGGACATAACCAGCATCAACATCGAAAAAGTGAATAACGATATATAGCTGAAGAAACGCTGATAGCTATTAGTGCCAGCCAAGCTTCCCTTCGGCCAATTCTCTTCATCGTGCGCCATATAGCCAATGGTATAGATATGCACACAGAAAGAGACGAAGGTCACGACGACCATCATCATTGCTGTTAACTGGTCAACTAGAAAACCAACTTCCATGCGGATGCCATCACTGACCATCCACACATACAGGCTGTCGTTATAGATTGAAGTCGTGCCATTTATAAACTGCAACAAGACATAGATTGAGAGCAGCGCTGAAAGCCCTACACCACCACTGGCTACCCAGTGGGCACCTGCACGACCGATCTTGGAGCCAAAGAAACCGGCAATGATTGCGCCAATCAGGGGCGCCAGCACGATAAGGAGATATATCTTTTCCATGCTTAACCCTTGAGTGTGTCTAGATCTTCAACATTAATGGTGCGCCTGTTTCGGAACAGCACCACAAGAATCGCCAGGCCAATAGCCGCTTCAGCGGCAGCAACCGTCAGGATAAAGAATACGAAAACCTGCCCAGCCGTATCCCCATGAAAATGGGAGAAGGCGATAAAATTCATATTCACAGCCAGCAACATCAATTCAACGCACATCAACAAGATAATGACGTTTTTACGATTAAGAAAAATACCGGTCACGCTGAGTGAAAATAGTATCGCGCCAAGTATGAGATAGTCAGAAAGTGCAATCATGTCAGTTCCAGTCAATCCTCAGCTTCCATCTTGACCACCCGCAGACGGTCAGCCTTTTTCACCTTTACTTGCACAGATGGATCCTGGAACTTGGTTTCAGGACGCTTGCGCATGGTGAGACCGATTGCAGCGATAATACCAACCAGCAAAATGACGGCTGCAATTTCAAATGGGTACATATAGACGGTATAGAGTACGTTACCCAACTCTTCAGTATTGTTGTAACTGGGACCCTGCGCTGCCGGAGCGGAGACTTTATCCAACCCAAAGTTAGATGGCCCGACAACCATGAACATCTCGACCGCCATCACCAGGGCCACTAAAAGTCCAACCGGCATGTGTTTAATGAATCCTGCCCGTAAGGTTGCAAGATCAATATCCAGCATCATCACAACAAACAGGAACAGCACCATTACAGCGCCAACGTAGACCAGAATAAGCACTATCGCCAAAAACTCTGCCTCAGCCAAAAGCCAGATACCAGCGCTTGAGAAAAACGCCAGCACAAGAAAAAGGGCTGAGTGAACAGGATTTCGCCGCGTTATCACCATTGTGGCTGCAAACACCAGAATGGCGGCAAATACATAAAAGACAAACTTTTCGAATGTCATGAGTGAGTCCAGTTTAAGAATTTATTAACCATTTTATCGGTACTTACCATCCGCCTGAATGCAGGCGGCAAGTGCAGGTTCATGCTTATCGCCATGTTCCAGCAGTTTTGCTTTTGTCATTACAGCATCCGTCCGATTCTCAAAGTGATACTCGTAGATCGGCGTCTCAACAATGGCATCAACAGGACAGGCTTCCTGACAGTAGCCACAGAATATGCACTTGAAAAGATCTATGTCGTAACGAGAGGTGCGCCGGGAACCATCAGGCAATGGCGGTGAAACCTCAATCGTAATAGCAGCTGCGGGACAGGTTGCCTCGCATAATTTACAGGCGATACACCGCTCTTCACCGTTTTCATAACGCCTCAGCGCATGCAATCCTCTGAATCTCGGCGAAATAGGTGCCTTCTCTTCAGGGTACTGAACCGTAAATTTCTTTTTGAACATATAGCTGCCAGTCACCCTCAAACCTTTGAGGAGTTCCAGCATGGCCAGACTTTTGATGTAATCGCTTAGCATTTTCATCTTTCATCCAACCTCAGCTAAACCAGGCAAATTTGTAGACAACCATCAAACCCACCACAAGAATCCAGACAATAGTGATCGGAATGAAGACTTTCCAACCCAGACGCATTATCTGGTCATAGCGATATCGTGGGAATGTGGCACGGAACCAGAGGAAAAAGAAACCGGCAAAGGCCGTCTTCAAAAATAACCAGTGGATACCATCACCTAAAAGGAATACCCCATCAACCCAGCTGGCAGGAAGCGGTGACAACCAACCACCCATGAACAGCAGCGCAGTCAGGGCTGCTATCAGAATCATGTTGGCGTATTCTCCCAGGAAGAACACGGCAAAAGGCATGCCCGAATACTCAACATGGAAACCCGCAACGATCTCTGATTCACCCTCAGCGACATCAAAGGGTGCACGATTGGTCTCTGCCACACCGGAAATAAAGTAAATAATAAAGAGTGGGAAAAGCGGCAACCAGAACCAACCGAAAATACCTGCGTCACTTTGTTGCGCCCTAACAATCTCACCCAGATTCAAACTGCCTGCTGCAACCAGTACACCGACTAGCGCAAAACCCATGGCAATCTCATAAGCAACAATCTGTGCCGCCGAGCGCATTGCCCCAAGGAAAGCATATTTTGAGTTAGACGCCCAACCAGCGATGATCACGCCGTAAACACCAATAGAGGTCAGAGCCAAAACGTAGAGAAGACCAGCATTCAAGTCAGCCAGAACCAGACCATCGGAAAACGGGAATACCGCCCAAGCGGCCAGCGCGGGTCCAAGCGTCAAGAGAGGGGCGATCAGAAACAAGGTTTTATTCGCCTTGGTCGGAATCACAATCTCTTTAAACATTAATTTGACGGCATCGGCAATCGGCTGCAGCCAACCCTTCGGCCCAACACGGTTTGGCCCGATACGCACCTGCATATAGCCGATCAACTTACGCTCAGCATAAGTAAAATAGGCTACACATAGCATCAACGGCGCAACAATGACGACGATTTTAATCAGGATCTGAAGAACGATCAGATTAGTACCTAGCCATTCCCAGAGAGCAATCAATGAGTCCATCGTTTAAACCTTCTCCAGGGTCACTTCGCCAAACTGTGCACCAAGATATTCAACACCCGCCAACGCAGCAGGAATCCTGACACAACCATTCGGCACATACGGATCAATAAAGACAGGCAGCTGAGTCCGGCTTTCGCCCTGAACCACAGTTGCATTTGCACCCTCTGCAAGACCCAATCGACTTGCCTCATCGACATTGACATAAATACCAGCAGGTATTGCATCGTGAGTTTTCTGCAGCGACTGTGCATGTCGCACCAGTGGATCCAGTGCATAGATTGGCACATCACCAATCCGCTGCAGCCCATGGGCGGAAACGTTCTGCTCAGAAGAAGTGAGCGCACTCACTGCATTACTATCGAGTTTTTGATCAGCCAAAGTCTCATTGATTTCAGCTAACACTTCTGCAGAATCAACATAATCAAAACCAGGGGCTTCCAGCAAATTGCCTAGTACACGAAGAATCTTCCAAGCTGGACGCGTATTTCCGCTTGGGGTTACAACGCCTGCAAATGATTGCAGGGTACCTTCAGCATTAATAAAACTGCCGGAGGTTTCGACAAACAAAGCCATGGGTAAAATGACATCGGCCGCTGCTTCCAGCGAGGCACTTTTGTAAGCACTTAAAGCAACTGTGAATTCTGCCTGTTCAAAAGCTGCCGTAGCCTGTGCCGGATTCCATAAATCAAAGCCCGGTTCAATCCCCATCAAGAGATAACCCTTGCGCGGTTGATTCAGCATAGCCTGTGCGTCATTTCTAGCCGATGCGACAGCACCTACCAGATGAGCACCGACTGTATTGGCCGCCTCAGGAAGATAACCCAAGGTCAGATCACAGGCAGAAGCTATTGCAGATGCAAGGTAACGGATGATGGAATAATCCGGGTGGGCAGTCGCCATGTTACCGAGCAATAAGGTACCGTTGGAAGCCTGTTTCAGCTTTTCGGCCAATGCCTTCTGCGGCTCAGTGATTTTAGCCTGATCAATCAGATCACCACTCGCTCCAGCCGCTTTAGCAACACCAGCCAGTGCATTGATCATTTCAGCAGGGCTAACAACATGTTGTTCCGCCACATAATTCAGATCTAACTCTAACGGATTGATGAAGCTGATCTTTGCGCCCTCAAGGGCTGCCTTACGCAGACGATGCGCTAACATGGGTTGTTCTTTGCGTATGCTGCTACCAACTACAAGTGCGGCATCTACTTTTTCCAACGCTTCAATAGGCTGCCCCAACCAAGGGGTAGAACCGTTTTCACCACGGAAATCACCTTGACGTAATCGGCTGTCGATCGCCTCGCTACCCAATCCTTTGATAAGCTTCTGCGCCAAGTAAAGCTCTTCCAGTGTTGCATTTGGCGAAACCAACGCACCCACATCAGAACCTGCATTCTTCAAACCACTTACAACAGCTGACAGCGCATCTTCCCAGCTCGCTTCAGCCCACTGACCGTCGCGTTTAACCATAGGAGAAGTCAATCGCTCAGGGCTGGTGACACCTTCATAGCTAAACCGATCGCGATCAGAAATCCAGCATTCGTTAATTGCTTCATTGTCTTTGGGATGAACACGAATCAGTTCATTCCGACGCACATGTACATGGATATTGGAACCTACGGAATCATGCGGCGCAATCGTGTCACGCTGCATCATTTCCCAGGCACGTGCCTTGAACTGAGAAGGTTTGGATGTCAATGAACCTACAGGACAAACATCAATGATGTTACCTGAAAGCTCAGAATCAACACTCTTCTCAATATAGGTACCAATGGTCATATGCTCGCCACGACCGGTGGCGCCCAATTCACGAATACCCGCAATCTCAGCACCAAATCGAACACAACGCGTACAGTGAATACAGCGCGTCAGATCAGTGGTTATAAGGGGGCCAATATCTTTATCTTTTACGATTCGTTTGCCTTCGACGAAACGAGAAATATCACTGCCGTATCCCATGGAGATATCCTGCAGTTCACACTCACCACCCTGATCGCAGATTGGGCAATCCAGCGGATGATTGATCAGCAGAAACTCCATAGTGCCTTTCTGTGCAGCCAAGGCAATGGGAGATTTAGTAAAGACCTTCATCCCGTCATTAACCGGCGTAGCACACGCAGGCAGTGGTTTCGGGGCACGTTCCACCTCAACCAGACACATTCTGCAGTTTGCGGATACAGACAGTTTTTTGTGGTAACAGAAACGAGGAATATCAATCCCAACAGCATCCGTCACCTCGATCAGCATCTGACCAGGCGCTGCCTGTATCGCTTTACCGTCTATCTCGATTGTTATCGTCTGGTCTTCAGACATTGATTTAGTTCTCTAACCAGTAGCCGTTAATAAGGTTCAACACAGGGTAGGACATCAGCCAACCATGCATTTCTTATGTTCTATGTGATATTCAAACTCATCTCTGAAATGCTTCAACATGCCCTGAACAGGCAGTGCCGCCGCATCGCCTAACGCACAGATCGTGCGCCCGGCAATTTTCTGAGTCACATCATCAAGCAACGCCAAATCTTCAGGACGTCCTTCACCTCTTTCGATCCGACTCACCACGCGATAGAGCCAACCCGTACCTTCACGGCAAGGCGTACATTGCCCACAAGACTCTTCGTAGTAGAAATAGGACATGCGCTCAAGGACTTTCACCATGCAGTTGGTATCATCAAGCACAATCACTGCACCTGAACCCAGCATCGAGCCAGCTTTGGCTATCGCATCATAATCCATGGTGAGATCCATCATCTGATCACCAGGAATAATCGGTGCCGATGAGCCACCCGGGATAACCGCCTTGATTTTGCGGCCGTCTTTCATACCGCCCGCCATCTCAAGCAGTTCGGAAAACGGTGTACCCAGCGGAATTTCAAAAACACCCGGGTTATTCAAATTACCGGAAATTGAAAACAGCTTCGAACCGCCACTATTCTCAACACCTAGCTGTTTAAACCACTCGCCACCCTTTTCCATGATGACGGGAATCGAAGCCAGTGATTCAGTATTATTAATGATTGTAGGTCTGCCATAGAGGCCGAAATGCGCCGGGAATGGTGGTTTGAAACGGGGCTGCCCCTTCTTTCCTTCAATCGATTCCAGCAATGCGGTCTCTTCACCACAAACGTAGGCACCACCCCCCAGATGGGAATGAAGCTGGAAATCAAAACCGGAGCCGAGGATATTGTCACCCAGAAAACCCGCAGCGCGCGCCTCTTCCAGTGCGGCCTCAAAACGCTCGTACGGCTCCCAGAATTCACCGCGAATATAGTTGTAGCCGACCGTTGCGCCAATGGCGTAGCCCGCTATAATCATCCCTTCAACCAACTGGTGTGGGTTATAACGCAGAATATCCCGATCTTTAAATGTACCAGGCTCACCTTCATCTGAGTTACAGACAACATACTTCTGACCCGGGGCATTGCGTGAAATAAAGCTCCACTTCAGACCCGTCGGGAAACCTGCACCGCCACGACCACGCAGACCAGAGGACTTAACTTCCTCAATCACTTGATCAGGCGGAGTCTTCTCCTGAAGAATCTTTTTCAGCGCAGAATAGCCACCACGACTCTGATAGGTCTCCATCAGCCAGGGGCGCTCGAGATCATTATTTCTGAGACAGACTTCATTCGCCATATCGATTACTCCAGTCCATCCAAAATGGAATCGACCAGTTCAGGCGTCAGATTCTCATAATATTTGGTGCCAATCTGGAACATGGGGGCACCACCACAAGCACCAAGACACTCCACCTCTTTCAGTGAGTACTTTCCATCCTCTGTCACTTCACCAAGCTTGATGCCAAGCTTTTTCTCCATATGCTCAACGATCTTGTCGGAGCCATTAATCATGCAGGAAACATTAGTGCAGACGCAGACTTTGTGCTTGCCAACTTTTTTGTGCTCATACATCGAGTAAAAGGTGGCCACTTCGTAAACTGCAATAGGCGGCATATCAAGGTAAGCCGCAACCTGGTCCATCAGCTCTTGTGTTAGAGAACCGCCATACTCATCCTGTACGATGCGCAGGGCAGCCATTACTGCAGACTGCTGCCAACCTTCCGGGTATTTCGCAACCCAGGTATCGATCTCCGCCCTAACCTTTTCAGAGAACAGACTTTCTTTATTCTCTGTCGGCTTTACGGTTGTCATTGGTAGATTTTTGAAACCCATCAGCGATCAATCTCCCCGAACACAACATCCATGGTGCCAATCACAGCAACCACGTCGGCCAGCATATGCCCATTCACCATCTCGTCCATCGCAGCCAGATGGGCAAACCCAGGAGCACGAATTTTTAAACGGAACGGTTTATTCGCTCCGTCGGAGACGACATAACAACCAAACTCACCCTTGGGCGCCTCAACAGCCGCATAGGCTTCACCCGATGGCGGACAATAACCTTCAGTAAACAACTTGAAGTGATGAATAAGACTCTCCATATCACCCTTCATATCATCCCTTGCTGGCGGCGAAACCTTGTGATCTTCGACAATCACAGGGCCGTCATTCTCTCGCAGCCACTGAATACACTGTTTGATAATACGGTTTGACTGACGCATCTCTTCAACACGCACCAGATAGCGATCATAGCAATCACCACTCACACCCACCGGAATATCAAAATCAACTCTGTCATAGGCCGCGTAAGGCTGCTTCTTTCGAAGATCCCATGCCAAGCCTGAGCCGCGAATCATTGGTCCAGTAAAGCAGAGCTGTTTGGCACGCTCTGGCGTTACAACGCCGATTCCGACTGTACGCTGCTTCCAGATACGGTTATCTGTAAGTAGCGTTTCATACTCATCGACGTTACCAGGAAAACGGTTAGTAAAATCTTCAATAAAGTCGAGCAATGAGCCCTGACGCGTCTCATTCTTGCGCGCAATATCGGCATCACTACGGAACTGGTTATTAGCATAACGTGGCATTACATCCGGCAGATCACGATACACCCCACCTACGCGATAATAGGCGGCATGCATGCGCGCACCTGATACAGCTTCATAGCAGTCCATCAGGTCTTCACGTTCACGGAAGGCATAAAGGAATACGGTCATAGCACCCACGTCGAGTGCATGTGTACCCAGCCACATCAAATGATTCAGGATACGTGTTATCTCATCGAACATGGTTCGGATGTACTTCGCACGCAAAGGCACATCAAGTCCGAGCAGTTTTTCAACTGCCATAACATAACCATGTTCACTACACATCATGGATACGTAATCGAGACGATCCATGTAAGGGATACTTTGATTATAAGGCTTACTTTCTGCCAGTTTTTCAGTGGCGCGATGCAATAAACCGATATGCGGATCAGCGCGTTCGATCACTTCTCCATCCATCTCCAGTACAAGGCGGAGTACGCCATGCGCGGCGGGATGCTGTGGCCCAAAGTTGAGGGTGTAATTACGAATCTCAGGCATCAGTGGAGTCCTGCTCTTCAAGATTTGCAGACTGGAAACGGTTATCCTCGCGAATGACCTTCGGCACAAGCACACGGGGATCAAGGGTTACGGGTTCGTATATCACCCGACCCAGCTCAGCGTCATAACGCATCTGAACATTGCCTTCGAGTGGGAAATCCTTACGGAAAGGATGACCGACAAAACCGTAATCTGTCAGAATTCGACGCAAATCAGGATGCCCACTGAACATAACACCATAAAGATCAAATGCTTCTCGCTCAAACCAGTCAGCTCCACGCCAGATGCCAACCACCGAGTCAACAATCGGTTGAGTTGCATCTACAAAGGTACGCACTCTGAGACGCTGGTTATTTGACATGGAAAGCAGATGATAAACGACAGCGAAGCGATCATTTTCACCACGAGCAGAAACATCAATATCGTAACGGCTAACACCACGACAGAATCCGCTTTCAGATGCCTGTTTGGTCATCCACTCCGACTCACCGTATCCGGCATAGTCAATACCACAGGCATCAATTAACTCTTCAAACAGAAAACGCTCATCATCGCGCAGCTCTGTCATGATTGAGAGCAGATGCTCACGCGGAATCACCATAGTGACTTCACCCAAGTTTTGGGTCACAACACAGCCCTTGCCAGCATACTGCTCAGCAAGATTAGCTTGAAGCGTATCGTGTCGTTGTTGAGATTTGGTCTTGACTGTCTCGCTCATAAACCTGACTCACCTAATCCTGACGCGCAATGGTACTGGTGCGTTTGATTTTTTCCTGTAACTGAATAACACCATACAAAAGTGCTTCAGCCGTTGGAGGACAACCTGGAACATATATATCGACAGGTACCACCCGGTCACAACCCCGTACTACAGAATAAGAGTAGTGATAATATCCGCCACCATTGGCACAGGATCCCATGGAGATGACCCAACGCGGTTCAGCCATCTGGTCATAGACCTTGCGTAATGCAGGCGCCATCTTATTTACCAACGTACCAGCCACGATCATTACGTCGGACTGCCGCGGACTGGGCCGGAAGATTATTCCAAACCGATCCATGTCATATCGCGCCGCTGCCGCATGCATCATTTCAACCGCACAACACGCCAGCCCAAATGTCATCGGCCAAAGAGAGCCGGTACGCGCCCAGTTGATCAGCTTATCGGCGTTTGTGGTGATGACACCCTTTTCAAGTATGCCTTCTACTCCCATTCCAGGGCCCCTTTCTTCCACTCGTAGATAAACCCGACAACCAGCACACCAAGAAAGACGGTCATGGCAATAAAGCCAACCATACCGATCTCATCGAGGACAATGGCCCAGGGGAAAAGAAATGCGATCTCTAGATCGAATATAATAAATAGGATAGCGACGAGGTAATACCTGACGTCAAATTTCATGCGGGCATCTTCAAATGCCTCGAATCCACATTCGTAGGGGGATAGTTTTTCACTATCAGGACGTCTTGTACCGAGTACAAAACCCAGCGTGACCATGACAACCCCGACAATAAGGCCAACGCCAATAAAAACCAGAACGGGTAGATAATTCTCTAACATGTGCTCTCGCCCTTCTCACCGGGTTCTCATTTTTAGTGGTCCCAGCCGTGTGTTTAACGGGGCGAAATGGTAGAGCAGTAGGAGTGATCTGTCAAGCTTATAGCGACAATAAAAAACTTTATAATCAGTTACTTATGCTTGATTTAATTAACAAAAAACGGCATCACCCTTACGGGTGACACCGTTTCTCTTATATGGTGCCGATGGCCGGATTTGAACCGGCACGGCTTGCGCCACTACCCCCTCAAGATAGCGTGTCTACCAATTTCACCACATCGGCATGCAGGGGATTATACCCCAAATTTACATTAACTATTCTGCTGCTTTTGGCTTCTCTTCGCTCTCGTTAACCATGGGTACAGCAGATGTGGGCTCCGCTATTGTACCGGGGATAGTGGGAACTTCAGATACAGGCGCGGGCGCTGTCACTGGAATATCGATAGCCGGCTTATCTTCTTCAATAATCAACGCAGGCCGTTCTACCGACTGCATAGCAAACCAAGCCATACCAAGACTGGTGAGAAAGAAGAGTGTAGCCAGAATAGCCGTTGCCCTGCTCAGAAAATTAGCAGATCCGCCGGCACCAAACACTGTACCGGAAGAGCCCGACCCAAAGGCCGCGCCCGCATCGGCACCCTTGCCGTGTTGCATTAGTACGAGACCAATGACACCAATCGCAAGAAAAAGGTGAACTACGACCAGAATTGTCTGCATTCGGGTTTCCGTGTTATACCTGAAAAATTAAAGCGCGCATTGTACATGATGCAGGTGCGATAAAGAAGTCACACACACACCAATTTTAAGTTTTTTTGAATGATTCCCGGCAAAAAATGCCGGATGATCATCCTAATAGGATTTTCAAGGCGCCTGTCTGTTTAATTAGCAGCGGTGCAAATTCCCAGAAAATCACCTGCATCAAGGGCGGCTCCACCAATCAGACCCCCATCAATGTCAGGCTTAGCAATAAGCTCCTGGGCATTGCCCGGCTTCATGCTCCCGCCATAGAGAATGCGCAATCCCTCTGCTACACCCGCATCCAAGGAAGCCACACGACCCCGAATAAAGGCGTGCACGTCCTGAGCCTGCTCAGGAGAGGCGGTCTTGCCTGTTCCAATCGCCCATACAGGCTCATAGGCGACAACGCCATCCGCCAACGCCGCTACGCCCTCTAGATTGATCACGGCATCCAGCTGTCTAGCTACTACTGATTCTGTTATTCCTTGCTCACGCTCTTCCAGCGTTTCTCCCACACAGAGAATAGGTATCAACCCAGCAGCCCGGGCTGCGGCATACTTCTTAGCCACCGTCTCATCACTCTCGGCATGGTAAGCCCGTCGCTCGGAGTGACCCACTATGGCATATTTACAACCAAATTCTTTCAGCATTGATGTGGAAATCTCACCGGTGAAGGCGCCAGAGGCTTCAGCTGAAACATCCTGACTGCCCCATGCAACAGCCGATCCCTGCAGTTGCTGCTGCACAGCCGGGAGATAGATTGCAGGCGCGCATACGGCCACCTCGGCTTGTTTTACGTCACTCATGCCTGCCTTAACGCCTTCCAGCAGCATCTTAATGCTCTCCAGGGAGCCGTTCATTTTCCAGTTACCCGCAACGAGTGGTCGACGCATTGATATCTCCTGACAACCTGCCTTCAAATTTTGATCATCCATTGAGAGAGATCCCTATGGATTAATGAACCAAAAAGTCTATCGACCAGACCTTGTGAAATCAAATTAGGAAAAAGTATAGATGGGATCAATTATGCCTATGCTTTAGCCTAAACAGATGCAACCTGCCTGCTATCAGGCTCTCCAGCCACCATGGATTCCAGTAAACCAGCAATCCGGCCGGCCAGTGCCATAATCTGTTCTGAATCCTGACCTTCAACAGTCACACGGATAAGCGGCTCTGTACCTGAAGGTCGAAGCAATACACGACCGGTATCCGCCAGCTCTGTGGCCACTGATTCAACGGAATCCTTGACGGCCTGAGCCATCATTAATTCAGCCGCATTAGCCGAACCCAGTTTGACGTTGAGGGTAATCTGGGGATACTTCTTATAACCATCACGCAGCTCATGCAGAGGCCTGCCACTCTTATTCACCTCAGCGAGCACCTGCAGGGCTGAAATCACGCCATCGCCTGTTGTAGTTCTATCCAGACAGATAATGTGCCCGGATGGCTCACCACCCAGCGACCAGCGCTCCATCTGGAGACGCTCGAGTATATAGCGATCCCCCACATCGGTTCGCACCAGATCAATCCCGTGTTGATTAAGGGCATGCTCAAGACCAAAATTGGTCATCTTTGTACCAACAACACCACCCTCCAGCACTCCACGCCGCAATCGGGAGCAGGCGATAATATAGAGAATATCATCCCCATCCAGCACCTCACCTGTTGCGTCCACCATAATCAGGCGATCACCATCACCATCCAAGGCAATTCCCAGATCCGCTTTCTGTTCAAGTACCGCTTTCTGGGTAGTACCAATATGGGTAGAACCCACTCCGGCATTGATATTCAGGCCATTCGGTTCTGCGCCGATAGCAATTACCTCTGCCCCAAGCTCTCTAAGGACATGCGGTGCAATGTGGTAGGTGGCACCATGAGCACAATCCACGACTATCTTCATCCCCTTGAAACTCATAGTCCACGGGATAGTGCTTTTGCAAAATTCAATATAACGACCAGCGGCATCACTGACCCTGTAGGCCTTACCCAGATGCTCTGACTCTACCGTTGTCATCGGCTTATCCAGCTCACGTTCAATCGCCAGCTCTACCTCATCAGGCAGCTTTTTACCCTCACTTGAGAAGAATTTGATCCCATTATCACAGTGAGGGTTGTGTGATGCACTGATGACAATACCCGCTTGCGCATGCAAGGTACGGGTCAGATAGGCAATACCAGGGGTTGGCATCGGCCCCAGGAGATGAATATCTACTCCGGCAGCCACCAGGCCTGCTTCAAGCGCAGACTCGAATAGATAGCCGGATATACGGGTATCCTTACCAATCAGAACTTTACTGCCCTTTCCGTTACCCAGGACACGACCCGCAGCCCAACCCAGTCGCATGACAAATTCCGGCGTTATCTTCCCTTCGCCCACACGACCACGAATGCCGTCTGTTCCAAAATATTTCCGTTTCAATATTTGTCCCTCAGGTTCCTATTGTTGGTTATCAAGTATAATTATTTACGGATACGCTCGTTCGAACGAATCATTCAACAGCAGCTATTACCCATCTGACGACACACACACCACATGTCAGTCCGCCGTCATAACCGCATGCGTCATGCGTATTACATCGGCCGTTGGCTTGATATCATGAGTACGAATTATTGCAGCACCCCGTTCAACCGCAAGCACGGCACAAGCGAGCCCACCATATAACCGCTGATCAACCGGCGCATCATCCAGCACAGCACCAATCATCGATTTTCTGGAAATACCCACAAGTAACGGCAGATTCAACGAATTCAGCTGATCCAGCTGTCGTAACAGAATAAGATTATGAGTCAGGCTCTTGCCAAATCCAAAGCCTGGATCAAGCAGTAGATGCTCTCTTGGAATACCGGCATTAGTACAGGCTTGAATGCGATCAGAAAGAAACGCTTTTACATCAGTGACCACATCACTGTATTGAGGATTCTGCTGCATCGTGCGTGGTGAACCCTGCATGTGCATCAGACAGACCGGCACATTGAGCTCTTTCGCTGCCGCCAAGGCACCTTCGCCCTGTAATGCCATAACATCATTGATAAGCCCCGCGCCAGCAGCGACAGCTTCACGCATGACTGCCGCTTTATTGGTATCCACAGAGATAGGGATTGGAAGTTCTGAAGCGATAGACTGAATAACCGGAATTACTCTGTCCAGCTCTTGCTGCACCCCAACAGCCGGAGCGCCGGGTCGAGTTGATTCCCCGCCGATATCCAGAATATCAGCCCCCTCAGCCACCATCGCCAAGGCTCGTTTCAGTGCAACATCATGAGAAATAAAACGACCCCCGTCCGAAAAGGAGTCGGGGGTAACGTTTAGGATGCCCATCACGCGCGGGCGATTCAGGTCAACGGATTGAACACCGCAAACAAGTTCTGTCATGACCTAAACAGCACAATAAAAAATCAATGCTGTCCAGCGGGACCACCGATACCATCAGAGGCATCTCCCTTAGGCTTCTCTGAGGTATCAGCCTTGAGACCACCATCGCCTGAGCTAGGCTCTGAATCTGACTCATCAATCCAGTCTTTTGGTGGCCGTGGCGGCTTTCCTTCCATGATGTCATCAATCTGATCGCTATCGATGGTTTCGTACTTCATCAAAGCATCTGCCATAAGATGCAGTTTATCCATATTCTCTTCGATAATGGCCTTTGCCCGATCATAATTCCGATCAATAAACCGGTGCACTTCCTCATCGATAGTATGGGCCGTCTCATCAGAGACATTTTTGTGCTGGGTAACAGAACGACCAAGGAACACTTCCTCTTCTTCCTCACCGTACATCAATGGCCCCAGCTTGTCAGAGAGTCCCCATTTGGTAACCATACTGCGCGCGATGGCCGTTGCACGCTGAATATCGTTCGACGCACCCGTGGTAACCATATCCTTGCCAAACACCAGCTCCTCAGCAACACGCCCGCCAAACAGACTGGAAATTTGACTCTCAAGATGCTCTTTACTTTGACTGTAACGATCTTCCAGCGGCAGGAACATGGTGACACCCAATGCACGACCACGAGGGATAATACTAACCTTGTAAACAGGATCGTGAGAGGGCACCAGACGACCAACGATGGCATGTCCCGCCTCATGAAAAGCAGTAAGTTTTTTCTCGTCCTCGTTCATAACCATGGATTTGCGTTCTGCGCCCATCATGATCTTATCCTTAGCCCGCTCCATCTCGGACATCTCAACCAGGCGCTTGTTGGCTCTTGCTGCAAACAACGCCGCCTCATTGACCAGATTAGCCAGGTCAGCACCAGAAAAACCCGGTGTGCCACGCGCAATCAACGCAGGTTTAACATCATCAGAAGCGGCCACCTTACGAAGGTGCACCTTAAGAATCTGTTCACGACCACGCACATCAGGCAGTGGCACAACGACCTGACGGTCAAAACGACCCGGCCTCAACAAGGCAGGATCCAGTACATCGGGACGGTTGGTCGCGGCAATAACGATCACACCCTCATTACCCTCAAAACCATCCATCTCAACCAGCAACTGGTTAAGGGTCTGCTCACGCTCATCGTGTCCGCCACCAAGACCCGCGCCACGATGGCGGCCAACCGCATCGATCTCGTCGATAAAGATAATGCAGGGGGCATGCTTTTTCGCCTGCTCGAACATATCACGCACACGAGAGGCACCCACACCGACAAACATCTCCACAAAATCGGAACCTGAAATGGTAAAGAACGGCACCTTGGCCTCACCCGCAATGGCCTTGGCCAGCAAGGTCTTACCGGTACCCGGCGAACCAACCATCAGCACACCTTTTGGGATCTTGCCACCCAGTTTCTGGAACTTGGAGGGATCTCGCAGGAATTCAACTATCTCGGAGACCTCATCCTTCGCCTCCTCAACACCTGCCACATCAGCAAAAGTCACTTTAACCTGATCTTCACCCAACATGCGTGCCTTACTCTTGCCAAACGACATAGCACCCCGGCCAGCACCGCCACCCTGCATCTGACGCATAAAGAAGATCCACAGGCCAATCAGAATAAACAGCGGGAACCAGTTTATAAGGATCGTCATTAAAATAGAGGGCTTTTCTGGCGGTGTCGCGACAATCTGCACGTTATTATTCAGCAGATCACCTACCAGGCCATCATCACCCGGGCTGTAGGTTGAAAATGTTGCGCCCGAGGTGAGCGTACCCTTGATCTCGCGTCCATCGATGTTCACTTTCTGAACCGCACCACTCTTCACCTGAGCTATAAAATCAGAGTAGGAAAGCGCATTCGATTGCGTTGTCTGGGAAGAAAAATTGTTGAATACTGACATTAGAACGATCGCGATGATCACCCAGAGAATCAGATTCTTTGCCATATCATTCAAGGTCAATACCCTCTACATAACTACCAAAACCGGTGAAAAGATGGTTTATCGCCCGGCACTTTCCGGCTCCACTCCAGTATTGACCTTGGGAACCAGCATAAATTCAATTGGTTATCACAAAAACGGACTGCTAACAGTACTATACATTATAGTTCCTCGCCACCAGATAGACTTCCCGGCTTTGAGAACGTGATGCGGCCGGCTTTCTCGTCACCACCTTTGCAAATGAGCTCCGCACCGCTTTAATGTACTGATCAAACCCCTCGCCCTGAAATACC
>ATLU01000154.1_pt1 | contig 20945 bp, 19 predicted proteins | sample 178751 | NCBI WGS metagenome assembly ATLU01 (sample SAMN02211837, study PRJNA209200) | bioreactor metagenome | isolation source: day 23 sample from continuous culture bioreactor inoculated with sediment... | place: Germany: Wadden Sea | collected 2011
GCGGGTTGCCACCGTGGCGATTGACGCAATGAAATTCATCGCGCCTGTGAAAGTTGGCGATGTGCTGTGCATCTATGGCGACGTGGGCCGCGTGGGTAATACGTCGTTAGCGATCCAACTGGAAGCGTGGTCGGAACGGGACCGGGGCCGATCAAAAACCAAAGTCACCGAGGGTGTGTTTGTCTTTGTGGCCTTGGATGATGACGGGAATAAGGTGCGGGTACCGCCACCTAATAGCTGAACTGCCCCATAATTTTGACCCCTGAAACAGGTGCGGCGCGGGCTGCAAATCGTTTTTCTGCTCCCTGACGGCGCGCCGCCAAATACTGCGATCGGAACTCAGCCACTTTTTTCCGGTGCTGTGGGCTTAACTGATCTTTCGCGCATCCCTCTTTCCGCACCCAAAGTGTCTCGGAAAATCCTAATGACACGGCGCCTGTGATCGTCGCTTTTGCAAAACTGTTTTCAAAGACCGTTTGATCGTCTGCCAATGTCCGCAATGCGGCCCCAACCAATTCGGCGGACTCAATGAAGGTCATTCCTTGAACCCGCTTCATGTTTTCGGTTTCGTATTCTCCGCCCAAGCACCGATTGGCGACGAAAATCCAGTCATGAAGGATATATGCGGGTGCATAATCCCACGGAGAAAACCCTTTGAAAATTTGGGCAGGTTTTGGGATGGAACCGCCGTCGGTATAGATTGGATCAGGAACAATTGTGTATTTGGCGCGTGTTGATTGAAATTGAAATGTCAGCTCGTCATCTGGAACCGGAACATAGATAAACTTGCCGTCACCGAGTGGTTTGTCCGTTTCACCGACCCATAATAGAAACACCGATCCGTCCAGTTTTCCAACTTGGGCATCTTTGTATAAAGCCCAACCACACCCAGCTAGTCCGAGTATTAACCCAAGCAAGAAAAGGTTCTTTGAAAAGTATGTCACGTCAATCTCCCCAATCAATGGTAAGAAGTATAACACATCTTCCGATTTCCTTCAGCGCATCGGATTTCGTTACAGGGAGTATGCATAGGAGAATGAAAAATGGCCCCGATTTGGGGCCATTTTGTTTATCTCGAAAACTTCTTGTGCTTCATGCGCTTCGGCTCCAAAGCATCGGCCCCAAGCCGTCGCTTTTTGTCCTCTTCGTAGTCTTCAAAGTTGCCTTCGAACCACTCCACATGTGCTTCGCCTTCAAACGCCAGAATATGCGTACAGATCCGGTCAAGGAAGAAGCGGTCGTGCGAAATGACCACGGCGCAACCGGCGAAATCCACCAGCGCATCTTCGAGCGCGCGAAGGGTTTCCACATCCAGATCGTTGGTCGGTTCATCGAGCAACAGCACATTGCCGCCTTCTTTCAACAGCCGCGCCATATGCACTCGGTTGCGTTCCCCACCCGACAAGAGCGACAGTGTTTTTTGCTGATCGCCGCCCTTGAAGTTGAATGACGAGCAATAAGCGCGCGAGTTCACTTGCGCATCGCCCAGTTCAATCAGTTCGGCCCCGCCAGAGATCGCCTGCCAAACGGTTTCGCCATCAATCAGATCGTCGCGCGACTGATCAACATAAGACAGCTGAACCGTATCGCCCAGCTCAATCGTACCCTCATCCGGCTGTTCTTGCCCCGTGAGCATTTTAAACAGCGTGGATTTACCCGCACCGTTGGGGCCGATCACGCCGACAATGCCGCCGGGTGGCAGCGAGAAATCAAGACCTTCGATCAAGAGCTTGTCGCCCATGTGCTTTTTCAGACCCACAACTTCGATCACCTTTGAACCCAAACGCGGGCCGTTGGGAATGACGATCTGGGCGCGGCCCACCTTTTCACGCTCGGACTGATCAGCAAGCTCATTATACGCGTTGATCCGCGCTTTTTGCTTGGCTTGACGGGCTTTTTGACCCTGTCGCATCCATTCCAATTCACGTTCCAGCGTCTTTTGCTTGGATTTGTCTTCGCGGGCTTCTTGCGCCAGACGTTTGGCTTTTTGCTCAAGCCACGCGGTGTAATTGCCCTCATATGGCATGCCGCGACCACGGTCGAGTTCAAGGATCCAGCTGGTGATATCATCCAGGAAATAGCGGTCGTGGGTGACGATCAGGATGGTGCCTTTGTAGTCGATCAAATGCTGTTGCAGCCAGGCGATGGTTTCTGCGTCCAAGTGGTTGGTCGGTTCATCCAAAAGCAGCATGTCAGGCGCTTCAAGCAGCAGTTTACACAGGGCGACACGGCGTTTTTCACCGCCAGAAAGCGTCGCAACATCTGCGCCATCCGGTGGGCAACGAAGGGCCTCCATGCTGACGTCAATCTGAGCGTCCAGATCCCAAAGGTTCTGGGCGTCGATCTCATCTTGCAGCTTGCCCATCTCTTCGGCGGTTTCATCCGAATAATTCATCGCAAGTTCGTTATAACGATCAAGAATGGCTTTTTTCTCGGCCACGCCCAGCATCACATTGCCACGCACATCAAGGCTCTCGTCGAGCGTCGGTTCCTGCGGAAGATAACCAACTTTGGCGCCCTCAGCCGCCCAAGCTTCGCCAGTGAAGTCTTTATCCATCCCCGCCATAATGCGCATCAGGGTCGATTTACCGGTGCCGTTCACACCAACAACGCCGATTTTCACGCCGGGCAGAAAGCTCAGACGGATGTTTTCAAAGCATTTCTTGCCACCCGGATAGGTCTTGGAAACGCCGTCCATGTGGTAGACATATTGATAAGCGGCCATTGGGATGCTCCGTATAAAAGTCGCGGTTTCAGAGGGGAATAGCGATTTCGCTGGACGAGGGCAATTGGCTCGCGCTAGGGCAAGGCCATTATGACAGCTATTATGCGATATAATTTGCCAAATGCAGCGTCAGGTCAGGTTATTGGCCTGTTGGGGGGGTCTTTTGATCCGGCCCATGACGGGCATGTGCATTTGACCCGCGAGGCGTTAAAGCGGTTTGGGTTGGATCAGGTGTGGTGGTTGGTCACGCCGGGCAATCCATTGAAATCCCATGGCCCTGCACCAATGGCACAACGCTTGGCTCATGCGCGCAAAAAAATGCAACATCCGCGCGTGGTGGTTTCGGATCTCGAGGCCAAAACCGGCACGCGTTACACCGCTGAAACCCTGGAGGCGTTGATGCGGCTCTATCCCGATGTCCGGTTTGTCTGGCTCATGGGGGCGGATAACCTGGCAGGTTTCCATCATTGGGATCGTTGGCAGTGGATTATGGACAATGTCCCGATTGGCGTCATCGCCCGACCGGGGGATCGGGTGGCCGCGCGCACGTCACCTGCGGCGTTGATCTATCGCACGTCGCGATTGCGGGGGCGGGATGCGCGGGCATTGTCGCAAAAGCCCGCGCCGTGCTGGAGCCTTGTGAACGTCCCGATGGTTGACGTGTCCTCGACCCAAATTCGTGCGGATGGGAATTGGTGAGACGTCGTAAAGCGTGCGACGATCTGGGCCGATTTTGTAACCACTCCCCAATTGATCTTGTCTTGAATTGGATGTGCCGAGCGGGTTAACTCGCCACATGATAAAGACAGTTACACGACGCGCTCTTTTGGCGGGATTGGGCAGCGGGCTGGGTTGGGCGGCCCTCGCGGATGCCCCCGTCAGCAGTTTGGTTCCCCGGCCGCGGCCTGCCGATTTCATCAAACGGACCGTGTCCCCCGTTGATGCACTTATTGCGCAGGCGAATTTGAGCGGAGAGATCGGTTATGTGGTTGCGGATGCACGCACCGGACTGGTGCTTGAGGCCCGCAATCCGAATGTTGGCTTGCCGCCGGCATCGGTCGCCAAATCGATCACGACAGCCTATGGGCTGGCCCATCTGGGCGCAGGGCATCGTTTTTCCACACAGGTGGTTGCCACGGGGCCAATCAAATCTGGCAAGATACAGGGCGATCTGATCTTGGTGGGTGGGGCGGATCCTGTGCTGGATACCGATGGTTTGGCACAACTTGTGAAGACGCTGAAAGCCAAGGGTATTTCAGGCGTGACCGGGGCATATAAGGTCTATTCTGATGCGCTTCCATATGTGGCGGAAATCGACCCGGATCAACCGGATCATTTGGGATATAATCCCGCAATCTCGGGGCTTAACCTGAACCACAACCGTGTGCATTTCGAATGGAAACGCTCCGGGGAAAGCTATTCGGTTGCGATGGATGCGCGGTCAGATCATTTCCGTCCAGCCGTGTCGATGTCACGGATGAAAATCGTGAATAGAAGCCTGCCGGTTTACACCTACAAAGCCTCCTCTGGCGTGGACAATTGGACCGTAGCCAAAGGGGCTTTGGGCAAGGGGGGATCCCGCTGGTTGCCTGTGCGCAGACCGGATCTATATGCCGCAGAAGTGTTTCAGGTGCTGGCGCGGTCTCAAGGGATCCAATTGTCAAAACCGCAGGTTGCACAAAAGATGCCCAGCGGCACGGTGGTGGCGTCGCAATCCAGCGTGCCGCTTGGGGATATCGCACGCAGCATGTTGAAATACTCAACCAATCTGACAGCCGAAGTAATTGGGTTGTCCGCTTCGCGAAAAAGAGGGGTATCCGCAAGCTCGCTTTCTGCCTCGGCTCGGGAAATGTCGACCTGGGTGCAGAGCAGCCTTGGGGCAAAATCCGCAAATTTTGTGGATCATTCCGGACTGTCCGACGCCTCGCGCATCTCGGCGCAAGATATGGTGAATGCCCTTGTTTCCTTGGGGGCTGACGGTGATTTGCATCGGTTGCTGAAAGAGATCCCTGCGCGCGGCCCGGACGGAAAGGCGCTTAAATCCGCAGCGTATAAAGTGCGAGCAAAAACCGGTACGCTCAATTTTGTAAGTGCGTTGTCCGGATATATTGTTGCTGCAGATGGAACGCCAATGGTGTTTGCGATCTTCACCGCGGATCTGAAACAACGCCGCGCGATTAAACGGGCGGATCGTGAGCGTCCGCAGGGCGCACAGGGGTGGAGCAGACGATCACGCCTGCTCCAACATAAACTGATCAATCGCTGGGCCACGCTTTACGGGACGTGACCCCTTGTTTGGCGTCAGGGGCGTGGTGGAATGTTCACCGCCGCCTGTGATGCTGGGCGGGTTGAACAGGTATCATACCAACGCATCACGTTGGAAAGGCTTGATAATTCCATCTCATCCGCCGCGTTATATGTCGTCAAAATGGCACGGATCCACGGCCAAGCGGCGATGTCAGCGATGGTGTAATCCTTGCCCATAATAAAGTCGCGACCCTCAAGGCGTGCGTCCAAAACACCCAACAGGCGTTTGCCTTCGGTCAGGTAACGATCACGTGGGCGTTTGTCTTCGATCTCTTTGCCGGCAAAGGCATGGAAAAATCCGAACTGGCCAAGCATCGGCCCCAAACCGCCCATTTGCCACATCAACCATTGCAGGGTTTCTGCTTTTTTGGCGGGGTCTTGTGGTAGAAATTTCCCTGATTTTTCAGCGAGATAAATCAAAATAGCACCGCTTTCCCATAAAGGCAATGGCGCACCATCAGGCCCATTTGGGTCAATGATCGCGGGGATTTTATTGTTGGGGTTCAGCGACAGAAACTCGGGCGTGAACTGATCATCACTGGCGAAGCTGACCAGATGCGCCTCATACGCCAGACCCGTTTCTTCGAGCATGGCCGACACTTTCACACCGTTTGGTGTGGGCAGTGAATAGAGCTGAATGACATCCGGATTGGCGGCGGGCCAGCGATTTGTAACTTTAAAGTCTTGCAACATTTTGATCCCCTAACTTTAAACTCTTTAAAGGCAAAAACTGCGAATGTTTAAACTCTTTAAAGTTTTGATCAGCCGAATATGGCGCTTTCCCAACCCGCTTCAAGATCGGAACGATCACGCCTTTGTGTCTGACATGAAAAACGCCGCGCCTCCGGGATGGCTGCGCGACGTTTTGGTTTTCACAGATGGGTGTGGGCGATTACGCCTCTTCTTTGGCGCGGGGAAGATCAGGTTCAGAACCAAACCTGTGACACCTGACAGGCCGATCCCCGCGAGGGTGAAACCTTCGCCAAAGCTCAGCGTCAGCCCGCCAAGTCCGATGATCAACACGGTGGATACAATCACCATATTGCGCGCCTCGACCAATTTATCGCCAAGCTTTGCCACCACGGACAGGCCCACAACCGTGACCATGCCAAAGAGCAGGATCATAATGCCGCCCATGACCGGCATCGGGATCGAGGCAAGTGCGCCGCTGAGTTTGCCGACAAACGACAGGGCGATGGCAAAGATCGCCGCCCATGTCATGATCGCCGGGTTGAACGCGCGGGTCAGGGTCACGGCGCCGGTCACTTCTGAATAAGTGGTGTTGGGGGGACCGCCCAAAAGACCCGCCGCTGTGGTGGCAAGACCGTCCCCCAGCATGGTGTTTTGGATGCCGGGCTTTTCCATATAGTCGCGTTTGGTCACACTGCTGATGGCCATGATGTCGCCGAAATGTTCAATGGCGGGGGCAATGGCAACAGGCAAGATAAAGAGGATCGCGGCAAGGTTAAACTCGGGCCGGACAAAATTGGGCATTGCAAACCAAGCGGCCTCGGCGACGGCTGTGGTGTTGATCAGGCTTTCGCCGGTGATCATCCCCAGAATGACTGCGGCCACGTAACCCGCTATCACGCCTACGATAATTGGCACCACGCGCATGATGCCACGGCCCAGAATGGCGGTGATCATGGTGGCGCCAAGGGCGATAAGGGCGAGGGTCAGGGCGATTCCTTTGGGCACAATTTGCGCGTCCCCGGCAACCCCCGTGGCCATGTTCACAGCAACCGGTGCAAGTGACAGGCCGATGACCATGATAACAGGGCCAACCACAACGGGGGGCAGGATTTTATGCAAGAACCCTGCGCCAAAGATGCGGATGGCAAAGCTGAGCGCGACATATAACAGACCGGCGGCTGCCAAGCCCCCGGTTGTGGCCGCCAATCCCCAAGTTTGCACACCATAGATGATTGGCGCGATGAAGGCGAAAGAGGAGGCCAGAAAAACAGGGACTTGGCCGCGTGTGGTGATCTGGAAAATCAACGTGCCAAGGCCCGCGGTAAACAGCGCCACCGAGGGGTCAAGCCCGGTCAAAAGCGGCACCAGCACCAGCGCGCCAAAAGCCACAAACAGCATTTGCGCGCCGATCAATGCTTGGCCAGCGCCGAATTTATAGTCGCTCTCGGACAGATCCGGGGCGGGGGTCTTGTCGATGTCGGAGGAGGGGGACATTTCTTTTTCCTCTGCAGATGGGATGAGGGGAGGCGCGCGATTGCCCGTGCGACTTGATTGACCACTTTTGAAACATTGCAAACGGGTATGCCAGCGGTGCGCGCGAAAAAAGCGGTGCTTTTTGCCACGAAAACCGGCCTTTTGTGGGAGGACGGCGGGCGGGCATGAAAAAAGCCCCGCAGATCATTGGCGGCTGCCTGATTTGCGGGGCTTTATGGGGGAGGGTAACGGGTGTTTACAGGTGCATGTGACGCGCCCGCGCACCGCGTTCAATGGCGGCGGCATGTAGGCGGTCGATGCTCAGCTCATAGCGGATTTCTTCCAGGATCCGCAGCTCGGGCCCTTGCAGCACACCATCGGATGCGGCCACATCGCAAGCCAGCGCATAGGCGGTTTCAAAGAGGCTTTCTGGAAGGTTGTCGCGGACAAGACCAAAAAGCGCGTCCAGCCCATCCTCAACCGCAAAAAGGTCAAAGACAGTTTGCGAGACGGTTTTCACCCGGTCCGTGTCATAGTCCGCAAACACGGGCAGGTGGTTCACGACACGCTCGATGGTCAAAAGCTCGGCGGATGTAATTTCTTCGTCCGAGGCTGAAACAGCCATCATCACGGCGATCAGGCTGTCCTGAGGGGTCATCGAATGGGGGATATCTTGCACAGGTTGCTCCTTTTGTTGCGGTGCAGAATATTGACGTAACGCGCGCATCGCAATAGGGAGAGATGTTTCGGGACATTGGGTCCTGATTGGGGCGGATATGCGCCGATGGATATGTAAGGAAACAGCAGATGACGGATCAGATCAGTCCTGAGATGCGTGACGCCGCGATGGCGTCGAAAGCCTGGCCCTTTGAAGAAGCGCGCCGGGTGCTTAAACGCTATCAAAAGGGCGCGCCTGAGAAGGGGTTTGTGCTGTTTGAAACCGGCTATGGCCCCTCCGGTCTGCCGCATATCGGCACCTTTGGTGAGGTGGCGCGCACCACGATGATCCAGACCGCGTTTGAGGTGATTTCGGACATCCCCACCAAGCTGATCTGTTTTTCGGACGATCTGGACGGCATGCGTAAAGTGCCGGGAAATGTGCCGAATTCGGAAAGCCTGCAGGAACATTTGCAAAAGCCACTGACCTCGGTGCCAGATCCCTTTGGCACCCATGAAAGCTTTGGCCATCACAACAACGCCATGCTGCGCCGGTTCTTGGATACCTTTGGGTTCAAGTACGATTTTTATTCCGCGCAGGAGTTTTACAAATCTGGTCAGTTTGACGAGGTGCTGAAGCGCGCCGTCGAGAAGTATGACGACGTCATGGCGGTGATGCTGAAATCCCTTCGGGAAGAGCGTCGTCAGACCTATTCGATCTTCCTGCCGATCCACCCGGAAACCGGTCGTGTGCTTTACGTGCCGATGAAAAAGGTCTGCGCCGAGACTTATACGGTAACCTTTGATGATGAAGATGGCCGCGAATGGACGCTGCCGGTCACCGGCGGTAATGTGAAACTGCAGTGGAAACCTGATTTTGGGGCACGTTGGGCCGCCCTTGAGGTCGATTTTGAGATGTACGGCAAGGACCATTCCACCAACACGCCGATCTATGATGCGATCTGCCGTGTACTGGGCTGGCGCGCGCCGGAGCATTTCACCTATGAATTGTTCCTCGACGCCAATGGTCAGAAGATTTCAAAGACCTCGGGCAACGGGATTTCCATTGATGAGTGGCTGACCTACGCGTCCACCGAAAGCCTGTCCTATTTCATGTATCTCAAGCCGAAAACGGCAAAACGGATGCATTTTGACGTGATCCCGAAAGCGATGGATGAGTATCACCAACAGCTGAAAGCCTATCACACCCAGGACATCAAAGCGCAGCTGAACAACCCGGTTTGGCATATTCACGGCGGCGATGTTCCACAGTCAAACATGGTTGTGCCGTTTTCTATGCTGCTGAACCTCGCGTCTGTGGCCGCTGCCGATGACAAAGACCAACTTTGGGGCTTTATCAAACGCTACGCGCCAGAGGCATCGGCTGAAACCCACCCCGACCTTGATGCGGCCGCTGGCTATGCGGTGAAATACTATCAGGACTTTGTGGAACCTGAGAAAGTGTTCCGCTTGCCCTCGGATCAGGAACATGCGGCGTTGGAAGAACTGGCGGCAGCCTTTGGTGACAGTGCCACGGCCTTGGATGTGATCGCCCGCAAAAACGCGCAAATGGGCAATGAGGACGCGCTGCCCGAGGTGGATTTCACATCCGATGAATTCCTGCAGTCCATTGTCTTTGCTGTGGGCAAACTGCACGGATTTGAAAACCTGCGCGACTGGTTCAAAGCGCTCTACGAAGTGCTGCTTGGTGCCAGCCAAGGCCCGCGTTTTGGCAGCTTCGCCGCCCTCTACGGGGTGGATGAAACTGTGGCGTTGATCAAACGCGGCTTGGCAGGCGAGTTGGTCACGGCTTAAACCGCAATCCAAACCGAGTATGAAAAGGCGCCCGTGTGGCGCCTTTTTTTATGAAGCCAGACGTTTTACCGGTGTTAGACCTTTGATTTTGCCGTCGGCTGTTTTTGCCTCTTTGGCCCATCGCGAAAGCTGACCAGATAGGCGGCGATCAGCACAAAGAGGGTCGCGGGAAGGAAGTTAAGCCCGGGCCAGATGTTAAAGACCAAAAGGTCGGCCCCCACAGCAAACACCAGCGACAGATACTCGATCCCGGCAAGTTTGGCGGTTTCGGCGTGTTTCAGGCCAAGGGTCATACAGATGTGGGCCAGCCCGCCCGACAATCCCGCGCCGATCAGCAACAGCGTGCTGGTCAGGTTGGGTGACGCCCAGCCGAAGGGCAGGGTGGCAAGCCCGCCAATTGCGCAGACCAGCGCGAAGTAAAAGGCTATGGCACCGGGATGTTCCGTTTTGGTGAGGTCGCGGATTTGCACCTTCGCCACCGCGGTGATCACAGCGGTGATCAGACCAAGCCCCACACCAATCAAATACCCATCCGGGCGGGCGCCGTCCATGGATGGGATGGTCATGACAAGCACGCCGAGAAACCCAAAACTAACGGCCAGCACACGGGTACGGGTGATGGCCTCACCCAGAAAGACGCCCCCAAGGATCAGCATCAGGATCGGCGTGAGATACCCAATCACGGTGCTGTCCGCGACAGGCAGATATTTCAACGATGCAAAAGAGGTTGTCATCGCCGCCAGCCCAAAGAGGCATCTTAAGAGATGTGATCGAGGGCGTTTGGTCAAAAGCCCCGACGGTAAATCTCCGGTCAGGTGAAGGTAGACGAGCAGCGGCAACAGGGCCACGGCGCTGCGCCAAAAGATGATCTGACCAAGGGGAATATCGTCAGTGGTCAGTTTTACACAGACCACCATGACGGTGAATAAAAAACTGGCGGCGACGCGCAACGCGAGGCCAAATTGATCATAAGCCATAATGTACCTGTTTCTGGACCGGAAATCTATTTGGCTGGCGTTTTCTTGATCTTAGGCCCGTCTGGGCCTGTTGCATTGACCAAAGAGAGGCGTGGCGGGCGTACGCCTAGGTTAATCCCTTTTAAACCCCATTTGCTACCTCTTTCCCCGTTGCGGACCGCTGCGTCCGACATCCCGCGTATGTGACCGCGCTGGGGCATGGCCTTGCCATTGCCGCACGCAGGCCCGCCGGGCTGGCAGATTTATTGACCTGAAAGGGAATTGAATGAACAAGGCACTTACCGACGGGGTGGTTTTCATGCCGCCCCCCTTCGCCGATGGTCTGAACGTATGGTCAAGCGAGGATGGCACCCCCGGATCCAACACCTATGACGGCGCGTTTAATGCCGCGCTGGTGCCCGCCGATCAGGATTTTGACAGCTGTCTGGAAATTTTCAAAAACGACAATAGCGTCAAGCTGACCTATATGGGGCAGACGCCGTTTGAGCAGGGCTGTTATCTGCGTATTTCAGCCAAGGTAAAGGCGGTGAGCGGCCCGTTGCCAAGCGTGCGCGCGGTGGCTTGGGCAGCGAAATCTAATGGCAGCCACGCCACGGGATATGTGGAACAGGGGCCAAGTGTTCCGCTGACGTCTTATGGCGAAGTGGTGGAAGTGTCGGCCATTATCGGGTCGGGGTCGCGCAATGGGGTCGACATGATCTGGGGCGCGGATGTGGCCTATGCGCATCTTGGCTTGGAGATGACCGGATCAAATGGTGGTATTGTCCGCATTGATGAGATTGTCATTCAGGATATCACTGGCGCCTATCTGCGTGACATGATGGACTGGGTCGATGTGCGCGATTTTGGTGCGGCGGGGGACGGCACCACCAATGACCGGGATGCGTTTCTGGCAGCGGATGCTGCGGCCAATGGGCGTACTGTGTTGGTGCCTGAGGGTGTTTACCGCATTACATCGAATTTGACCTTACATTCGGATGTGCGTTTTGAAGGCACGATTTCGATGCCCAACAACGTATATTTATCGCTGACCCGAAGCTTTGACTTGCCCACCTATATTGATGCGTTTGGCGACGAGATGCTGGGGTTCAAAAAGGCGTTTCAGGCGCTGTTGAACTATGCTGACCATGAGGTGCTGGACATGTGCGGGCGGCGGTTGGATGTGACTGAACCCATTGATATGCAAGATGCGGTCAACACTATGACCAAGTTCGAAATCCGCCGGGTGATCAAAAACGGCCAGTTCTATGTGATTGATGGGCCCGCGTGGGACACCAGCAGTGTGAATGCCAATGGCAGCTATAACTCTAATAATCGGTATAAATTGACCAGTGTCACGAATATCGCTTCGATCAAACGCGGGGATTTGGTTACCGGCAATGGTGTCGGTCGTGAAGTATATGTGCGCGATGTGGATGTCTCAAGCAACTCAATTACGCTTTCGCAAGGGTTGTGGGGGGCGAATTCCTCGCAAAGTTACACGTTTAAGCGTTTCAAATATGTACTTGATTTTGCAGGGTTTACCAAAGTGAACCGGATGACCCTGTCTGAGGTCGAGTTCCAGTGTAACGGCGAAGCGTCTGGTGTGCGTCTGGCGCGGGATGGGGAAAATGCGATCTTTCAGGATTGCTTCTTTATCAAGCCCAAAAACCGCGGCATCACGTCAATTGGGCGTGGTTGTCAGGATTTGCACATTGAGCGGTGTCAGTTCATTTCCAACGAACAAGGTCTTGCGGCGACGGCACGTCAATCCTTGGCGTTTAACATGAACGCAAATGACGCCAAGATCCGTGACAACCGGTTCCAGCGAATGGGCGGCACGGCGGTGATGCATGGGTCAAACCATATCATCCAAGGCAACCACATGTTCCAGGGGGACGAAGTTGACAAGGGGCCGCGCACGTCGGGTTTGATTTTCACCTATGAAAACAACAACACGGTTCTGACCGGCAATTACATCGACAATTGCTCGGTGGAATTGAACAATGAACATGACCCGAAACCCAATTTCAGCTCGGAGTATTCCTTTGGTGGCATGACCATCACCGGCAATATCTTTGTCACCATTGATGCGGCGGCTTGGTTTAACTTCATCATCATCAAGCCCTATGGCACCGGGCATTATGTGTCGGGGTTTCATGTGACCAACAACACGTTCCGCACCTATTTGGGCAATATCACCCGTGTCGAGGGGGTCTCGACCACACATGCCACGCTAAACGGTTGGAATTACCGGAACATGACCTTTGAAAACAACGCCTATTTTGGGGTCAATCAGCGCACCATTTCGCCGGTGTTGTTGGAGTATAGCCAAAACAGCAATGCCTCGACCTGGAGCTTGAATGCGGGGAGTTACATGCCCTTTGGTGGCAAGGCGCGCCGCTGTTCTGGGCTGGTGTTTGAGGATGGCCTGAAAGACAGCTCAAATGCGGCGATGCATGAGATGCCGCTGGTGAAGCTTGCGCAGGGCAGTTCAAACGAACTGATACAGCTGAAATGGCCGCGTTCCTGTCGTGGCAAAGTCTACGCGACGATCCGAACCGATAACCCGGTCTAAGGTTAAAGAAATAAGTGTTCGCCCTGGCTCAGTTTTTGCTGTGCTGGGGCGACTGCTATTGGCCCCCGCGTGGGGTCAGGGTTGCCACGCCCCGTCGCAGTTCAAGCAACAGTGTCATGACAATCACACTCGCGGCGATCTGATCAAAGCTGGGCATAGAAAAGATGGTCACGGAAAAAATGGTCACGTCGGGGCCTCCAGCACTGCTCTGGTTATGCATACCTTTTGAACAGACAGGTGTTAACAAGAGATTTTCTTTTTCACGACATTGTCCGATTGGTGACCATTTAAAAGATGAATTCGTTATATTTTTTGACCCGGATCAAGGCAGGTTTGATCTGGATAGGGTAGGTCAAGGCGAATTCAATAAAGGTCAGATTAGGAGAGTAGCATATGGCTCAACCCACGGCGCGCGCGAACAGTGCAAACAGCAACCCAGCGGAAAAAACAACCGTGAAAGTGGCGGCGAAACCAGCCGAAAAACCAGCGGAAAAACCGATGGATAAATCGACAGCGGCCCCCGCGCCTGAAAGTGTAAAGGCAACCGCGACACTGGCCAATGCTGATGGGTTTCCAAATGTGACCTCTGACGAGGAAGAGCCGACCTTTGAGAATGGCAAATACCCTTATGATATCAAAATGGGCAAAAAAGACTACGAGCGGCAGAAAGCGAAGCTTCAGGCGGAGCTTTTGAAAGTGCAGCGTTGGGTTGGCGAGACCGGTCAGAAATTTGTATTGCTGTTTGAAGGCCGTGATGCGGCTGGTAAAGGCGGGACGATCAAACGCTTTATGGAGCATTTGAACCCTCGGGAAGCTCGTGTTGTTGCGCTGAACAAGCCCACCGATGCGGAACGTGGCCAGTGGTTCTATCAACGTTACATCTCGCACCTGCCGACCAAAGGCGAAATGGTGTTTTACGACCGCTCTTGGTACAACCGTGCCGGTGTGGAGCGGGTCATGGGGTTCTGTACGCCCAATGAATACCTCGAATACATGCGCCAAACTCCGGAATATGAACGGATGCTGACGCGTTCCGGTATTCGCCTTTACAAATACTGGTTCTCAGTCACCCGCGAAGAGCAAAAGCGTCGTTTCGACAGCCGCAAAGATGACCCGTTGAAGCGCTGGAAGCTGAGCCCTGTGGATGTGGCGTCCCTGTCGAAATGGGATGATTATACTGAGGCGAAAGAAGCGATGTTCTTTTACACCGACACTGCGGACGCGCCTTGGACCATCATCAAATCCAACGACAAGAAACGTGCGCGTCTGGAATGTATGCGCCACTTCCTGTCCACCGTGGAATATCCCGACAAAGACCATGAGCTGGTGAACCACCCGGATCCGCTTATCGTTGGGCACGCCAGTCAGGTGATCCACAACGCGAGCCATATTCTGGGGGCCAGTCTGCACCCGGATCAACGGCACAGCAGCTAATCCAAGCGCAGTTATTGCGTGGGGCGGTGGGGAAACCTGCCGCCCTTTTGCGTTGCGGGCCATGCCACCTTGTGTCTGGGCCGGACCCAGCTAGAGTGATCCCTGTATTGATGACAGGTGATTACAATGGAACGACGTTTTTTTGCGGCTGGAATGGCGGCACTGGTGCTTACGGGCTGTACGACCACTACGGGCGGGGGGGTGTCGCAATCTGCGGCGAAACCCGCAGCACGCTTGACCGTGGTGGCCAATCCCGATTTTGACCGGTGGCTGGTGGGCGCGCGGGCGCGTGCCAAAGTCAAAGGTATTTCTGACAAAACCCTGTCGCGCAGTTTTCCCACCATTGGCTATTTGCCCGATGTGATCAAAACCGATCGCAATCAAAGTGAGTTTAAGCGCAGCTTTGAGGATTACATGGCGATTGCCACATCTGAAAGCCGCGTGGCAACGGGGCGCGCGATGCTGTCCAAACACGCCGCGCTCTTTTCCCGGATTGAGGCCAAATACGGTGTTGAGAAAGAGGTTGTTGCCGCCGTTTGGGGACTTGAGAGCCGTTATGGTTCCCGCCGCGGTGATATCCCCACGCTGTCGGCCTTGGCAACGCTCGCCTATGACGGGCGGCGCGGGGCGTTTTTTGAGCGTCAGTTGATCGCGGCGCTACAGATCATTGAGCGCGGGGATATCACGCCCGCGCGCATGAACGGCAGCTGGGCAGGGGCGATGGGGCATACGCAGTTCATTCCCACCAGCTATCAGGCCTTTGCAGTGGATTTTGACGGCGACGGTCGCCGTGACATCTGGGCCGAGGATCCGACCGATGCTTTGGCCTCGGCTGCGGCCTACCTGTCGCGCAATGGCTGGGTGACGGGGGCCCGTTGGGGCCGCGAGAGTGCAGGGGGCGATATTGCACCTGACGGCGACGGCGGGCCGCGGTTTTCGGCCGGCCCGAACTATAAGGTGCTGGGGCGTTATAACAACGCGCAGAAATACATCATCGGCGTGGGCGTGTTGTCTGACCTGTTGGCCGGGCGCGGGGGGCTTCGGCACCAGTTTGGCCCAGACGCCAACGGCATGCGCCTCTCGGACCGGATCCGCCTGCAAAAAGCGCTGGCGCGCGCGGGCTATGATGTGGGCGAGCCGGATGGGGTGATTGGCCCCAAAACCATTGCGGCGATCCGCGACTTTGAACGCAGCAAGGGCATGGTGATCACTGGACGCCCCACAATGGAGCTGCTGACGAGACTCTGACTTCGCGCTTGCGGGGGGCAGAAATTGCCCCTAGGCATGTTCGGATGACACATTCTGAGCAATCCTATTCTTACCACGCGCGGGCCGCCCTGATCCTTGGATTGCCTTTAATCGGATCCCATCTGGCGCAATTTGCGATCCAGATTGTCGATACGGTTATGCTGGGCTGGTATGGGGTAGAGGCGCTGGCCGCGGTGGTCCTGGCGGGCACGTTCTTCTTTGTGCTTTTGATCATGGGATCGGGCTGTGCCTGGGCGGTGATGCCGATGGTGGCGTCTGCGTCAGAGGCGGGCGATGACACCAAAGTGCGCCGGGTGACGCGGATGGCGTTCTGGGCGTCTGGCATTGTTGGCATTGTGGTCATGCCGCTGTTGTGGTGGTCCGAGCCGCTGTTGCTGGCCATTGGGCAAGAACCTGATCTGTCGGCTGTGGCACAGGATTACCTGCGCATCGCGGGCTGGGGGCTTTTCCCGGCGCTGGGCATTATGGTGCTAAAAAGCTATCTGTCTGCGCTGGAACGCACGCGGGTTGTGCTGTGGGGGAGTTTGTTTGCCGCCGGGTTAAACGCGCTTTTGAATTACGCGTTGATTTTCGGGAATTTTGGAGCGCCAGAGATGGGCGTGCGCGGCGCGGCGCTTGCGTCCTTGATCGTGCAGATGGCGGCCTTTCTGGGCCTGGCCATTTACGCAGCCAAGGCTTTGCCAGAACACACGCTTTTTCACCGTCTTTGGCGCCCGGATTGGGAAGCATTGCGCGAAGTCACCCGGATGGGCAGCCAGATTGGCCTGACCAGCTTGGCCGAAGCGGGGCTGTTTTCCGCATCAACTGTGGTCATGGGCTGGATTGGCACTTTGGAATTGGCGGCGCACGGCATTGCGCTTCAGATCGTATCGGCGTTTTTCATGGTGCATATTGGCCTGTCCAATGCGGCCACGGTGCGGGCCGGGCGGGCGCTGGGCCGTAAGGACGAAGCGGGCTTGCGCAAAGGCGCTTTGGCCATCACCTATATATCGCTTTTGTTTGGGGTGATTTCGGTGGTGATCTTCCTTGGGCTGCCCCATCAGATGATTGGCCTGTTTCTGGATCCAACCGAAGTGTTGCGCGATGATATCCTGCGCGTCGGCACATCGCTTTTGGCGGTTGCCGCATTGTTTCAATTTGCGGATGCGGCGCAGGTCATGGCGCTGGGGCTGTTGCGCGGCGTGCATGATACCAAGGTGCCGATGATCATTGCCACCATCAGCTATTGGATCATTGGCATGCCGATGTCGTATCTGTTGGGGATCAGCTGGGGGTTTGGCGGTGAAGGCGTCTGGATGGGCTTGGTGATTGGGCTTGCGATTGCTGGCGTGTTCATGAGCTGGCGATTTTGGACCCGCTCATCGCGCATTGGTCAGGCCTGATCAATCGGGCCAATGTGGTATCAGCCAAAACGCTGATACAGTTCTTTCTCAATGGCCAGGCGGGTGTGCAGGTCGGCCAAGACCTTCATCTCGGTCTTGCGCTCATCTGGATCTGTCAGGGTTTTCAGCCGTGCGGTTGAGGCGGTGATTTGCGCGGACAATACAGCCACCGGCGGCTTGGCTTTCGCCTCGACCATAAGCCGGTTAAGCAGCGCATCTTTTGGGCTGTGTCCATGATCAATGGGCCGGCCTTGCCCCGGTAAATTGTCAAAAGCGCCTTCGTCTTTGGCCTTTTGCAGTTTTTCGTTGATCAAGGCGTCAAGGGGGTGGGGCATGGGATCACCCTTTTAACATACGGTCGGCTTTTTTGCGCACCAACACCGAGCGCAGATCATGCATCGCCAACAACAACGTGTCTGTGATCTCTTCCAGATCTTCGTCAGAGGCTTTGGATTGCACCCAATGGGTGGTGGTGTTCAGATAATCCACCGCGCGCAGAATATCGTCGATATCACGTTTGGCCAAAAGCGCGCGCCGTTCTTCCATCCAGTTTTGGATGGCCACGGTGTCGTCATCAGACAACTGGCGGTCACCCTGGGGCCGGATCTCGCCATTGCGGATGTTTACCACGGCGATCTGGTCCATGTCGATGCGGCGCTGACGGTTCTCGGTATCCACACGAAAGACGAAGGCACCGTTGTCACGGACGCCGAAATAATATTCTGGCAGTTCAGTGGCCATCGGTCGCTCCTTGATCACATTTCAACATCTATCAGAAATGGGGGCGTGTTGAAATGTTGCATTACGCGTCACAGGGGGGAATTTGCTGCCCCCAAACACACGGGGGCAGCGTTGGTGTTAGCTGAGGTCGGCACCGAAGGTCTGAATGCGGGCGCAGGCCTCGCGCAGGGCGTCATCCGAGGTGGCGTAGCTGACGCGGAAGTTCGGGCTGAGGCCAAAGGCCGCACCAAACACCACCGCCACGCCGGTTTCCTCCAGCAGGGCTTTGGCGAACACTTCGTCGTTTTCGATCAAAGTGCCTGCCTTGGTGACCTTGCCAATGCAGCCTTTGATGGAGGGGTAGACGTAGAACGCCCCATCCGGGACCGGGCATTCCAGCCCTTCGGTCTTGTTCAACATCTCAACCACCAAATCGCGGCGGCGCACAAACATTTTGTTGTTTTCCGGGATGAAATCCTGCGTGCCGTTCAGCGCCTCAACCGCCGCCCATTGGCTGACCGAACAGGGGTTAGAGGTGGATTGCGACTGGATCTTGCGCATGGCCGCGATCAACGGCACAGGCCCCGCCGCATAGCCAATGCGCCAGCCGGTCATCGCATAGGCTTTGGACACGCCGTTACAGGTGAGGGTGCGGTCGTACAGGCCGGGTTCCACCTCTGCCGGTGTGCAGAACTCAAACCCGTCATAGGCAAGATGTTCGTACATATCGTCGGTCATCACCCAAACATGGGGATGGCGCATAAGCACATCGGTCAACGCTTTCAACTGGTCGCGGGTATAGCCGGCGCCGGTTGGGTTTGAGGGCGAGTTGAAGATCAGCCATTTGGTTTTTGGCGTGATCGCCGCCTCCAACTGCTCGGGTGTCATGCGAAAGCCGGTTTCAATGGGGCATTCGACCACCACAGGTTCCCCACCCGCAAGCAGCACCATATCGGGATAGCTGACCCAATATGGGGCCGGGATGATCACCTCATCCCCCGGGTTCATGGTGGCCATCAGCGCGTTATACAGGATCTGTTTGCCGCCGGTGCCGACCGACACTTGCGCGGGCGTATAGTCCAACCCGTTTTCACGCTTGAACTTGTCGACAATGGCTTGTTTCAGCTCTGGCATCCCGTCGGGGGCGGTGTATTTGGTCTTGCCCGCGTCAATCGCCGCTTTGCCAGCATCTTTAATGTTTTGCGGCGTGTCGAAATCAGGTTCCCCTGCGCCAAGGCCGATGACATCACGTCCAGCGGCTTTTAACTCCGCAGCTAAAGTCGAAACAGCAATGGTTGGCGATGGTTTAACGCGGTTCAATGTCGCAGATAGGAAAGCCATGGGGCACCTTTGTTTGTATCTTGTTCCCGAAGCTTCTAGGCTGCGCAGGAATTGCGTTCAAGTATGTTGACCAAAAAGGGGCATTTCGATGAGTGAGACTGACAGTACAAGCGGGTGGTATTCGGAAGACGAGGCCACGTTTGGCGACCGTATGGCAGGGGCAAGGGAAGCGGTTGGCATGTCCCAATCCGATTTGTCGCGCCGTTTGGGTGTTAAGATCAAAACGCTTCGCAGTTGGGAAGAAGACCTGTCAGAGCCGCGCGCCAATAAGTTGCAGATGGTGTCCGGCGTGTTGAATGTTTCGCTGAAATGGTTGCTGACCGGAGAGGGCGAAGGGGTCGATCAGCCAGACCTTGACGATAATGGAATTCCGGAGATTCGCGACATTCTGATCGAAATCCGGGATATCAAATCGCAGATGACCGCCTCTGCCGATCGTTTGGGACGTCTTGAAAAGAAACTGCGTAAACGTATGGACGGAGGCGAATTGTGAGCACCCCCCAAGAAGATGCACAAAAGCTGGCCCAGAATGATGCTTTGAATGCCTTGCTGAGCGAGCTTCCCACCGGGGCCGCGAATGAAACCCCTGAACATCGGTTGAAACGGCTGTCGATGCGGTCGATGCGGCGGGGAATCAAAGAGATGGACATCATCCTGAAGAAATATTCAGACGACCATCTGAACAAAATGTCGGCGGAAGACCTTGATCATTACGAACGTCTTTTGGCGGAAAATGATCAGGATTTGTATCAATGGGTCAGTGGTCAAGTTGCTGCCCCAGAACAGTTTTCTGTGTTGATCGAAGAGATTGCAACCTATGCCGGGGCGCGTTGACGCGCGCCCTTTGATTTATCGAAAATTTTCCCTAACTACCTTAGGTATTTAACTGAATATTCTGTTTTTGCTCTGAAAACTGGTCGACAAGTAAAATGTCGGAGTAACGAATGAGCATGCATTCCCCAATTGCGCAGAGCGTCAACCAGACTTTTGTGAGCCAGTATTTAGACTCACTTGCGCTGGTCGAACGACTGCATCGCCTTCTTCTTGATGTGATCAAGGACGAGTTCGAACGTGTCGGTGTCCTGGAGGTTAACGCCGTCCAGGCCCTGTTGTTGTTTAACATCGGAGACAACGAAGTCACCGCTGGCGAGCTGAAATCCCGAGGATATTACCAGGGGTCCAATGTCTCGTATAATCTGAAGAAACTCGTCGAAATGGGGTTCATGCATCACCAACGATGCGAAGTTGACCGCCGTTCCGTTCGCGTGCGTTTGACAGAACGAGGCCGCGCCATTCGCGACGTGGTCGGTGGGCTGTTTGAACGACATGCAGAAGGTCTGCAATCACGCGGCGTTTTGGGCCCTGAAGGCGTTGAAGAGATCAATTCGGCGTTGAAGCGTGTGGAACGGTACTGGACGGATCAAATTCGGTATATTTATTGAGTGTGGCCTGCAAAGTGGCTTGACGCAGGCGCGGATGGCCCCTTTTGCAACGCTTTTGAACCTTGCCACGAGAGAACCATGCCAGATAGTTCGCGCAGCAGTTTTTGCGCCATCGCATCTGCATAGGCATCAAACCCATTGGCTTGCTCGACG
>ATLU01000155.1_pt1 | contig 20879 bp, 21 predicted proteins | sample 178751 | NCBI WGS metagenome assembly ATLU01 (sample SAMN02211837, study PRJNA209200) | bioreactor metagenome | isolation source: day 23 sample from continuous culture bioreactor inoculated with sediment... | place: Germany: Wadden Sea | collected 2011
CGGCAATTTCATCGCGGCCCTGCCGATCATCGGCACCGCGCCCATCCTTGTGATGTGGTTCGGGTTTGATTGGCATTCCAAAGCGGCTGTTGTGGTTGTCATGGTGTTTTTCCCCATGCTGGTGAACACTGTGCAAGGCCTTGCTGACACCGACAGCATGCAACGCGATTTGATGAAAACCTACTCGGCCAACTATTGGCAAACTCTACTGTCCCTTCGCCTGCCCGCCGCGATGCCTGCCATTTTCAACGGGCTGAAGGTGGCAACAACCTTGGCGCTGATCGGCGCGATTGTGGCAGAGTTCTTTGGCTCGCCGATCAAAGGCATGGGCTTTCGCATCTCAACCGAAGTGGGGCGGCTGGGCCTTGATATGGTCTGGGCCGAAATCACAATCGCGGCCATTGCCGGATCGGCATTTTATGGCATTGTGGCAGTAATAGAAAAGGGGGTCACATTCTGGCACCCCTCACAAAGAGGCTGAGCAAAACAAATAACAGCCGATAACCAACTGGGAGAAATGAAATGCTGAACTACACGAAAGGCGCGCTGGCCGCGTTTGCGATGGGTGCGATGTCCACCGGGGCAATGGCCGCTGATGACGTGACCCTGCAATTGAAATGGGTCACGCAGGCGCAGTTTGCCGGCTATTATGTCGCGCTGGAAAACGGGTTTTATTCGGACGAAGATCTGAACGTAACGATCAAGCCGGGCGGCCCCGATGTGGCCCCGGTTCAGGTGTTGATGGGCGGCGGGGCCGACGTGATGGTTGACTGGATGCCATCGGCCTTGGCGGCCCGCGAACAAGGCGCGCCAGTGGTGAACATCGCACAACCCTTTAAGTCCTCCGGCATGATGCTGACCTGTCGCAAAGACACCGGCATCACCAGCCCGGCTGAATTTCCCGGCAAGACACTTGGCGTGTGGTTCTTTGGCAATGAGTATCCGTTCCTCAGCTGGATGTCCTCGCTTGGCATAGGTACCGAAGGTGGTGACGGCGTCACGGTTCTGAAACAAGGCTTCAATGTTGATCCGATCCTTCAAGGACAAGCTGATTGCGTGTCGACCATGACCTATAATGAATATTGGCAGATCATTGATGCGGGTATTGGCGCTGACGATCTAGTGACGTTCAAATACGAAGAACAGGGTGTCGCAACGCTTGAGGACGGTCTTTATGTGCTCGAAGAAAAGCTGGGTGATGATGCGTTCAAAGACCAGATGGCCCGCTTTGTGCGCGCGTCGATGAAGGGCTGGAAATGGGCTGAGGAAAATCCTGCAGACGCAGCCATGATCGTGTTGGAATATGACGAAACCGGTGCGCAGACCGAAAAGCATCAGGTGCGGATGATGGGCGAGATCGCCAAACTGACCGCAGGTTCTGACGGATCCCTGAATGTTGCGGATTATGATCGCACGGTCGCCACGCTGATGGGTGGCGGTTCTGATCCGGTGATCACCAAGATGCCAGAGGGTGCCTATACCAGTGAAATCACCGATATGGCGATGATGAAATAAGTCCCTAACCTGCGGGTTAGAGGCCACCATAGACCAAAGGCCGCCCTGATCAGGGCGGCCTTTTTTACAGTTTGCTCAGGTGTTTCAAAAGCGAGTTCTTTGCACCGAGGATGTGTTGATGTGTCAACTCTGCCGCCGCATCCGCATCCCCCCGCTCGCAGGCGTCTTGAATGCGCAGGTGTTCATCGTTGGCGCGGGCCATACCATCAGACAAGACCAACTGGGCGCGCAGGTAACGGTCAACACGGTCAAGCGCACTTTCCACAGCCTCAAGGTGAAACGTCAAACCCGAGGCGTTATAAAGCGTGGCGTGAAATTTCCGGTTCAAATCGCCCCATTCCATCGGGTCATCCGACACAGCAAACGCATCACAAAAGGATCGCGCTTCGGCCAAGGCCTTTGGGGTCATTTTGGGGACGGAAATGCGAATAATATGCGGCTCTAATATAGCGCGATAGTCGAAAATCTCGCCTGCTTCACCTGCCGACAGCCCGGACACAACCGCGCCCTTATAGCGTTGGGATTTCACCAACCCATGCTCTTCAAGGCGCGAGATCGCCTCGCGCACAGGGATTCGCGACGTGTTGAACATTTTGGCGATTTCATCCTGGCGCAGTGGCGCGCCCTCTTCCAAATCACCCTCAATGATCGCCTTTTTCAACGCATCAAAAATGATCGAAGCGGCTGAAGCGGTTTTGGAAATGTCGACTGATTTAAACTGCATAATCCCTCTCTTTGCGATGAAACTAGCAGCAAATTTGAAAGGAATGAAGGATTTTGAAAGAAAGATATTGAATATTGGATCCAATTTTAATATCAAGATCGCAATACCCCAGTGGGCGCATTGTGCCCAAGCATTATTTGCCCCTGTCCCGTAATGTATTGCGGACACGCCCCAAGGAGACCCCAATGTCCAATATCTTTTCCGGCACCATCCCCGCCCTGATGACCCCTTGCAAGGCCGACCGCAGCCCAGATTTTAAAGCTCTGGTGAAAAAGGGTCAGGAGCTGATCGCCGCAGGCATGTCTGCCGTGGTCTATTGCGGCTCTATGGGGGACTGGCCGCTGTTAACAGATGCCGAGCGGATGCAAGGTGTCGAGGCGCTTTGCGATGCGGGTATCCCGGTGATTGTCGGCACAGGTGCGGTAAATTCGCGCCTTGCAGCTGAGCACGCCGCCCATGCCCAAAAGGTGGGTGCAAAAGGCCTGATGGTGATCCCCCGCGTTTTGTCACGCGGGTCGTCAATGGCGGCGCAAAAGGCGCATTTCAAAGGGATCTTGGCGGCCGCGCCTGACCTGCCTGCGGTGATCTACAACTCGCCCTATTACGGTTTTGCCACCCGCGCGGATCTGTTTTTTGCCCTGCGTGCCGAGCATTCCAATCTGATCGGGTTCAAAGAATTTGGCGGCGCGGATGACCTGCGGTATGCGGCGGAAAACATCACCTCGCAGGACGATAGCGTGACCCTGATGATTGGCGTCGATACCACCGTGTACCACGGTTATGTGAACTGCGGCGCGGGCGGGGCGATCACCGGGATCGGTAACGCATTACCTAAAGAGGTGCTGCATCTCGTGGCGCTCTGTGAAAAGGCCGCAACGGGCCATGCCGAAGCGCGTGTGCGTGCCAAGGAATTGGAAGAAGCACTTGGCGTTTTGTCCTCGTTTGATGAGGGCGCGGATCTGGTGCTTTACTACAAGCATCTGATGGTGCTGAACGGCGACACCGAATACACGCTGCATTTCAATGAAACCGATGCGCTGACAGATGCGCAGCGCAACTATATCGAAGCTCAATATCAGCTGTTCAAAGACTGGTATGCCAATTGGTCACGCCAAGGTGGGATCATCGCTGAATGCGCGTAATCGACAGTCATACCGCAGGCGAACCTACGCGTGTGGTGATCGAAGGCGGGCCGGACCTTGGGACTGGCCCGCTTGCGATGCGCGCGGCCCGGCTGTGGTCCGATCATCCAGATTTTGGCCCGTCGACCCTGTGTGAACCAAGGGGACATGACGCCATTGTTGGCGCTTTGCTCGTGCCGCCCTCGGATCCAGGTTGCGCCACCGGTGTGATCTTCTTCAACACGGTGGCCAATCTTGGCATGTGCGGTCATGCCACCATCGGCTTGGCAGCGGTGCTTTATCACCTGGGGCGAATCACACTTGGCGTGCACCGTTTTGAAACGCCTGTGGGTGTGGTCGAGGTTGATCTGATGTCTCCCAATCGCGTGCGCGTGGTGAATGTGGAAAGCTACCGCCACGCCAAAGATGTGACAGTGGATGTGCCTGGATTTGGCCCGGTGACCGGCGATGTGGCCTATGGCGGAAACTGGTTTTTCCTGACAAAATGCGACTCTATTCCGCTGGATTTTGACCGGCTTATGGAGCTGACCATGGCGAGCATTGCGATCCGTGATGCGCTGGTTGCGGCGGGGATCACCGGCGCGGATGGCGCCTATATCGACCATGTCGAACTGTTTGGTCCGGCGCACGGCAAGGCTGACAGCCGTAACTTTGTTCTTTGCCCCGGCGGCGCCTATGATCGCTCCCCCTGTGGGACAGGATCGTCGGCCAAGCTTGCCTGTTTGGCGGCAGATGGGATGCTGGAACCGGATGCGATCTGGGTTCAGGAAAGCATCATCGGAAGCACCTATGATCTGACTTACGTGCCTGGCGACACGGGCATCATCGTGACCATCGAAGGGGCGGCCTATGTCACCTCAGAAACCACATTGCTCTTTTCAGACAATGACCCTTATCGGGGTGGAATAAGAGCCTAAACTGGGGAATAGAGACTATTATGGACTTCAAAAACTATATTGCTGGCGCGTGGCACGAGACCACAGAGGGTGTGAACAACATCAACCCATCGGATATCTCTGACATTGTTGGTGTGGCCGCAAAGGGCGGTGCGGCGGAGTTGGATCAGGCGATTTCCGCGGCGCATCAAGCGGCACCAGCTTGGGGCAAATCCACCCCGCAACAGCGCTTTGATGTCCTTGACTTTATCGGCTCTGAAATTCTGGCTCGCAAAGAAGAGCTGGGCCGGTTGCTGTCTCGGGAAGAGGGTAAAACCCTGCCCGAAGGCATCGGAGAAGCCGCGCGCGCCGGGCAGATTTTCAAGTTCTTCGCAGGCGAAACCCTGCGGCAAACCGGAGACCGTCTGGCATCTGTTCGCCCCGGCGTTGATGTTGATGTCACCCGGTTCCCGGTTGGTGTGATTGGCCTGATCACTCCTTGGAATTTCCCCATCGCGATCCCCGCATGGAAAATCGCCCCCGCGCTGGCCTATGGCAACGCGGTGGTGCTGAAGCCGGCCGAATTGGTGCCGGGATGTGCTTGGGCGATTGCAGAGATTATTAGCCGTTCGGGCCTGCCAGGCGGTGTCTTTAACCTCGTCATGGGACGGGGATCTGAGATCGGACCAAAGATGATTGATGATCCGCGCGTGAATGCAATTTCATTCACCGGGTCGGTTCCGACCGGGCGTGGGATTGCGGCGGCTTGCGGGGCGAACCTTAAGAAGGTGCAGCTTGAGATGGGCGGCAAAAACCCGATGGTTGTTCTGGACGACGCTGATCTGGGTGTGGCGGTGGATGCCTGTCTAAACGGTGCGTTCTTTTCAACCGGCCAACGCTGTACCGCGTCTTCGCGCCTGATTGTGACCGAAGGGATTCACGACAAATTTGTGGGTGCATTGGCGGACGCTGCCGCCAATCTTAAGGTCGGAAATGCGCTTGAAACGGGGATCCAGATGGGCCCTGTGGTGGATGAAAAGCAGCTCGCGCAGGATCTGGAATATGTCTCTATTGCAGTCAAAGAAGGTGGTAAAGTGCTGGGCGGTGAGCGTCTTAGCCTCGCCAGCGAAGGCTTTTACATGTCCCCCGCGTTGATCTCTGAGACCACCAACGACATGCGGATCAACCGTGAAGAGGTGTTCGGCCCCGTCGCCAGTGTGATCCGTGTACGCGACTATGACGAAGCGCTGTCGGTGGCCAATGATACGGAGTTCGGCTTGTCCTCTGGCATCTGTACCCAGTCGCTGAAACACGCAAGCCATTTTAAGGCAAATGCGCAGGCGGGTATGGTCATGGTGAACTTGCCGACGGCCGGCGTGGACTATCATGTGCCCTTTGGTGGTACCAAAGGGTCCAGCTTCGGGTCGCGCGAACAGGGCGCTTATGCAGCAGAGTTCTATACAAGTGTGAAAACCGCTTATACGCTGCCGTAAACACCCCTCAACCCTCTTAATGGCGGAGCTGAAATGACGCAAACACCCACGCACGACGTTCTGGTTATTGGCGCTGGTATTATTGGCATCAGCACCGCCCTTGCCCTTCAGGCGCAGGGGCGGCGTGTTGCGATTTGGGACCGGACGGGGGTGGCCGAGGAAACCTCCTCCGGCAATGCCGGCGCGTTTGCGTTTACCGAAATCGAACCATTGGCGACGCCCGGCGTCATGAAAAAAGCACCAAAATGGCTGCTTGACCCGATGGGGCCTTTGTCTATTCCGCCCGCTTACGCGTTGAAGATCGCGCCGTGGATGTTGCGATTTTGGCGGGCGTCTTGGCGGGATCGGTATGATGCTGTGGTTCAGGCGCAATTGGATTTGATGCGCCATTGCGAGGCTGCGTTTGAACGGCAATTGGTGGCTGATGGGGATGCGGATCTGATCAATCGTGAAGGTCAATTGAGCGTCTATGAAGGCATGCGAGAGTATAACGCAGCGGCGCCAATATGGGCAAAACGCAAGGAATTGGGCATCCCGTGCGAGATCCTTCACGGCGCGGATGCAATTGCCGAAATTCAGCCAGGCCTGTCGCCGCGTTTCACCCATGCAGGGTACACGCCAGGCTGGTTCAACACCCGAGATCCCAAAACCTGGGCGCAGAATTTGGCGACGCGGTTTGCCGAAAAAGGTGGGGTGATTGACATCAAAACAGTCTCTAACCTCCAAAACAGAGACACATATGTGGATGTAACGCATGAATGTGGTGTGGAGAGTGCAGCCCAGGTTGTGCTTGCGGCGGGGGCGTGGTCCCATCATCTAGCCGCCACATTGGGCGACCGCTTGCCGCTGGAAACCGAGCGTGGGTACAACACGACATTCACCACTCGTAATCTGGACATCCGCACGCATATCACCTTTGCCTCACATGGGTTTGTCCTGTCGAAAAATCATGATGGCTACCGGGTGGGCGGGGCCGTGGAATTGGGCGGGCTTGACCTGCCGCCGAATTACAAGCGCGCAGAAATACTGTTGAAAAAGGCTGCGAAATTCATGCCGGGGCTCGACACCAAAGGAGGCACGCAATGGATGGGATATCGCCCGTCAATGCCCGACAGCCTTCCGGTGATTGGGGCATCCCCCAAGGCGCCGCGTGTGATCTATGCCTTTGGCCATGGTCACCTTGGCCTGACCCAATCGGCAGGCACCGGGGAGTTGGTGGCGAGCCTTGCCCAAGGGGTCGCGCCTGCGATCAATCTTGCGCCCTATTCCCCAACGCGTTTTTAAGGAACATCCCATGCGATCAACGAAAACCATCCATGTCGTGTCCTGCCACGCCGAAGGAGAGGTGGGGGATGTGATCGTGGGCGGTGTGATGCCGCCACCCGGGGACACCATCTGGGAACAACGCAATTGGATTGCCGAGGATGATACTTTGCGCCGGTTCGTATTGAACGAACCGCGCGGCGGTGTCTTTCGCCATGTGAACCTGTTGGTGCCGCCAAAACACCCCGAGGCGGATGCGGCGTGGATCATTATGGAGCCTGAAGACACGCCGCCGATGTCCGGGTCAAACTCGATCTGCGTGGCGACCGTGCTTTTGGACAGTGGCATCCTGCCGATGGTGGAGCCTGAAACGCATTTGGTGCTAGAGGCTCCCGGTGGCTTGGTGCGGGTGCGGGCGGAATGCAAAGACGGCAAAGCCGAACGCATCAACGTGCAGAATGTTGCGAGTTTCGCAGACAAGCTTGATGTGATGATTGAGGTTGAAGGGATCGGCAGCTTGCGTGTTGATACTGCCTTTGGAGGGGACAGTTTTGTGATTGTCGATGCGGCTGATCTTGGCTTTGCGCTGACCCCGGATGAGGCGGCGGATCTGGCGCGTACCGGGGCCAAAATCACCGACGCAGCAAATGAGCAACTTGGCTTTTCGCATCCGGTCACCGATTGGAAGCATATCTCGTTTTGTCAGATCGCCGGGCCGCTGATGCGTAAGGGCGATGTGCTGACCGGCAAAAACGCGGTGGCGATTAAACCGGGAAAAGTGGATCGTTCGCCCACCGGCACCGGTGTTTCCGCGCGCATGGCGATGCTGTTGGCGAAAGGCCAGATGGGCGTTAAGGACCGATATGTGGCGCGGTCGATCATCGACAGTGAATTTCAGGGGCGTATCGTGGCGGAGTTTGACCTAAACGGACGCGCTGCCATCACGCCCGAGATTTCGGGACGGGCTTGGATCACTGGCACCCATCAGCATATGCTCGACCCATCAGATCCATGGCCCGGCGGGTATCGTTTGTCAGACACTTGGGGCGCACAGTAACGGCGGCTAGTCTTTCAGCGCCTGCGCTTGAATGGCCATCACCCCCATCATGGTTTCCATCGCCTGAAACGCGCGCACATCTTCGCGGGCCAACACCGCATCCATCACGGCGATATGCCCCTCGCCCAACCGTTTCATGCTGTCGCGCGAAAAATAGCGATACCAAAACCGGCGCGCGTGGGTTTGTAACGGGCCAAGAATGTTGTTCAGATATTGGTTTTCGCAAGCGGATGTCATGGCCTGATCAAAGGCTTTGTCGGCCTTTAGATAAAGTTCTGCATTCAAGTCTGGCAGGCTGTCGCGCATCATCTCTTTGCTGATCCGCACGTCTTCCAATTGGCGCGGAGTGGCAAAGCGGGCGGCGGCGCGGGCAAGGCGGGGTTCCAACACTTTGCGCAGCTCGATCACCTTGGAACAATCTTCGGCGCGGATGTCAGCAATTTTGATGCCAGAACGTGGGCGCACCTCAATCAATCCTTCCCAAGACAGGCGTTGCATGGCCTCGCGCAGGGGGGTGCGGCTCATTTTTGTGACCTCAATCAACTTGCGTTCCGAGATGATGGATCCGGGTTCAAGTTGCAGGGTGACAATGCGTTCTTCGATGGCAAGATAGGCTTGCGTCGCGAGATTGGGGGGCTGTGTCATGGGCGACTCGCTGAACTGGTTCGACACTTATATATCAGTGAGCGGCCAGTTCGGGAAGAACTTTACCCTTGGTCAAGCGAGTCGGCGCCGGCTTTGCAGTTTACCAAATGATCAATATTTGTGATGATGGCGATAACAAATTGTGTAACGTATTGTTAACGCGTCAAATATTTTGCTGATATATCAGTGTTGATTTGCTGCAATCCCCATCATAAGCTGCCCCCATTCCGCGCCAAAAAGGCGTGAAGACATGATTGGGAGGATATCATGAAAAAACACTTTAAGCTGGCCAGCGTTGCTGCTGCTGCGATGCTGACCGCATCGACTGCTATGGCCGATGGAACCCTTGTCTATTGCTCGGAAGGATCACCCGAAGGGTTTGACGCCGCGCTTTATACATCGGGCACCACCTTTGATGCGTCGTCAAAAGCGATCTACAGCCGTTTGGCTGAATTTGACACTGGCACCACCAATGTCATCCCTGGTCTGGCCGAAAGCTGGGACGTTTCAGAGGACGGTCTGGAATACACATTCCACCTGCGTCCCGGTGTGAAATTCCACACCACCGAATATTTCACGCCAACACGTGACATGAACGCAGACGACGTGATCTTTACGTTTGAGCGTCAGGGCGACGAAGCCAACCCTTATAACCAAGTGTCCGGCGGCACCTGGGAATATTACAACGGCATGTCGATGCCTTCGCTGATCAAAGAGATCGTGAAAGTTGACGACCTGACAGTGAAATTCGTTCTGAACCGCCCAGAGGCGCCAATGATCGCCAACCTGGCCATGGATTTCGCATCTGTTGTGTCCAAGGAATATGCAGACGCTATGCTGGCGGCTGGCACCCCTGAGAACGTGAACCAAATGCCGGTTGGCACGGGTCCGTTCCAATTTGTTGGATACCAAAAAGACGCGGTTGTCCGTTATGCGGCGAACCCTGACTTTTTCCGCGGCAAAGCGGATGTGGACAATCTGATCTTTGCGATCACACCTGATGCGGCCGTTCGCTATCAAAAGCTGAAAGCGGGCGAATGCCACGTGATGCCTTATCCAAACCCGGCTGATGTTGAAGCCATGCGTGCGGATGCAGACATCAACCTGACCGAGCAAGAAGGCCTGAACGTGGGCTATCTGGCCTACAATTCCATGGTTGCACCGTTTGACAATCCCGAAGTGCGTAAAGCGCTGAACATGGCGATGAACAAACAAGCGATCATCGACGTTGTGTTCCAGGGTGCTGGTCAAATCGCCAAAAACCCGATCCCACCAACAATCTGGTCGTATAATGATGCGGTTCAGGATGACATGTATGATCCGGTAAAAGCGAAAGCCATGCTGGATGCCGCTGGTGTATCTGATCTTGAGATGAAGATCTGGGCCATGCCTGTTCAGCGTCCATACAACCCAAATGCCCGCCGTATGGCTGAGCTGATCCAAGAGGATTTCGGCAAAGTTGGCGTCAAGGCTGAGGTTGTGTCTTACGAATGGGGTGAATACCTGTCGCGTTCGAAAGACAAAGACCGTGACGGTGCTGTGCTTCTGGGTTGGACCGGTGACAACGGCGATCCCGACAACTTCCTGGCCGTTCTTCTCGGCTGTGACGGTGTTGGTGGTTCGAACCGTGCACAATGGTGCCACGAGCCTTTCCAAAAGCTGATCGATGCTGCCAAGCAGGAATCTGATCCCGCGAAACGGACCGCGCTTTATGAAGAAGCTCAGGTTGTGTTCAAAGAGCAAGCGCCATGGGCAACCATCGCTCACTCGATCGTTCACATGCCACTGCGCAACGAGGTGCAAGGCTATAAGATCGACCCATTGGGCGGTCACATCTTCTACGGTGTTAGCCTGAAATAAGCAGGTCACCATGACCTCAAACAGGGGCGGGCGCATCATGTGCCCGCCCCAGCCAGTTTACCGCGAGCCATCCACATGCTGTCTTTTCTGCTGCGCAGATTGCTGACTTTTGTGCCCACCTTCATTGGTGTCACGATTGTCTCTTTTGTTTTCATCCGCCTTCTCCCCGGTGACCCGATCCTGCTTTTGGCAGGGGAACGTGGCGTCGGAGAAGAGCGTTATGCCGAACTGATCAAACAATTCGGCTTTGATCAGCCCATCTGGCGCCAATACATCGATTACCTCGGCGGCGTGCTGCAGGGCGATCTGGGCACGTCTTTCGTGACCAAGAAACCGGTTGTGACCGAGTTCTTTGCGCTCTTCCCCGCAACGGTCGAACTGTCGCTTTGCGCAATCATCCTTTCGGTTGCCCTTGGCATTCCAGCGGGTGTGATTGCCGCCGTGAACCGGGGAAAATTCTTTGATCAGGCGCTGATGACCACAGCGTTGGTTGGCTATTCGATGCCAATTTTCTGGTGGGCGCTCCTTTTGATCATCGTGTTCTCATCCGGTCTTGGATGGACGCCAGTGTCGGGGCGGATTTCCTTCATGTTCTTCTTCGACAATGTCACCGGCTTTATGCTGATCGACAGTCTTTTGTCGGGGCAAAAAGGTGCGTTCCTGTCGGCCGTGCGGCACTTGATCCTGCCGACAATTGTGCTGGCGACCATTCCGCTGGCCATTATCGCCCGCCAAACGCGATCCGCGATGCTCGAAGTGCTCGGCGAAGATTACGTGCGTACCGCGCGTGCCAAAGGTCTGTCGCCGCTTAAGGTCAACGGTCAACACGCGCTTAGGAACGCCATGATCCCGGTGATCACCGTGATTGGCCTGTCGATCGGCACACTTATGGCCGGCGCGATCCTGACCGAAACGATCTTCAGCTGGCCGGGCATCGGCAAGTGGATGGTCGATAGCATCTTCCGCCGCGACTATCAGGTCGTTCAAGGCGGTCTGCTTATGATTGCGTCGATCATTATGATCGTGAACCTTACCGTTGACGTGCTTTACGGCTGGATCAACCCCAAGATCAGAAAGGGCTAAAGGATGACCGATACATCAACCAATCTGCCCGAACCTCCCGGCCCGCTGCGCGAGTTCTGGAGCTATTTCCGCGAAAACCGGGGTGCCGTCGTTGGCATGTATATCTTTGCGGCGTTTTTCATCGTTGCTTTGATTGCCCCGCTTTTGGCCCCCTATGCGCCAAATGAACAGTTCCGCGATCACTTGTTGCAACCGCCGTTCTGGCAAGACGGCGGATCAACCGAGTTCCTTTTGGGCACTGATCCCCTTGGCCGTGATATGCTGTCACGTCTTTTGTTCGGGGCGCGGTTTTCGTTTTTCATCGGTGTGATTGTTGTGTCGATCGCCTCATTCTTTGGTGTGATCATCGGCGTGATTGCCGGGTTTGCGCCAAAATGGGTGGACACGCTGATCATGCGTCTGATGGACATCATCCTGTCCTTCCCATCGCTTTTGCTGGCGCTTGTGCTGGTGGCCATTCTTGGGCCGTCACTGATCAATGCGATGATTGCGATTGCTTTGGTGCTTCAGCCGCATTTCGTGCGCCTGACGCGTGCCGCCGTGCTGTCAGAGCGCACCAAAGACTATGTGACCGCCGGTCGCGTGGCCGGGGCTGGGCGCTTGCGCACCATGTTTGTCACCGTGTTGCCCAACTGTTTGGCGCCGATCATTGTGCAAGCCGCCCTGTCGTTTTCCTCCGCTATTTTGGACGCAGCGGCGCTTGGCTTTCTTGGCATGGGGGCCCAGCCGCCCACACCAGAATGGGGCACGATGCTTGCGGAATCGCGTGAATTTATCCTGCGCGCGTGGTGGGTTGTAACCATGCCGGGCCTCTGTATCCTGATCGCCGTTCTTGCCATCAACCTTATGGGTGACGGTCTGCGCGACGCGCTTGATCCGAAACTAAAGCGGAGCTGACGCATGAGCCTTTTAGAGATAAAAAACCTCACCGTAGAGTTCCGCACCGCAAACGGTCCGTTCCGGGCCGTGGACAGCGTGGATATGACCGTCGAGGCGGGGGACCTTCGCGCCATCGTGGGCGAAAGTGGATCCGGTAAATCCGTGTCGATGTTGGCGATGATGGGGCTTTTGCCCTGGACCGCCAATATCACCGCCGAAAAAATGGAATTTGACGGGCAAGACCTGTTGAAAATGTCCGCCCGCGACCGGCGCAAAATCATCGGCAAAGACGTGTCGATGATTTTTCAGGAACCGATGTCGTCGCTGAACCCCTGCTACACCGTGGGGCGCCAGATCAAAGAGGTGCTGCGCCAGCATACCCCTCTGAACCGTGCGGAACGGCAAGCTCGCGCGGTTGAGCTGATGGATCAGGTCGGCATTCCCGATCCGGCCAAGCGCCTGTCCGCCTTCCCGCACCAATTGTCGGGCGGAATGAGCCAGCGTGTGATGATCGCCATGGCGCTTGCATGTAAACCCAAACTGCTGATTGCGGATGAACCCACAACGGCGCTTGATGTGACCATTCAGGCGCAGATCCTTGATCTTTTGATTGACCTGCAAAAAACCGAAGGCATGGCGTTGATCCTGATCACCCATGACATGGGCGTGGTGGCCGAAACCGTCGACCGCGTGTCGGTGCAATACGCGGGCCAGCGTGTGGAAGAGCAAGAGGTGAACGCGCTGTTCACCGATCCACATCACCCCTATACGGCGGCGCTGCTTGCCGCCCTTCCTGAACGGGCCAAAGGCAAACACCTGCCGACCATCGCGGGCGTTGTTCCGGGGCAATTTGACCGGCCAAAAGGGTGTCTTTTCTCGCCCCGCTGCGCCTTTGCTGATGACCTGTGCCACACCACCCAGCCTGCCAAAGCCAGCGCAGAATTGGGTGAGGCTTTGTGCCACCGCCCGCTTAAAAACGGCCAGCCCGTATCGGAGGAACCCGCATGAGCGCCCCCATTCTGACCGCCCAAAATCTGTGTCGCCATTTCGAGGTGAAAACCAGCATGTTTGGCGGCACCCACACCGTGCGTGCGCTGGACGGGGCCAGCTTTGATCTGGTGCCCGGTCGCACGCTGGCGGTGGTTGGGGAAAGTGGCTGTGGGAAATCCACGCTTGCCAACCTTGTCACCATGATTGACACGCCCACGTCGGGTTCATTTTCCATTGATGGGCAAGACATTCAGCCGGGCGATGAGCTGCGCGACAAAAAACTGCGCGCCAAAGTGCAGATCGTGTTTCAAAACCCCTACGGATCACTCAATCCGCGCCAGACCATCGGCAAAATCCTGATGGAGCCTTTGTTGCTGAATCGTCCGGACATCCCGGCGGATGAACGCGAGAAACGTGCGCGCGAAATGGTGGAACTGGTGGGTCTGAGGCCCGAGCATTTCAATCGCTATCCACATATGTTCTCTGGCGGGCAACGACAGCGGATTGCAGTGGCGCGTGCGTTGATGTTGGACCCTGAAATTCTGGTGTTGGATGAACCGGTCTCAGCACTTGATCTGTCGATCCAGTCACAGGTTCTGAACCTGCTGACGGACCTGCAGGACAAGTTCAACCTCGCCTATCTCTTCATCAGTCACGACCTGTCTGTGGTGCGCCATTTCGCCGATGATGTGATCGTAATGTATCTGGGAAAACCGGTGGAGCAGGGGTCGAAAGATCAAGTGTTTGGCGCGCCGCGCCACCCGTACACCAAGGCCCTGATGTCCGCGACGCCGATGGCGGATCCCGCCAATCGGGTTGAACGTATCAAGCTGGAAGGCGAGCTTCCTTCACCCTTGAATGTACCAGTGGGTTGCGCGTTTAATCCACGGTGCTGGAAAGCCACCGATCAGTGCCGGGCCGAGCGCCCACCGATGTCAGGGGACGCGCACGGCTTTGCCTGCTTCCACCCGGAAGGTCCTGAGCAATAACCCCCAACGAATCCAAAGGGCGCCACATAAAACCGGCGCCCTTTTTCTTGCAATAAGTCCCTCGGGGTTCGAGGGGCAGAGCCCCTCTCTTTACCCTCGCACCACCATGTCACGGGGCAGGTCGGAATACAGCTCTGGGCCTTCGTCACGCAGGATCACAATCTCCTCCAAACGAATGCCAAACCGGTCCAACAGGTAGATCCCAGGTTCAATTGAAAAGACATTCCCGGCTTCAAGCACCACATCAGACCCTGACACAATGTCGGGTTTTTCGTGCAGATCCAGCCCCAGCCCGTGCCCGGTGCGCGACACAAAAGTGTCGCCATAGCCTGCGGCAATAATCACATCACGTGCGGCGGCATCCACCGCGCCCGAGGTCACGCCGGGTTTTACGGTTGCCAAGGCCGCCGCCACCGCGCGTTCCACAATGGCAAAAATCTCGGTGTACTCGACCGAAGGTGTGCCAAACCAACCGCAGCGCGTGTTGTCTGCCGGATAGCCCATATGCCGACAGCCGCAATCAATTTGCACGGCCATGTCACGGGCCAAACGTGTGTCGCCTGTGTGGTGATGGGGAAAGGCGCCGTTGGGGCCAAAGGCGACGTTGATAAACTCCACCCGCGCCCCAAAATCGGCGTAAGTGGCGGCGATTATGTCAGCCACATCGCGTTCCGTCATCCCCTCGCGCAGCCCCTCAAATGCCGCCGTCAGAGCGATATCGTTCACCTGATGCGTTGCCTTAAGGGCTGCGTGTTCTGAAGCGTCTTTGATCTTGCGCAGCGCGCCAATGGCACCGTGTTGAAAGACGTGCTGTGCGCCGGGAAGCTTGCCCAACAGAAGGAATGAAAAGTCCGAACGCATCATTTCATCCAGCGCCACGCGCGGGCCGTCGGGCAGGGTGAACCGCGACAGGATTTCATCCAGTGCGTCGTGTGGTCCATCTGCATCTGCCCATGTGGTAAAGGGCAGATTGGTATGTTGGCGCACGCTGTCGGCATTCAGCGCAGGCATCAAGAACTCTGCGTGATCCTGTGTAATCAACAACAGCACCGGGCGTTCATCGCCATGGGGATCAAGCCCGGTCAGCCACGCCAAATGGCTGGTCGGCCCCACGGCCACCAAATCGGTTTCCGTCTCGCGCATTTTTGCACGCAGTTTGCTGAGGCGGGTTTGGTAAAGTGCGGACATGGGACCCTCGTTGTTAGCTGTGCAAGAGGCACCATGTCTGGTGAGGGGAGTCAATGGGATTTTGGATCCAAAATGGGGATCGAGGGATTATTTCCCCGAAAGAACCATCTCGCGGATCTTCACGGCCTTTTCAAAATGGTCGAGTGCATGGGTTTGGATCCACCATGTCGCGGCCTCTATCAACAGATCCGGGTCGTCGTTTTTATTGGCGAAGAACGCATAAAACGACAGGCCAACGCCGTCGCCTTTTTGGGCAATCTTTGCGTTGCAGGTTTGGATGATTTTCGCTCGTAATGTGTCGCGCATTTTATGTCCGTATGCAGGGGGAAACTGAAAACGGGGACCGAAGCCCCCGTTCCCAAACCTATCTCACTCTAGGCAGGGTGCAACAATAGCTTACTGCAAACCCCATTTTTTCGCGGTGGCTTCAAAGAACCCCTTTTCCTGCTTCAACTTGATCCAGCTGTTCACATAGTTGATCCAAACCTGATCAGCCTGCGGCAAGATCATCGCGATGGGGGTTGGCTTGGCGGGGCTTTCCACATCAACGCGGATCACTTGCGGGAACTTCTGCACCAGCGTGGCCCCTTCGATGTTTGAGGTGATGAACACGTCAGACCGCCCAGCGATCACTTCTTGATAGCCACGGGCAGGGGCCTCAACCACTTTGATGTCCGCGTTGGGGAACCAATCGCGCACCATCTTTTCAAACGAGGTGCCAAGGGTGGTGGCGACCTTTACGTCGGGCTGGTTCAAGCTGTCCCAAGTGGCAAAACGGTCCACTTTATCCGTTGTGGTGAACGGCAGGATTTGCACCGAAATGTAAGGCGACGAATAGCCCGCAACCTTCATCCGCGAAGGTGAAATCGAGGCGGATCCCGTCATATGGTACTTGCCGGCGACAATGCCATTTACCAATGTTTTCCAGTCGGTTGGAACAAATTCCAGCTCAACTTCCATGTCCTTGGCCAGCTCTGTCATCACATCGATGTCATAGCCTTTGTACCCTTCGGTGGCCGGGTCGCGCACCGACATCGGGTTCCAGTCGCCGGTTGTACCGACCTTCAGAACCCCGTTTGAAAGAATGTCATTCAGGGCGGATTGCGCCTGTGCGGGGGCGGCAAAAGCCAACCCGGCAACAAGGGCGGCACCAACCGTGCGTCCAAGAGTTCGCAAAAAGTTCATCAAGAGGATCCTTTTCTAGGCTATCACATGCGTTTCGTCTCTCTATATTAGAACAAAATGTGAATTTGCGTTAGCCGATCACGAATAGGTGATGAGATGTGGGGAACTGAGATGAGCGCAGCAGTCAAAATGTCGAGCCTGTCCAAGTGGTATGGCGATTTTCAGGTGTTGAAAAACATTGATCTGGAGGTCGCAGCCGGTGAAAAGCTGGTGATCTGTGGCCCATCCGGATCTGGTAAATCCACCGTGGTGCGCTGCGTTGCCAATCTTGAACCCTATCAGGGGGGGGATTTGTCGGTGCTGGACACGGCGCCTGACAAGGTGCGGCGCGGCGAGGTGGGTATGGTGTTTCAGCAGTTCAACCTCTTTCCGCATCTCTCCGTGCTCGACAACCTCACACTTGGCCCCATTCGGGTGCTGAAACAATCGCGGACCGAGGCTGAGGCGCGAGCACGTGAGTTGCTTGAGCGGGTGAAAATCCCCGATCAGGCGGACAAGCGGCCGGGGCAATTGTCCGGTGGTCAGCAACAGCGTGTGGCGATTGCGCGTGCGCTTTGCATGGAACCCAAGGTGATGCTGTTTGACGAACCGACCTCGGCGCTGGACCCTGAAATGATCGCCGAAGTTTTGGAGGTGATGGAGGAACTGGCACTGGAAGGCATGACCATGATCTGCGTGACGCATGAGATGGGATTTGCCCGCCGGGTTGCGGATCGCATCGCCTTTATGGACGCGGGTGAAATGGTTGAAATTGGCACCCCGGATCAGGTGTTTACTGCGCCAAAGTCTGATCGGTTCGCCGACTTCCTTGATAAGATCCTAAGCCATTGAAGGGCGCGCGCATGACCCGGTTTCTACCGTTTTCCGCCCTTCTTTTGCTGGCCAGTTGCGCGGGGCAGCCCGGCACTTGGGGCTGGTATGTTGTGGACCCCACCACCGCCAACGGCTGGGTGAATATCAAGTTCCTGCTGCGTGGGTTTTCATCCACCATCCAAGTGTCCCTGCTGGCGGCCTTTGCGTCGATTGTGATCGGGCTTTTGATCACTATGCCGGGTCTTTCTGCAAATAAATGGGTGCGCCTTCCGAACCGAATTTACGTCGAATTCATCCGCGCGATCCCCCTGTTGCCGATGTTGTTTTGGGTGTTCTACGGCCTTCCTGTGGTGATGAAATCCATGGGGTTTCAGATCAATATCGACCCGTTTTGGGGCGCGGTGATCACGCTGGCCATTTCCGACAGCGCCTTTACGGCTGAGATTTTCCGGTCGGGCATTCAGGCCGTGCCGCGTGGCCAGACCGAGGCCTCTTCGGTGATTGGCCTTAGCCGCGCACAAGACGATGCGCTATGTGATCTTGCCGCAAGCGATCCGCCGCATCCTGCCGCCGCTCGCCAATCAGTTCATCTATATCGTGAAAATGTCGGCCTTTGCCTCTGTCATTGGCATGCAGGAATTGACCCGCCGCGCCAATGAATTGGTGGTCACCGAATATCGTCCGCTGGAGATTTATTCCCTGCTCATCCTCGAATATCTCGTGCTGGTCTTGATCATCTCATCCGCCGTGCGTTGGCTAGAACGGCGCATGGGGTCGGACGAACGCTGACCTGTCACGCTTTTCACGTCTGCGTCACCGGGACAAACGGGGGCTGGTTTACCCGCCCGCGCGGCCCATATTGGGGGAACGCAACCAAAGGAGACGCGCGATGGATTGGGACGCTTTCATGAAAGAGACCGTGGGAAATATCGGCAAATTAGGGCGCGATATGCCCGAGACGATGAAGGGGTTCACCCAGATGGGCACCGCCGCCAAGAAAGACGGGGCGCTGTCAGAAAAGACCAAGGAATTCATGGCGCTGGGCATCGCGATTGCCACCCGTTGCGACAGTTGCATCGGCTTTCACGTACAATCGCTTGTGCGCCTTGGTGCCACATTGGATGAGATGAACGAAGCCCTTGCGATGGCAACTTATATGGGCGGCGGGCCGTCATTGGCCTATTCCGCCAAAGCCCGCGCAGCGTATGAGCATTTCAGCGGCTAAACCCTCTTAATCCTGTTCGGGTTTTAACCTGTCCGAACCGGGTCCTTATCCGGGGTGGAATGCCCAAGGGTGATGGGGTTTTTGATCTGCAAAATGACCAATAAAACGCCGCCCAAGGCCACGGATGCTGCGGGCAGATACAGGCTGGCGTTGTAATTCCCGCTGATTGCGGCCAGCTGTGCGGCCATCGCGGGGGCAAGGATTTGTGCGGCCCCATAAGACAGGTCATCTTGCCCATCAGCTTGGCGGGTTGCGCGGGATAAAGCAGCCCGGCCATGGTTAGAACAAGGCTCACAACCCCCATAAATGTGGCGCCAAACAGCATGGTCGACAAAGCACGCTGACCAGTCCGGGGATCAGGATTGGCATGATAATGGCAGGCACCTGCAAAAACATCGCCAAGATCAGCGTCGGAACATACCCAAAGCGCCGTGCGCTCAGATCCCAAAGCGCGCCAGCGGGTGCGGCCGCCAGACCAAGGATGAGAAAGGCGAGGGGGCCCTGACCTTCTAGGCCGGGCAAATCCTCGACAATGGCGACGATGAAGGTTGCGGTGATCACATATCCGATGCCGGCAAAGAAGTAGGCGGCCAGAAACATCCGCATGAAAAACGGGCTGAGTTGCGTGGCGCTGTGCGGTTGGGTTTTTGCGGTGGCTTCAGTTTGTTTTGGTGACGGCAACCAGCCCCATGCCGGGATCAACAGCGCCAATCCGATTGCCGCTAGGACCAGCCATTGTGTATCCCAGGGCAGCATCCGCTCCATCCCCCAAACGGTGACGGCGGCCAAGGCAATGCCCAGCCCAAGCCCGGCGAAATGCACACCCAATTCGGCCCGGTATCCGTGGCGCATCAACCAGTGCATGACCAAGCCAGAGGCCAGCAACATCCCCGCCGCACTGCTGAGCCCCGACAGAAACCGAAGGATCGCCCAGAGCCAGATATTGTCGGTCAGACCCATCGCCGCAGTTGTGGCAATCGCCATGATCAACCCAAGCCGATACAATCGGTCTTTCACCTGCAAGTCTTTGATCGACATCGACAAAAGCGCCCCGGCCAAATACCCCACGTAATTGATGGTCGCGAGCCAGCCGCCCCAAAAATGGCTAAGTCCCGCATCTTCGATCATTGTTGGCAACAGCGGCGTATAGGCAAACCGCGCGATGCCCACGGTCAGGATCAGGCTGAAAACGCCCGCAGCGATGACTTTTACGCGGTCTATGGAAGGGGGCATTGGTACGTCCTGTAAGGTGTCGCTTGACCTTAGGGGGCATGCAAGAGGGCGTATAGAGAATTGTCAGGCAAATGAGGATGATGCCCCGGAAATCACGTAACGGAATCGGTTTGGTCTTGGGTGTTATCACGCGGTCCCCGGCAAAGCACGTTGCCCTGCCGGAACCTAATTGGACATGGCACCCGCAAAAAACGCGATTATGTCTTAAAAAACCTCACCGCTAAGGTGCTCGTACCGCCCCCATGCACAGGGGTAAAACCGTTTTGAGGGATCGGTGGTGTGATAATAAACATAGCCACCTTTGTCCAATTGCGGCTTCATACGGTTATAGTTGGTCATACCTTCTTGCGTCCCAACCCAATAAACATCTCCGCAGGCATTCACCTTGTGGATCCCTTGTTGGCGTTGCAGCCCCATCGCATTGGTTCCGTCGCTTAAAATGGGCGATCCCTGGATGTCCAAGGCGGCGGCAAAGGATGCCGGATAAGACAAGGCAACAACCAGAGCTAAGGTTTTGAAAGGTCTCATAGAGAAGCTCCTAAGAAAGTGAGGGCGGGTGTCGCCCACACCTCACATTCTAATTGCGTAATGTGTTTTTTGCCCTGACTTGGATCAATGAATCCAAGGCGATAAGCCGTGTGGTGTCGAAGGGGCGCATAGGAAGCCATCCCAGACCGGCGGGTGCAATAGCGGATATGAAGTCCGCAAATTTGATGATTT
>ATLU01000156.1_pt1 | contig 20879 bp, 23 predicted proteins | sample 178751 | NCBI WGS metagenome assembly ATLU01 (sample SAMN02211837, study PRJNA209200) | bioreactor metagenome | isolation source: day 23 sample from continuous culture bioreactor inoculated with sediment... | place: Germany: Wadden Sea | collected 2011
GTGCCGCCTGCTCCGGAGCGATCAGCGCCGGCATGCTGAAATCATTCTGTTGGGTAAGCCGTGTCTCTACAAAGCCAGGATTCACCAGATAAACCCCAATGCCGCTCTTTGACAAATCCGAGTAGAGCACCTGCGCCAGATTGATCAGAGCCGCCTTGCTCGGCCCATACGCCAGCGCCTGGGGAAGACCACTAAAACCAGCGACACTGGCCAACAGACAGAGTCCACCCGATTGTCTCTGCAAATAGTGGGGCAGAATAGCAGCAAGCAGATGATAGGCACCTTGCAGGTTGATACGCAGCGTCTCGTCTACCAGCCACAGGTCTATCTCCCAGGCACGCATCGGGCTATAAACACCGGCACAATAGATGACCATATCAATGCCGCCCCATGTACCTATCAACTGATCGCAGGTGCGGGCCACTAACGCGGCATCAGTCACATCCATTGGAACAACTATGTCCTGCTGATGCGCCATCTCTTGTAAGGCAGACTCGTTGCGGGCGCTCAGTGCGAGTTGGGCGCCAGCCTCCCTCAGCTGTTCTGCCAACGCCGCACCTATTCCACTGCTTGCGCCAATTAACCAGACACGGTGACCATGCCAGTCACTGATTGCCGGATTGAGGGGTTTCATAATCGCTTCCTGAAAAAGAGTGTGACTTCACCAAGACGGAACCCAAATTTCTTCATCACGGAGCGGTTGAACATCACCCCATCATCTTGCAGATACATCCAGTCGTCGAATGCCACTTCATACGTTTTGCCATCAACGGGTAGTTGCAATGTATAGACCCAGTGCAACGAATTACCGGATACACGCCCCTCGGCCACACCCACCACATCATCAGCCTCACCACGATAATGGCCATCAGCCACTCGCGTCAGGTGCCACACCCTTTGCTGGGTTGTACCATCACTATAGGTAAACCGCTCATCCAGCACCCCTTTATCGCCCTCCCAGCTTGCATCAATCACAACCTTGAAGCGCTTCACCACCTCGCCATTGCGTTTTTGAAACATGCCCCAAGCATCCAGGGTACCGTTAAAATAGTGTTCCAGTTTCAGTTCAGGTTGCTCTGTTTTGTATTGGTTCACATCAATCCCGGCACATCCGAAAAGGGTTACTGTGGCTAAAAAGATAAACGGTCTAAGAGACATGCTGTACCTCCAGGCTATGACGCCAACGAACCAGCAAACCAGCGGAAAATAACTTGATAAAACAGGGCACACCGGCATAGAAAATGGCCAGGGTCCCAAGGCCACCTGTTGCACCGGGCTGATAACCAAAACCAGCCAACAGTGGCAGTGACAAACCCGCTGCCAGGGCCAACACCAGTTTGTTAATCAGGCTCCAAATACCAAAATAGCTCGCCGCACGATCACGCTCTGCCGTTGGAATCAGGTCCGTGGCAATCGCCGCCGGCATAGCGAGATCGGCGCCCAATGCTGCTCCCGACATCAGACAGATGATGGCGAAAGGCACGAGGTCCCCGGCACCCAACTGAATGGCCCAGATAAAGCCGCTAATGGCCATCAGACTGCCAACCAGCCAGGTAATGGGCCGACCAACACGCTTGGCCAACCAGAGCCAGAGTGGTAGTGAACAGGCACCACTGACGAAATAGATTGCCAACAGATAACCGCTTGCGGCCTCTAGCCTGAGCACGTCAGCGATGTAGAAGAGTGAGAGTGTTGCCGCAATCGCAACAGCCAGCCCATTGAGCAAAAATAGCATCGCGAGACGCCGGAAGGGTTCATGGCGCAGCGGTTGCAGCATGTCCGTTTCTGTTACTGATATAACAGCCTTTTCCAGCGGAGCATGTGCCATCAAAAACCACACGGCAGGAACCAATACAACACCGAATACCAGGCTGAACAGCCACCACCCCAGCGACAGTCCAAACCACTCAACAAACAGCATCGGCAGCAGACTTGCAAGAATCACTCCCAGCAGGGCAAAACCCTCCCGATAGGCAACCATCTGCGTTCGTTCATGGGAGTGTTGACTGGCACGTGCGCCCCAGGCGAGATAGGTGATATTAAGCGCACTGTGTGCGGTGTAGACCAGAATAAGTGAAGCAGCCAGCCAGAGACCCAACCAGCCACCCTGCACCAGAGGTGGATTGAATAGAGCTATATAGGCCATCAGCAGCAGGAGTGTTGCAATCGACACCAGCAATCCCCAACCTCCGCGCGTATGCTGTGCCCGGTCAGCCAATCGACCAAGCCAGGGATCCTGCAAGGTATCGACAACCCTTGAGAGCAGCAGAATAAGCCCGGTCAGTGTCAATCCCAACCCCAGCTCATCACCATACAGTTTGGGTGCATGGATATAGACCGGTAACGCCGCCATCGCCAATGGGGCGCCCAGCAGACCGTAAGCAAGGCGTTGCCGCATCATCACTAGTGTGTCCCCAGCAGACGCGCACGCAAATCAGGCTCTCTGGTTCGTGGATCCAGCCAGATTGAAAAAAATGCGGCGGCAATTTCCGGGTCTTCAAGTCGCCCTAACAGTCGCCCCTCGCTGTAAAAGGCCGCACCTGTTCCAGGATGATGCAGTCCGATAATATGATCTCCCTCGGTCACATCCCGCAGGACTGTATTGAGTTGACGATAAAGCGCATATCTATCAATCGTACTGGTCAGCATCGGCTCCATCTCATTCACCGATGACCAGGCCAGTCGATTGCTTGAAAAACTGAACTCATACTTAATCTTTAGCGCATGCAATCGGTCGGCCTGGTAGCGTCCATCGGGTGCCAACAGGGTTGCGCGGTAGACCGTCATCCCCATAAAGGTCAGCTCGCCCGAGCCGACAGGAAGAAAACTGTCAAGTATCTCGGTGTTTTCTGTCGATTCACTGGCTTGAACCGTGCTCATGAACAACAGACTGATCAGTAGTGTCAGCCAACAACGGATCATGACAGCGCCGCCTTCTCAAGCTGCAGTTGCACCACATCGATTCGCCCTTCATCGAAACCCGCCTCACAATAGGCCAGATAGAAACGCCACAGCCGAATGAATGCCTCATCAAAGCCTAGCTCCCTGACTGCGGGTAACTGCTGTTCAAAGCGGTGCGACCAACGCCTCAATGTTTCCGCATAGTCGGCGCCAAACTCATCTCTTCGTCCACCACGAAAACCGCACTCACTGGCCACCTGCTGCATCCGCTCGGTTGACGGCAACATACCGCCGGGAAAGATGTATTGCTGGATAAAGTCCGTTCCCTGGCTGTAGCGTTCAAAATGTTGTTCATCAATCACAATCGACTGAATAGCTACCCGACCACCCGGCTTCAATAATCGATAGAGCTGCTTAAAATAGGTCGTCCAGTAGTCCTGACCCACGGCCTCCAACATCTCTATGGAGACAATGTGATCGTACTGACCGGTTGCAGCCCTGTAATCACGCAGTTCAAATGTGAGCCACTTCTCCAGCCCCGCCGCTGCAATTCGCTTGCGGGCAAAGGCCAGCTGTTCATGGGAGAGTGTCAGACCATGCACCCGCACACCCTGCCGCGCTGCGTACTCGGCAAAGCCACCCCAGCCACAACCCACTTCCAGAATCTGATCACCAGCTACAGCCCCGATCAACTCAAGCATGTGCCGATACTTTGCTTCCTGTGCCTGCAGTAAACCGCCATAGCGGCCATACTCAAATCGGGCACTGGAGTAGGTCATGCTGCTATCCAGCCAGAGCGAGTAGAAGTCATTCCCAAGGTCATAATGTGCCTCTATATTTCTGGCACTCCCCTTGGGTGTATTTTTGCGTAGCAGATGGCGTAATCGGTAACCTAAATTAAGCAGCGGGTTGCCATGTATGGCCCGCTCCAGAACAGCCTGGTTACGAATACCCAAACGAATCAATCCGGTCAGGTCATTGGTTCTGATCAACCCATCCCGATAACACTCCGCCAGACCGATATCCCCATTGCGAAAGACACGATGCAGTGCACGCCAATCCATAATTTCCAGCTCAACCTGAGATCCGGTATCACTGCCAAGTTTAAGTCGGTAGCCTTCCGGGGTTATGAGTAGAAGCTTTCCCTCCCTGATCCGGCCTATTCGGTTGATGATCGGGCGGATACGCAAAGGCAAGGCCTGTGCCTCAAGTGTCATACTGTTCATCTCGAGATCTCCTCGCTGGATGATGTTGGTCGTTGATGAAAGGTGGCCCCTTTAAGCCAGAGCCTAAATGCCTGCCAATGAATGCGCGTCATGACACCAAGGGTAAGTAAAGGTTGTTTCAACAGCGCCATGAATAGGTTGCGCCTAGTGAGGGGCAACGCCTCTCCCCAAATAACGGTATTGAGCTGAAGTTCATCTGACTGGTAGTAATCGATTCGCACACGGGGGGCATCGAAGTCAGTGTCAAAGTGAAAGGCGTAATGTCCTTTAACGGGATAGAAAGGTGACACATGCATCTGCTTAACAGTATTCAGTTCAACCGTTGCATCGACTGTGCTGTTGTTATGGAGCAGATAGCAGTAACGATCACCAAAGGTATTGTTCACCTCGGCGATTACCGCACCAACCGAGCCATCTTCACGTGCGCAATACCAGAAACTGACGGGATTAAAGGCATAACCAAAAACCCGGGGGAAGGTCTGCAACCAGATTGTCTTTGCACAATCATGAATACCCTGCTTTTCCAGCAACGCACGCACCCATAGCCTGGGATCACTCCCATCACCATAATCCTTGAATTTTATTGAAAGTGGTCGCCGACGATTGACACCAAACAGCCAGCTATTAGCCTGCTCTAATTCATCACAATTCATCAGCAGGAAGAACACCGGATAGACAAACCGATGTTTAAACGGCAGGCGTCTGAAGTGCATGACCTTGCCCTGCACCACACGACTCAGAGTATGACCGGCCATGGGGCCTCCACATCGAAGTCGGCGGCTACTCGCAGTGCCGACTTCAAACCATCTTCATGAAATCCATAACCACACCAGGCACCACAGAACCAGGCCGCACGTCGTCCCTGTATGCCAGACAACTTGCTTTGAGCCGCAATCGCTGCCTGATCAAAAACAGGATGATCATAGTGGTAACTTGCTATCTGGTTTTGCGGTTGTCTGTCCGCCGGCGGATTGAGCGTGACCATCACCGGTGTCTTGAATGGCAGCTGCTGAAGCTTGTGCAACAGATAGGTCACGCAGACCACGCTATCTTCTTCTCCCGTGGAGAGATAGTTCCATGCAGACCAGAGTGATTCACGTTCTGGCAAAAACGCTGCATCCGTGTGTAACACCGCTGTGTTGGATTGATAACCGACAGCACCTAACACGGCCTGCTCATCGGCATCTGTATCCACCAGCATGCGTAACGTGTCCGGCGCATGTGTGGCAAAAATAACCGCGTCAAAGTGATGAGCCACTCCACCACAAGCCAGTTCAACGCCATTCTCCAGACGTCTCACCCGCTCTATCGGATGGTTAAGCTTTACGTTGAGTGAAGCCGCCATGCGACTGACATAGGAGCGACCACCCCCCACAATGGTGCGCCATTGTGGGCGACCCTCGACCTGTAAAAGACGGTGATTGATACAGAAGCTTAAGAAGGTCTCAGCTGGAAAACGGAGTATCTCATTGGGTGAGCAGGACCAGATGGCTGCAGCCATCGGCAACAGATACCAGTCGCGCAGCACCTTGGAGTAGCCCTCCTGGTCAAGCAGTTCACCCAGCATCAAACCCCGCTGTTGAGAAACAAGGAGATGATGTTGTGCGCGACGATTAAAGCGCAGCAGATCAACCAGCATGCGCAAAAAAGCAAAGCGAATCAGGTTGCGTTTTTGTCCGAATACGGTGGCGAGATTACGGCCAGCCCACTCCACATTCTGATCTGGAAGTTTGACACTAAAGGACATCTCTGTGTCGTAAGTTGCCACGTCGAGATGTATGAACAGCTGTATAAGATTGGGGTAGGTTAGATCGTTATGCACCAGAAAGCCGGTATCCACTGGATGGGTCATCCCCTCCAGCGTGACATCCACCGTATTGGTGTGGCCGCCCAGATAATCTGCCGCTTCAAACAGCGTCACATCATGGCGCTGATTCAACAACCAGGCCGATGCCAAACCGCTTATTCCGCTTCCGATAACCGCTAATTTCATTTCCCTAGTCTCTTATTGTACTGTACATAATAGCCATATTAGCCCTTTTTCCGAATATCACAAGCATTTTGTAGTGTACATTTGAGAGTTTATGGAATTTTTTGTACCGAAAAAGAAGAATTGATCATTCTTAGTACTGTACAAAGAGGTCTCTATTCAGGATCCCACTTCAGCCCCGTTAGAAAGAATGTTTCATCTGCTACGGCTACCAAGCGCGCTCGATCAAAACACCAGACCACGCTGTACTGACAAAAAGCCGAACAGCTGCAGTACCGAATGGCAGGTGATAACAGGAGTGGATAACGCGTGAGTCTGGGATGAATGGCTTATGACTAGACCCTACTTTCCCATCAGCATGTTTGACTAGATAGGAACTATGAGTAACAACCATTTCTGCTTTATTGGCAAAGGATCAGCAGTGCGCGTGGGAAGCCAGGTGATGACATTCGAATGCATATTCACATACCACCACAGGGCATTGGGGTACTTCGATAGACCCTCACCCTGATTCACAAGCGAATCTCAGAAGCAGTGCCGGCATCTCACCCCCCGATCCGATGTGTGATTGCAGGTTGATCTTTACGCTTGGATGCTGGATTGCTGCGGCATCAACCTCCCGGGGAATATCCTCAACCACATGTCGGCCCGCAGAGAGAAAATAGGGGACGATGGTGATCTCAGTGGCCCCAGCTTCAGCACAGAGGTGAATGCCCGTAGGGATGTCAGGTTCCGCCAACTCCAGAAAGGCACTTGAAACGTTATCAAACTGATTAACGGCAATTGCTGCCACCTTTTTGGCCAAATCTCGTACCTCACTATTTGAGGCCTCGCGTCTACTGCCATGGGCAATAATTAGTAGAGAGTGCATCGTATTCTGCTCCTGTAGAGGTATGGTAACTGATCAATTTCATATTTTTGTACTATACGTAATGACCACAATAGGCGGCATACTGTCATAAATATCAATTTTGTACTAGACATTTTGTACTTTTTAGCTATAATCATTCTTAACAGCACCAAAATCGGGCTTTTTTGTATAGGACAACTAAGGAGAAACACCATGTCACGCTTTGAAATGCAACTACTCGAAACTGAACGCCATAACGACCAACTAATGCGAGAGATTGAACAACAGGGTAGTGAGATCCTCCACTCAGTTGTCCCAGACAGTCGCCTGCATCAGATCATCCACAACCCCATCACAGAAGGCATCGACGAGGGATAGATCTAAATCTCGATGAGCTTGTCTGGTCACTCTACCTGGAGATAGCAACATGTTTATACGCAGCACGATTGGCACTTCCCTAGCCCTGGCCGCCTTGCTTGGTTTATCCAGCGGATGGCATGTATCGGCAACTGAAAAAACAGTGACCACTAAAAACGTGATCTGTGGTAGCCATGACAGCTTCAAGATCAGACGGCTGAATAGTGATCAGGCAGATGAAATCTGTTCCACATATAAAGGTAAAGTGATGCTGGTGGTGAATACAGCCAGTCGTTGTGCCTATACAGATCAGTATGCGGGACTTGAGAAACTCTATGAAAACTATCGCGAGAAAGGTCTGGTAGTGATCGGCTTTCCCTCCAATGATTTTGGGGGCCAGGAACCTGGAACTGAGAAGGTTATCAAGAATTTTTGTCGCCTGACTTATGGTGTGAAATTCCCGATGTATGCCAAGACTCAAGTCATTGGTGAAGGTGCATCACCTATCTATAAAGCACTCTACAGAGCTACAGATAGTACACCTCGATGGAACTTCCACAAGTATCTGATTGATCGGAACGGTAACGTGGTTGAGAACTTCGGCTCATCGGTTTCACCAGAAAACAATACTCTAACCGGAGCGATTGAACGACTACTCTGACAGAGTGAAACATTATGCAGTTGACACAGATCAGCTGTCAGTTGGTTAATGGTCTTAAGAGGATAGAGGATGAACATTGCAATAACAGGTGCCAGCGGATTTATCGGGCAATACCTTGGCCATGCATTAAAGTGTGATGGCCATAGGGTTATTGCTTTGACCCGTAGTGACTTTGCCCTTGGTGATGATCATCTGGCCGATAAGATCAATGGCTCACAGGTGGTAATCAATCTGGCTGGTGCGCCCATTAACCGCCGCTGGACCGAAGCTTACAAACGGGACATATTATCCAGTCGTGTAGAGACAACAAAGCTACTGGTAAATGCTATGGAAAAGCTCAGTCTTAGGCCTGAGCTGTTTATCTCCACCTCAGCCATCGGTGCATTCAGTAGTATTGGAAACTACACAGAATCAGATACCCCAAACGCCACAGACTTTCTTGGCAAGGTATCAATGCAGTGGGAAGCAGAAGCAAGTAGGGCAAAACAGTTGGGGGTAAACACCAAGATATTTCGATTAGCGCTGGTACTGGGTCACGAGGGAGGGTTGATGAAACAGCTCATGTTGCCTTTCAGACTTGGGCTAGGTGGGCCGTTAGGTGACGGGAAACAACACTTCTCCTGGATCCATATTGATGACTTGGTCAATGCCTATTTCTATGTCATCAAACACCAACAAAGCTCGGACATTTTTCATCTCTGTGCGCCGAACCCGATAACCAATCAAGTGTTTACCCAGACCCTCGGTGCGGTGCTACATCGACCCACTCTGTTCAGAGTCCCGGGCAGGTTACTAAAACTGATCTATGGCGAAGGTTCCGAGGTGATGTTATCAGGTCAGTCGGTTACGTCCAGTCGACTGACGGAAAGTGGATTCTTTTTCCGCTTTCCTGACATCACTTCGGCTCTCTACTCAATTGTCGATGACGCTTCAAATGATAACACTGGCAGTAGATTAAACAGCAGCCTCAACAGCACAAAAACAGGTTAAGAGAATAGGCCATCGTGAACAGACAAGGAACAGCTATTGTTTGGTTTAGAAGAGACCTCAGGCTCTGTGATAACCCAGCCCTGAGCGAAGCTGTACGAAGCTGTAAAATAGTAATACCTGTTTATATACACGCACCTGATGAAGAGGCACCCTGGTCACCAGGCCAGGCCAGCAACTGGTGGCTACACAAAAGTCTGGATGCATTAGCTGAATCAATCAGGCAAGCCGGCTCCGAACTGATTATCACACAGGGCCCAACACTGGAAAGGCTGGAAGAGCTCGCAGTAAAAGTGGGCGCCACCCACCTCTATTGGAACCGCCTCTACGATCCGATGACCGTGGCCCGTGACGCCCTGATCAAACAGTCCATGAGTGATAAAGGCCTGACCTGTCAGTCATTCAATAGTAGCCTGCTGTTTGAACCATCCTCATTAATGAATGGACAAGGAACACCTTACAAGGTGTTCACCGCATTCTGGCGTGGTGCGAACAAAAGGCTACGTGAAATCACACCACCACTACCTGCTGTCAGCAAGATACCCACACCATTAACGCCATTTCAATCCGCACCACTCGTCGCGTTGAATCTCCGGACAAAAACTGCCTGGTACAATAAGTTTGATACATACTGGGAACCCGGTGAAAACGGTGCACACCAACAGTGGGAGCACTTTCTTGTCAACAGCCTGCCCTATTACGATGAACAGCGAAATTATCCAGCCGATGAGAGTACAACCAGCCTCTCACCCTATCTGCATTTCGGGGAAATAACACCAAGACAACTTTACTGGACACTGCAGCATGAAGGTGATCACTCTCCTGGTATCAGTCAACACCTGGACCGTCTGAGCGCTCAGTTGGGCTGGCGAGAGTTTGCCCACTACACCCTCTTTCACAATCCTCGTACGGCAATAGAATCATTAGATTATCGTTTTACGAACGGCATATGGAACAGCAGCAGTGAAAGCAGGGAACAGCTTGAACAGTGGAAACGCGGTGAGACCGGCATACCGATAGTGGATGCGGGAATGCGACAGCTCTGGCAGACCGGTTGGATGCATAACCGTGTGCGTATGATAGTTGCCTCCCTATTGACCAAGAATCTGGGAATACATTGGCTGGAAGGCGCGCGCTGGTTCTGGGACACATTGGTGGATGCCGACCTGGCAAACAACACCCTGGGGTGGCAGTGGACAGCAGGCTGTGGCGTAGATGCCGCCCCCTATTTTCGTGTGTTCAATCCGGCACGGCAAGCCGAAAGATTTGATCCTGCAGGTCGATACATAAGAACCTGGTTACCGGAACTTTCATCTGCAGACAGTCATGAATTAATAAATGGACGACAGTTATCCAACAATGGATTGAACTACCCATTACCCATGCTTGATTTGAAAAAAACACGCAAACAGGCACTTGAACGTTGGCAACAGATAAAAACAATGCCTAAGCACCCAGCGCCCCACTGAAACGCAACAGTTTCACTGCCTATTGGTTCAGCATCCCTTGCACTGAAACAAGTAAACCTATCAGCACCATTATGATCAATGCCACAGACCAGCGGTTGAGTGAACGTTCATACCCGCTGAAATGACTCAAAACGAATATGGGCGAGAAGCACTTATTTATACTCTTCCGTAAACGGGTTGAGTAGATATCCAGATACTGAGTCACCTCCACTATCGCTGACCTGCTTTGTTTAAACTGTTGCATGATAAAGACGGATGCCAATTGTGGTGATTTAGTCGGTTTATAGAAACGTGTCAACCAGGCGAGCACGAACATGCTACCCAATAGCAGGAATAAGCTAAAGACCGTGAACATTGAGAGCATCTTCAGATTTGGAACAGCCGTCATCAAGCCAACCAATACCAAGCCAGAAAAGAGATAATGCGTGACACTACTGTCCGTATGACGCATTTTATGCCCCCCTGATTTTGAAGAAGCTTCAGCAGCAGCCAGCAACAGAAAATGCGTTCGCCATAATAAGAACATCATTAATCCTGCACCAATCCAGAGTGATGTCACAGTTAGGCTATTTACTGAAACAAAATGACTGGCCAAACTGATGGGCGCCACTGCCAGGAGAAAAATAGCCAACCAAAGGGTTAATGCATGGCGATGTTTCCATGCTGGAGTATGCTTGTGCAGACCCTGCCCAATCATCAGTGCGGACAACACCAAACCCATTTGTATCACTGCCGAAACCAGGTTCCTGTTCAGCGATAGCCAGAGTTCAGGCTGGATCAATATGGCGGCCACGATCGACAACCAAAGCGCGGTCACTATCATAAGCAGCATGGCTAAAACACCGCGCCGATGGATCTGACGTACCCCTAATAGCAAGGCATAACTCAACATAAGCCATGCGCTCCACTGTAAAAAATCACCGATCACCGGATAGTGAACTTCACCTAGAGGGAAAAGTCGCAACCATGCAATAAACCCGGCACTAAAAACAAAACTGATCAGTGCAGGCCGTAAGGCCAAATGCAATGTAATAAAAACGGGAATCAACCAGAAATGTAACCCAAGCAAACCGATTTTTGCACCCAGGCTAAACAGTAACAAACCGAACTGGACATTCATCTGTTCCGTGATCACAAAGGCTTGGCGCATCGCTACAAAATCTACAGAGACAGCATGCATTCCCAGCAGTTGAAGTAATTCAAACAGTACAATATCACTGACAACCAGCACAACCAGCATGACATTGACCGCTTCCCGAGTGGTTGTATTTTTCTCCTGGGCAAGCAGCCCATACAGTGAATAACCCGCCAGGGTTGTTGCCGTCATAAACAGCAACACATCACCGGCTAGAGGCATCAGAAAACAACCGGTCATGGCTAATAGCATAAATACAATTTTCTGCTGTACGTACAGAGCCCCCGAGTGCGCCTGATGCAAAAGACCGGTTGCCAGCCAGAGTATTGCGCTCATCAGGAGAAATAACCTTCCGGTGTTATCAAACAGTAGATAACTATTGATTAGCATACCCGGCAGCTGAAGCTTGCCATCATCCAGCAGCAAGCCAGCCAGTAGTGCCGGCAGTGCGGCCCACGGTGCTATTTTTGTTGCGACGTTTTGTGTGGCAGGTACGACCACACTCACGACCAACAATAGCGGCAAAACGATAATGAGCGGTAACAGAAAAGGGGCATCAATCATGACTAATGGAACTCCCGAGCCGCTATTATTTTTGCCCACTCAAACGGGCTAAACGGTAGACCCGCCATCAAACCGGCGGCCAGTGCCATAAGCGCTGTGATCAGAGGTGGCAATAACAGGGCCCAGGCGGTCTCTTTTCTGCCAAAATGGCGTTCTTCAGGCCAATTTTCCGGTGTTGGTTTAAACCAGGCAGAATAAAGAATGGGCAGAAAGTAGGCACAATTTAGCAAGCTGCTTCCCATAAGCACTAACAGCACCCAATCCTGACCTACTTCCAGTGCACCAATCCCCAGATACCACTTACTGATAAAACCAGCTACAGGTGGTGCGCCAATCATACCAAGCACACCAATTGTGAATGCCGCCATGGTCCAAGGCATTCGTCGTCCTACACCGCCCATCTCACTGACCTTGTGAATACCCAGTGTCTCAGCCAGATTGCCGGCACAAAAGAATAACGTAATCTTCATTAGCCCTTGATGTACAAGATGTACCACACCACCGACTGTCGCGATCGGACCCGCAATCGCGGCGCCTAGTGCTATATATGAAACCTGGCTGACGGTTGAAAAAGCCAGCCTACGTTTGAGGTCATCCTGGAACAGCGCACGTAATGAACCATAGATTATGGTAAACGCCGCTACCCAGGCCAGTGGCGTGGTGACACCAAGATCGGCTGAAAACTCCACGCCAAATACATCATATACCACCCGCACAATACCAAACGCACCAGCCTTAACCACGGCGACAGCATGTAACAGCGCACTGACTGGCGCAGGAGCCACCATCGCCTGAGGCAACCAGCCATGTAGTGGAAACAGGGCCGCTTTCACTCCAAGTCCAGCTATCAGTAACGCAAAAATAATCTTCAATGCCGGGTAGTGCTGGGGGTCAATATGACTAAGAAAACCACGGGGAGTAAACTCCAGGGAACCTGTTATCTGATACAGCCAGACCGTACCTAACAGAATCAGTGCACCACCAAATATGGTATAGCGCAGATAAGCTTGACCGGCGCGCCGTGCTGTATCTGTGCCACGGTGAACAACCAACGGATAGGTTGCCAAAGTAAGCAACTCATAAAACAGCAGAAAGGTGATCAGATTTCCTGCCAAGGCCACACCCACCGTGGCAGTCACACAAAGACTAAAGAAACCGAAAAAGCGACTGCGGTTAAGCGATCCCTCTAAATAGCCAATGGCATAGACCGTGGTAACCAACCAAAGAACCGTCGACAGTGCGACGAAAAAGAGTGACAGAGGGCCGGCTCGAAAAACAAGATCAAGATCAGGTAACAGCGCCAGGCGAGTTTCAAAATGATCCCCCTGGTAAACACCCCAGATCATCCAGCTGACTAACAGCAGTTTGACTATTGCGCCAGTCAAGTTAAGGATTGTGCGTAATCCAACCCGTTCTTCCGGAAGACCAAAAATAATAAGACCAGGCAGCAGCGAACTGAATACCACAAACAATGGAATCCAGGCATTCCAGTTCACTGCCCTGCTCCCATTAGTTCAACTGTATCTCCGATACCCAGTATCAGCATCATGGGCGAAGCGAGAAAACCCAAGACAATGGCAGCGACTGCCAATAACAAGGCAGGCCACTCCATAACAGCGGGCACTCCTTTTGGCTCATGGGTCACGGATGCCTGAGTAAAGGCAAAGCCCAGAACCTTGAAGATATAAACTGCTGCCAGCACACCACCGATCATCATTACAATAACCAAGTCCCAGCGGCCTTGATTTAGCGCTTCATTCATCAGTAACCATTTGCCAATAAATCCGCCACTGGGTGGCAACCCCATTATACTGACCCCGGCAAGCGCAAACGCGCCAACGGTTATCGGTAGTCGCTGTACAGCCCGATCAAGATCAGCAATACGATCGTGACCACCAAAACGCATCAGATTCCCCGCCACCAGAAACATGGCCGATTTGGCCAATGCGTGTGAAAGCACCAGATAGACCACCGCACTCCAGGCTGAAAAAGCCCCCACCGCAGCAAGCGGAAATACTAAAAACAGATAGCCCACTTGGGAAATCGTAGAGTAGGCAATCATTAATTTCAGGCGTGTCTGTTGCAGGGCCTGTAACGAGCCCCAAATGATGGCCGCCATGCCTAAAGCACCGAGCAGGTCATCAACGCCTTCCGTACGTGCTGAAAAAATTTCCAACCACAACCGTAGTAAAATATAAAAGGATGCCTTTACAACCAATGCCGAGAGAAGTGCACTGACCGGTGCCGATGCACTGGCATGAGCCTTGGGTAACCAGAAATGAAGCGGAAACAGTGCCGTCTTTAGTGCCAAGCCCGCACAGATTAATCCCAGTGCAGCCCACACGGGCGGAGTAGATTCCAGTCGTTCTGCTAACAAAGAAATATCGACCGTACCTGCAGAGTGATAAAGTAATGCCACTCCGAGAAGGTAGCAGAGTGATCCAAGCAGCGTGGCCATCAGGTAGCGCATGGCGCCATCCAGGGCCGCCCCACTGCGGGACAGAGAAGCGAGCCCCACGCCCGCCAGCCCGACTATTTCCAAGGCCACGTAAAGATTAAAAATATCAGCAGAGAGAAACAGGGCATTAATACCGCCCAAGAGCAGTAGCCAGAGTGGCCAAAAACGACGCGCTTCACCCTGATCAAAATAACCCAGGGCATATATACTGACTCCAAACCCCACCAGAGCATTAACCATCAGCATGAACAGACTCAGTCCGTCCGCGTACAGATCAATTCCCAGTGGTGCGCCCCACCCCCCCACGGCATGATGATAAACACCCGTGGTCAGTAACTGATCGCCCAAGCCAACTACAGATAGAGCAACGGCGCTAACCGTCGCAATTCCAATAAATTTTACTGCACCCGGAAATAAGAAACTGCACAGACCACCGAATAGTGGCAAAAGAATAAGCAGTACGCCCCAATGCAAATCTACTAATAAACCACCCATCAACTGTGCTCTTCAGGTGCATCATGAAGCACCGCACTACCACTCACTTCCACCAGTTTATGCATTAATGTCAGAGCCAAAGCCGTTGCAGAAACGGCGACCACAATACCGGTAATCACCATGGCAAGGGGTACGGGATCAGAAAGTTCACCTGGACTCCTTTTTCCCAGCGCCACCAGTACAAGAAAAATACCACTGCCCATTATATTGAACGCCAGTATTTTTCTTAGCAGGTGATCCCTGACAATCAATCCATACAAACCAATGGAGAAAAGGATGATACCCAACAGCGCATAGATCATTGCGCTATTCATTCATCTACCCTCGACTTGGGAATTCCGCCAAAAAAGAGTGCTGCAAGAGTTGCCCCTATCGAAAGGGTGGCTGCACTCTCAAGAAACAGAATCAGCCAACCTGCCTGCGCAACAGGAAAGGTAAGCAGACCACCCTGTATAAAAAAAAGTATGGCAGCCATGACAATGAAAGCACCAGAACCCAATACGAGAATAAAGCGCAGCGGCCAGAGCAATAATTTTTGTTCGACGTGCCACCCGGAAAGCAGTAACAGCACACCAGCCGCACCCAAGACAGAACCAGCCTGAAATGCGCCCCCCGGTGCATCTGAGCCAACCCATAATAAATAACATGAGACTAAAATCAAAACTGGCACTAACACGCGACAGAGTGAAGCCAAAACAGAATCGGTGTTTCTGGGTGAAAGCGTTCTCACACCACCCAACGACCAGACAGATAACAGGGCCAGCAGCAAGACGACCATCTCCAACAGCGTGTCATAACCACGAAAGTTCAGCAGGACGGCTGTGACCGGGTGTCTAACCCCGCTTTGGGCCATTTTCTCTTTAACATTTGAAACCAATCCATCCGCCACTTCAGGTAAGGATAGCAGCGAATAACCCAGCCCAAGGACTATTAATACCAATGCAACCAATGGCAGCACTCTAGATGGTAGACTTGGCTGCTCTCGTTCGACCGATGTAACAACCACTGCCGCCGATATTGGTTTTAAAGTGTTCAAACGATCAAGTGCCGCCATCAACAGCGCACCTGTCAACCCCGCACCAATGGCGGCTTCAGCCAGTGCGATATCAGGCGCATCCAGCCTGACCCACACCAGGGCCATAAGAAGGCCAAATGCCACGAATAGAACAATAGCCCTGAACAGATCGTCTGAGCTGATAACCAGCCATGCCAGCCAGAGCAATAAAAAGGCGAGTAGTAAGTCAAACAGACCTAAGGCAATATCTAACGCTTCCAAGGTAAGACACCTCGTAGCAACGCACCTCGGGCAACCAGATAAGCCACACTGGCGCCTGCCAGCAATACCAACCCCCAAATCAGTACAAGCTTTCCGACAACACTTAAAGACTCCGCCTGCAGTGACAAGCCGGCAATCATCAAGCCAAGACCCACATTGTCAGCCTTGGTTAAGGCATGCAGACGAGTATAGAGATCGGGAAAACGCAGCAACCCAACCGTACCCGCGAAAAAGAACAGCGCTCCTGCCAAAAGAAACAGCATTGAAAAAAAATCAATCAACATCATGTTCCCCCTGCATCGGCCAGGCACGTCTCACAAAGGCAACGGCCGTTACTGCGGCCAACAGAGCAAAAATCAGCGCCACATCGCGCAGGGCATTGCTTCCAGCAGCCTCTGCCAACAGCAAGAGGATCGCCACGGCAGTTGTACCAAAAAGTTGTGCCGCCAGCATACGATCTGCGACACCGGGACCACGCAGTACTCGCCACATACCCGCTGCAAGATTCACCAATAGAAACAGGGCCAAGGTAATATAGAGCAGTTGCATCTGTTATCAGTCCACACACTCAACTGGCGTTATAAAACCAGGTGGTTTAATGGCAAGTACAGAGCAGTCGATCTGGTTTAAAATGGTTTCTGCTGTGTTGCCCATAATAAAGCCAGGTATACCTGTACGACCAACCGTACCCATAATAACCAGCTCTGCTTCAATCGTTTTGGCAAGCAAGGGAATCTCCTTACTGGCCCATCCCTTAATCAAGTGTTTCGTTGGTTTCAGATAATCAGCCGCTTTGTCACCCAACCGTTCAATCATCTCTTTAATAAGCTGATCCAGTGAATTGGTGTGTTGTCGCCGCACCTGTTCAACATAGGCTTTAATCTTCTCTTCCTCCGTATTCATAAATGCACCGCGTAACGCACTCTCACCGATGGGATGCCAGACATGGACAACATGCAGTTCAGCAAAATCCGACAGTGCCAAAGAACTCCCCATCGCTAAAATCTGTTCATTCAGCGCCTGCTCCGAAATACGCTCCTCTTCGGGTTTGTCGTCACTCGTGTCTACAGCAACCAGAATTCGGTTATAATTTTTTGGTGCCTTGGGCTTAATAAGCCAGACCGGACAGGGACACTTACGAAGCAGCTGCATATCATCACTGCCAAACAGACGGTCAATCCAACTCTGATGAAGTGGAGTTTTAATAACCAGATCAAAATCGTTCTTTAAGACCTCTTTAATGATGACCAGAAAATGTATTCCAACCAATACCTTTGTCTGGATCGAAATCTGTTTGCGAAAAGGTGCAACATGCTCTTCCAGGGCCAATTGATGGGACTGGTTAATAGTCGATTGCAGGTCAATGGATATGGGTCCATCTTCTGGCATGCCAATTCCGGCTATCACCTTATCAGCCACATCGACCACAGTCAGACTGGCTTGATTATTTTTTGCAAGAGAGACGGCCCGTTCGAGTGACCGGGTACATGACTCTTTATCTTTTCCAATAATACAAAGAATATTTTTAAACCGATTCATAATCACTCACCTGCTCCAGGGCTTAGTACAGGAACCGAAAATAGTTCGGCAATCTTCTCTTCCAGGACCAAAAAATCGTTCGCAAAGCTACCTTGCTGATCAAGTACATGGATGGTCAGTACATTATTTTCCAGCGACGTGCTGAGGGTCCCCGGCAACAAACTCACCATATTTGTCAGCAATACCTGTGGCGGTCCCGGTGGCAACCTCAAAACACAATCAACCATTATGGGGTCAATTGGCATGGCTGGTCGCAAGGCACGCCTTGCTACATCGACACCACCCAGTACGGATTGTTTCAAAAAGAAAGGGACAAACAGAGTCAGCTTCAAGAGACGAATACTGAATTGAGACGTTGGGGGTTTTACAGCCAACAGTGCAAGCACTATTGCCACCCCCCCTATCCACCATGAATGAGGATTCCAATCAGTCAAAACCCACCAGACAAGTGCCAAAAGCACTACTTTAAGGAGAAAGGAATACACACTTTTTATCCGGTTCATAAGGGTGATCCTAGAGTAAATCATTCTAAATGTGTAGCTGAATAAAAACAGTGCCTGAGCCTTTCTCGGCGGTCATACCTATTTTTACAACTTCTCCTTTTCGGACGGCATCCCCGTAACCAACTCCCATCCATCCAATCAACTTAAGAACTGATTTGTCTTAAAAACATTTCATGATGCACGTCAGGTTATCAATGGAACTATTAGAAGATAATGGCTCTAATAGGATAAATGCGATTGGTGAAACTGCCTTTCACTTAAAAAGTGGCTAGGGGAATCGCTCAACTAGCTGCAGAGTTAATCTCTCGGGAGCCAAAAATGACGATACATCACCGTTTTTTTATCATATTGATCGTACTCACAACCATAACCGGCTGTACTACCAGCGGATTATCAGGTACGACCTACTCCCGCACTGATGCCCGCAAGGTTCAAACCGTCAAATTCGGCACAATAGAATCCGTTACTCCGGTGGTTATTGAGGGTAAAACGGATGGCATCGTTGGAACGGGTTCGGGTGCCGTCATCGGCGGTATTGCCGGTAGCACGATCGGCGGTGGAAAAGGACGTAGTATTGCCACTGTCGTTGGCGCAGTTGCGGGTGGCTTGGCCGGCCAGGCCGCCGAGAAAAAGCTGACCACCAAACAAGGGCAAGAGCTAACCATCCGCCTGGAGGCGACCGGTGATCTTATATCTGTTGTGCAGGAGGTCGAAAATGATCAGTTTTTCAAACCTGGCGATCGCATACGCCTATTACAGCATGGAGGAAACACCCGCGTAGCCTATTAATCATGTTGGCCAATCTCTCATTAATCGGGAAGATAACTCCACGGATAGTAATATTGACAACAAAGGTCATCTAATGAAAAAACTATTTATTCTTATAGTGGCTGCCAGCATTCTGGGTGCCACTGGTTGCGCCTGGGTTAAACCCACCCCCGAAGGGGAAAAAGTACGGGTACTGGATGCTGACGAAGTATCAACCTGTAAAGAGATAGGTGCTACAAATGTATCATTGCTGGATAAGATAGCCGGTATCAATCGAAATGCAGAAAAGGTCCAGAAGGAACTGGAGACACTCGCCCGAACCAGCGCCGCAAGAATGGGAGGCGATACGGTGGTGGCAGACTCACCCGTTCAGGATGGGCAACAACGTTTCATTGTCTATAAATGTGTTGGCATGACGAAATAGGTTTGATAATCATGTAACGAGTATAGGGAATAGCTGTTTAAGCCCATTGGCTATCACCTCAACCGCAATAGCAGCCAGAATCAGTCCAAATATGCGGTTGAGGATATTCAAACCGATATCCCCCAGGCGCTTTCCAATGGGTACAGCCAGACTCAGCACCAGCCAGAGTAACGCTGAAACCAATAAGATACTCGCCACAATCATAGCCTCATGATAGTTAGCTGTTGAACGCTGCATACCAATCACAACGGTACTCATGGCACCCGGCCCGGCCAACAATGGTATAGCGAGGGGAACCACACCTACTGACGTAAGACTGGCTGCCACCTTCTCTTCGTGCGGTGTGGATCGAACCGGATCGATACGCGCCTGCAGCATGGCCAACGCCATCATGAACAAGACTATACCACCACCTACCCTAAAGGAGCCCAGACTGGTGCCCATAAAAGCCAGCAAACCTTCACCGGAAAAGGCCGTGACAATCAGTGTTGCGGCAACCGTAAAAATGGCTATACGTACTACTCTGGACCTATCCTGGCTTGAGTAACCCTTGGTCATACTAAGAAAGATAGGGATCGCCATAAAGGGATCCATAATCACCACCAAAGAAGTGACAAACCGTGTGTACTCAGTCCAGTTTTCCATCGTGAAACTCTTTCCGGCTAGTTGCCAAGGTTAATTGAGAAGAGAGAAAACAAGCGAGTCTTCGATTTCGTGAAGCAAAACGGGACGTCCAAGTCTCCCTTTTGCACTCAATCTTCGACAGCCTAGTTGTGCCCCGGTCGTCCCGGTCACTGACACTACGCTACAACATCGCAAGCTCGTTGCAGCTCCGCTGTCAGATCCCGATATGACTTGACGCCCTGCTCAGATGCCTACTTTGTTTACCCTCTGGCGCAAGGCACGCCGGGTAAACAGTGCGGCTTCATGGCTACCGGGGATTAACCGCCTCGGCTTTCAGCCTTCCATGGCGGTCAGCGAACGTAGCCAACAGATAGGGGGTATATGAAGTTCGTCATACATTAAACCATCGAGCAGCAATATCGCCACACATTACAGCGACTGTCTGGAAAACTCCATCACAGCCCTTTATTATAACGCTACACTATTCATTCTATGCCTAACAACAAGGTAGAGACAGGCGGGTTTAAACCCAACAACTTTTTAATTGACTGACGAGCTTTGTTTCTACCGTCATATTAGCCTTTCTGATTCTTGGCATCCTGATTGGAACAGCCAAGCTTTTCTTGAACTTGGATGGAATCCTGACAGTGTC
>ATLU01000157.1_pt1 | contig 20754 bp, 15 predicted proteins | sample 178751 | NCBI WGS metagenome assembly ATLU01 (sample SAMN02211837, study PRJNA209200) | bioreactor metagenome | isolation source: day 23 sample from continuous culture bioreactor inoculated with sediment... | place: Germany: Wadden Sea | collected 2011
GTGTCAACAGAGAGCAGTTAAACTGGGCCAAAGGCCTTCTTGATGAAGCAGGATTTGAAACCCATCAATCACTGATGAGTGGTGAAGTGGAAAAGGTGATCTGCGACTACCGCACGGCCAACAACATCGACATGCTGATTATGGGCGCTTATGGGCATTCGGTCATCAGGCGATTCCTGGTAGGCAGCACTACCACCAGTGTAGTGAGGAATGCATCGGTTCCTGTATTACTCTTGCGTTAAAGTTACAGCGCGACCTAAACACTGAGTAGCTGATACAGGCATGCCGGCATACTCATACCTACTGTTGGAGAGCATCCTGCAGATCGTCTACTGAAAATACGTACGGGTAATAGCCTGGTTTATTTGAGCCAGACCCAGTTGTAATTCATCAATAAACTGGTGCAGTTCCTCCTGTTGCAGAATAGCCTGATCTGCTCGCAGCACTTTTTTACCAACTTCGTTCAGTTGAGTTATTGTATCTACACTACGAGGAAGGCCCTGCAGACAACTCTTCACCTCCAACAAGTTATGGAAAAATGAGCGAGGAAACTGTTTGTCTTTGAGCAGGAACTTGAGCACATCTTTTCGACGTACGCGTACTTGAATAGTGCGACGGTACATCTGATAAGCCGTGAGTGATTTCAGCACACTCATCCACTGAATATTTTCGTAGGGTGCCAGACCTTCATGTTCTTCCAATAGATTGGCTGATCGAACATCAATGATACGTGTAGTCATTTCGGCACGTTCAAGATTGCGCCCCATCTTTAAAAAATCATAACCGATATCATGCAGCATGGTGCCCGCAAGCAGGCCGGTAATAGTTTGGGCACCAAGAACTATATTTTTCAGGTAGTCGTATCGTCCCTTCTTTGTGTATCCACTGGCCGCATTATTCTTGGCCATCAGGTAAAGATCATTGACCTGCTCCCATCCCTCACGCGGGATAATATCGCGGATGGTGCGCGCATTTTCACGGGCCAGCTGTAACGAATAAAGAATGGAACTCGGACTCTGTGGGTCGGCAATCAGAAACTTGAGCACGGAACGCTCATTAAACTCTTCGTTGTTTTGAAGAAAAACAGCTTCAGTACCAAGGATTTCGATAATCGGCTGCCACTCTGGCTGTAAACCCCTCGGAAGGTCCAGCAACAGGTTGGTGTTCACCATAACCAGACGTGCGGTATTTTCAGCACGTTCGATATAGCGTGCCATCCAGTAAATATTTTCAGCGACCCGTGACAGCATCTTATTGTCCCTCGTCGTCGACGATCCAGGTATCTTTACTGCCACCACCTTGTGATGAATTCACCACAATGGAACCCTTCCTCAAGGCGACACGAGTAAGACCACCCGTTGTGACATAGACATCATTCGGTGAACTGAGAATAAACGGCCGCAGGTCTAGATGCCGTGGCTCGGCCCGATTATTCACCAGGGTCGGAGCTGTCGATAAGGTCAGCATGGGTTGCGCAATATAGTTCCGGGGGTCTTTCTTAATCAGTTTTTTAAACTGCTCCCGCTCCTTTACTGTAGCGTGAGGACCAATCAGCATCCCGTAACCACCGGATTCATTGGCCGGCTTTACCACCAGTTCGGCTATATGTTCCAGCACATAGGCCTTGTCATCTTTATCAACACACTTATAAGTTGGTACATTTTTGACAAGCGGTTCCTCGTTAAGGTAGTAACGTATAAAGTCCGGCACAAAGGCATAGACCACCTTGTCATCGGCCACTCCTGCACCCGGCGCATTGGCCAGACCGACATTACCCGCCTTCCAGGCCCGGATCAGTCCCGGCACCCCCAGGTAAGAGTCCGGATCGAATACTTCCGGATCAAGGAACATATCGTCAATTCGCCGATAGATCACATCCACACGGGACAGTCCATCAACAGTTCGCATATAGACGCAATCATCTTTCTCCACCACAAGATCACTGCCTTCCACCAGTTCGGCACCCATCTGCTGGGCAAGGTAGGCATGTTCAAAATAGGCTGAGTTATAGATGCCCGGCGTGAGAACAACAATTTCAGGTTGTTCTATCTCTCGCGGTGACATTGCGGCCAGCATGTCATATAACTTGGAGGGATAATCATCGACAGGCAGGATGTTCTGATTTTCGAACAGATCAGGAAATACCCGCTTCATAACCTGGCGGTTTTCCAGCATGTAGGAGACGCCAGAGGGAACACGCAGGTTATCTTCCAGAACGTAGATCACACCGTCTTTATCACGTACCAGATCGGAGCCACAGATATGAGCCCAGATACCACCCGGAGGATCAATACCGACACACTGCTTGCGAAAGTTTACCGAGTTTTCCAAGAGACCCGCTGGAAACAAACCGGCCTTAATAATGTTCTGATCGTGGTAGATGTCATCAATAAAACAATTAAGTGCCCTAACACGCTGTTTGAGACCTTTCTCTACCTCCATCCATTCGGATTTGGGAATGATGCGGGGAATGATATCGAAGGGCCATGCTCGATCAATAGAACCTTCATCCTCACTGTACACCGTAAAGGTGACACCCATGACACTGATGGCCATTTCTGAGGCTGTCTTATATTCTTCAATTTCGTGATCTGAAAGAATGCGCAAATACTGGCAAAGTGCCATTGCCGCAGGCCGTGGTTTTCCGGATACTCGAATGAGTTCATCGTATAACCCCTTAACCTTATAACTACCCCAGCGAATAGTCATACAACCTCTGCTTTCAGCTTTCAGTAAGACCTACCATACCGGAATTTATTATGAATGAGCAAGTAAAAGCACGTTAGTAAACGGCCGGTATCTGTTATTATTCTATGTAAATCTGGCATTACCATCTGGAGCAGAAAATGACTTATTGTCTTGCAATCAGTGTCAATGAAGGCATTGTGCTTGCATCCGATTCACGCAGCAACGCCGGGGTGGATTACATCCGTACCTGTTCAAAAATGCACCGGTTTTTCTGGGCGGGCGATCGCATAATTGTGCTACTGTCCGCCGGGAACCTCGCAACAACTCAGGCGGTAGTCAATGCCGTCCAGCGTGACCTTGATGACCCCAAGGCAAAGTTTAATCTGCTAAAGGCCAAACACCTTTTTGATATTGCTGATTATATTGGTGATCTTAGTCAAAAAGAGCAACACCATCATGGCCCGGCGATTGAAAAAAATGGCGGCAGTGCCGGGGCCAGTTTTATTTTGGGCGGACAGATAAAGGGGCACGAACACGATATATATCTGATCTATCCTGAAGGAAACTATATCAGCGCCTCCGCTGAAACCCCCTACCTCCAGATCGGCGAAAACAAGTATGGCAAACCCATGATCGATCGCGTGATCACCATGGATTCATCTTTGAATAATGCGGCACGCTGTGCACTGGTCTCCCTGGATTCGACCATGCGTAGTAACATCTCTGTCGGCCCACCCTTTGAACTTAGCATGTACGCCGGCGACACACTGGAAGAGCCACGACAGATGTCACTAAAGCTGGCTTCGCCATATTACAAATCGCTACAGAAATCCTGGAATGAGGGGCTGAAACGAGCCTTTACCCGACTACCCAAGTTTGACTGGGAATAATCCGAACCTGTTAAACCTGTCGCTCTGCAAACAGATCGACAGGTCAGTTAAGAGAAATTGCCCATATCAGGCACTGTTTCAGTTCTGATTAATTATCATTGAGTGAACAAAGGCAAGCTTCTGGGTAATGGCATCCGTCAGCACGAAAGGGTAAGCATCGGGCAATCCCATGCTGCGGTTCATATCATTCAGTGCAACGGTAAAGTGACTCCACTCATTCATCAAATCATGAATGGAGATTGAAGATAAATACTCCGCATTGAACTGCTGACGACGGGGCGTATGGTCTTTTGTATTCCCCAGATCAAAGCCGTAGTCATTGGCCGTCTCCATACTGTCGATCATGTGCAGGTAGTGCGCCCAGGTTTCTGCCCAGTCCTCCCAGGAGTGAGCACTGGCATAGCCACTAATCCAGTTTGCCTGCCAATTGGCTATCGGACCATTAGCATAGTAGCCCTGCATCACGTCACCGTAACCAATTCGTTCATCCCCAAACAGGGCGCGGAACTCATCTATGCGAGGGGAATTACGGAGTAACACATCCCAAAAATAGTGCCCGGACTCATGCCGAAAGTGCCCCAGCAATGTCCGGTAATTTTCATCCATGTGTTCGCGAGTCTGTTCCCGTGATACAGGATTTGCCTCAGCAATATTCAGCGTAATGATGCCGTTTCTATGTCCGGTAAAAACAATATCCTGCTGGGGGAACGTTTGTGCGAATTCTGAATAACCCTGATCCTCCATAAGATGAAAGGCCAGTCCCAATTGCGGATTGTTTTCCCGATTAACAATCGGCAGATCCAACCACATAAGACTGTAGAGTAAGCGCCGCTTGGCGTTTTCTATAAGACCCCATAATTTAAGGTTATCAGGATTACTCAGATCAGGAATGATTTCAGAAAGGCGGCAGGAGAAGCAGTAGGCGTGATTATCCGCTTCCGGCACCATCCAGTTACAGACATTGTGTTGCTCGTAGTTACGGCATTTTCGATACTTGGCTTTATTCCCGACTGCCTGCCAAAGCCGGTCATCCAGGGGCTCCAGCGCACTCAGCGTACGTAGATCGGGAAGGAAACCCAGTTCATGCTGACAATTCATGCACAGAGTATTCTCAAAATGCAGACGCACACCACACTGACAGCGGAAGGTTTTCATAATTGTGTATTACACCGGTTTGGCCTTGCTGTATCGATTCAGCGGAACTGCTCAATCACAACACTTACCCTATAGTAATACACGCATACAAGTTCAGATGCTATGTCTTTCCACTTCGCGCCAACAACTCCGCAAACTGAACGGCAGAACAGTATTCACTTTCTGCGACCTCGGCCTTAAAACCACGGAGGGTTGGTAGGGATTGAGGTGAAGTAACCACCCGCTGTTTGACAAAGTGTGTCACATTGTTGGTCTTACTTTTTGATTGCGTGTCTGATACGGGCGCCGTCAGATCAAGCCCAGCGCAATGGTTATCTCCCAGCAACTCGGCTTCATCGGCATTGTGATGATTCGCCCATTCGCTCATGGCACGCTGAAGAAATTCGGCCGCCTGCTCTTTATCCATCTGCTGCAGCTGGCTAAATGCCTGTTGCTGCCAGTCATGCGGACTCACCGTTTCAGAAACAAGCGCCGGTTTGGTTTCTTCTGAATTAAGCTCAATTCCAAAGGGCTGGTTCATCTCAACAAGATAATTACTAAATGACGCTTCCCCCTTGTCGTGTTTTAGCAGCCTGACAAGTCGCTCTGTAATGGCTCGAATACAGCGACTGGCCAGGCAGTCCGGTTTGTACTGTATGACAGGCTGTTGTTTTCTGACAGATTCTGGCACATGGGGGTCCTGCAATACATAACCCAGATAACCAACATCCAGCTGCAAATACTGCTCAGTGGCATGTTTGAAGCGTTTAAAAGCAGATCGGGCCGCATGCAGATCCGTCGCCATATTGACAAGGATATAAACCGTTCGCTTAAAACCATAACGCTTGGCCATCTTCAGAAAAGAGAAGGCGTCCGTCAGTGAGGTAGGCTCAGGCGTAATGACAAGAATGGCACACGAGGCTGCCAGGAAAAAACTCAACTGACTGTTACCGATACCTGCCGCACAATCCACCAGAATCTGGTCGTGACTTTGCTCGATCCCTTTCAACCCCGTAATCAGGCGATCCTGTTGATCGGGTGCCAGCTCGATAAACTCCGCAATGCCACTGGCGGCCGGTACAATCTGAAGCCGATCAGAAACAGGAACAAGAATCTGTTCCAGTTGCTTTTCGCCAGAGAGACAATCCTGAAGGGTATATTGTGGTTTGAGTCCGAAAAGGATGTTGATATTGGCCAGGTTGGTATCCGCATCAAACAGACAAACCTGCTGATTCATCGCTCCCAGGGCTAACCCCAGGTTGGCAGAAAGGGTGCTTTTACCCACCCCGCCCTTACCGCTGGCGATCACAATCATTTTGTTAACCTTGTCACATTTTGACGCATTAACAGCGCCATTATGCCCAAAGGTGTGCTCAGCAGTGACTTTTGTCGTTCTCATCTGTCCAATTATTATACAGAATTCCCTTTCATCTCATTGACTTATAGTTGATAACTGGTGCAGGATGTCACGATATGAATGACGCATCACGTGCCAGCATCGAAAAATTGAACCTGGGCAGGCTTCCCTCTGTCCCTCAGGTATTGCTCAGATTAATCGAAGCATGCCATCAAGTCGATGTCAGTTTTGAAGATTTGGCAGAAATAATTCAGCAGGATGTTGGGCTCACCGCAAAGATCACCTCGGTCGGCAACTCCCCGGCTTATGCGCAATGGAATGAGAGCAAGGACTTCAACCGTCTGCTGGTCGTTCTCGGGCTGGACAACATCAAGACCATTGCCATTAATGCGGCCGTTCATCAGTTTTTCTCACGATTTGACGTTAAAACGGGCAGCAGCCTCGGTGGAATCTGGTATCAATCACTCTGGTGTGCTCACGCCGCCAAATCCCTGGCTACGCTCTCCAACTACGATTTCCCTGATGAGGCCTACCTGGCCGGCCTGTTGCATAAGCTCGGTCAGTTGGTGTTCCTCAACAATCAGCCAGAAGCCTACAATGAGCTGTTGTCCAAGCGACATTCTGACCTGATCCTTACCGGCCTAGAGAGAGAGCTGTTTGGTGTGGCGTATCACGAAGTCAGTGCACTCATGGTTCAGGAGTGGGATATCGAGTCGTTCCTCAGTGATGCCCTACTCTACCAAAACGAGCCGGCTGAGCGGTTACTTGAGGCACCAAGACTGGTCCGCCTAACCAATTTTACGCATAAGATGAGTGACCCAAACATTGACAAAGAGACCCTCTATGCCGAGGCGGATCTGCTGTTTGGTCTGAACTCATCAGTTGTGGAGGCGCTCCGCAGTGATATCGGGCAACACGTCGAGAAGGCGGCCGATGGACTGGGCATACGCATCGACAAAAACGATGCCGGCACCATTGACATTCAGGTAGAGACTGAGTCGGTACGACTTGAACTGGCCAAGCGGGTCCGGGAGTTCGCACTGCTGGGGGGCGTCAACCTGGAACCCGGAAGTGAAACAGATCTACAGGCGTTTCTGCAATCTGTCCTGTCTGAACTGAACATCATGTTCAACATGGACAAGAGCATCCTGTTTCTGGTCGATGGAGAGAACAAGCAGCTAAAGGGCATCACAGCCCACGGCATCACAAAGAGTCGGATAGCAGAGTTCAACATCCCGATGGCTGCCGATAGAAGCCATATAGCACAAGCCATTATCAGTGCAACGGTGCAGGGGCCATTTAAGCCGCTGGATTCAAATCCAGCCTCTTTAGTGGATCAACAGCTGTCCCGGGCACTCGATCGTAATAGCATACTCTGTATACCACTGATTGCAGGAACCAACCGTATTGGTGTGATCGTTGTGGGATTGCGGGAAGCCAATCCGGAAAACCTGCAGCAGATAATGGAGTTTCTGCCCCTTTTCTCTGCCACGGCTGCTCAAAGCATTCATACCAGTCGGCAGATTGATCAAAATACCGAAGAAAAGCTTGAAAATGCCCGACAGTGGCATCGTCGTGAAGCGCGTAGTATCATCCATGAAATCAATAACCCACTGGGCATCATCAATAACTATCTGCATGTACTCTCTGCAAAGTTTACTGATGATGCCGCCATTGCTGACCATCTCAAAATAATAAAAGAGGAGATTCAGCGAGTGGGTGATATCGCGTTACGCATGCATGATATCAGCGATCCGCATCACATCGCCTCATTCTCAGTTGATATTAATGAAGTGATCAGTGATTTGGCCGAGATCTTTCAAGCCTCATATTTTAAAACGCACAACATTGCAGAACATATAGAACTCGATAAGAAGTTACCGGCCATAATGATCAGCAGGGCAAGCCTGAAACAGGTTATAACCAATCTGGTCAAAAATGCCGTAGAAGCAATGTCCGATGGGGGGGAACTGTGGATGCAGACACGCGACCACATCAACATCGGAGGACGTGAGTACGTTGAACTCGTCATTGCTGACAGTGGCCCAGGCATCCCCCCCGAGATCATGGGCCAGTTGTTTAATCCATTAAAAAGCACAAAAGGCAGTAGCCATTCTGGTTTAGGATTAACCATTGTTAAAAACCTCATTGATGAGCTGAAAGGGAGCATTAGCTGCAGAGGACGTTCAGGTGGTGGCACAGAATTTCTGATCCATCTACCTCGTCGCTTAGGTGACGAATAATCAGGGGAAAACCGATGATGAAGTCCACGGAATCTTGGCTGGGGAATGAACTCATACCCCAACCATCCGGCAGTAAGGAAAGCGTTGCCAAAACAATAACAACAACGCCAGCCAGAATACTGGTCGTGGATGATGAAGTACGCATGCGCGAGAGCGTACGTGACCTGCTTGAGGCCTATGGCCACTCCAGCATCGTTGCTGCCAATGGACATCTGGCGCTTGATATTCTCCGCGAAAAGGATATTGAGCTGGTTCTACTCGACCTCAATATGCCCGAAGTGAGTGGTCTCGAACTGCTCGATCTCATTAAAGATGAATTCCCAAGTATAGATGTAGTAATCGTGAGCGGTGAAGCCACGTTTGCCAATGCCACCGAAGCCCTGCGCCAGGGTGTTAGTGATTTTCTTCGCAAGCCTTACAGCCCAGTAGAGCTTTTGGGTATTATCGAAAATGTTCTCAAAAAACGAACTCTCGAAAACGATATACAACAAGTTCACCAGAAACTGGAAGCCTCGGAATATCGCTACCGTTTTATTGTCGACAATTCACCCGACATCATTTATATGTTGGATGAAGCAGGCTACTTCTGTTTTGTGAATGATCGCATCGGCCAGCTACTGGATTACAAACAGAACGATCTGATCGGTCATCACTTCTCTGAAATTGTCCATGAAGAGGATGTTGAAAAAGCAAAATATGCCTTTGCCGAGCGCCGCACCGGTGATCGTGCCAGTCGCAACGTGGAGTTCAGACTCCGCTGCAAAGACAACTCACAACCCAGCCGCTACTTTGAAAGCAGAACCGTATCCATTGAATTAAATTCGATGGGTATCTACCGGGATACCGGGGGCAATGAAAAGTGTTACGTTGGCACCTATGGTGTAGCCCGGGATATCAGTGAGCGCAAACGCGCCGAAGAGATCATCAACTTCCAGCTCTATCACGATCTCCTGACCCAACTACCCAATCGTGCCCTGCTCCGGGATCGCCTCGGTCTGGCTATCTCTCAAGCCAAACGCAGCGGTACTCAGCTGGCGCTCATGTATCTGGATATGGACCGTTTCAAGGTCATTAATGATTCACTGGGTCATGTGGCGGGGGATCAACTGTTACAGACTGTTGCCAATCGTCTACGTAACTGTCTTCGCGACAGCGATACCCTTGCCCGCGTTGGCGGCGATGAATTCAATCTACTCGTACCCGAGATATCAGGAAGAGTCGATGCCATCCGTCTGGTCGAAAAGGTCATCACGAACCTCAAAGACCCTATCTTTATTGATGGTGTTGAGGTATTTGTCAGTTTCAGTATCGGTATCGCTATATTTCCTGATGATGGCGAGTCAATGGACTCACTGATCAAGCATGCTGATATTGCCATGTACCATGTAAAACGACACGGCAAAGATGGTTACGAGTTCTTTGTCAACGAGATGAAAGGCTCTGCTGATCAGCACCTCTCTTATGATACCGGCCTTCGGCGCGCCCTCGATGAGGAGCAACTGCAACTCTACTTCCAGCCCCAGGTTGATATACAGAGCGGCATAATCAATGGTATGGAAGCACTCTTGCGCTGGAAGCACCCCGAAGCCGGCATTATCAGCCCTACCGAATTCATTCCAGTCGCTGAAGAGAATGGCTTTATCAATGAGATTGGCATGTGGGTGCTGGATGGTAGCTGCGCTGAATTGAGTAAATGGATCAAGGCTGGACATACCGACATACGGTTAGCTGTTAATGTCTCCTCCAAACAACTAACTCAACCTGACTTTGAAAACCACATATTCAACATTTTGACAAAACATGGATTACAGGGTTCCTCACTTGAATTGGAGATCACTGAAAACGTTCTGATTCAGGATATGGATCAAGTCGTCACCCAGCTACGCAAACTGCATGCGAATGGTATACGCATCGCTGTGGATGATTTTGGAATTGGCTACTCTTCACTCGGTTACCTGCAATCACTACCACTGAGCACACTCAAGATTGACCGCTCATTTATCAGTGGCATCCGCGCATCAAGCAGCCGTAACTCTATCGTCACAGCGATTATTGCCATGGCTAAAGAGCTTGGTCTGGATATCGTAGCCGAGGGTGTTGAAACAGACATACAACACCAACAGCTTAAGCGACTGGGTTGCCCAAATGCACAGGGATTCCTGTTTGGCCGCCCCATGCCTAAAGAGCACGTAGGATTGTTTTTAAAGAAAGGCTATACCTGAACAAACAGTAACCAACGCCCTTTAACCGGCTGAGTCATTAACTAGTGTAATCGGCTACCAGGTCCCAGCAGCTTGTAATAGCGCGTCATCACTTCTCGCACGGCATCTGGATAACCCACAATATCCATCTGCAACACCCCCTCTTCAAAAAAGGCCCTGGCATCTGAAGGAATTGCATGGATTAACTCCTCAAAGACAACCTCCATCAGGTGTGGGCTTAGTGTTCGGGTTGCCACGATACCCCAGTTGAGATTAAGTATTTTCCAGGGTCGCATTGGATCATCCATCTCTACATCCCTGCGTACCTTATCCGCCACCGAAGACTGCACCTGGGTTATCACATGACACAGTTCCGTCAACTGGCGCTGACTTCTATCCTCATTAGCAATTGAGGCGATGGCATTGACCACTATATCCAGCTTCTCGATCTCACCCTGGTGCCTGGCAACCCACAATGCCACAGGAAGTGACAGTTGGTGCATCCGCTTCATGGTGGTGGTTAATCCCCTATTTACCGCTATCTGTCCGAGATCATCCAGCAGTTGCAATACCCTATCACCAATCCGGCTGGCATCAGCCTCGTCAGACCTGCGTTCCCCGCTTCTCTCCTGATCAATATCCAGCTGCTGCATAAAGTCGATATAACCCTGCATAGCAAGGATTTGACTCAGCGCCTGTTGTGCCAAGCTACTCTCATCCGAGTCGAGGCTTAACTGAAGATCGGCCACCGCTTCGTGAAAAGCATCCCTATAAGCTACCGGGTTGAATTCAAGATAATTCATAAGTTAAAGCCCAAAGAGAATCCCATGACCACAAATTCTGCCCGTTAGACAGATCGTTTTTATACTATCAGGATAGCCGATAAAATCAGGGACTACAGTAAAGAGTTTCTTTCATTTGCTGAGGAAAAGGTTATATGGAACTATTCCGGTCAGAATGAGCCTTACTGAAACATATACAGTGCCAATAAGGAGCAGGATATGGTCTCTCACCTGAAACTGGATATCATCTCTGACATCTCCTGCCCTTGGTGTGTTATTGGTTACAAATCCCTTGAACAGGCGCTAAATCAGCTATCGAAACATATCGACTACACTATCAGCTGGCAACCTTTTGAGTTGAACCCAAAAATGCCACCGGAGGGTCAGGATCTACATCAACACCTGCAGGAAAAATACGGTTCGACATTCATGCAGATAGATGAAAATCATCGCGTGATCACTGAACGTGGAGCTGATCTCGGTTTTCAGTTCAACATCCAGGAAATTGGCCGCATCTATAACACCTTTGACGCCCATCGTTTACTGCATTGGGCCAGCGAAGAGGGAGAACAGACGGATCTGAAACTGGCGCTCTTTTCACTTTACTTCACCGAACAGGGCAATCCCAGCGATCATAGTGACCTGATAAAGTGCATTGACAAAGTAGGCATGCCGATAGAGAAGGCCAAAGAGATATTGGCATCAGATCTATACGCCGATACTGTACGTGAACGTGAAAACCACTTTCGTGGTCTGGGTGTCAACGTTGTCCCGACTTTCATAATAAACGAAAAGTACAGTATTGTAGGTGGGCACCCGGCTGAAACCTTCTTAAAGGCACTAGAGGAAATAGCACTTGAAGATACCTTGTAAGCTCATTCTTGAACATGTCGGTTTACAATGGATTCCGTAACACAAATCGCACTGGGCGCTGCGGTTGGTCACGCTGTCCTGGGACACCGTGTAGGCTATCGTGCCGCTCTATGGGGCGCACTCTGCGGCACACTCCCTGACCTTGATGTGTTTATCTCGATGGGTGGGCCGGTAGCCGACTTCACCTACCACCGCAGCTTCAGCCACTCATTGATTGTGCTCACACTGATTACACCTATCATCGCCTGGCTGATCAGCAAACTTCACCCGTCCACTGTCCAACACAAGAAGGGCTGGCACTGGCTGGTCTTTCTGTCACTCACCACGCATCCTTTACTGGATAGTTTCACGATCTATGGCACGCAACTGTTCTGGCCCATACTGGAGACCCCGGTTGGTTTGGGCAGTATATTCATTATCGATCCACTCTATACCCTGCCTTTGCTGATGGGTGTCATAATCGCGCTCACTCTAAAGCGCAAACCGGTTCTGGCTCAACGATTCAATCAGGCAGGGTTAGTAATCAGTACACTCTATCTTGGGTGGAGCCTCACCGCACAATTCCAGGTTAAACGTATAGCCGAAGAGAGCCTGGCCAGCACTCATCCACCAACATCCGCATTGCTTGTTACACCCGCACCCTTCAACACCCTGCTCTGGCGCATTGTCGCTATGGATAATACCGGTTATCACGAAGGCTATTATTCACTGCTCGATAAAGAGCCAAAGATCACTTTCACACATTATTCAAGTGACAATCATCTACTGGATGATCTGCAACAGCACTGGCCGGTCAGGCGTTTAACCTGGTTCACCAAGGGCTTTTATAAAGTTGAGCATCTCGACGATGCAATAGCCATGACCGACCTGCGAATGGGCGCTGAGCCGGATTATGTATTTCGTTTCAAGGTTGGAACAATCAGTAACCCCCACCCCAAGCCCGCGCCTGATGAACGACTGCACATGCCGCGCAATTGGGAACGTGTACCCGACATGATTCGCCGCATCTGGATTGAACCAACTGAATAACCTTGAATTGTACCGGGTAAAAAAACGTTTCATTTGATACAAAAACAACAACGCCCGGTATTCGGACAGGTATAATGTCCAATCGATAAGATTGGACATGACCCATGCCCCAAGCCACCTCACACTTCAAAGTCCTGTTTGCAGGCATCATGAGCCTGATACTGACGCTGGGTATCGCGCGCTTTGCTTATACTCCACTGCTCCCCATCATGCAGGCAGAAACTGCACTGGGTGATGCCACAGGTGGCTGGCTCGCCACATTCAACTACATGGGTTACATGTGCGGTGCACTGACGGCGGCCATGATCAGTAATCTGCAGCTGAAAGACACCCTTTACCGAATAGGTCTTATACTGGCCATAGTGACAACCGCGGGTATGGCATTAAGCGAAAGCCTCTGGCTTTGGGGCCTTATGCGTTTTCTCGCTGGACTAAGCAGTGCAGCCGGTCTGTTGATCGGTTCAGGCTTGATCCTGAATTGGTTAATACGCCACAACCACCGCATGGAGTTAGGTATTCACTTCAGTGGTTTGGGTCTGGGTATCGTTTTAAGTGCTGTGGCCGTAGACCTGATGGAGACCCATTTGTGCTGGAGTCAGCAGTGGCTTGCACTCACGGCTGTAGGCATGGTGCTTATTGTCCCGGCCTGGAGTTGGCTACCCCGACCAGACACCAGCCCATTCACCACCAGCGGCGTAAAAATGGAGGATCATCCACCCGCACGCAACTGGATGATTTTGCTGTTTGCGAGCTACTTTTGCGCCGGCTTTGGCTACGTCATCAGCGCCACTTTCCTGGTTGTCATCGTGGAAGCAGAACCGGCACTCCAGGGTTATGGTGAGCCTGCCTGGCTAGTGGTGGGGCTGGCCGCTGCCCCAGCCTGCTTTATCTGGGACCGAATTGCCCGTAAAACCGGCGAACTCAAAGCACTCGCCATAGCTTTTGCACTACAGATCGTCGGCATTATTCTTCCAACTTTTGATGCAAGCTTAGCTGTAGTTATGTTCAGTGCCGCACTCTATGGCGGCACTTTTATTGGCATTGTCAGCCTGATGCTGACGATGATCGGCAAATTCTATCCAACCAAACCCGCAAAGCCAATGGGGAAACTGACCCTCAGTTATGGCGTTGCACAGATTGCTGCACCCGCACTGGCTGGCACACTGGCCGAAACATCAGGCACCTACAATGGCTCGCTTTACCTGGCCGCTATTATTATGGCTGTCGGTCTATTATTGATCCTTTACCTGGTATCTCATGAAGCTAAAACACGCAATGTGTCAGCCTGATTTAACAAAGATTTACCTTATTTCACAGGCTGACCATCACGCCATACCTACCTGAGCTGTTAGAATCCAACTAATCAGGATGGATTAAACGGAGCAAAACCATGCGCTGGCGGGGTAGAAAAGAGAGTCAGAATGTTGAGGATCGGCGCAGCGCGCGTGGACCAAGCTTAGGCGGTCTAGGTGGTCGGGGTGGCGGCATGCTCAATCTGCTACCCATGGTTTTCAAAGTACTCGGATTCAAAGGGGGCCTGATCGCTGTTCTCGCTCTGGGTGCCTACGGTCTCTTCAGTGGAAATCTCGGCAGTATGCTGGGAACAGGCAACATCCAATCAACCGACAAACAGCAACCGGTCAAACAAAACGCCGCTGAGAAAGAGTTGGTCAGTTTTGTCTCGGTTGTACTGGCTGATACTGAAACAACCTGGAAAAGCCTGTTTAAACAGATGGGAGGCCAGTATAAAGAACCCCGGCTGGTGCTTTTTCGAAATGCCGTACAGTCTGCCTGCGGCACTGGCCAGGCAGCCATGGGCCCCTTTTACTGCCCTGGCGACCAGAAAGTCTACATCGACCTTAGTTTTTATGATGATCTAAAAAGTCGCTTCAAGGCCCCGGGTGACTTTGCCCAGGCCTACGTGATCGCGCATGAGGTGGGACATCATGTACAAACCCTTCTTGGCATATCCAAAAAGGTTCAAAAAGCAAAACAGTCCGCAAGTAAAGTCCAGGCTAATCAGCTCTCCGTGAGACAGGAGTTGCAGGCTGACTGCCTCGCAGGTATCTGGGCACATCATGCAGACCGTTCGCGGCAACTCCTTGAGCAAGGGGACATTGATGAAGCATTGACCGCTGCAAGTGCTATCGGCGACGACCGCTTGCAGAAACAGGCACAAGGCCATGTTACGCCTGACTCATTTACTCATGGCAGCTCCACTCAGCGAGTGCGTTGGTTCAAGGCCGGCCTCAAGAGTGGAGAAATTAAACACTGCGATACCTTTTCGGTAAAAAACCTCTAGCCAATAAAAAAACACCTCACATGCGCTAACATCTGTTGTTTTGTTGGCATAAATCAATAAGCGGGTCTTTAGTTAACTGAGTGACAGCCGATAACTCGGTTAATATCGGGACATATTGACCTGGGAGACTTGCCGATGATAACGATAGACCAATCTGTTGCTGATGTACTGACGCATGGTTTCCAGATTCCGCCTAAACCGGAAACGCTGGTACGCCTACAAACAATCAATAACAGTGACGATCCGTCTTTGCGTGATGTAGCTGATCTTGTTTCGTCTGATGTAGGCCTCTCTTCTTCCATTCTCAAAACAGTTAACTCACCTTTCTATGGTATGGCCCGTAGTATCAGCAATATTCATCAGGCAGTGTCACTGTTAGGCCTAAAAAGCATTAACAATCTGGTTGCATCTATAGAATTAAAACGTGCATTGACGGGCAATGCCTGCATCTCACTTGAACGGTTCTGGGATAACGCTACTGACGTTGCCAATGCGATGGTCTATATCGAAAGTAAGTTAAGTATAAAGGTATCGCAGGAAACCCTGTATACCGTCGGCCTGTTCCATGACTGCGGGATACCCGCTATGGCCATCCGTTATCCGGATTACCGAAACACCTTGATAGAGGCTAATGACAGCTCCGACCAATTACTTACCGAATTAGAAGATATCAAGTACAACACCAACCATGCCGTGGTCGGGTACTTTATTGCGACATCGTGGAATCTCCCTGCACCACTGTGCAACCTCATTCTTCAGCACCACGAGTATGACTACCTGGATCACATCACAGGCCAGAGTGATCAACTAACCTACTCCATACTCAAAATGGCTGAAAATATCATTGATCGAACCCGACGATTTCGCCAAATTCATCGATGGGATTTACTCCAAACACGAATACTGGAAACCTTAGGGATTAGTAGCCTTGAATACAGCGATATTGAAGAGGATTTAAGTGATCTGCTGAATTAGCTATTCCAGTTCGCTAGAATTCATTGCACGATAATAAAAGTGCTGTCGCTATGATTACACTTCAATCATGGTATTGTTTTCGTTAAAAGTTTCTTAAACTGCTCGGCCGGTAGTGGTTTACTATAAAAGTAGCCCTGTACTTTCTTACAATCCAACTGTTTTAAATACCTGGCCTGCTCACTGTTTTCCACTCCTTCTGCGACAACATCCAACTCCATTGCAATCGCCATCGAAATTATCGCCTTAACGATTGCCTGGTTATTTCGGTCACTCTCTAAATCATTGACAAACGATCGGTCAATCTTGAGTGAATTTAGTGGAAAGCGCTGAAGATAACTCAACGAAGAGTAACCGGTTCCAAAATCATCTATCGCCAGATTGATTCCAGTTTCATGCAACTGGTTAAGTTGGTTGCGGACACGATCAACATGACCCATCATCATGCTCTCAGTAATTTCTAGTGTTAAATTACTGTGCGGGAATCCAGTTTCAGTCAGTGTAGTCTGTATACCCTTAACCAATTCATTTGAATTAAACTGTCGCCCTGACAGGTTGACCGCCAAAGTAAACTTCTGCGCGTATTGATCCATCCACTGTTTTACCTGCGAGCAGGCTTGATGCAATATCTGATGACCAAGGGTTACTATTTGCCCACTCTCTTCCGCCAGCGGTATAAAATCATCGGGCATGATCAAACCACGATCTGGGTGATGCCAACGAGCCAATGCTTCCACACCCACTATTTTTCCAGATTGCAGATCGACTATTGGCTGGTAGTAAGGCACAAACTGCGCATGGCACAAGCCGGAGTTCATTTCATTCTCAAGCGTCAATCTTTTTTGACTCTCTGTATTCATGGCATCACGAAAAAAATGAAAGTGATCACCGCCCTCATTTTTCGCATGGTACATTGCCATGTCAGCATACCGGGTCAAATCCTCGACATTCTCGCCATCCTTGGGATACAAACTAATGCCAATACTCAAATGGGGTATAATTTCATGTGCGCCAATCCATACCGGCTGAATAACACTTTTAAGTATTTTAGCCGCAACCTCACCTGCCGCATGCTCGTTCGTCAAATCAGAAATGATTACAGTAAACTCATCGCCCCCCATACGTGCCACTGTATCGATTGATCTTACGACGTTCTTAATACGCTCCCCTACGGCCACTAACATCATATCGCCGTTGGTATGACCCAGTGAGTCGTTTAGACTTTTAAACCGATCAAGATCAATAAATAACAGGGCCAGATTACTTTTTGATCTCTGGCAGTTTTTCAGAGCTTGACGAAGACGCTGATGAAATAACGCACGATTAGGGAGCTTAGTCAAAGGATCATAAAATGCCAACTCCTCCAGTTGCGCCTCGGTTTTTTTCTGATGACTGATATCTGAGAAAAGCCCTGCATAAAAGCAAGGCTTACCAGATTCATCATAAACCGTATTCAGGCGCAGGTGGATTGGGAAGACTTCACCGTTCTTTCTTCTATCCCATATTTCACCCTGCCACTGTCCGCTCGTACTAAGCGCGCCCCGAATGGCCGCATAGAAGGCCGCATCATGCCGCCCTGATTTTGCAAAACCAGCATCACGACCCAAAACCTCATCCCGTGTATAGCCCAGTAATTCGCAATAAGCCGGATTAACTTCAATAATCTTCAAATCCATGTCAGTGACAACAATACCTTCACTGGTAGATTCCATAACATAGGTAGAGAGACGCAATTTTTCTTCTGCTTTTTTTCTCGCAGAAATATCCCTCCAAACGACGTGTAAAAGCACACGATCATCTGCAGGAATTGTTGTAAGTAAAACCTCAACGGGAAAATCAGTGCCATCAATCTTTCGATGAACCCATTCAAATCGGTGCGATCCATTATCGATGGCCAACGATATCATTTTGTTGGCCTTATCAAATGAGGGCATACCGTCTGACTGGAAGGGGGGAGACAGTTGTGAGGGATGAGTTGAAAATAGCTCTGATCTGCTTACATAGCCAAGCATATCTAATGTCGCATTATTACAATCAACAAACCTGCCATCATCAATGATAAGCATGGCATCAGACGATTGCTCAAATAGCACGCGATATTGATCCTGGAGCACTTCAGCCATTCATAAACCTTTATCAATAGACCTCATAATAATGAAGGGTCATAGCGAGAAGTGCGAAATAGCTGGCTCGTAGTATTGCCTTCGAGCTGCTGACAATTGCCAAAATAGATATAACTGCCGGGCATCTCATCCATGATGCCTACACGATAGTATAATTATCGCTCCCTATCAAAGATAATGGCATGTACAGGTACTACTTTAACCGCTGGTTTATCGATGTCGCTTTGACCATTTAGCCATAAACTGAATAATATCAAGTATCACGATCTCTTATTACTCCTATTTCCCACTTCTATGGTAGGTTATTGTAGTATAGAGAGATCTATTATCTGTAATAACACCAAGGAGTAACATGCGACCTGCCGCTATCTCAACCATTCTGGATCGTGAGTATCTCAGCACAGAACATGGCCATCACACGCCGGTCATGCTCTGGGGTCCACCGGGCGTTGGAAAATCCCAACTAGTCAGTCAGGTTGGTGATCGTCACCAGGTTCCGGTCATTGATATTCGTCTCTCCCAGATGGAACCAAGCGACCTGCGAGGCATACCCTTTCGCCAGGGAGAACGCGTGGAGTGGGCAGAACCCGCCCTCCTCCCTCACGCTGACAACCAGGGTGAGCGCGGCATTCTGTTTTTGGATGAGATCACCTCGGCACCTCCCAGTGTTTCTGCGGCGGCTTATCAGCTGATTCTTGATCGGCGTTTAGGTGAATATCAGGTCCCTGACGGCTGGGCCATTTTTGCCGCAGGTAATCGCCAGGGTGATCGGGGTGTAACCTATACCATGCCGGCACCCTTGGCTAACCGCTTCACCCATTTTGAAGTAGACACCCATCTCGATGACTGGGTGACCTGGGCCTATAACAACGGCATTGATGAACGGGTCATCGCCTTTTTACGCTTTCGGCCTGAACGGTTGTTTGATTTTGATCCTGCGCATAATCCTGTCGCCTTCCCCACGCCACGCTCCTGGGAATTTGCCCATCGTGGACTGCAGAAATTTGACCAGTTACCGGACTTGCTGACAGATACACTGCAAGCCTGTGTCGGTCCTGCGGCGGGTATCGAACTGGCAGCCTTTGTAAATAACCTGCATAAACTTCCAGACATTGATGCCATTCTGCGGGGGGAAGATGTTGTGGTCCCCACAGAGATTGATCTGCAATACGCCGTTGCTTCTGCACTGGTTGGCCGTGCGGTAAAAAACAAGCAGAGTGCTGAAGGCGAAGGTATCTACGGGCGTATTCTTGAATATGCCAGTCGTTTCCCCCAGCGGGAGATGGGCATCATGCTGGTTTCTGATATGCATCGTGCCATCGGCTCCGAGCTGTTTGCCATTCCAGAGTTTGCACCCTGGGCGGAAGCCGTTGCCGACGTCATGCTCTATGACCTTTAACACCGGTCATTTCAATGCGGACCTTATTTAAAGCATGAGCGACCTTGAAACAAAACTCAGTGCTGCAAGAACCCGGTTGATTCTTGATAAACCTTTCCTGGGTGCACTGGTTTTACGTCTTCCCATGATTGAAGCTGAAGGCAACTGGTGTCAGACCACCGCCACAGATGCTCGCTCCTTCTATTTCAATGCCGAGTTCATTGATGCGCTGACACTGGAACAGACGCAATTTGTTCTGGCGCACGAAGCGCTGCATTGTGCCCTCTCTCACTTTGCCAGACGAATGCACCGCGACAAGTACCGCTGGGATATCGCCTGCGACCTGGCCATCAACCCCCTGTTGATTGCAGAAGGCCTGGAACCCTGCCCTGGCGCACTGCATATCGTAGAATACGACGGTATGACCGCCGAAGAGATCTATCCCTGTATTGATGAGAGTGATCACATGAATACACATGATCACCACATCTACGATCAAAGTGACAACAATCCAGGCGGCAGCCCCAGTGGTGGCGGTGAAGCAGAAAACGACCAGCCCGAAAAGGGACAAGGCAACCAACCAAACGAAACTCGCGACACCGCCAATCAGGGCCAACAGCAACAACCCGATGAAGATACGGCCGGCGGTAATCAGCCACCGTCCCTGACAAGTAAAGAGCAGGAACAGCTCGCTATAGAGTGGACCCAGCGCATGACCGGCGCACATCAACAGGCCATACAAGCCGGCAAGATGGGGGGTGAACTGGGACGCATGATTGGCC
>ATLU01000158.1_pt1 | contig 20660 bp, 24 predicted proteins | sample 178751 | NCBI WGS metagenome assembly ATLU01 (sample SAMN02211837, study PRJNA209200) | bioreactor metagenome | isolation source: day 23 sample from continuous culture bioreactor inoculated with sediment... | place: Germany: Wadden Sea | collected 2011
CGGCAATCCGAGGAAGTATTTTGCCATTTGTTTCAACGGCCATGGTTTCACCAGCGCCTCCGTGCACAGCACCCAAAGCCAATTCAGGAACGGCCGCAAAACTGGAATATGTCATTGACGGAGAGGGGGGGGGCATCAACACAGCAACCTCACCCTGCGGGACACCAGCTCCAGTGGGTTCTGTCGATGCTCCATCGAGCATTACCGCGTCAAAGCTGGTCTCTTTCCCCTCTGAAAGAGCGGTTTTTTGTTGGGTCGCGGTTGCGCCCTCTGTCACCCCAACTGGGGGAAGCTGTGTACCAAGCTGCATAGTTTTTTTCCCGGGTATTCTGACACCGATGAGGTTCACTATCGCAGCACTTGGTTACCGGATCTTTACCGCTGACAGCGATAACAGAGAAAATGGATCACATTTGAAAGGATAGGGCATGGACCCAATTGCACAAACACTAGGGCCGCGGATCCAAGATGCGACCCGTCCAAATCTCACGACAGCAACGCCTTCAACGGATGATCCATTGCGTCAGGCTGCACGGGATCTGGAGGCTTCTTTTCTAGCAGAAATGCTAAAAGCTGCGGGGGCAGGACAAACGCGTGATGCCTTTGGTGGCGGCGCCGGAGAGGATCAGTTCAGTTCTTTTTTGGTTCAAGCCCAGGCTGAAGAAATGGTGAAATCTGGCGGTATTGGTTTGGCCGAATCGCTTTTTAATGCCCTGAAGGAGCGTGCGGATGGCGCTCTTTAATCTTCTGTCCGTGCCCGAAGCCTTGCGCGCCTTGCTAGACCAAGAACGGCAATTATTGCTGACGGGGAAAATCGAAGCCCTGACAAAAATTGCCCCCGAGAAAGAACGGTTATTGAGCCAATTGGCGGGATCAACAGATGATGCCGGACTGCTGGACCAATTGCGACGCAAGGCGGATCGCAATCAGGAACTTCTTGTGGCAGTCAGCAAAGGTATTCGCACAGTTTCACGTCGGCTTGAAATGCTGCGCACGCAAAAAACGCAATTGCGAACCTATGACTCGGGCGGGCAAAGCCAAAACCTGACACAGCGCAAATCCACTTTTGAAAAACGGTCGTAACCGACGATGGGTCAATCACCTTTAGTTCAAATCTGATCTATCTTGAGATCCCGTATTTAGACTTCCTTCAGGTTTTCAGCGTCACCTAAACCCGCATTCCAGAGGGGGTGGCGCGGTAGGGACAACCCAAAGACCCGCAGAGTTCAGAATGGCTCTTATAGGCTGCCAATTGGCAGAGTTTCAAAAACCCGGTGCAAAGCGCCGAATGACTGAAGGAAATTACTCATGTCCAGCATTCTGACGAACAACAGCGCGATGGTGGCGCTGCAAACGTTGAAAAGCATCAACTCGAATATGGAAGGTGTCCAATCCCAGATCTCGACTGGTAAGAAAGTTGCATCGGCCAAAGACAATTCAGCCGTTTGGGCAATCTCGAAGGTTATGGATTCTGACGTTAAGGGCTTTAAAGCGATCTCCGAATCTCTTTCACTCGGTGAATCTAGCATCGCAGTGGCCCGGAACGCGTCTGAGACCGTGACTGACCTTCTTACGGAAATGAAAGGCAAAATTGTCGCTGCCCAAGAAGAAAACGTAGACCGCGACAAATTGCAAACCGACATCGTAGCCTTGCGTGACCAAATTGGTTCTGTTGTCGGCGCAGCCCAGTTCAATGGCCTGAATCTCATTGATGGCTCCAGCACCGACGCAATGAATGTGCTGTCATCGTTGGATCGCGATTCAAGCGGCAATGTTACAGCGGCGCACATCGCGGTTGATCGCCAAAACCTGTCGACCACTACACCGGTTACGTCAGCGGCCTTTGGTACAACCGATCTAGCAGATGCAGCAGCGGCCGGCGCACTCATTGCCGGGACGTCAGGAACAGTGGTTCATGACGACACGGCCTTCGATCCGGCCTCACCAACCATGAGCATCGCAGATGGTGCCAACCATACATTCACGATCGGTCAGGTGAGCGAAGGTAATAGCTATCAAATCATTCTGGATGATGTGAATGTCAACGTCACAGGCGGCGGCACGTCGCTGGGTCAGCGTACTTTTGAATATGTTGCCAGCGCCTCTGATGGTACGGCTGACGTCGCAAAAAACCTGTCTGATCAGATCAGTGCCTTCTTTGGTGCAGCAACCGGTTCCGCCGAGGGGTACTCAGTGGCACAGGGCACAGGCTCCAACGCCAATGAGTTCACCATCACGAACGCCGCAGGTGGTGATGCAACGGCCATCAAGGTCGGCCTTCGCGCACAAACCGGTGGTACTGCGGGCTCTTCGGCGTCTTCTGGTGGTCTCGGAGCGTTGCAGAATATTGACGTGTCGAGCGATTCAGGTGCAACAGGTGCGCTTGCAGCAATTGAGGGCTTGATTGGCCAATCAATTGACGCAGCCGCCGCATTCGGTTCGGCCCAAGGTCGAATCGAGACGCAAAGCAGCTTCATTTCCTCGCTTTCAGACTCACTGAAATCTGGGATTGGCGCGATGGTTGACGCCAATATGGAAGCAACCTCAGCACGTCTGCAGGCTTTGCAGGTTCAGCAACAATTGGGCACTCAGTCCCTGTCGATCGCCAACCAGGCACCACAGAATATTCTGTCGCTGTTCCGTTAAGGGACCTGACGGAGGGGCGCCAAAACGGCGCCCCCCTCACCTTCACTCCCTGATTTCAACGTTTAGCGGAAGGAAATCCCGTGAACGCTATGAATATGGCCAAAACGGCCTACACTACCTCCCAGTCCCCTATCCGGACCCCCCGCGGCGTAGAATACGAAGCCTTCGCCCGCATTACTCATCGCCTGAAAGCCGCCTCCACAAAAGGCCGCACCGGATTTGGACAGCTGGCCGAAGCGCTGCATGAAAATCGCCGCCTTTGGACCATGCTCGCCACTGATGTGGCTGCAGATGACAATGGGTTACCACAGGACTTGCGTGCCCGAATTTTCTATCTTTGCGAATTCACCGGAAACTACAGCGGCAAAGTGCTGAATGATGGCGCTGACGTAAATGTACTGGTGGAAATCAACACGGCCATTATGCGTGGCCTACGGCAAAAGGCGGAAGCAGCATGAGCGGACTAGTCCTAAAACTCAGCCCAAAAGAACGGGTTCTTATCAATGGTGCCGTGATCGAAAACGGGGACCGCCGGTCGCGTTTATCCATCGTGACGCCGAACGCCAATATTCTAAGATTACGCGACGCCATCCATCCAGAAGAGGTCAACACGCCGGTTCGTCGCGTCTGTTACATTGCACAGCTTGTCTTGTCTGGAGATGTAGACCACGAAGAAGCCCGCATGCAGCTTTTGCGAGGCATCGAACAGCTCAGTCAAGTGCTGACCGACCCAGACAGCCGCAATCATATGACCAAAGCAACCGAGGCTGTGACTCAAGACCAGTATTATCAGGTTTTGAAATGCTTGCGTGCATTGTTGCCGCGTGAAGAACGTCTGATGGCGGCCCGTCTGTCATGAGCTTTCAACCGGTCATACCTTTCGGCGGCATGGCCGGTTGGTCCTTTCTGCAGCGCACTCAAAGCGCGCAAAAAGAAGCCTTCAACACTTCGCCAGTGATGGATCGTGATATTCAATATTATAAAGAGAATATTGGCAAGGTAAACACTGCCGAAGAATTGGTGGATGACTATCGTCTGCTCAAAGTGACCCTTGGTGCCTATGGTTTGGACGCCGATATCGGCAATAAATTCTATATCAAAAAAGTGCTCGAAGACGGGACATTGGATACCGATGACCTGGCCAATAAACTCACCGATAAACGCTATTATGAGATGGCCAAGGACTTCGGTTTTGGCGACTTTGGCATTCCGGGCAACAAAGTCTCTGACTTCAGCGACAGGACAATCGCTGCCTATAAAGAACGACAATTTGAAATTGCAGTCGGCGAGCAAAGTCAGGAGATGCGCCTCGCTCTTTCTCTCGATCGAGATCTAAGTGCGATTGTGGATAAAACCACCTCTGACGAAGGGAAATGGTTTGCAATCATGGGCAATCCGCCCTTACGCCAAGTCTTTGAAACCGCTTTGGGATTGCCCAAACCCTTTGGGACGCTAGATCTTGACCAACAGTTGGGCGCATTTCGCGAAAAGGCCGAAACCTATTTTGGAGAGAGCACTGTGGACCAGTTTTCAGACCCCGATAAAATGGAAGAGCTCAACCGCCTCTTCTTGGTTCGCTCTGAAATCGCCAATGGAACGGCCTCGCTGTCTGGTGGGGCTATCGCATTGACATTGTTGCAAAGTTTCAATCGTTAATCAGCCGCCGCCTTAGGCAACATACAATTCCCCAGCCGGCGAAAGCTGGCATCAGTATTATCCCATTCATCCTCGGCCAAGAACGCATCCAGCTTTGGGTAGCATTCAATTGCAGCATCCACCATCTTGTCGCTTCCCGCAGCGTAAAGCCCCGCCTGAATCATCATTTCCGATTTTGCATAGGCCCCAAGACGTTGACGCGCCGCCGAGATCAACGCGTTTTCTGCATCTGTCGCCGCACCGGGCAAGGCACGCGAAACAGAGCGCAGCAGGTCAATGGCCGGGAAACGACCACGCTCAGCAATTTCACGATCCATCACCACATGCCCATCCAAGACACCGCGCAAAATATCAGCAACCGGTTCTTCCATATCAGACCCCGCGACCAACACCGAAAAGATCGCGGTTATGTCCCCAGCTACGCCTGTTCCGGGGCCCGCCCGTTCACAAAGAGTAGTGATTTGTTGCGCGGTAGACGGTGGAAACCCTCGAAGTGAGCTGCCTTCGCCGGACGCCAGTGCAATCTCTCTGTGGGCTTCGGCAAACCGCGTCACACTATCCGCGAGAAACAACACATGTTGCCCCTTGTCACGAAAATGCTCGGCGACGGTCATGGCGGCCCACCCGGCACGCCGCCGCACCAAAGGAGATTGATCAGAGGTCGCGGCAACAACAACAGCGCGCGCCATTCCTTCTTTGCCAAGTACACGCTCTACAAACTCACGTACTTCCCGGCCGCGCTCCCCGATCAGAGCAATCACAACCACATCCGCATGAACCCCGCGCGCCAGCTTGGCCAACAAAGTTGATTTCCCGACACCAGACCCCGCAAAAAGACCAATGCGCTGACCACGAACAAGTGGCAATAGGGTATTAAAAACAGCAAGCCCCGTTTCCAACCGCCCGCCCAGCACACGCCGCTCAGTCGGATTGGTGGACGTGCCACGCAGCGAACGCGCGATGGCCCCGCGCATCACGGCATGCCCATCCAGCGCTTTGCCAAACGGGTCAATCACGCGGCCGATCCAGCTGTCATCTGGTGCAATTTGCCCCGACCCGCGCAAGGCCACTTGCTCGCCAATACGCAATCCTTCCACATCACCATCGGGCAATATGGTCACGCAATCTTTGGTCAGGTTCAGGACCTCGCCCAAGCGAGTTTGTCCTGCCGCGCCGATTTCGACAAGGTCACCTTGTGCCGCCACATGGGACAGGCCGGCCACCTCAATGGTTCCGCGCCCGATTTCAACGATCCGCCCTATGTCAGCCATTGCACTTACGGCGTCGACTTCTGCAGTGAGCTGCTCAAACCCGACGGGCTTCATGGCGATCTCCTCATTTTTGTCTCTGAAACCATTTCTAAAGGAATCAAGGTTAAGCCTTAGTTGAAGCCAATCGAGGGAGAAGCCCCGATGTTTGATAAAATTGAAATTTTTCGGATGAGCCAAGGGCTAGCAAAGCATGCCGCCGCTCGTCAATCGACCATTGCGCAGAATGTCGCAAATGCGGATACGCCGGGCTATCAAGCCCGCGATATTGCTTCTTTTGCCGAAACTTATGAGACAAAAACTGATGGTGGTGGCATGCTTGCCACACGGGCCAAACATATTGGCGCACCTGTGGGATCGCACAGCGCGTCTTCCCCCAAAACCATCATTCGCCAAGGCGCCACCTCTCCCAATGGAAATTCCGTTTCTCTTGAGAGTGAGATGATGGCCGCCGCCGAAGCCAAAAGCGATCATAACCTCGCATTAGCCGTCTACAACAGTTCGATGAACATCATGCGCGCCTCGATTGGGCGTCGATAGGAGGTGATCCATGAATGATTTGAAAGCCTCAATCGCCGCCGCCGCATCCGGCATGAAAAGCCAGGCATCTCGCCTACGCCATGTCTCGGAAAACATCGCAAACGCTGACACGCCGGGGTATCGGCGCAAGATGGTCAGCTTTACTGAAACGGTCGAAGCAGGGCGCGCCACTGGGCTGGTTGAAACCGGCCGGCTAACCCTCGACCAAACCAAATTGCCCAGCGTGTACGATCCGTCGCACCCGATGGCCAATGAGAAAGGCTACTACGACGGCTCGAATGTCGATCTGGTGGTCGAAATTGCTGACTCGCGCGAAGCGCAACGCAGCTATGAGGCGAACCTCAAAATGTTCGATCAGGCAAAACAAATGTCGAAAAGCCTGCTCGATCTTCTTCGCAGATAGGAGACACCAGAATGGATGTTAAATCCTCTATTGCGGCCCAAGGCTATGCAGCCACCCGTCCCGCGACACAGCCAAAGGCGCGTCCGGACGGACCGGCGGTGGATTTTGCTAAAACGGCAAATGACTTCGCCGCCACCATACAACAGGGCGAACAAACCGCGCTTGCGGCAATGTCAGGGAATGCGGATCCACATTCTTTGGTTCAGGCCTTGGCACAAACTGAGCTGGCTGTTGAAACGGCTGTGACCATTCGTGACAAAGTCGTCGAGGCCTATCAGGAAATCCTGAGGATGCCGGTATGATGAATGACGTGATTTTTTTTGACACTTTGCGGGCCGGGCTTTGGAATGCTGTTTTGATTTCCATGCCGATCCTAACCGTGGCGTTGGTCGCAGGTGTGGTCGTCGGCTTGTTCCAAGCCTTAACGTCCATTCAGGAAATGACGCTCACGTTTGTCCCTAAACTGGCCGCTATCCTGACGGTATTTTGGGTGTCCATGAGCTATATGACAGAAACACTGACCGGGTTTTTCCAAAACCAGATCATCCCTTTGATTGCGGGGAGCTGACATGGATAATATCGGCTATACCGCTCTCACCCGCCAATCTGGCTTGATGCGTGAAATGCAGACCGTTGCGAACAATATCGCAAACAGTTCCACCACGGGGTATCGCCGCGAAGGTGTGATCTTTTCCGAGTATGTTCAAAGGCTTGACAAGGGGGATGCTTCGCTTTCCATGGCCACGGCTAATGCACGCCTGATTGATCTACAACAGGGGGCGTTGACCCAAACCAATGGCAGCTTTGATCTGGCCATTGAAGGTGATGGTTTTTTCATGGTTGAGGGTGTCGACGGCCCTCTGCTCACCCGTGCAGGTGCGTTCACCCCCTCAGCCGAAGGGGAATTAATGACCCCCGATGGGTTGCGCCTTTTGGACGCTGGTGGTGCGCCCGTTTTTGTTCCCCCGGATGCGGGATCCATCTCAGTCGCCTCAGATGGAACAATGTCCGCCGACGGACGTCCATTAACCCAAATCGGCCTTTACCTACCAAGCGACCCGAATGACTTGAAACACCGTGACGGGGTTCGTTTCGCCGCCCCCGGAGGTACTGAACCTGTCTTGGAAGGCACCTCAATTTTGCAAGGGTTTGTCGAAGGATCAAACGTCAATCCGGTTCAAGAAATCACCCGCATGATCGAGGTTCAGCGCAGTTATGAGCTGGGCCAGATGTTCATGGAAAAAGAGGATGAGCGTATTCGTTCTGTCCTTCAAACCGTCGTAAAATAAGGAGGCCGCCATGCGTTCTTTACAAATCGCCGCCACCGGCATGCTCGCCCAACAAATGCGGGTAGAAACCATTTCAAACAACCTCGCAAATATGAACACGACAGGCTACAATGCCCGCCGCGCCGAATTTGCCGATCTGCACTACCAACAAGCAACACGCCCTGGCACGATCAATGCAGCGGACGGAACGATCATTCCAACGGGGGTCCAGTTGGGCCTGGGGGTGCGCCCCTCATCCGTCACGATGATGGTTCAACAAGGCAGCCTTGCACAAACAAACGGCGAATTGGATGTCGCAATTGAGGGCAAAGGCTACCTAGAAGTCACGCTTCCCAGTGGGATCTCCGCTTATACCCGCGATGGTGCTTTGAAACTGTCCCCCGACGGGCAAATCGTAAACTCAGACGGTTACCCAATCGTACCCGACATCACCATTCCATCTGACGCGCGATCGATTTCGATCAACGCCGAAGGTGAGGTTTATGCGTATTTCAAAGATGTCGTAGAGCCTGAGTTTATGGGGGCGTTCACTCTGACTGGCTTTACCAACGAAAAGGGGCTCGAAGCGATTGGTTCAAATCTCTACACCGAAACCGCTGCCTCCGGTGCGCCGTTAACCTCCGCTCCTGGTGAGAATGGCCTCGGAGCCCTTCGCCAAAACTATCTCGAAAACAGTAGCGTAGACGCAGTTCGAGAGATCACAGAGTTGATCGAGGCCCAGCGCGGCTATGAAATGAACTCAAAAGTCATCACCGCATCCGACCAGATGTTGGCGGCAACCACGCAGGTACGATGATGGTACGGTTGGCTTTTTTGTTTCTCTTGCTGTCCGCGACTTTTGCATCGGCCGACATCGTTTTGGCCGCAAAAACGATGCGCGCGCACAGCTTGCTTACAGAAAGCGATCTGAAGGTCTCAGAGGGAGAGTTGCCCGGTGCATATGTTGCCATTGAAGATCTGATTGGTCAGGAAACGAGAGTTGTCCTATACGCCGGCCGGCCGATCAGAATCGACGATGTTGGCCCCCCCGCTTTGGTGGACCGCAATCAAATTGTCGTCTTAATATACTCCATCGGGGGCTTAAATATCGCAACCGAAGGCAGAGCGATGGCGCGCGGCGGTCTTGGTGATCGCATCCGTATCATGAACCTTTCCTCTCGCAGCACAGTTAATGGCACCATCCAGGCAGATGGATCCGTTTCGGTAGCGCCCCCCAAAATTCCCGGCTCATAAAGGATCTATAAATGCGCCTGTCTGTTATTGTCTTACTTCTGGCCGTCACGATATCGGGTTGCTCCCGGCTTGAAAATGTTGGGAAGGCGCCAGCTTTGTCGCCGGTCGAAATCAACCAAGAGCACCATGCTATGACTACGGCGGCCTTACCTGTGAAGCCACTACACCAAAGTTCGTCATCACGCGCATCCACTTGGAGCCGGGGGCGGCAATCGCTATTAGGGGACCGTCGCGCCCAACAGTCCGGCGATATTTTAACCGTGGTTATCGAAATTAATGACCGTGCAGAATTCTCCAACAGCTCGACCCGATCACGTGACGGTTCTGAACGCATGGCGGTGCCATCCCTTCTGGGCATCCCGCAGAAGATCAACGAAGCCCTTCCGTCCGGCGCCACCACTGACCCCGCAGTGGAATTCAACTCCAAAAGCTCTTCAACGGGCAGTGGATCAGTGCGCCGCAACGAAAAACTGGAATTGCGTGTCGCCGCTACCGTACTTGGGACACTCCCAAACGGTGTTCTGCAAATCCAGGGATCACAAGAGGTTCGCGTGAATTTTGAATTGCGTGAGCTGCTTGTCACTGGGTTTGTGCGTCCAGAGGATATCTCACGCCAAAACGAGATTGCCTATGACAAGATTGCCTCCGCCCGTATTTCATATGGTGGTCGAGGTATAATTTCCGACGTTCAGCAACCACGTATCGGCCAACAGGTCGCCGATATCATCCTTCCGTTCTGATCAGGAGCACCAAATGGGAAAAATTCTTCCAATTCTATTGGCTTTGATCGGCTTAGGAGGCGGCGTGGGCGCCGGATTGATGTTACGCCCCGCGCCCCAAGTGGTCGAAATCAACCCCTGCGGCGACCCTAATGCAATAGCTCAAGCAGGTCAGACTACTAAACCCGCAGTCGTGGAACCCGAGGAGGAGGGAGCTCCTACCAGCGATTTTGTGAAAATGAACAACCAATTTGTCATCCCAGTCGTTGGGGACGGACAGGTTCGATCTTTGGTGGTCGTATCTCTGAGTCTAGAGATCGCCTTGGGTGGTAGCGAAGAGTTTTATCAACGCGAGCCCAAACTAAGGGACGCGTTTTTACAAGAGCTTTTCGATCATGCAAACCTTGGAGGGTTTGACGGTGTCTTTACGGATTCTGTTCGTCTTTCAAGCCTGCGTATGGCTCTAGAAGAGGTCGCCGGTAAAATTATGACGGTTGATGTGATGGATGTATTGGTCACTGATATCGTACGCCAAGACATCTAGGCTAATAGATCAATCCTTGCTCATAACCCGCCGCTTTGAGAGTTCTGAGTGGCGGTTTCTCAATTGCACAATGTAAACTATTGAAAAGGAAGCCTACCGCGAACAAAGATACCTGATTTACGCTGAATCCTCTAAGTCGGATATTAAGCGATCTTCGCATCCATGCGTGGAAGGCCCATGACCTGCCTAACGGCAAGTGGTTCTCTTCATGCGAGAAATCATATTTCGCTCTTGGGTTATGCTAAATACCTTTTGGGCGGCTTGGAATATCATAATATATCAATTTGATATCAATTACTTCCAACTACGCGCCTTCTTAGGAACTCTCAGAACATCTATCCCCCGCATCAATCGTATTTATTTTGGGGCACCGGTCCTCAAGGCGAGGGGCAGCCACGCGTCCTTACATAGACGTCGACGCTAATCCCATCTCCTTCACTTCAGATGGGGGGAGACGAACCAAATACCGACAATCCGAGTTTGCCTGATTCAAGGTTTCCCTTCGACCCGCTAGAATAAAGGCTCTGTGCAGAGCCTTTTCCTCGGACCAATGACCAACGATGAACGCATTGGTTTTGACCGTTTAGGAGCATCAAGGTAATTGCCCCCACTCCAATACAACACAGGAAAATTGATCAGCTATTTTACCGCACAACGAAATCCGCATGAAGCGCTCCGGCAGCTTTTATGCTCTTGAGAATATCAATCATGTCACGTGGAGAAACTCCCAAGGCATTCAAACCCGCAATCACCTCGGACAAAGAGGTGCTTCCATCGACCTCAGCCAGTCCGGTCCCAGGTTCTTCCTGGATTTCGACATCCGTCCTAGGAACAACAATGGCTTGCCCGTCGGTAAACGGGTTAGGTTGAACAACCAAGGGCTTTTCTTGAATGCGTAGTGTCAGATTGCCCTGCGACACCGCCACGCGACTGATCCTGACATCTTCACCCATAACAATGGTCCCAGATCGTTGATCCACAACAACCCGCGCCTTGCGTTCAGGAACCACACGTAAGTTTTCAATATCTCCCAATGCATGCGCAGGGGACAATGCTCTGGTTGCGCTGATATCAACCAACACGGTTCCACTATCCAGCATTCTGGAAACCGTATGTCCGTAGTTTTTGTTGATGGCCACTTCGATACGCTCAGCCGTAGTGAAATCAGGAGTCCGGAGTGCCAATCGTATAGATTTCAGCTTGGTAAAGTCAAAATCCAGCTCCCGCTCAACACGAGCACCAGCAGGAATAACACCACTAGTCGGAACACCCTGAACCACACTGGCGCCGTCACCTTCCGCAGAGGCCCCCCCTGCAATAACGGTCCCTTGGCTTACAGCATAGATCTCTCCATCAGCGGCATTGAGTGGGGTCATAATCAGCGTCCCACCCAATAGACTTTTAGCGTCCCCAATTGCGGACACTGTCACATCAATTTTTGATCCAGACCGTGAAAAAGGAGGAAGGGTCGCAGTTACAAAAACCGCAGCCACGTTCTTAGGGCGAAATTGCTCACCCGTAATATTAACGCCAAGTCGTTCAAGGATATTCGACATAATATCTTCGGTAAAGGGCGCATTTCTGATCCCATCCCCGGTACCATTCAGGCCAACAACAAGCCCATAACCAATAAGATCATTGCCTCGCACACCATCAAATTCCACCAAATCTTTGATCCGGATTGTGTTAGCCTGTGCTGTCAGAGCGAATGTTAGCAAAAAGCTTAGCGCAGAGAGAAATTTTTTCATCTCATATAATCCGTAAATTTGAGTTGCGACATGCGGGCAGTAACAGTGTAAAGACTTTCCAACTGGCCATACGCGGCCTTTAGTTCAGTAGCTGTGTCATAGGGATCAGCCGCAATCAGCTCGTTTCGCGATATTTCGAGAGCTGATTTTTCCGCCTCATTTCGAGTGGACACATTCTCAATTCTTGCCTCCAACGCGCCCACATTCGCACGCGCTAGGGTAAAGCTGTCATTTGCGGTTAAAAGGCCTTCACCTGCCGTTTTCGTTAGTAAAAGCTGTTCGTCAATCCGCCCATCCAAAGCGCCATCAGCCATCACTGCACTTTTAGCAATCGCTTTCAAAACATCTCGGATTTCTTGATTGTCAGCTTGCATATCCAATTCAGCAGTTTCACCATTACCCAAGCGAATTGGCCCCGCAGGATTATCGGATCCCAGATATCCAACAGTCTCAAACCCACCACCCGGATCATCAAACCACGCATCAATACGCGCAGATACACCCGCAGCCGTGGTTTCACCTGCAATTTCAACCTTTAGGGCGGCGAGCATATCTTCACCCTTAGCCAACGCTGGCCGGTCTGTTGCTGCGCCCGAAAAAAGGCTGCGACCCATTACGTTGGTATTTAGTTGTGACACAATCGACAAGAATTTCTGTTCGGCATCATGCGCGGTTGCGTTAATAAGCGTCGCGCCTCGCGAGGTCGTTGCACTAAGTAGGCCAGACGACAATTCCTGACTTTGTGTTTGGATCGCACCAAGCGAGTACTGCATTGCGCTTGCGAAAGTTGACGCTTCATCTGTCGCGACCTTGTAGGATTCCAGAGTTTTCAAACTATGTTCAATGCCAGCAATGGGACCAAAATCCCCCGAAACTGCTGCCCCGATGTTTGTTTTGATCCCTGTCGTCAATTCCACGCCCAGTCGGGTCATATCCGATTTCAAACGAGCACTCATAGTGCGGGAGTGGAACGCGCTGGCCATATCTCCAAAAGTTGCAAACATTGCGAAGCCTCCCTTAAATATTCAGAATAGTTTGGATCATTTCATCAGCTGAGGTGATGACCCTTGCGTTGGCGGCATAGGCTTGTTCAATCAACATCAGTTTTTGCATTTCCGCATCGGTATCAACACCCTGAGACATCTCCAGCTGCTTCAATGTTTCGTTTTGGGACATTGAAAAACTTTTCTGGGTTTCGGCCGCAGATAAATCTGCACTCACCGTTGACAATAGATCAGCCGCGAGGCCAGCAGAGCTTCGGGCCGCCACGGAGAACCCACCAGATACGGGCGTGCGAGCCGCAGTCATTGCATCTACAAGATCGTTGATGAGATTGCTGTTGCCAACTTCCCCAGGAACCGCAGCCCCCAAACCGTCGCGAATATGCCAAACGGCTCCGCCTTGTGCCGGATCAACTGTCGCATTTACGGATAGTCGCGTCGACAAGGCAACTTCATTTAGCGGATCAAATGCCACACCAGCGTCCGTGAACAAACCGGCAGCGCCGGGCGCGCGCGTTGCATCCAATGCCGGATCTTGAAACCGTTCGACAAGATCACGGGCATACCCATCAAGGCGGACCTGTGCTTCGGGTGCCAACTGATCACGAACTTCAAATTCACCAGCCAAAGAGCCACCGCGAATAGGGCTTCGGTCACCTTCTGTACGCACCGGTTGCCCATTCATGGTCAACCCGGACAAGGCACCACTTGCTAATGTCATTTCCGGGACAATGGTATTTACAGGCGAAAATTCAAATTCCGCGGCTTTGCCGTCTAAAACGATCGCGCCCCCGGTCGTCATCAAGGCAACCATTCCATTGTCTCTTGGCAGCTGCTTCATCGGCAAAATAGACGACATTTGGTCGATGGTTTTTTGCCTGAGGTCCATCAATCCCGAAGGGTCCACGCCGCGTGTTGCCGCCTCTTGGATCTTGGAGTTCAGCTGTTCGACCTGTTTCAGGCCGATATTCAGCTTATCGACTTGTTGGGCGATATTCTGGTCCGCATCCATGCGTGCTTGCTGAATGTTTTTTGAGGTGGTTTTCAGGTGTGACACAATGCTGTTCGCCGCATCATTCACTGCTGAAAGCCGCGCTTCGCTGTCAGGTTGCGACGCAGCCCCGATCAATGCGCTTTCGAAATTTGCAATTCGTCCGGACAAGGAACCGGCCTTATCTGGGGTCCCAATCATTCCCTCAAGGTCGCTTAAAAAGCTAGATTTGGTACTATCATATCCGACAGCCGCATCAGTGAGCCTGCGATCCCCGATTAGGATGTCATCGGTTTGACGCCGCACGCCCTCAACAAAGACGCCGGACCCGGCCCCATCAAGGGACCGAGAGGACAATTCCAGAGAACGGCTAGCGTAGCCTTCGGTCATGGCATTCGCCACATTGGACGACACCACATTGACGGCACGGGACGCCGCATGCAGCCCGGAAAGGGCGTTGTGCATTGAACTGGCAATACTCATGTCTCAACCTCCATTACCCACCCGGAAGTTAGCGTTTGATGTTAGTTGTTTCCTGCAACATCTCATCCACGGTTTGGATCACTTTTGCATTTGAGCTATAGGCCCGCTGTGTTTGGATCAGCGCGGTCAATTCCCCTGCTACATCAGTGGTGGACCCCTCTCGCGCAAAACCAATCACCTCGCCGGTAGGGCCATCGCCGGCGTCCCACATAAAGAAGGACCCGGATTGCGGAGAGACCTGATAAGCTTGGTTAGACAGTGATCTCAGCCCGTTCGGGTTTGGAATATCCACGAGTGGCACCTGATAGATGGTGCGCGTAAACCCCGTGTCATAGGTTGCTTTTATGTATCCATGTTCATCAATCTGGACGGCGGTCAAATTACCAACAGGCGAGCCATCTTTCGTGATCGACGTTGGCGCAAAACTGTCGGACAATTGCGTCAGTCCATTCGGGTCGCCAATCTTGCCAATTGTAAGCGTCATTGGTCCACCATCAACGGTCAGAGCAAGCTCACCTGTCGCCGCATCATAGGCACCGCCGGACACAGGTGTGACCGAAGCAAGGGTGCCGCCATCGGCACGGCTGTCATCAAAGGTAAGTGTGTATTCTCCGATCACATTGCCCCCACCCGCGCTGTCACGCACAACCATGGTCCAAGTATTAGATGGGGCTGTGCCCCCTCCGGGAACGGTGGGTGTAAAAGAGAAGTCGAGCGTTTCTGATGTGCCGAGGTTGCCGAAATATTCAACCGAGAGAGGCAGGGTATCTCCAGCCGCGCCAACTTCGGTATCAACTGCGGGTAGGTTTACACCTAATTTCAGACGCGTTGTTGGATCACCTGCGGTTTGGTTTGCATTGATCACAACGGGTTCAAGACCCGCCCCACTGTCCCGTGGAAAGGTTCCCACATTGCCATCCGCGTCGGCGGGCCAACCTAATAGCACAAGTCCTGTTTCGGTTTTCAGCACACCTTCGCTGTCGGTTCGAAACGATCCGGTGGTGGTCATCATCATCGGGCGCTCACCCGAATTTGCACCCAAAAACACCTCTTGTGTTACCGGCAACATGCCACGCCCACCAATTGCGATATCGAGAGGATTGTCTGTAGAAATCAGGGGGCCATGTTCATCAATCAGCCGCTGCGTGGACACCCGAACACCGCCCGCAGAATAAGACCCGGAACCGGCGGTGCCGCCAATAACCATGCTTTGAAAATCTGCGGTTGCGCGTTTGTATCCGAACGTTGATGAGTTCGCGATATTATCCGAAATCGTAGCGAGTTTGGTTGCGTTAGCATTCAACCCGGCCACGCCGGCACTCAGCGAGGAGGAAATGGTCATGGTGCGCCTTTCTGCTGCATCAAGTATTTTCAACTTAGGACCTTAGCCGCAGACCCCTTAACAGGCGCCTAACAGCTAAAATCCTAAGTGTTTACTTGTGCGGCTTGCGCAGAAGGATCAGTTCAATACGGTTGTTGCGCAGGGCCATTGTGTTGCGGGCCGCAGGTTTTCGATCAGCGTGGCCGGTCACGCGCCGAATGCGCGCTTGATCCAATCCATGTTTCTCCAAAAGCTCGCGCATCACATCCGCCCTGTCCCCGGACAGATTCCAGGCCGTGTTTTCAGCAACCACAACCGGTTGCGCCCGGACATGCCCTTCGACGGCCACACCATTTTTGACGATCGCAAAGATACGCGCCATGAGGCCCGCCAGCTCGACCATTACAGGTGTCGGTGCATTGGTGCCTTTTTCAAACAAAGGTTCCCCTTCGATATCAAAAAGCTCAATCAGCAACCCTTCGTCGGTGACGCGGGTGACGATATGGCGGCGCGACTCGTCGCTGGCCATGCTTTCACCGCTGCGCCCCATCAGCATTTCTTCGACTTTTTCCAGCTCTTGTGTGGCATCGGTGCTTTCATCCGCGATGCGCCCGCCAGAGTGTTCACCTTCGTTATCCTCAGTCGGATTACGTGGCAAACCACCATTGCCCGATTGGGCCAGTGTTTCTTCTGTAAAAATACTGTCGCCCCCAAAAGACCCGGCACCGCCGCCAGACACCCGGTTGATCGGAATCGTCGGGCTAAAGTAATCTGCGATCCCTTTGCGTTGCTTTTCAGTTGTTGCATTCAACAGCCACATCAACAGAAAGAAGGCCATCATGGCGGTCACAAAGTCGGCGTAAGCCACTTTCCACGCACCACCGTGGTGACCATCGCCACCACCCTTTTTGATCTTCTTAATGATGATAACTGGCGCAGGTCCATTAGCGCTCATCCCACCACCTCATTAATATTCACCCATGGGAATGAATATCAGACAGGCGTTTACGCCCACTTAACCCCTCAAATTGTCGGGAAAAATCACAAAGCTGACGATGCGGGCAGTTTTTCTTGACTTCGTTGCATGTGCAACGATATTAATTAACAGCGAAATGATTTACCCGGAGGCCCATATTTGGTCCGTACCATTGGTCACCGGCTGACACCCATGACAGCCTGAACGGGCTTGTGAAGCTGCAAGAGGAATATCCAAATGAAAATCGAACAGATCCACCACGTCGCCTATCGCTGTAAAGATGCCAAGGAAACCGTTGAGTGGTATAACGAGATGTTGAATATGGATTTCGTCTTGGCCATCGCCGAAGACAAAGTCCCATCCACGCACGAACCTGATCCTTATATGCACATCTTCATGGATGCCGGGAATGGCAATGTGCTGGCGTTCTTTGAACTGCCCACCAAGCCGGAAATGGGCCGCGATCCGAACACGCCGATCTGGGTGCAGCATATTGCCTTTAAGGTCAAAGATCGTGACACGTTGATCGAATTCAAAGAGCATCTTGAGGCCAAGGGGGTTGAGGTTCTTGGCGTCACAGACCACTCGCTCTTTCATTCGATCTATTTCTTTGACCCAAACGGTCACCGTGTTGAACTGGCCTGTCCTGATCCCGAAGAAGAGGCCATGCTGAAACGTATGGATGCTGTAAAGTGGGACATGCTGCAGGAATGGTCTGAAACCAAGCGGGCTCCGAAACATGCCGATTGGCTGCACGCCAAAGAACTGAACAAAAGCTAAACTTAAATCTGGGGAAACGCGCGATGAACACCCAAACGACCCGCAAGATCACAACTGATCTGCGTTCTAACGGCTTGGCGCCGGGCTATATGCCCGGCTGGGCCAATGACTTTGAAACCGAAGCACTGGATGGCGCATTGCCACAAGGCCAAAACAGCCCTCAGCGCTGTAATTATGGCCTTTACGGTGAACAACTGTCCGGCACCGCTTTCACCGCAAATCCGCCCGAACGCACATGGTGTTACCGCATCCGCCCTTCGGTAAAACATTCGGCCCGCTACACCAAAATCGACATGCCCTATTGGAAATCAGCGCCTTGTGTGGACCCTGATGTCGTCTCGCTTGGGCAATACCGTTGGGATCCGATTGAGACGCAAAAGGGCCTAAACTGGATCACAGGCATGCGTACTGTGACCACGGCGGGTGACGTGAACACGCAGGTCGGCATGGCCACCCATGTCTATCTGGTCACCGAATCCATGGTGGATGATTACTTCTTCTCCGCCGACAGCGAGCTGTTGGTGATCCCACAAGAAGGTCGCCTGCGATTTTACACCGAGCTTGGCATCATTGACCTTGAGCCAAAAGAAATCGGCGTCATCCCGCGTGGGCTGGTCTATCGGGTAGAGCTGATTGGCGAGGCCGCGCGCGGTTTTGTCTGTGAAAACTATGGGCAGAAGTTTGAACTGCCGGGCCGTGGCCCCATCGGCGCAAACTGTCTGGCCAACCCACGTGATTTCAAAGCGCCCGTTGCGGCCTTTGAAGATCGCGAAGTGCCCTCAACCATCACCATCAAATGGTGTGGGCAGTTCCATAAAACCGAGACCGGGCAATCGCCGCTGGATGTGGTCGCATGGCACGGCAATTACGCACCTTATAAATACGACCTGCGCAATTACTGCCCGGTTGGCGCAATCCTGTTTGATCACCCCGACCCCTCGATCTTTACCGTTTTAACTGCGCCGTCTGGCGTACCCGGAACCGCGAACATCGACTTTGTCCTCTTCCGCGAACGCTGGATGGTGATGGAGGACACCTTCCGCCCGCCATGGTATCACAAGAACATCATGTCCGAGCTGATGGGCAATATTTACGGCGAATATGATGCCAAACCGCAGGGCTTTGTCCCCGGTGGTCTGTCGTTGCACAATATGATGCTGCCACACGGCCCGGATAAAGATGCGTTTGAAAAGGCGTCGACCTCTGATCTGGAACCTCAAAAGCTCGACAACACAATGAGCTTTATGATCGAAACCCGTTTCCCGCAGCACCTGACAGAATTTGCGGCAAAAGAGGCCCCGCTTCAGGACACTTACATCGATTGCTGGGATGACATTGAGAAGAAATTCGACGGGACGCCGGGGAAGAAATAGAGGGGAAAAGTGATGAAGCTTTATACCTATTGGCGCTCCACCGCCGCCTACCGGGTTCGCATTGCGCTGAACTTAAAGGGGATTGAGGTTGAACAGGCCTCGATCCACCTTGTCAAAGATGGCGGAGAGCAGCATTCGGCGGAGTATGTCGCCAAAAACCCAACCCATCTGGTGCCTTCCTTGGAGCTGGCGGATGGGACGGTTCTGGCGCAATCTCTGGCGATCATTGACTACCTTGAGGCACTGCACCCTGATCCAGCACTTCTGCCCAAAGATCCAGTGTTGCGCGCGCAAGTGCTGGCTGCGGCCCATGTGGTTGCGATGGACATCCACCCGGTGAACAACTTGCGTGTTGCGGTCCATCTGGGGGCGACATTTGGCGCCACGCCTGAGGATAAACAGGCGTGGATGTGTCACTGGATGACCGTTGGCTTTGAAGCGCTGGAGCAAATGGTGCGGCACAACACAAAATTCGCCTTTGGCGACACACCGTCACTGGCGGACATCTGCCTGGTGGCGCAATACTACAACGCACGGCGCTGGGGTCTGGATCTGACGCCCTACCCACGCCTGACCGAAATCGAACAAACCTGCCTCGCGTTGCCGGCCTTTGCCAACGCAGCCCCCGAGGTTCAATTTGACGCCCAATAAGGGTTCAGTAGACGCCCCAAAAGGGTGAAGTGAGGACACATATATGTCGCAACTAAAGAAATCCTGGGTCGAGAGCGCGAACTCGCCCGACACTCCCTTCCCGCTGAACAACCTGCCCTACGGCGTGTTTTCAGTTGGGGACGATGAACCCCGCTGTGGCGTTGCCATTGGGGATATGATCCTTGATGTGGCCGCCGCCGAAGAGCTGGGTCTGATTGAAATCAGCGATGATCCGGTCTTTGACGTGCCGTTCTGGAATGAACTGATGGAACTGGGATCTGACGCCTGGGTCGCGCTGCGGTCGCGTTTGGAGCAATTGCTGGCAGAAGGCTCAACCGAGCGCGCCGCCGTTGAACCCCTTTTGGTGGCCCAAGCGGGCGCAGACCTGCATATGCCGTTCCTCGTGTCTGAATACACCGACTTCTACGCCGGTCGTCAGCACGCCGCAAACATGGGTGCAATCCTGCGCGGCTCGCCCGATCTGCCCGCCAACTGGCTGCATATTCCAATCGGTTACAATGGTCGCGCAAGCTCGGTTGTGGTGTCGGGCACCGACATCCACCGCCCCAACGGTCAGCGTAAAGCGCCCGACGCAGAAATGCCCAGCTTTGGCCCCTCGGCCCGTCTGGATATCGAATTGGAAATGGGCGCCATCGTCGGCAAACCGTCCGCCTTTGGTCAGCCTATCACGGTGGACGAAGCGGATGATATGATCTTTGGCTATGTGCTGCTGAACGACTGGTCCGCGCGCGACATTCAGGGCTGGGAATACCAACCGCTTGGCCCGTTTCAGGGCAAAGCCTTCGGCACCTCGATCAGCCCTTGGATCGTGACCGCGAGCGCGTTGGAAGCATTCCGCGCGCCAACGCCAAAGCGTGAAAAAGAGCTTCTGCCCTACCTCAGTGGATCAAAAGACGGTCTTTATGACATCGACCTTCAGGTTCTGATGCAACCCGAAGGCGCTGACAAGGCGAGCGTCGTTGGCGAAACCAACTACACCCGCATGTATTACTCGGCCGCTGAGCAACTGTGTCACCA
>ATLU01000159.1_pt1 | contig 20559 bp, 24 predicted proteins | sample 178751 | NCBI WGS metagenome assembly ATLU01 (sample SAMN02211837, study PRJNA209200) | bioreactor metagenome | isolation source: day 23 sample from continuous culture bioreactor inoculated with sediment... | place: Germany: Wadden Sea | collected 2011
AAACAAAACTGCCGGCCATCAGCGCGCTGCGAATGGCGGCTATCAAGATGAATGCAAACCTCGCTTGCAACACAGCAAAGCTTTCGATGCGCGCGCTACAGTACCACTATTGTCTTCGACTGAAGGCCAAATGCACACTCGCGGTTGGCGGGATTTGGACAATCGCGCAATGTGACGATTTCGGCTTTAAACAGGTTAGTCAATTCTTCCCTTGTATTTCCCGCAGTCCTCTTTGATAGAGCCAGCATGACTTCCGCACAGCCAGCTGGTGCGCACTCTGCAGCTCTAGCTGCCACAGCGATCCTCCGCCAAACCCTTAGAGCAGGCCAGATCGTCGCGGCAACGAATTTGCGTTCACCACAGGTGCAAGTCCGCTTGTGGTTCGCTCTGATGCGCTGTTATGATACGCGCTTACCAGCACTCCAGGTTTCTTGCAGGACAGGTGTTTGATCTTGGATGGCAAACCGGATGAGATCCGCGCGCTGACCAGTCGCCAATGTGCCGCGATCCACCAGCCCAACGGCCTGAGCAGGCGCGGCTGTGACGGTGCGTAGCCCGCGCGCAAGATCACCCCATAGATCGCCCAATTGAACAGCCGCCATCAACAGGCCTGCGGGGACATAATCGGATGACAAAATGTCCAATCGGTCCATCTGCGCCAGCTCAGAAGCCGAGACATTGCCAGAATGGGACCCGCCACGGATCACATTGGGCGCGCCCATGATGGTGGCGATGCCATTCGCATGACAGGTGTCAGCGGCGACAGCCGTGGTTGGGAATTCGGCTATACGCACGCCATAGGAATGGCTCGTCGCCACTTGCTCTGCAGTTGTGTCATCATGACTGGCCAAGGTCGCGCCAAGCCGTTTTGCCGCAACCACCGTTGCCGCCTCATGCTTGGCGCCAACCCGTGCCTGAAGCTCATAGAGGAACGCGAGATAGGCTTGCCATTGTTCATTCGTGTAACTGCGTTTGCCACGAATATAGGTCTCGAATTTGGACACATCTACAAATTGGCGTTGCCCCGGCGTGTGATCCATCATCGACACGATCCCAATGCGATCCTCAGCTGAGAATTCATCAAGCTCATCAATGAGGGTTTCGGAACACACCTCGGCACGCAAATGGATATGGTGGCTGATCCGCAAGAGACCGGCCGCACGCGCGCTCATGATTTCATCGGTCATCTTGCGGGCATATTTGGGGTAACCCGCGCCAGTGTCAGACACGATCGAGCCGACACGGATCGCATCGAAAACGGTCGTGATCCCCGCACCAGCCAATTCGCGGTCATGGGCCAGAATGGCCGCGCGAAATGGCCAATTGACCTTGGGGCGTGGCTCTAGATGACGCTCGATGTTGTCGGTGTGCAGTTCCACCAGACCCGGCGACAGATAGTCCCCCTCAAGATCAACGGCCCCATTGGGCACGTTGCCCCCTTGGGCGATGTCTGTAATGACGCCGTTCGTCACGGCCAATGACCCAGTGACCACCTCGTCGTTCATGATCAGGCGGGCATTGGCGAATATTGTTTGATCTGTCATGAGAATGTCACGCTGTTTTGGCAGAGGCTATGCATCTGCGGAGGAATAATATGTTTGAACGATACGCTATGTTTTACACGCCAACCGGTGCCTTGGCTGACTTTGGCGCGCGGTGGCTGGGCTGGGACAGCGCCCAAGGTTGCGCAGTGCCCCATCTCGATTGTGCGGGCACCAACGTGGCGGCTATCACGCAAACGCCGCGCAAATACGGGTTGCATGGCACCCTGAAGGCCCCGTTTTACTTGGCCAAAGGACGCGATTTGGCACAGGTGCAAGATGCGGCCAAAACATTTGCCGCCGGACAAGCGGCGTTTGAAATTGATGCGCTTGATCTGCGGTATGAAAACGGCTTTGTGGCCCTGCACCCGCGTCATTCTTTGATTGAATTGCAGGGTTTTGCGGCAGCAACGGTCAAAGCCTTCGATGCGTTTCGTGCGCCTTTGAGCGATGCCGATATTGCCCGTCGCCGCGCGGCGAAGCTGACAGTGCGCCAAGATCAACAGATGTTGGACTGGGGCTATCCGTTTATCTTTGACGATTTCCACTTTCACCTGACGCTGACAGGTCGCTTGCAGGCTGAAGCCGCGACACAAGTGATCAATGCGCTCGCGCCCCACTTGGAAGACATCGTTCCCGCCCCGTTCGTGATCGACGCGGTCACTCTGATGGGACAAGACGCTGCGGGTATGTTTCACCAAATTCATCGTTACGCCTTGACCGGATAAAGGTGGCCAAGTGCTGCCTGAACCGTCTGTTCAAGCGACCCGCTGTTGTCGAGCTGAAATGCAACAATGTCGTCTGGCAAAGGCGCCGCAGCACGGTCCAGCCGTACTGCAATCTGCGTTGCTGTTTCGCGGCCTCGCGCGGCCAGTCGCGCGGCCAGCACGTCGCGCTCGGCGGTCAAATGGATCACATCGAACCGCTCAAATCGGTCTTTGGCACGCACGAGCACGGCGCGCGATAGGTTCGCTAAAACATCACGCCCGCTGTGCAGATGCTCTATGACAGCAGCAGGGATAGCGTAGTGCAACCCGTGCGCTTCCCAACTCAGGGCAAACTCTCCCGCATCTTTGCGTCGCTGAAAGTCCGCCAGAGTCACGCCGTCAAAATCCTCGCCGCCTGCATCGCTGGGGCGGGTGATCACACGGCGCGCCAAGATCATGCGAGGATTGCCTGCAGCCATGGCCTGCATGACGCTGTCCTTGCCCACGCCAGACGGCCCAACAACCGCTATAAAGCGTCCGCTTATGCCTACAGTCATGCGGCCAACCCCGGTGTGAACTGGGTGACGTCAAACTGATGGTCACAAATTGCATCGCGCGCCGCATGGTCGTGGAAAATCCCGATGATCGCAGCGCCGCGCGCCTTGGCCTCGCTCACCATGTCCAGCACTGTGGCACGGTTTGTCGGGTCAAGGCTGGCGGTGGGTTCATCCAGCAAAAGCGCAGGATATTGATAGGCAAAGCCCCGCGCGATGTTCACCCGCTGTTGCTCTCCGCCCGAAAAAGTCGTCGGGCTGAGCCCCCAAAGGCGCTGTGGAATGTTGAGGCGTTCAAGCAACTCTTGAGCGTGCTTTTTCGCTGCGTCGTGATCTGTTCCAGTCGATAAAAGCGGCTCCGCCACCACATCCAGCGTGGATACGCGCGGCACAACGCGCAGGAACTGACTGACATATCCAAGCGTGCGCCTGCGTAGTTGGATAATCTCGCGCGGGGCAGCACTGGCCACATCCACATCGCCAATCATGATCCGACCAGAGGCGGTCAAATAGTTGCCGTAGATCATCCGCATCAGCGTGGATTTACCTGCACCAGACGCGCCGACCAGCGCCACACATTCGCCTGCGGCCACTGACAAAGACGCCCCTGCCATCACCGGAATTTCAGCCGCACCTTGATTGTGCAACACAAAAGATTTTGAGACATTTTCAATAGAAATCATTTGCTCACACCTGCAAAACTGAGGACACAAGAAGCTGCGTATAGGCATGCTGCGGATCGTCCAACACCTGATCCGTCAGCCCCGTTTCGATCACATGACCGTCTTTCATCACCATCAAACGGTCCGCCAAAAGACGTACCACGGCCAAGTCGTGGGTCACGATGATGGCGCTAAGATTCATCTCGCGCACAAGGCCGCGCAGCAGGTCCAAAAGACGCGCTTGCACAGAAACATCCAAACCGCCTGTCGGCTCATCCATGAACACAAGCCGCGGTCCTGTGACCAGATTGCGGGCGATTTGCAAGCGTTGCTGCATGCCGCCAGAAAAGGCTGTTGGGCGATCATCGATGCGATCCTCGGTGATCTCAACACGTCCCAACCAATCGATGGCTTTCTCACGAATGTCACCGTAATGGCGCGCGTTTACGGCCATCAATCGTTCGCCGACATTGCCGCCCGCACTCACATTCATGCGCAAACCATCGCGGGCATGTTGATGCACAAAGGCCCAATCCGTGCGGCTTAACATCCGACGTTCGGGTTCTGACATGGTGATGGTATCGCGCAGGCCCTCGGCGCGGGTGTCAAAGCACACAGCGCCTTGATCCGGTGTCAGATGTCCGGCGAGGCAATTAAGTAGGGTCGATTTGCCCGACCCACTTTCACCCACGATCCCCATGACTTCGCCAGGATACAGATCAAACGACACATCCGTGCAGCCAATCCGCGCGCCGTAGAATTTTGCGATGTTCTCAACTTGTAAAAGGGGTGTCATGCTGCATCCTCTTCAAATGGCACGCCCTGCGCACCGATATGGCCAGCCTTGCGACGCGTGGTGCAATAATCCGTGTCCGAACACATGAACATGCGCCCGCCTTCGTCATCCACGATCAACTCGTCCAAATAGCTGTCGGTCGCCCCACACAGATCACAGGCGTGATCGGCTTTGGTCGGCTGAAACGGGTAATCATCAAAATCAAGGCTGACGACCTGCGTATAAGGCGGGATGGCATAGATGCGCTGTTCGCGCCCAGCCCCAAACAATTGAATGCCCGCCATTTCCAGTTTCGGGTTATCGAACTTCGGAATGGGCGACGGGTCCATCACATAGCGCCCTTCGACCTTGACCGGATAGGCATAGGCCATCGCGATATCGCCATGCTGACTGATGTCTTCATAAAGCTTCACATGCATCAGCCCGTATTCTTCCAGCGCATGCATCTTGCGGGTCTCAACCTCGGAGGGTTCAAGAAAGCGCAGGGGTTCAGGGATCGGCACTTGGTACACGAGGATCTGGTCCGACCGAAGATCCTGTTCCGGAATGCGGTGACGTGTTTGGATCACACTGGCTTGTGTCGTTTCTTCCGTCACTGCGACCCCAGCCGTTTTTTGAAAAAACCGTCGGATCGACACAGCGTTGGTCGTGTCATCGGCCCCTTGGTCGATCACTTTGAACGTGTCATCTGGCGTCAAAACCGCAGCAGAGACCTGCACACCGCCCGTGCCCCAGCCGTAAGGCATCGGCATTTCACGGCTTGCGAATGGCACCTGATAGCCCGGAATTGCGAGTCCCTTAAGGATCGCACGCCGGATCATGCGTTTGGTTTGTTCGTCCAGATAGGCGAAGTTATAATCGCTCATTCCGCGGCCTCCTGCGTATGTGCTTGTGCCTCGCGGCGCAGTTTGCGGATCAGTTCCAATTCAGATTGGAAATCGACGTAATGGGGCAGTTTTATGTGTTCCAAGAACCCCGTCGCTTGAATGTTATCGCTATGATATAAAACGAATTCTTCGTCCTGCGCAGGGGCGCCAAGGTTGTCTTCGCCCAGCTCTTTCCAACGCAAGGCACGATCCACCAAAGCCATGGAAATCGCTTTGCGTTCGGTCATGCCAAAGACCAAACCATAGCCGCGTGTAAATTGCGGCGGTTGGGTTTTAGAGCCTTGGAATTGATTGACTGTTTCGCATTCTGTCACCGTGATCTCGCCGATATCGATGGCAAATCCCAACTCAGGAATATCCATCTCAACAGCCACGGCCCCGATGCGCAACTCGGCCACAAAGGCGTGGTTGCGCGCATATCCGCGTTGGGTGGAATAGGCCATCCCAAGGATAAAGCCCTCATCCCCGCGCGTCAAAGATTGCAAACGCAAGGCTCGGCTGGCGGGCAATTCCAACGGGGTACGCGTCAAATCATCGGGGATGTCTGCGCCCGCAGGTTCGGTTTGGATCAAATCCTCACGGTCGAGAAAGGACATAATGTGCGGGGTTGGATCGGATGTTGGCGTGCCAAGTTCCAAGTCGCCCGTCTCACCATCTGCGGCCAGTTTGAAATCCAGCAAACGGTGGGTGTAGTCAAAGGTTGGTCCTAAAACCTGCCCACCAGGCGCGTCCTTAAACGTCGCAGAAACGCGCCGGTCGCAGGTCATGTCTTCGGTGTCTATCGGGTTTGATCCGCCAAAGCGTGGCAAGGTCGTGCGGTAAGCACGGATCAGAAAGATCGCTTCGATCAGATCGCCACGCGATTGCTTGATCGCCAAGGCGGCAAGATCAGGATCATAGAGCGATCCTTCGGCCATCACACGATTGACTGCCAGCGTCATCTGTTCGCGGATTTGCGCGACGCTTAGCTCAGGAACATTGGTGTCGCCACGGCGCTCTTCAGCCAACCACGCGTGCGCATTGTCGATGGCGCGCTCGCCACCTTTTACAGCCACATACATCAGCTCACCCTCGTTGTGCGTGGCACGGCCGCAAGGCGGTCACCGCAGGTAAAAATGAAATCCAGCCCTAGCGGAAATAGGGCTGCGTTGCTTTGAAAAGCCTGCGTTTCAGGCAGAGACAGCTGCGCTTGATTCTCGATGCCCGGCCCTTGCAAAATCGCGCCGGCGTTCGAAAGACTGTCGCGCTCGACGATCAAAGTTGCGGAGCGATCTGGGTATTCTGACGTCCCAAGCGCAAAGTCGGACAAGGGCAACTCATTCCAAACCCCAATCGCAAACATCGCATCGGGGGCTGTAACGATAGGCGCGCCGGTGTGAAAGGTGATCCAATCACGCAAGGCAGGCGTGTCATGGCCAGCAGCAAGATAGATCGGCGTTTCAGGGTCGCACAGCGTTAGGACAATAACGCCAGCCGCAATGCTCATAGGTGCGGGCGGCAGAGCACCACGCACTTCGGCGATATCACCGGGGCGCGCCATCGCCGTCATCACCGCGCGAAACGCGTGGGACGCATCGACGGGCAGATCCGCAAAACCGCCTTCTAGAACTTGTGTCTGCATCAGTCTTCTCCCCGCACCATGGTAAAGAAATCAACCTTTGTGGCTGCAGCTTTGGCGGCGCGTTCCGTCTTGTGGTTGGCCTGCGCATTGCGCAGCGGGCTTAGTACTTTGGCCTCAATCACTTCGGCCGCATCTGTTTGCATCAGCGCATCGATCAAGGCCGCCTGCAGAGCATGGTCTTTGCTGCGACCTTGCACATATCCGTGTCCGACGGTTCCGTCAGACAGCTTTACCGAGGCGCGCGTCACGGTCATTTCGCCCAAGTTGAACGGAGCACCAACAGCGCCCGCACGGCCGCGCACCATCACGCCGCCAATCTCAGGGTTGCGCAAAACTGTGTAGTCGGGCGTCATCTCCAAGCCCGCCCAAAGAGCGGCAATATCTGCGGCTTGGACCTTCGCCAAAAGGCTTAGCCAGTTTTTTCGGGATGCGTTTGGGTCGCTCATCATATTCATCTAGACAGCTTTCGCAATTTTGTATACAACTAGACAAATATTACGTGATAGCCCAATTCCTGCCAATCCCCGAAAGTGTGAATTTTTAGTGACATGAGCCGCCGAACACCGATCTGGAAAGCCATCGCAACCACCTTGCGCAGTGACATTGTCGAGGGGGTCTATACCCAAGGGGACAAGCTGCCGACCGAAGCGGTTCTTGCGCAGCGTTTTGGCGTGAACCGCCACACGGTGCGGCAGGCTTTGGGCGCTTTGGCCGAGGACGGGATCGTTCATGCGCGGCGCGGTGCGGGCGTCTTTGTCACCACAACGCCGACCGATTACCCTATAGGCCGCCGCGTGCGGTTTAACCAAAACCTGACAGCGGCGGGGCGCACACCGGCCAAGACAGTGCTGTTGCTCGAAACCCGCGCCGCACAAGCCTTTGAGGCCGAAGCCCTTGAGATTGAAACCGGCGCAATGGTTCATGTCTATGAAGGATTGTCGCTGACAGACAGCCAGCCCGTGGCCTTGTTTCGCAGTTTCTTTCCTGCTGAACGCTTTCCCGAGATGTTGACCCAACTGCGTATAGACCCCTCGGTGACGGCGGGTTTGGCGCGGTTTGGCGTGACAGATTACACACGCGCCTCGACCCGCGTGAATGCCAAGCTCGCGACGGCAACCCAAGCGCTTCATCTGCGCATCGCTGAGAACGCGCCCATCTTGCGCACCATCAGCGTGAATGTAGATATTGAGGGCCGCCCTGTTGAACTTGGACGCACATGGTTTGCAGGCGATAAGGTCACTTTGACGCTTTCAGACCCTTAGCTGCGCCCTCATAGCGCTCCAAAAATGCTTCTGCGCTCAAGGATCTAAAATCCTCCAAGGCGGTGCGCAACGCGTCATGGGGCCAATCCCACCACGCCAAAGCCATCAACCTGTCCGCAACATTGGGGGCAAAACGCGCGCGCAAGGGCACAGCCGGAATGCCCGCGACGATCATGTAGGGCGGCACATCTTTGGTCACGATGGCCCCGCCGGCCACAACCGCGCCATGGCCGATTGTCACCTCGGGTCTAATCTGCGCCCCATGCCCGATCCATGTGTCATGGCCAAGCACCGTTCGCCGAGACTGCCTATGCGCGAACCACGCGTCGTCGTGCTCTGTATTGTCAAAGTAGTCACCAGAACGGTAGTGGAAATGATGTAGGCTGGCTTTGTCCATCGGATGATCCGTGGCGCCGATGCGCACGAAGGCCGCTATATTTGAGAATTTTCCCACGGTGGTATTGGCCAGATCACAGACGCGATCACAATAGGCGTAATCGTCGAAATGACTGTGCGCCAAGCGCGTGCCGCGACCGATTTCAACATAGGCCCCAAAGGTGGCATCGGTCAGTTCGCAATCGGGATGGATAAACGGGGTCTGTGCAGAAAGGCGTGCCATGCTCAGTGTCCTCCCTCATCGCCTTTGATTAGTTTGCGGCGCAGCCATCCGGACAAGCTGTCCATGGCCATGACCAGCAGAATAATCAAAACAATATAGTAGGTGACCTCTTCCCAGTCCTTTTGGGTCGCGATCGCTTGGGTCAACAACAACCCAATCCCGCCGCCGGTGATCGCACCGATGATGGTGGCTGACCGCGTGTTGGATTCAAGATAGTAAAGCACTTGGCTGAGTAAGACGGGCATCATTTGTGGAAAGACCCCAAAGCGATAGCGTTGTGCAGGTTTGGCCCCTGTGGACGCGATGCCTTCGATCTGTTTTTCATCAACGTTTTCCAGCGCTTCAGAGAACATTTTACCAAAGGTGCCTGTGTCTGTCAGCAAGATCGCAAGCGCACCAGTCAGCGGACCAGGACCAAACGCACGACTGAGCACGATGGTCCAGATTAGCCCATCCACGCCGCGCAAGAAGTCAAACACACGACGGGCTGCGAAACGCACAACACCCAAAGGGGCAAAGTTGCGTGCAGCCAAAAAGGCCAAGGGCAACGCGATCATCGCCGCACCAAAGGTGCCCAAGAACGCCATCAACAAGGTTTCAAGCAAGGCCCAAAACACATCGCCGTGCCGCCACATTTTATTGGTCCAAAAGTCCTGCACGATTGCGCCTGCTTCGCCGCTCAGCGCATGGCTGGCAAGTTGACCCAGCCCCATGCCGTAATAAGGGCTATCCAGCGTGAAGAAGAACAATTCCCAGCCATAGTTATATTTGAACACTTCGGCCCGCGAGCGCGTGATCGTGAACCGACCCGCGTCCGTCGCGATCATGACGCGATTTTTAGAGGCGTTGATGTAGTCAGGCAGATCCCCATCTGGGAAAACCGCATGAACACCCGTGCCGTCAGGCCGCGCTGTCACGACACCGTAGCCGGGGATATTATAGCTCACCTGTGGGCCGAAGGTGACTAGATGCCCGTGGCCCAGATCAACGGTTGTGGCCTCACCCAAGCTCACCCAGTCGGGCGCTGTGCCGTCTGGGTATTGCCCTTTGCGTTCACCTTCGACCGAAATCGCAATCGACCCGTCGCGGTTGTCTTGCGCGACATGGGTTTTGTAACTGTAGCTGTCAGATACTAACGTGTGAGCATTGTTGAGATTGATCCGTTCGCTTAGCCCCGCCACATCAAAAGAGACAAAAATATAGGCAAAATAGGCGAGGATCACCAAAGGCACCGCAAGGGTGACCCATTTTTTGCGGTTGAATTGCGTCAGCGTCGTCGCATGAAGTGTCGCAGTTGTCATGAGGTCACCTGTGGGGTTGCAGCACCATGTGTCAGTCGGTTGCGCAGCATCCCAGAGAGCTGGTCCACAACAACAATGGTCAAAAAGAGCAAGATAAAGATCGCGGCGGCTTCGTCGTATTTGCCCACGCCCCAGCTCATGGTGTTGCGCAGGTCATAGCCAATGCCGCCAGCCCCAACAAAGCCCAAGATAGCCGAGGCGCGAATGTTGATTTCGAAGCGCAGCAAAGCGTAGCTCAAATAATTTGGGGCCACCTGCGGGATCACGCCGAGCCACATCCGCTGAGTCCAACCCGCGCCGACAGAGGCCAGCCCTTCGACGGGCTTCATCGAGGCGTTTTCATTCACTTCGGAGAACAGTTTGCCCAAAGCGCCAACAGTGTGCAGCGCAATGGCGATCATCGCGGGCACAGGTCCACCGCCCAGCATGAAAATCAGCACCAAAGCGATGACGATTTCAGGGATCGCGCGCAAGATATCAAGCACGCGTCGCAGCGGACCAACCAGCCAAGGCACAGGCGCAAAGCCGCGGGTCACCAGCAAGGACATGAGTAGCCCCAATAGCCCGCCTAACAGGGTCGCTGCGGCGGCAATGTTGATCGTTTCGATCAAAGACGGAAAGTATTTAACCAGATAGCCCGGCATCAAAGGGGCCCGTTCGATGGCTTCGCTGAACATCGCCACCGGAAAGTCGAAAATGTTGGACAGACCATCCCAAAAGCCGCCCGCATTGCGGCTATCTGCGGTGTGAAAACCAGACACCAGCAACGCGAGAAACAGCACAAGTGTGATGAAATTCATCAATCGCTTTTTCTTGATCTGTGCAAGATAGCTGTCGCTCAGCGCGGCAGCGTCCCTGCCGTCGAATGTGTTGTCTGCCATGACGTACCCCCATAAATAGCTGGCTCCGGAAAATCCGGAGCCAGCTTTTGTTATCAAATCAATCGATTTAGTTGGATTTCGCCAAACGCGCAGCGACAATAGACGTGTAACCGTCATGTGTGATTGGGTCGAAGCCGCTGACTTCACCACCAGCAAGAGCCGCAGCACACTCAGGATCAGTTTCGCCCAGAGTGTCGATGATACCTGTCACAGTCGCACGCACATCGTCAGGCAAGGCGTTGCGCAAAACCACAGGCTCGCCTGGGATCAATTTTGAACGCCAGATTTCAACCAAGTCGTTCATGTCAACAAGACCAGCATCCACAGCTTTGCGCAGCGCGCCGAATGTGTAACCGTCTTCCCATTCGCCTTGGCCGTCAGTCCAAGTCACGCCACCGTCTACGTCACCGTTGTTCACGGCTACGATTGTTTGCTCGTGACCACCCGTGAATTTAACTTCACCAAAGTAATCGCCGCTTTCCATAGTCGCGCCGATTTGGCCAGGGATCTCAACAGATGGGATCAAGTAGCCAGATGTTGAGTTTGGATCACCAAAACCGAAGACTTTGCCTTTGAGGTCTTCAAGGGATTTCACACCGCTGTCAACGCGGGCAAAACCAACAGAGTAGTAACCTGTGGAACCGTCAACGTTCACCTTTACAAGGATAGGAGACACAGCTGTTTCATCTGCGATGTAAACCGCTGCGTAAGAAGATGGGCCCATCAAAGACAAATCAATCGTGCCGCCCAAAAGGCCTTGAATAACGCCGTTGTAATCTGCAGGTGCAAACAATTTTGTTGGGACACCCAAAGCGTCTTCAACTTTAGAACGCAAGCATTCGTTGCTGTTCATGCGGTCTTGCGCGTTTTCGCCGCCCAAGATGCCGATACGGAATTCTTTGATGCTGTCGTCAGCAAATGCTGCGCCAGAGATGGCAGTTGTCATCAGTGCAAGTGCGATGATTTTTTTCATGATCGTCTCTCTGTGGTTGAAAAACACCCCGAGATGGGGCGCATTGGGGAACGGGTGCGCTAAAGCGCTGCGACATCGGCCATCAATTTTTCGGCCGCGTCACTTGTTTCGATCTGGGTCGATGTCGTTGCCTCAGAAAAGCTTGCGTCAGCGCCATAAATCTCGCGCGCCATGGCGGTGGTCAGTTGCTCAGGCACACCGTCAAAAACGATCCGCCCGTCGCGCATACCGATCACGCGGTCGCAATAGCGGCGCGCCGTGTCCAGCGTGTGCAGATTGGCAATCACCGTGCGGCTGTCTTGTTCGTGGATATCGCGCAGCGATTGCATGACAATCTGCGCATTCATCGGGTCGAGCGACGCGATAGGCTCGTCCGCCAAAATGATCTTTGGGTCTTGCATCAGCGCGCGCGCAATCGCGACACGCTGTTGTTGACCACCAGACAAAGCTTCGGCGCGTTTAGGCGCGTGCTCGGCGATACCAAGGCGCTCCAAAATATCGATGGCACGGCGAATGTCTGCGTCGGGGTAGAGGTTGAACATGGTCGACAGTGTTGAGCGTCTGTTCAAAGTCCCATGCAAAACATTGGACACAACATCCATCCGCGGCACGAGATTGAATTGCTGAAAGATCATCGCGCATTGCGACTGCCAGTTGCGTTTGGCAGCACCTTGCAGCCCTGTCACATTCAAGCCCTCAAACGTAATCTCTCCCGAAGAGGCATCGCTCAAGCGGTTCAACATCCGCAACAGCGTAGACTTACCAGCGCCAGAGCGCCCGATGATGCCAATCATCATTGGCTTGTCGACAACAAAGCTCGCAGCATCCACGGCCGTGTTCGCACCAAACGTCTTTGTGACTTTATCAAATTGTAGCATCGCACCCTCTTTCGTTGGGTGTTGGCTACGCAACCATCGCTTCAATTTTATGTTGGTTTTGTTAAATTTTTGAAACAGAGGCGGTGGGCGGCGGGATTTTCACTGCTCCGACAAGACATAACAATTGCGACCGAGAAGCCACATTATGCCCGCTTCAACGCATTTCCGGTCTTTGGCATAGGTCGCAACATCCAACACACTGGGCTCTGAGATGTTGTTAGCTGCATCTTTGCCGGATAGCGGCTTTGGCGTAACTGTCAAACTTTGCAAACTCCGCTTTCTGCGCATAGCTGACCTTGATGGCTGGCGCAGCATAGTTGGTTAGGCTTTCGCGGTCTCGAATGACCGCTTTCACCGATCTGCAGCAAAATGTTTGCAGGTGCAACTAGGGTCCGGTTTCCGCCCTTGATGTCGATCGACGTGAACGGCCCAGAGCCGCCGTTCACAGTGCAAGTAGCTTCTGCATAGCGGCATGCTTTTTGTGGTCATTCACAAACCGCCGAATACCTTATCATATTTTGCAACGAGACCTTTGCGCCCTTGCAAAAAGGAAAGAAAATTCCTACATAAAAAACAACGCCTTGATTAAGGTATGATTTTTAATTTATCTCCTTTTTGTTATTTTGATATGGGACTATTTTTTTGGAAAATTTGGAAGTTAAGCCTGGTGACGTGATAGCGACAGACATGGGCGGGTATCAACACTGGTCCCTTGTTAGCGACCGTAGGTGCGATGCGGGAAAGCCCATGTTGATCTCTGCGACTAAAAGGACTGGAACCGTGCAGGAGGAAGCGTGGGATACTGTAACTGGCTCCAAAGCTTCCGTCGTCGTAGCACTTGAAATGAAACTGACACCAGTGGCAGTCCTGAGGGCTGCGCGAGAACAAATTGGAACGTGGCAGTATTCGGTGATGACAAGAAATTGTGAGCACTTTGTTACCCATGTCACGGGGCATCAGGTATCCTCAACGCAAGTCACCGCGGGCGTGGGCGGTGCTTTGGTCGGTGCGGCCTTAGTTGCCAGCTTTGCAGAAAATCCCAACGCAATCAAACTGCTTGCCGGAGCTGCATTAATTGCAGGGGTCGCAGTTTACGTCGTCCGGCCAACTGAGAAAACAACCTAAAAAACTTACATCACTCCGAAAACGGCCTTGCGGCAAACTGTACTTCCGGCCCTTACAGGTCGTTGATGTTCCTCAAGGCGAATGACCGCTTAATTGGAGGTGACACCTCATATTGTTTTGCATTACCTCACACATCAGCCTGCGAAATTTTCCAACCTAAGATCATAAGTCAATGATCGACAGAAAGCTTTGAACCAATCTTAGGTCGTGTTTATTTTTAGGAATAACAACACAGCTTTTGTAAGTTTCGGGCATTTCATCGATAGGGATGCTGACCAATGCACCTGTGTCTGCGGTGCTATTTTCCAAAAATATGCCGACCCCTGCACCTTGCAAAATAGCCTCTTTCATCACTGGGAATGTGGTGGTTTTCATGGTGCGCCGCGGAGTCAAATTATGTTGTTCCAAGACTTTGCTGACCACCCTTTGGGTCATCGATCCTTGCTCTGGCAAAAGTAGCATTTGATCTGACAGCTCTCTCAAACTGACCCTGCTGCGTGAGGCAAATGGATGATTGGCTGGCACATTTAGAACATAGCGCTCTTGGCCGATCTGATGGATCGTCCAGTCTGCCGATGGGGTCGGTTCGAAAATGAGCGCGATATCAACCTGATGGGTCCGTAACATTTCGATCGCTGTGGTCCAGTCGTAGAGCGTGAAATCGACCTGAACGTTGGGCCATTGCCTGTTAAAGCGCGCGATCAGGCTGAGAGCTGGCACAGGGGCATTGGCGATAATCGTCAGATGCCCGCGATCCAGCGCTGCATATCCGGCCAGACGTTCCGCTATGAGACGCTCCAACGACACATGGCGCTCGGCCAGCGCAAATATGTCTTGCCCTGTGCGGGTTAAGGCCTGCCCATCTCGGTTGCGGGTGATAAGTTTCGCGCCGACTGATGCTTCTAGTTTCTGTAGGTGTTGGGTGACAGCCGACTGCGAGACACCGAGTTTGCGGGCAGCCTCTGTGACGCTGCCCTCACGCACGACATATGAAAAGGCCGTCAATTGAAATGGGGTCGATCTACGCATGCTGTCTCCTAACTCTCACGGAGACTCTAGGCGGCATAAGTAACACTTATATAGCGTCACAGAATCGATATCTGTACTGATTAACCTTTCCCCAAAGAGACAACACCTTGGGGACACAAATGTCATCGATTTCACTGCGCCAGATTACCAAATCCTTTGGCCTAACGACGATCTTGCAGGGTGTGACGCTCGACATTCAAGATGGTGAGTTCGTGACCCTTGTCGGCCCCTCAGGATGTGGGAAATCAACATTATTGCGTATTCTCGCGGGGCTTGAGACGGCCGATTCTGGCACAGTGAGCATCGGCGATACCGATGTGACCTCGACGCGCCCTGCACTGCGCAATCTGGCGATGGTGTTTCAATCCTACGCGCTCTATCCGCATCTGAGCGTGGCGCAAAATATGCTGACGCCCTTGTTGCTGCGTGATCTGAGCAAGCTTGAGCGTTTGCCACTTTTGGGTCCATTTCTCTCGCGCGCCAAGCGCCGCGCTTTGATGGACCAAGTGCAAGACACCGCGCAGACGTTGAAAATCACCAATCTTTTGGGACGCAAACCCGGTCAACTGTCAGGCGGGCAACGTCAGCGCGTTGCTTTGGGCCGCGCCATGGTGCGCAATCCTGTGGCGTTTTTGATGGATGAACCGCTGTCCAATCTTGATGCCGCATTGCGCGTGCATATGCGCAGCGAGTTGGCGGGTCTGCACCGTCGGTTGAAAACAACATTCATCTACGTGACCCATGATCAGGCCGAAGCCTTGACCATGTCGGACCGTATGGCCGTGATGATGGGCGGAAAAATCCTGCAATTGGGCAAGCCTGATGACGTTTACGCCAACCCCAATTGTTTGGCCGTGGCGCGCTTTGTCGGCTCGCCCGCGATCAACACCATCCCTGGTGAAGTGGATGCCTCTGGGGGATTGAATGTTTTGGGGCAAAAGGTCACCGATGTGGCTGGCTTGCAAAAGCAACCTGTCACAGTTGGCATCCGGCCTGAACATTTGGTTTTGCTATCCACGGGGGCATATCAAGGCGTGGTCAAACATCGCGAGAACCTTGGCTCTGATGTGTTTTTACACATCGGTGTTGAGGGGCATGCGGACCCGATCGTGTTGCGCAGCGCGCCTGCTGTGGCGGCGCAATTGGGCGAGGTGGTGCGCTTTGCTTTGCAACCCGAGGACATTTTGCTGTTTGACGCAGACGGCCAGCGCGTGAGGCCGCAGGTGGCCACGATGAAGGTGCCGGCCTGATGCAACACAATCGCGCCTATCTTTGGTTCATCGCCCCCGCTTTGATTTTGATGTTTGTGATCTTGCTGCTGCCGATCTTGATCGCGGCGGGGATGAGCTTGACGGATTATTCCCTTGGCAATTCCGGTGCGGAATTTGTCGGGCTTGAAAACTATGAGAAGATTTTCACCCGCTCCACCTATGCCAAAATGTTTGGCGCCACGTTCCGATATGTCTTTGTCGTGGTGCCGCTGACAGTGGGTTTGGGGCTTGGGGCCGCTTTGCTGATCAACTCGCTTAAGCGGTTTGGGGATCTGTATAAGACGATCTATTTTCTGCCGGTGATGGCGGCCTTGATCGCCATGGCCATCGTTTGGGAATTTGCGTTTCATCCTACGATTGGCATCATAAACGCCACTTTGGAACACGGGTGCGGTACGTTTCTAGAGGGCTGGTCGTGGTACGCCAAAGGCTGCGCGCGGACCTTTCCTTTGTGGCTGACAGACCGCAACTATGCCATCTGGACCGTGAGTTTCATCGGCATATGGCAGGGCTTTGGGTTCAATATGGTGCTGTATCTTGCGGGGCTGACTGGCATTCCGCGCGATCTCTACAACGCGGCAGAAATGGATGGCGCGCAGAGCAGTTGGGATCGGTTTCGATTGGTCACATGGCCGATGCTGGGGCCGACCACCGTGTTTGTCATCACCATCAGCATGATCCGATCCTTTCAGGTGTTCGACACTGTCGAGGTCTTTTATCCCCAAGGCGGCGGGCCGTCTAAATCGGTCTATGTGATGATGTTTGCGATCTATGAAAAAGCGATCCAGCAGAACCTCATGGGCATCGGTGCTGCCATCACCATGGTGTTCCTTGGCTTTGTTTTGATCCTGACCTTGCTGCAACGCTGGCTGGTCGAACGGAGAACTCACTATGCTTAATCGCTTTTCCACCACCGAGACGATCAAACATGTGATCCTGATTTTAGGGGCCATTGTTGTTCTGCTGCCGTTCTATGCGATGCTGACCTACAGTTTCAAAAGCCCGCATGAAATCATGACCAACACTGGCGGATTTTTCGGCGCGCAAGAGCTGTTTCTTGATGAGTATTGTGTGGCGCGCGGCGGTGCTGACGCGGATTGCATGGTCACGCCATGGATCTACAATTACACCACCGCCTTTAGCAAAGCGCCGCTGCTGCGGTATTTGATAAACGGGTTTGTGGTCACGGGCGCGATTTTTGTCATTCAGGTGATTGTCGCTTTGCCCTGTGCCTATGCGCTGGCCAAGATGAAGTTTTGGGGCCGTGATGCGGTCTTTGCGCTGGTGCTGTTTTGTCTGCTGATCCCTGTGCATGCCATCGCGCTGCCGCTTTATATTATGCTGGCCAAATTGGAGTTGACCAACACCTATGCGGCGCTGGTGATCCCTTGGACGATCTCTGTCTTTGGCATTTTTTTGATGCGGCAGTTTTTCATGACCGTGCCCGACGATTTGATCGATGCGGCGCGCATGGATGGGATGACCGAGTTTTCCATCATCTGGAAAGTCATGCTGCCCACCGCCATTCCCGCGCTGATGGCTTTCGCGATCTTTAGCGTCGTGGCGCATTGGAATGACTATTTCTGGCCACGCATCGTGATCACCGGCAACCGCGATTTGTTCACGCCGCCATTGGGCTTGCGTGAATTCAAAGGCGATGCGGATGGCAGCAATTTTGGCCCGATGATGGCCTCTGCTGTGGTCATCGTCATGCCGTTGATCATCGCATTCATGTTGGCGCAACGCCGGTTCATTGAGGGGATCACGCTGTCAGGCATGAAGTAACGCGCCCTCAAGTCGCACCGCGGTAGGGCAAATTTAAAGCCCGCCAGTCGCAACGCGGTGGGGCAAATATAAAGCCCTCAAGTAGCGAAGCGGTAGGGCAAATATAAAGCGGGCGTCCCGTTTCAGAGACGCCCAAGCAACCGAATTCCCAAACGGGAAAAACAGGGTCCAACCAATCGCCAAACCAACCGGACCCAAGGCAACTGGAGATAACGTAATGCAAAAACTAACAACTGCAATAGCGCTTGTACTTTGCGCCGGATCGGCCATGGCCGAGGACAAAGTGACAATCGAATTCGCCTACCCTTACAGCCACTTGTTTGATGTGACTTACGAGAACATCTTGCCCAAGTTCTATGAGGCGCACCCAGACATCGAAGTGAAATTTCGCGCGACTTATGAAAACTACGAAGACGCGAACAACACCATTTTGCGCGAAGCTGTGGCAGATGAGCTGCCTGATGTGACCATGCAGGGCCTCAACCGCCAAGCTATTCTTGTCGACAAAGGCATCGCCAAGTCTCTTGAGCCATTCATCGCCAAAGAAACAGATTTCGCCAAAGAGGGCTACCATCAAGCGATGCTCGATCTGGGCACGTTCAGCGATGCAGTTTACGGCCTGCCGTTCTCGATCTCTTTGCCTGTTGGCTATTACAACATGGAAGTGATGGCCAAAGCGGGTATCACATCCGAAGACCAGCTGCCCAAAACATGGGATGAGGTCATCGGCACCTGTAAGAAGCTCACTGAAGCTGGCGTGGACAACCCCATGTTTTGGGGCTGGAACATTACAGGCAACTGGTTCTTGCAGGCTTTGATGTGGTCGCAAGACACGCCAACAGTTATCGGCAATGATTTCAACCTCGACAGCCCTGAAGGCCTCAAATCCCTTGAGACCATGAAGGCGCTGTTTGACGGCTGCGATATGCAAAACATCGAATGGAAAGCGGCTTTGTCGTCTTTCTCCGCAGGCGAAATCGGCATGATGTTCTGGTCCACCTCTGCTGTGGGCGCTGTGGAACGCTCCATGGGCGACTTCACTTTGGTCACGCATGAATTCCCTGGTATCGTTGCTTCAGGTCCAATGGGTCTGCCAGCGGGCGGCAACGCTGCGATGTTGACCTCTACCTCTGAAGATCCAGCGGTGCAGGCGGCAGCTTGGGAATGGCTCAAGTTTATCACATCCGGTGAAGGTGCTGCCGAAGTGGCCCGCACAACCGGCTACATGCCACCAAACCAAGCGGCCAATGAAATCATCCTCAAAGATTTCTACGCGGAAAACCCAGCCAAAGCGACAGCTGTGCGTCAATTGCCATTGCTGCGCGACTGGCAGGCCTACCCCGGCGACAACGGTTTGGCTGCAACACAAGTTATCTATGACGGCTTGGAAGGCATCGTAACGCATGAGTACGAGGATATGCTCGCGTTGCAAGAGCAGCTCACCGAAGAAGTTCAAGACCTTCTTGACTAAACCAACACGCGGTCACCGACAGCTTCGGTGACCGCATTTTCCTAAGGAATTGATCATGAAGCTGTTGCAAATCACCGATATCCATCTCACCGCATTGGGCAAAACCATTGGTGGGCGTGACCCGAATGCAAATTTTGCGAAGGCGCTGAACCACGCCATCACACACCATCCAGACGCAGAAGCTGTGATCATCACCGGCGATTTGTCCGATTGGGGTGAGGCTGCGGATTATGAGCGTTTGAAGGCTTTGATTTCTAACGTCGACATGCCTGTGCACTTGTGCATCGGCAACCACGACGACAGGCAGACCTTTTTGGACGTGTTCCCCGACACAGAAGGCGCAGATGGCTTCGTGCAAAAGGTTGTTCCGCTGTCCCTTGGGCACGCCATTTTGTTGGACACATGGGGACCAGAATCTCACGCTGGCCATTTTTGTGCACAGCGTGCAGCGTGGTTGTCTGAACAGCTAGAAAAATTAGACGGACCTGTCTGGATTTTCATGCACCATAACCCTGTGCCGATCGAAGTCACTCCGATGGATAAAATCATGCTGCTCGATGCGGATCGCTTTGGGGCAACCGTTGCGCCACACGCACAGAACATTCGCCATATCTTCCACGGTCATTGCCATATGCATTTGTCTGGATCCTTCCACGGCATCCCGTTTTCAGCGCCACGCGGCACAAACCACGCGGGTTGGCCTGATTTCTCAGCAAGCAGCATGCTGTCGGCTGCGGATTTGACCGAAAGCTACAGCGTCATTTTCGCGTCTGAGCACAGCACAATGGTGCATATGGTCGAATATGGCTACACCGGTGAAGTCCGCGGCGAAGGATCCCCCGACTATGCAGATTGGGATCAGCTGACGATGGCTAGATAGTTTGATTTTACTAGAAAAATACGAAAGCATCTGAGTGAAAGACCACCGAATTTACGACCTTGAACAAGGCCTCTTGCCCTGCGAATGCTTTGAAGTCCCGTCAGGATCGCGTGCGGTGCTAGCATCCCGATGACGCTGAAATACAGTCGCGTTCTTCATTGAGCAGGACCTGCCTAGTATTCAGACTGGGGGTTTTTATGGAAGGCCGCGTTAGGCGATGGTAAAGTGAGTGAATGAAAACCTTTAACTCCACACGTTTCGCAGTCATTGCTGACATTCACAGCAATGCAGATGCTTTGACCGCCGTCCTTGAAGT
>ATLU01000160.1_pt1 | contig 20307 bp, 25 predicted proteins | sample 178751 | NCBI WGS metagenome assembly ATLU01 (sample SAMN02211837, study PRJNA209200) | bioreactor metagenome | isolation source: day 23 sample from continuous culture bioreactor inoculated with sediment... | place: Germany: Wadden Sea | collected 2011
CCCCCATGCGCCGTGCCGATCGTCTTTTCCAAATTGTGCAGCTTTTGCGCGGCGGGCGACTGACCCGTGCCGCCGATCTGGCTGAGGAGCTTGAGGTTTCTGAACGCACAATTTACCGCGACGTGGCCGATTTGATCGGATCGGGTGTGCCGATTGAGGGCGAGGCGGGCGTTGGCTACGTGATGCGCGCGGGCTATGACATGCCGCCCTTGATGTTCACGCGGGACGAGGTGATGGCCGTGATCGCAGGTACGCGCATGATCGAACGCATGGGCGGGGCGAGCATGGCGAAAGCCGCGCGCGAAGCGCTTGTGAAAATCCGTGCGGTGCTGCCCGAGGCCCTTGAGGCAGTGGCGGACCGGGTGGAAATTCATGCGGGACCCACCTTGATGCCCTCGGAACGGGATCGCCACTTCATTGACCAGATCGAGGCCGCCGTCAGCGGGCGATTGCGCCTGTCGATGACCTATGCCGATGAAGGTGGTGCCAAATCCACCCGCACCATCCGCCCGCTTGGGTTATGGCTTTGGAAAAACGGTTGGTGTGTGGTCAGCTGGTGTGAATTACGCGAGGATTTTCGCATGTTCCGCATCGACCGAATTGAAGGCTTCACCACCGGAGAGAAATTCCGCGAGGAGCGCGACAAATCCCTTATCGCGCTTTATGCGCAGCTTGCGGAGCGCGGTGTTGATCCAAAACCATAGCCATTAAGATACTGTTTTAATTGAACTTACTATTTACGCAATGCAGACCCGCCTCTAAAAACAACTCTTGTCGGGCAAAGCGCAGATTGCGTCCGTTTTCATAATCCACCCCAAATCCGCCATTGGCCCACCACCAAGTGCCAGTGCCCCAAAGGTCGTGCTGCGCGTCACAGTCATTGCCCAGATAATGTACATCAATGTGGGTTTCGACCCGGCTGTCTGCGCCATTTTCAATGAACCAAGCGGCGGGGTAAAGCGAGGTCAGAACCATACCATGATCATTTGCCGTGGCCACATATTGGTGACCTTGGTGCGACACATAGATCAGCGGTTCTTCGGCCTGTGCCGAAAGGTTTGTCGCCATAAGAACCGTCAAGGACCACAAAAGCTGTCGCATCAATGGGCCTCGGCCCAGTTTTGCCCCTGCCCCGCGTCCACAATCAACGGCACGTCGAGTTTGATGGCGGGGTCTGCCGCCCCTTCCATCACGCTGCGCACCACGCCAATCACGTCATCAATTGCCGCGTCATCCACCTCAAAGATCAATTCATCATGCACCTGCAACAGCATTTTAGTGGGCAGGCCTTTGATGGCGTCGGGCATGCGGATCATCGCGCGGCGGATGATGTCAGCGGCGGTGCCTTGGATTGGGGCGTTGATCGCGGCACGTTTGGCAAAGCCCGCTTGTGGGCCTTTGGCGCCGATCTCTGGCGTGTGGATTTGACGGCCAAAAAGCGTCTCGACCCGTTTATGTTCTTTGGCAAATTCCACGGTGTCGTCCATGTATGTGCGAATGCCGGGGAAGCGTTCGAAATAGCGATCGATGAACCCCTGCGCCTCGGCGCGCGGAATGCGCAGATTGCGAGCAAGGCCAAAGCCTGAGATACCGTAAATCACACCAAAGTTGATCGCTTTCGCCTGACGGCGTACGTCCGGCGTCATCTGATCAAGTGGCACGTCGAACATCTCAGAGGCGGTCATCGCGTGAATGTCATGGCCATCGCGAAACGCCTGTTTCAGCGCGTCGATCCCGGCCATATGGGCGAGGATCCTGAGCTCAATCTGACTATAATCGAGGCTGATCAGGGTGCGCCCTTCGGGGGCGATGAACGCCTCTCGAATGCGGCGGCCTTCTTCAGAGCGCACTGGAATATTTTGCAAATTTGGGTCTTTAGATGCCATACGGCCCGTGTTGGCCCCGGTTTGCAAATAGGATGTATGCACCCGACCCGTTTCCGGGTGGATGTGATCCTGAAGCGCATCGGTGTAGGTCGATTTCAGCTTTTGCAATTGGCGGTAATCCAACACGCGCGCGGCAAAGGGATGTTCTGCGGCGAGGTCTTCCAGCACGTCGGCAGGCGTGGACCATTGGCCCGTTTTGGTGGGTTTGCCGCCGGGCAATTCCATTTCGCCAAACAGAATTTCACCCACTTGAGCGGGACTTTGCACGTTGAATTCCCGTCCGGCAATTTCGTGCAACTCCGCCTCATACCCGGCCATTTTCTGCGCAAAGGCGTTGGACATCCGGCTGAGCACATCGCGGTCCACTTTGATGCCAGTCATTTCCATTTCGGCCAGCACCGGCACCAAGGGGCGTTCAAGCCGTTCATAGACGCGGGTCACGCCGGCGGTGTGCAAACGAGGCTTCAAAACTTGCCAAAGGCGCAGGGTGATGTCAGCGTCTTCGGCGGCGTATTTCACCGCATCTTCAATGGGGACACGGTCAAAGGTGATCGCGGATTTTCCGCTTCCTAACAAAGACTTGATCGAAATGGGTTTATGATCGAGATAGCGTTCCGACAGGATGTCCATGCCATGATTGTGACGCCCGGCATTCAGCGCATAGGACATCAACATCGTGTCATCAATGGGCGCTACGGCGACACCATGACGCGCAAAGATTTTGGCGTCATATTTCATGTTTTGGCCGATTTTCAGGATCGCGGGATCCTCAAGCACGGGGCGCAGGATCGCCAGCGCTTCGTCCACGCCCATCTGCCCGTCGGCCAGATCATCGCCACCAAAAAGATCGTCGGTGGCGGAGGTTTTGTGAATGAGCGGGATGTAACAGGCCTCGCCCGCCTCGACGCAAAGCGAGATGCCGACAAGGTCCACGCGCATTTCATCAAGCCCGGTGGTTTCCGTGTCCACGGCGACATAGCCACGGTGGTTGATCTTGGCGACCCAAGCGTGAAGCGCGTCCGCGTCTTTCACCCATTCGTATTTCTCGGGATCAATCGCCGGGGCGTCCGGCACGGCAAGATCCGGGGTGCCTTCGGGTTGTTTGATCTCGGGGGCCTCGACGCCAAGCTTGCTGGCGACACGGTTGGTGAGCGTGCGAAACTCCATTTCCGCCAAGAATCCCAAGAGCGTTTCAGGCTCCGGATCGCGCAATTCAAAACTGGCCAGATCAATGTCGAGATCCATGTGGGTGTCAAGTTTCACCAGCGCGCGGGACATGCGGATTTGGTCGGCATTGTCGATCAGGGTCTGGCGGCGTTTGGGCTGTTTGATTTCGCCTGCGCGCTCCAGAAGGCTGTCGAGGTCGCCATATTCATTGATCAAAAGGGCGGCAGTTTTCAGGCCGATCCCCGGCGCGCCGGGCACGTTATCGACGCTGTCGCCCGCAAGCGCCTGTACGTCCACCACGCGGTCAGGCCCCACGCCAAATTTCTCTTCAACCCCTTCGCTGTCGATGCGTTTGTTTTTCATGGGATCAAGCATTTCCACGCCGCCACCCACAAGCTGCATCAGGTCTTTGTCTGAGCTGAGGATGGTAACGCGCCCGCCTGCCTCGTCCGCTTGGCGGGCCAAGGTGGCGATGATGTCGTCGGCCTCAAACCCTTCAACCTCCAGGCAGGCGATGTTAAAGGCGCGGGTGGCGTCGCGGGTCAGGGGGAATTGCGGGCGCAGGTCTTCGGGTGCCGGCGGGCGGTTGGCTTTGTATTCGGGATAGATGTCCGAGCGGAAGGTTTTGCCTTTGTGATCAAAGATCACCGCCACATGGGTGGGGGCATCGGGGCCGGTGTTATCCTCGACAAACTTTTGCAACATGTTGCAAAATCCGGCCACGGCGCCGATGGGAAGCCCGTCGGATTTGCGCGTCAGCGGCGGCAGCGCGTGATAGGCGCGAAAGATAAAAGCAGAGCCGTCCACCAGATGCAAATGGCATCCTTTTCCGAAACCAGTCTCTTTGGCAGCCATGGCGCGTCTCCCTTAAATCTGCGCCCCCAAGTTGGGGACAAAAACGGCCGCAAAGCTGCTGCTTGCGGCCGAATAATCGTAGAAATGCAACCCCTTAGGCCGCTTTGTCTTCGTGATCTTTATGCACAAATTTGCAATCGCAATAGGGGCATTCCACCCAGCCATGCTCATTCGGGATTTGCAGATACACACGTGGGTGGCCAAGGGCGCCGTCGCCCCCGTCACAAGACACTTTATAGCTGTCCACAATCTTGGTTTCTGGTGCGGTCTGGGTCATGGGTCCACCTTATTTCATCCGTTGGGCGCATGATAGCCATCGCGGCGGTGGCGGCAAGAGAGAACGTTGTTTGCCCGGGATTTACATGGGTCAAACCGGTGTCTTTTGCCCCAGTCAGGCGCGTGTCAGGCGCGGGCAAGCATCCGGCCCAGGGGGCGCCCACCAAGAATATGGGTGTGAAAATGCGGCACCTCTTGCACGCCATCTTCGCCCGAGTTTGCAATGCTGCGATAGCCTGATTGACCATCTCCCGGCGCAACATTTTCCAGTTTGCACACCTCGCCAATGGCGCGGGTATAGCCGATAATTTCAGCATCTGACGCTTCATTCGCGAAATGATCGTGATTCACATAAGGCCCTTTTGGGATCACCAACACATGCACCGGGGCCTGGGGGGTGATATCGCGAAACGCCAAGGCGTGATCGTTTTCAAACACGGTATTATTGGGGATTTCGCCGCGCAGGATTTTGGCGAAGATGTTTTGGTCGTCATAGGTATAGGGCATGGGGGCTCCGAACGGGTCGATCAATCTGCAAAGAGATGTTCTGTTTCGATGATATCTCGGGCGCGATCTTCGGGGATCGATAGGAAACGTGCAAGGGGGCGGGTGTTCACCTCGGTGCTCGCGTTTTCGGTGATCCGGTAATATTCGTCAAACCCTTCGTCTTTGATGGCGTCACTTTCGTTCATCACATCCGCGCGAATGGTCGGCAGCAGACGATCGATGGTTTCTTGGGGTGTGTTTTCACCCGCAAGCCCCACACGCATCGCATGTCCCAACAGATAATCATCGGTGAAATGGCTCTCGACCTCAAGCAAGCGGGTCATCGAGCGGTCTGAGAAGACGTCACGCATCAGATCCCTGTTATTGGGATCAAGGCAAATGATCAGCCGATCCGTTTCATAGTAATCAAACAACATCCGCATCAACGCCCGGCGATGCCGGGTCCGTTTGCCCAGCCGCGTCTGGATTCCGCCTAGATCAGGCATCGGGCAGCTTTCCTCATCAAACAGGTATTCGATCATCGGAATATTTGTCGCCTGTTTTAACCGGCGCGCCACCCGTTTACCAATGTGCCACTTCTTAGCCACAACAATCAGCAGTTCGCGTCCCCGGCCAAGGGTGCTTTCCTGTTCCCAGAAACGTGACGCAAACCGGTGCCCTACCCGCCCGCGCCCGGTTAGAAATTTGAAAAGCGAGCGCCCTTCGTTCGAGATTTGAAAATTCACCCCCTCTTCCGCGTAAAGGTCGCCAAGGCGGCGTTTCAGCACATGTGCCTCAGGGCTGATCTTGCGCGCAAACAGGAAATCCTGTGACAAAAGAAGGTCATAGTGGTCGTTGTAAAAGGTCACCGGCATGCCGTAGTCGGTAAACATCAAAAAGGTCAGTGTGCGGGATCTGATCTCTTTTTCTGGCACGATATGACGCACGATGGTCTGAAAAAACGTCTCATCCGGGATCCAGGTCGAGCGGAAAAACCGCATGACATCTTTGCGTTTACGGGTGAATTCGAGGATCCATTCAATGGTGCGGCGACGCAGGCACCACCATTGGCTGCCGATTTGCACTTGAATGTCGTGGGGGATCTCGCGCGTCAGGTTGAGTTTCTTTTGCACGTTAAAGCTTGCATAAAACAATTTAGGCTGCGTGCGTTCGTTGAAAAAATGGCGATAGATCAACCGCTCTTCCTTCATCCCGGTCTTGATCCAGTCACTTTCGAAATAATCAAAGCTTTCAATATAATCCGCATCGTTTTCATCGAGAAATTGATGGGTGTATTCGGCGGATTTGATCGCCATGCAATCGCCTGACACCATGTAAAAATGGGTGGCGCGCGGAAAGGCATCCACCGCGGCCTCAATCGCGTAAAGCGTGGCCTGCACCAATGACCACGCCCCCCAGCCGCATTTGATGCGTTTACGGGCAAAAGTCACATTGGGATTGTCCTTCAGCGCCTCTTGAATGCGCGCAAAATGTTCCGGTTTTGCCCGTGCATCAAAGTGAATCGCCATGCAATCCCCCGCCGCAGTCAGGCGGGTAGCTTGATTGATGATCGCGTCCGGGTCCTTGTGACACAGCAAAATAAAGGCAATTCTCGCCATATATGTAACCAATTCCTAGCATTATGCGATATTGTTGTCATAGATAACGTGAAAAACCATTGAAAAAACAGCATTTCTTTGCTTTTTTCTGCACAACTTAGCGAGAGAAGCGTAAAGCTGCCAATTTAGAACGCCAAGGAGGCAAGAGCATATGGGTTTTCCCGGCACTTGGATGACGGAAAGTGAAAGTGTGGTGTATCGGGTTGTCCCGAAATGTGCCTGTTCGACCATCGGCCAGATCATGTTTTATTCAGATCATGGTGAATTTTTTGATGGAGATATTCACGACAGCAAGGATCGCTTGCACAAATGGTCCCAAGAACATTCGCAACCTTTGATCGAGGCCAATGTCAAAGCGCATCAAAGCTATGCCTTCACCTGCGTACGCAACCCGTACACCCGCATTCTGTCGAGCTTTTTTGACAAAATTTGCGGCATTCAACGCAATGGCAAACGCTATCGCGGCAATCTTGTTCCGCTCTTGATCCAGAAATACGGGATCGAGGTCGGCAGCCCCGAAGATGAATTCGATTTTGATCAGGTCCAAAGCTTTCGTCGGTTCCTGCTGTTTGCCCGCGACACCATTCGCTGGCGCCGCCCGATGGACCCGGACATTCACTGGTCCGCCATGTCCGGCCATGTGTCGACCTTTATCCTGAACGGCGGGCTTTATGATAAAATCGTCTGGACCGAAAAGTTCAACGACGGCATGCAGGATGTGATCGACAGCATCGACACACCGCATAAGGTCGATCTGGGCAGCATCCCACGCTTTAACGAAAGCGAAGGGCACGGGCCAAAACGTGCCCATCCGGTTGAGGATTATTTCGACGATCTGTCGATGCATCTGGTCTATGAGATCTTCAAACGCGACTTCAACCTGTTCAAATATGACTTTGAGAATCCGGGTAATAAGATGCCAATAGGCGAGATTGATCTGGAAGAGGTGCATGCAAAGCTGGGCGAGTGACCTCAGCGCATCCCACAACATAAACACGACATGAAGAAGTGAGACCACCATGAAAGCGCGCGTGAAATGGGCCGAGGCCCGCACTTTTGTCGGCACCTCCGGCACCGGCCATAATATCGTTCTGGGCACCAGCCACGGCGGGGGCGGCACGCCCGGCCCCAGCCCGATGGAGCTGATGCTCTTGGGGGCGGCGGGTTGTTCTGCCTATGACGTGGTGTCGATCCTAGAGAAAAGTCGCCAGAATTTTCAGGACGTTCAGGTCGAAGTAGACGCGGATCGGGCCGACACCGATCCCAAAGTCTTCACCCGCATCCATATGCATTTCATCATCAAAGGGCGCGGCGTTTCTGACGACAAAGTGGAACGCGCCATCTCGCTGTCCGTGGACAAATATTGTTCCGCTTCAGCTATGCTTGCGGCGACAGCAACCGTGACCCATGATTTTGAGGTGATTGAGGCGGAGTGACCGCACCGCTCACAATTCCAAAATGAAACGGGCCGCCCCTCGCAGGACGGCCCGTTTTTTTGTATGTTCGACTGTCAGTTCAGCCCAACAATCCGTTTTGCTGCAAAAGCGCCTTCAGGTCGCGATCTGCGCGTGGGCCGATGTGGCGGATCACTTCGCCCGCCACCAAACAGCCCATTTCGCCGCAGGTTTTCAGATCGGCCCCGGTGGCCATTCCGTACAGAAAGCCCGCCGCAAAACCGTCCCCCGCGCCGGTGGCGTCCACTGGAACAATGCGTTCAACCCCAACGCTCACCCGCGCCTCACCCGACACGATGGTTACCCCGTCTCCTGACATGGTGCAGGCAAACAGCGGGCAAATCTCGGCCGTTTTGGCCAGCGCCTCTTCCAGATCATCGGTTTCCCAGAGCGATTTGATCTCGGCGGCGTTGCCGATCACATAATCCAGCTCATCTTCGATCAGCGCCAGGAAATCATCGCGGTGACGCTCCACGCAGAACGGATCAGAGATCGCGATCCCCGCCTGCCCGCCGGCCGCCCGGCACGCGCGCGCCATGGTGGTGAAGGCTTCTTTGCCTTTGTCTTTGTCAAACAGATACCCTTCGAGGAAGACAATTTTGGCATTTCCCGCCACGTCCAGATCCACGTCCTCTGGCCCCAGCTCCGCCGAGATGCCCAGATAAGTGTTCATTGAACGCTCACCATCCGGCGAGACGAAAATCATCGAGCGTGACGTCGGCAGCTCGCCGCCCGGCACCGGCGCGTTCACAAACCGCGTGCCGTCCATTTCCATCGCTTCGGCGTAAAACCGACCCAGCGCGTCGTCATGTACCCGGCCCACAAATCCGGTTGAAAGCCCCAGATTACCGATGCCCGCGATGGTGTTGGCGACCGATCCGCCCGCCGCCTGTTTGCGGTCATCCATCGCGCCGTAAAGCACCTCGGCCCGGTCGCGTTCCACCAGTTGCATAATGCCTTTTTCAATGCCCATCAGCTCTAGAAAACTGTCATCCGCCGTGGTCAGCACATCCACAACCGCATTGCCGATCCCGACAACATCATATTTTTTCATAGGTTTTTATCCTCAAACGGGCAGATGTCACGGATCAGACAATTGCCGCAAACAGGTTTGCGCGCCTTGCACACATAGCGTCCGTGCAGGATCAGCCAGTGATGCGCGTGTTGCAGATATTCGGCCGGGATGTGATCCTCGACCGCGCGTTCGACCGCAACGACATCTTTTCCGGGCGCAATGCCGGTGCGATTGCCGATGCGGAAAATATGGGTGTCGACCGCCTGGGTCGGCACGTTCCACCACATGTTCAAAACAACATTGGCGGTCTTGCGGCCCACGCCGGGCAGGCTTTCAAGGGCCGCACGCGAGGATGGCACCTCGCCGCCAAACTCATCCACCAGAATTTGGCTCAGCTTGATGACATTCTTGGCTTTTTGCCGAAACAGCCCAATGGTTTTGATATGCTCGATAAGGCCCTCTTCGCCCAGATCCAGCATCTTTTGCGGGGTGTCGGCGATGGGAAACAGAGCTTTGGTGGCTTTGTTCACACCCACATCGGTGGCTTGTGCGGACAGGGCCACCGCCACCACCAGCGTGTAGACATTGGTGTGATCCAGCTCGCCTTTCGGCTCAGGCTCCGCTTCATGAAACCGGCGAAACACTTCGCGGATGTCATGATAGCTCATTTGTTTTGGCATTTTTCCCATGGCGCATGATATGCCCGCCTGCCCCGCGTCAGACAAGGTGCAAAGTGCCAGCAACCAGAGGCCGGGTCCAATGGGCAACAAAAGGCGCAACAATCGGGTCGCGCGGGCGCATGGATTGCGGCAAACTGATCGCAACAGGAGAGCCAAGATGACCAACGCGGACGAGAGCTATCATTACCAAATCATCGGTCGTGCGATCAAAGAGATTGACGTCGCCGAAGGAAACCTGTCGCTGGACGAACTTGCGGCGCGCATCGGGCTGTCGCCCGCGCATTTCCAGCGGGTGTTCTCAAAATTCGTTGGGGTTTCGCCCAAGCGTTATCAACAATTCCTCACCTTGAGCCACGCCAAAACCCTGTTGCGCGAGCGGTTTCGACCCTTGCCACCACCCATTCCGTCGGCCTGTCCGGTCAGGGCCGTCTGCATGACCTTTTCCTGCGGTGGGAGGCGATGAGCCCCGGAGAATATGCCAAGCGCGGCGCGGGGCTGACCATCTTTTGGGGCTGGTTTGACAGCCCGTTTGGGCCGTCCTTGGTGATGGGCACCGACAAGGGCATTTGCGGCATTGGGTTTTGCGAAGAAACCGGGCCAGAACTGGCGTTTCAGGATCTGATCTCGCGCTGGCCAAATGCCAATTTCGTTGAGGATCCGATGTTTCTAGAGCCCTGGGTGCTGGCCGCCTATGACATGAAACCGGGCGAGACCGGCAAGACCCCGCTGCATCTGATCGGATCGCCCCTGCAGATCAAGGTCTGGGAAGCCCTTTTGACGATCCCATCGGGCCATGTAACCACCTATGGCGATATTGCGGAAGCGATTGGAAAACCGCGCGCGGTGCGGGCTGTGGGCACCGCCGTTGGGCGCAACCCGGTCAGCTGGATGATCCCCTGCCACCGCGCCTTGCGAAAATCAGGCGCCTTGGGGGGGTATCACTGGGGCCTTCCGGTGAAACGCGCCCTTTTGGCGTGGGAGACCGCGGAAATGGAAAGCACCGCACCGGCGGGGGGCCTGTCTGAAATGGCGTCCAAGGCGGCCTCGGGCTGAGCGTTTGGCAGCAAATACATCAACCGCCCCCTACCCCGACGTCACCTTCCCAATACAGGCGATCTGTCGCGCATTCTCCCCCTTGTTATTCGATAACAAAGGGGCATCATGTTAGAAATGCGCGAGTAAAACGCATAACCCTAACATTTTCAGGAGCGGCAGAAATGTTCCACGCGAAACCCCTTATTCTTCTCAGCACAATTGCGGTGCTGACCACCACGGCCTGTACCTCGCCAACCGGCGAATTGGGCCCACGCACCAAAAATGGGGCCGTCACCGGGGCCGCGATTGGCGGCATCCTTGGCGCCGTCACCGGCAATGGCAACAAATTGGGGCGTGCTGCTGTTGGAGCTGCGATCGGCGCTGGTATCGGCGGCGCGATTGGCAGCGAGCTTGACAAGCAAGCACGCGAGCTGGAGCAATCCATCGGCAACGATCAGGTGCGCATTGTAAACACCGGCGAAGCGCTGGTTGTGACCATGCCACAAGACATCCTGTTTGCCACCGGCAGCTCGGCCGTGAACCCCGGCCTGCGCGGTGATCTCGGTGCGTTGTCGCGCAACCTGCTGAACTATCCCAACTCGGCCGTCGAAGTGATTGGTCACACCGACAACGTGGGCGGGGCCGATTACAACCTGTCGCTGTCGCGCGACCGCGCCAATTCCGTGGCACAGGTTCTGTTTGCAAACGGCGTGCCAAGCTCGCGCGTGGTCACCATTGGCCGCGGCGAAGACAGCCCGGTTGCGTCCAACCTGAACGCCACGGGCCGCCAGCAAAACCGTCGGGTCGAAATTATCATTCGCCCCTACAGCTAACATCAGGTGTTGATGAGCAGGAAAAGGCCGGGTTGCATTTTGCACCCGGCCTTTTTTGTTTGATAAGGCATCCTGACTGATGTTGTGCGGACGCCGCTGCCCGTAAGGGATTGCATTTTGGACCCGTGAAACCGAGATCGGAAACCCCTTCCCTTGATCCGAGCGGCAACACACACGGAGCTTGGCCACCTCATTTTGTTGACGATGAGGCCTCTTACGCTCACGAGGTTAAATCACGTCAACTCAGGGGGGGCGCAGACGCAAAGCTTCGTCCGTTTCATACGACCGTCCCATCCTCCAGCAATTCCCACCCTCAGGGCTTGAGCTTATCGCCCCCCTGTGGTCATATCTTTTGACCAGTTGAAAAGGGGGCCAGATGCCGTTTCAGAAAATCAATGCCGGAAAGCTGTCGAAATCTGTGGTGGAACAGATCGAGCTGTTGATTTTGCGCGGCGTGTTGCGCCCGGGTGAGCGGTTGCCGTCAGAACGCGATTTGTCGGACCGGATGGGCGTGTCGCGCCCGTCCCTGCGCGAGGCGGTGTCGGAGCTTCAGGAAAGCGGGCTTTTGGAAACCAAAGCCGGGTCTGGGATTTTTGTCTCGGACCGGCTCGACAGTTCGTTTTCCCCCGCGCTCACCGGATTGCTTTCGCGCCATGACGAAGCGGTTTATGATTACATTGATTTTCGCCGTGATCTTGAAGGCTTGGCGGTGGAACGGGCCGCACGTCTGGCATCGGACACCGATCTGAAAGTCATCGACAGTATCTTTAAGAAAATGGAAGCCGCCCCCGCCGGTAAAGGCGCCGATCTGGACGCGGATTTCCATTCGGCCATTGTTGAGGCCAGCCACAACGTGATGATCGTGCATGTGATGCGCGCGATGTATGATTTGCTCAAGCGCGGTGTGTTTTACAATCGCCAGATCATTGTCCAGATGTATAACACCCGCCTTGATCTGCTGAACCAACACCGCGAGATCAACGATGCCCTGCAAGAGCGTAATCCCGTACGCGCCCGTGCCGCCATTGAGGCACATATGGATTTTGTAGCCCAGGCCTACGCCTATCTTCGCCGGGCCGAACGCAACGAAGAGATTGCCCAACAGCGCCTGTTGCATGAAGAAGAGCGCCACTGATGTTTATCGCTCACCTGCCCGGTGCCTATCTTGCGTTTAAAGCGTTCGCACCCAAGTCCCTTCCCACGACCGCCTTTATTGCGGGCATGATCGGCAGCGTCGCCCCCGATCTAGATATGTTTTGGTTCTATCTTGTGGACAACAAACAGCACCATCACCACGACTTTCTTACCCATCGTCCAATGCTGTGGCTGGCACTTTTCCTTGTTTTCTGGGCCATTGGGAAGCTGTATAAGCCCCAGCGCTGGACCCTGATCGGGATGAGCTTTTCCATCGGCGGTCTCATCCATATGGCGCTTGATAGCATCGCGGGGAAAATCTCGTGGCTTTGGCCTTTTTCGGACCTATCTGCGCCCTTGGTCGTGGTACAAGCCACCCATAGCCACTGGATCGCTTCCTTCTTGTCGCATTGGACGTTCAAGGTGGAAATCGTCATTACCATCTTGGCTTTACTCGTTCTTATTAAATCCCGAAGAGCCTGAGCCACAAAAGAAAACCCCGGCCATGGGGTGATCCAAGGCCGGGGTTCAATCTGTTAATCGCAAGGTGCGAAAAAGACGTCTTAGTGAAGTTTGGCTTCGACATCTTTGATGGCGGCGTCGATCAGCGTATTGCCATCGGCGGCTGTCATCTGCTTGGCGATCACGTCACGGGCAGCGCCCACAGCCACGGTCACTGCGCTGTCGCGCACTTCCTTAATGGCAGCGGTTTGAGCTGAGACAATCTGATCTTCGGCGGCGGCCAGACGGCGCGCAATCGAGGCTTTCAGATCTTCTTTGGCCAGCTCAGCAGCGTTGGCAGCTTCTTCTTTGGCGTGCGCAACGATGCGCTTTGCCTGATCCGCTACTTCTTTCTGCTTACGCTCGTAAGTCGCCAGAATTTCTTTGGCCTCTTCGGCCAACATCCGGGCGTCTTCGATTTCGGACTTGATGCCCTCGGCACGCTCGTCGAGCTTGCCACCCAGCAATTTGTGGACGCCCATATAGCCAAGGAAGGTTACAAACAGCAGGAAGGCCAGCCAAACAACCAAATTGGTGTTTGACAGATCCAACCCACCACCAGCCGCAAAGGCCGGCTGTGCAACGATCAAAGCGAGGGGGGCGAGAACGCGTTTCATCATGTTCTTACCCTTTCATCCGTGCGGTTACAGCCGCAGTAACGGTTTTGGCGTCAGCCTTGTGGCCCATGGCGGCAAGGATTTCCTTGGCGGCATCTTTGGCCACAGCTTTCACACTGTCCACGGCGCCCGCGCGGATTTCAGCAATTGCGGCTTCGCTTTCGGCGGCCTTTGCGGAAATCTCGGCATCTGCTTTGGCAGCGGCGGCATCCACCTCGGCCTGAATTTCAGCACGCGCTTCGGCCACAATTTTATTGGCCTCAAGGCGGGCGTCTGCCAGCGCTTGATTATATGTTGCTTCGGCCTCAACGGCTTTCTGCTTCATGTCCTCAGCGGTGGACAAATAGTTGGTGATCCGGGTTTGACGCGCCTGAAGGATTGCCTCGATACGCGGCAATGCAATCTTGGACAGCACGAAAAAGATCACGACCAGCGTCACCACAAGCCAGAAGATCTGGTTCCCGAAGGTCGAGAAATCCAGCTGCGGCATGCCGGCGGCGTCAGCGGCACCATGAGCGGCATCAGCTGCCCCGTGTGCGGCGTCTGTGGTTGTTGTTGTACTAGACATGTCTCATCTCCTGGAACCGAATAAGATGGGGTGGATCAACAAAGATCCACCCCTTCGTAAGGATGGTTCAGGTTTTAGACAGCAAACATCAACAGCAGAGCAACGAGGAACGAGAAGATCCCCAAAGCTTCTGCAAACGCGATGCCGATGAACAGGGTCGCTGTTTGTGCGGCGGCTGCCGATGGGTTGCGCAATGCGCCGGCGAGGAAGTTCCCTGCCACGTGGCCAACACCGATTGCTGCGGCGCCGGAGCCGATTGCGGCCAGGCCTGCGCCGATGAATTTACCGAGAGCTGCTGCTGCTACGAGTTCCATGATGTTTCTCCTTACGATGGAATTCTTGAATAAGATAGTTTATCGGGCTGCACCCTTAAGATTGCTTAGTGCGACGGATGCAGAGCGTCTTTCAGGTACACACATGTCAGGATGGTGAACACATATGCTTGGATAAAGGCCACCAGCACTTCCAGTGCATAGACAGCTGAGATGGCGAGGATCGGGAAGAACCCGAACATGCCCAGTGCTGCGGCAAAACCAGCGAACACTTTGATCACCGCGTGGCCAGCCATCACGTTACCAGCCAAACGAATGGAGTGGCTGACGGGGCGTACGAAGTAAGAGATCAGTTCGATCAGGGCCAAAACGGGGCGCAGCGCCAAAGGTGCGGATGAGACCCAGAAGAGACCAAGGAAACCGGCACCGTTTTTCACAAAACCCAGCACGGTTACAAACACAAAGACGATCATCGCAAGCACCGCCGTCACGGCGATATGCGAGGTCGGTGTAAAGCTTGTCGGGATCAGACCCAAGAAGTTGGCGAAGACGATGAACATGAACAAGGTCATGATGCCGGGGAAGTATTTCACGGCATCTTTACCAGCCACATCCTCAACCATCTTGTAAACAAAACCATAGGCCATTTCGGCCACGGATTGTGTGCGCGTGGGAACTTCTTTTCCGCCCGCGGTGCCAACGACCATCAAAAGAACGATGCCAACAATCGCCAGAACCATCCATAGTGTTTCGTTGGTTGGGGTAAAGGCGCCCAGGTGATCGCCGCCGAACAATGGGGCGATTTTGAACTGATCCATTGGGTGAATGGCCAGACCTGCATGCTCGGGTGCGAAGATCAGACCCGATACCATCACAATCGCCAAGACGACGAAGAATGCGATTTTGGCGATGCCGCCCGAACCCTGTTTTGCGCTTTGATCAGCCACGTGTGTTACCCTTTTCCTCTTTCGAAGGCGTCTTGGGGGTTGGATCTGTGTCCTCGCCCACCGCCTCCGGTGTCTTTTGCATCTGGGCCGCTGTGCCAAGCATGACTTTCACGCCCGCGGCAAACCCCAACATTATGAACAGCACCATGAAAATAGGCTTTGTGCCAAAGACAGCATCTAACCCAAATCCGATACCGAAACCGATCCCAAGACCGGCTACCAATTCGATGACCATCTGCCAAGCAAACGAAGCTTGATTATAGGCCGCGTCGTTCACCGGTGCCTCATCCTCGATCCCCTTGGCCTTTTTCAGGCGTGTCTCAAGCGCTTTCAGACGCTCGGGATCGGGCTCGTCAGACATGGATCACCCCTATGTGAACAGTTGCGCCTTTGCTAAGGGGCAAGGGGTCATGAGTCAACGCTGTTTAGCGCCAACAGCACCCCACCTAACACGTTGTTTTAAAACAACTTACAAAAGAAAATGAATCCTGAACTCCGCGAAACCACGCGCAAACGCCCATTTTGCGGGATTTCAGCATGTTCAACCATTTGGTTGACGATTGCGCAGGACGCCCATACCCATAAACCATGACAAACGCCGCGCCCCACTCGCTCGATCTTGCTTTTGCCGCCCTCGCCGACCCCACCCGTCGCGCGATCCTGACGATGCTGCTTGAGGATGACATGGCGGTCACAGATGTGGCAGAGCCGTTTGAAATGTCGCTGGCCGCAATCTCAAAACACCTGACCATCCTCACCCGCGCCGGACTGGTGTCGCAGGAAAAGCGCGGACGGGTGAAATGGTGCAAACTGGAACCCGGTGCGTTAAAAGATGCCTCGGTCTGGATGCAGGGATTTGGCCAGTTTGAACCGGTGAACCTTGATGATTTTGAAAAATTCCTCGAAGTGCAGCTCTCTGACAACTGATCTTTTTCTTGTCATAAATATCTCGGGGGAGCCGCAGGCGGGGGCAGCGCCCCTATTCTTGCTTCAGCAACAGCCACAACGCCAGAACCGTGAACCCCACGCCAACCAAAATAATCGGGCTCGGCCCGCCGTGCCCCAAAGCCAGCTCCCATAAAATCACCCAGCTCGGCGTGAGATAACCGTAGGCCATCACCTTGGCGCGGGCAGACGACTGGACGCGTATTGCAGGCAATAAAATGACACCGCTGTGGAAAACACCACCAAATAGCCAAGCACGCTCCAGACCCGTGTCGGGATCATCGCCCAATCCATGGACCAAAGCGCGCTGGCGGACAGGGCAAGCAACAAGAGGCCGCCGCCCATCAGCACGCCAAAGGTAAAGACCAATCCGTTTTCGCCCCGGTTCAAGCGCTGTAACAAGGGAATGTAAGCCGCATGGGCCAGCACGCCGATTGTATACATCGCCTCGCCATAGCCCAGATCCAGCGCCAACAAGGCCGCAAGATTGCCACGAAACACCACCCAAAGCGCGCCAATTGCGCCGACAAACAGCGCCAAACGCATCCGTCTTGACGTGCGTTCTCGCAAGATGAACCAGCCGACCACCGCCGTGGCCGCAGGCACCAGCGTGAATAAAGCCGCCGTGTTGACCGGAGGCGCGGTTTTCAGCGCCTCAAACATCAACACAAAATAGACAGCAAAGATCCCACCAATAAGGAGATACCGCCAGGAGGCATCAAAGTCCGACCGGCGAAACCCCGGCCCCGCCAAAACCAAGCCACCGATCACCGCCGCCCCAAGTAAAAACCTGAGCGCCATCAATGGCACCGGTGCCATATCGCCCGCCACCAAACCGCCCAGCGCGTGGGAGCCAGCGACCAGAGCCGAGAAGACAAGCATCACCAAATGGCCCGACATCACATCGCGCGTCATCGCGGGGGCCATCGTCATGGTAAACGCACCCCGTTTTCACAAGAACACCACCCTTGGGCCGCCGCTTTAAAGGCCGCAAGCGCCGCCTGAACCTTGGCGGATCGGTGCAGATCCACATGGGTCACAAGCCATGTCTTGGCCTCCCATTCTGGCTGTCGCTCCATCACTTCTGTCAATTCTTGGGCGTCACAGACGGGCAAAAAGCCAAGCCCGACGCCGCCCCGCACCGCCGCTGCCATCGATCGGTCATCTGAAGCGCGAAACCAAATGGCGGATTGCGGCACATGAGCCTCCAACCACTGCATAAACGGCGCGCGGGACCGGATATCCGCAAAGCCAACAAACCGATGCTGATCCAATGTCTCTGGAGTTGGCGTGCCAAATTGGGCGAGGTAATCCTCTGATGCATAAAGCCCCATATCCAGACTGACATAGGGTTGCGCCACATTATCAGGCTCTTCTGGGGCTGCGCCTGCACGCAGGGCCACATGCGCCTCGCCGTATTCCAAGCGAAACACGCGGGCATCGGTTAGAAAACGCACGCGCACATCTGGGTGGTCCCGTTGGAACTGCGCCAAAATCGGCGTGATGCGTTCTGCAAATGTGGGCAGCGCCGTGACCACCAATTCGCCGGTCACATTTTCCCCCAGCCCTTTCAGGCGCCCGCCAAGTTGCGAAAACTGATCATCGGTGGTTTGCGCCACCCGCGCCAAATCGGCCCCGGCCTCGGTGGGGGTATATCCGCGCGCATGACGTTGGAAAAGCTTCACGCCCAAGCGCGCCTCAAGCGCGTCAATATGGCGGATCACCGTGGCATGATGCACGCCCAGCGCGTCGGCCGCCCCGCTGACGGTCCCTTCGCGCACCACATAATAGGAGGTGCGGATTTCATCCCAATGTTCCATGTGAGGCATCCTTCGCAGCAGAATCCAAACCACTGTGCATTTTCGCACATTTGATGTTGGTTATCTCAGATTGAGTTCATTTTTGCAAAGCCTCATGTTGCTCTCAACACCAGTTTCCTCGAAAGGGTTCAAAAATGACCAATATTCTTCGCCCCAACATCCTCCGTATCGACAGCTCCGCCCGCCATGATGAGTCCGTTTCGCGCAGCCTCGCAGACCGTTACTTGGCGCGTCTGACGGGTGACGTTACCACACGCGATCTCGCTGATGGCCTGCCACATTTGGATGGCATCTGGGCCGGGGCCACCTTCACCCCGCCAGAAGCGCGTTCAACCGAGCAAAACGCCGCCCTCGCCCTGTCGGATGCGCTGTTGGCAGAAGTGAACGCCGCCGACACCATCGTGATCTCATCGCCGATTTACAACTTCACCATCCCTTCAACTCTGAAAGCATGGCTCGACCACCTCGCCCGCGTTGGCGTCAGCTTTCATTACACCGAAGAAGGCCCCGTGGGCTTGTTGAAAGGCAAGCGCGTTGTGGTGCTTTTGGCCTCTGGCGGTGTGCAGGTGGGATCGCCAATGGATTTCGCAACCCCGTACCTCAAGCATATGTTCCGCTTTATGGGCATCACAGATGTTGAGGTGATTGGGGCGGCGGGGGCTGATGGTCTGTCTGGCGCTGAGGCCAATATCGACGCACTTGCGGCCTGATTTGCAAAGCCAAAAGACCATACAACAAGCAGCCCGGCGTCAACGCGTCGGGTTGTTTTGTCAGCGGATCAAAATGGCGCGAAAGTCATTCACATTGGTGCCGGTTGGGCCGGGCTCAAACAAATCCCCCGCCAGCTCAAACGCGGTGTAGGCATCATTGCCGGACAAAAGCGCCATGGGATCACCGCCCGCAAGGCGAATGCGCGCCGCGGTGGCACCATCTGCAAAGGCACCGGCATTGTCCTCGGATCCGTCAATCCCATCGGTGTCCGCCGCCAGCGCTGTGATCCCTTGGGTGCCGTCGATATCCAGCGCAAAAGACAGCAGAAACTCCGTATTGCGCCCCCCGCGCCCTTTGGCGCGTAAGGTCACCGTAGTTTCCCCCCCTGACAAGATCACCACAGGTTTCGAGAAAGGGCGATCTTTGGAAACCACTTCGCGGGCAATTGCCCCGTGCATCCGGCCAATGTCGCGCGCCTCACCTTCGATGGCATCTGACAGGATCACCGCGGGCAGGCCCAACATTTTCGCCCGCGTGGCGGCAGCCTCAAGCGACAATGCGGCCGAGGCGATCACATGCACCTCGTTTCCTGCAAACACCGGATCCTCTGGATCAGGGGCCGCGTGGGTTCGAATATATTCCATCAGATTTTCAGGAAGGGAAATGCGGTAGGCGTCAATTGCCGCCAACGCATCCGCTTGCGTGGTGGTGTCCGGCACCGTGGGGCCAGAGGCAACCTGCGCCGGGTCATCGCCGGGCACGTCAGAGACCACGAGGCTGATGACTTTGGCCGGATGACAGGCCGCCGCCAACCGCCCCCCTTTGATGCCAGACACATGTTTGCGGATCGCGTTCATCGCAGAAATCGGCGCGCCCGAAGCAAGCAATGCTTGGTTCAACGCCTGTTCATCCTCGAGCGTCAGCCCCTCTGGCGGGCTAGGCAACAACGCCGACCCACCGCCGCAGATCAGCGCCACGACAAGATCGTCTTGGGTCAGATTTTGCACCAATCCAAAAAGCGCCGTGCTGGCGGCGAGGCCTGCGGCATCGGGCACGGGATGCGCGGCCTCAAACACGCGGATCTTATCGCAAATCGCGCCATACCCGTAACGGGTGACAACAATGCCTTCGACGGGGCCATTGCCTTGATCGGTCCACAATTCTTCAAACGCCGCCGCCATTTGCGCAGCCCCTTTGCCCGCCCCAATCACAATGGTGCGCCCCTTGGGGGGCTTGGGCAAATACCGCGCCAAAGCCCGCTTTGGATCCGCCGCCGCAATGGCTGCGTTAAACAGATCGGTGAGCAAAGAGGTGTCAGATGTATCGGTCATCCGCGCAGCATAGCGGGCCACATCAAACTGACAATGGGCACAAAGAAAATTGAGCTGTGTGGGAAACCAAAACTGGTGCGGTCGGTGGGCAACTAATATCCATGATTAACAGTATATTATAAGTTAGCGTCGTAATTTTGTTGTTTCAACTTTGG